>Ga0306923_10000912_pt1 | contig 24875 bp, 18 predicted proteins | sample sta12Can44000108_FD_203841 | JGI IMG/M metagenome (GOLD analysis project Ga0306923, IMG submission 203841) | Lab enrichment of tropical soil microbial communities from Luquillo Experimental Forest, Puerto Rico - statanox.12C.anox.44.000.108 (v2)... | ecosystem: Environmental > Terrestrial >... | reverse complement strand
GCAAGTCGCTTTCATGGTCGTTGCGACGGATCCGGTGCGTTATCGCCCGCTCATGATCCCATCGGTCCTGGAAAAGCTGTTCTATTGCGTTTCCGTGATTATGCTCGTCGCGCAAGGCCGCATGCACGCTCAGGATCTCATCTTCGCAGGGACGGACTTGCTCTTGGGTGTGTTGTTTGTGATCGCCTATCTCCGGACGCCCAACCGCGCGAGTTAAGCCCGGCCTGTGATTCTGGGCAATCGGGCGATCCTCACCCCATCTGTGCCTTCTTTCTGGTATTCTCACTTCTTGGGACCCATGCGGCCGGATCGCATTCCGTTATTTCCGCTGAACGTCGTTCTCTTCCCCGGCGAACAACTCCCCTTGCACATTTTCGAAGCTCGGTACCGCCATATGGTTTACGATTGTCTTCAAACGAAGTCACCCTTCGGCACGCTGCTGGCGCTACCCGATGGAGTTGTGCGCGTCGGCTGCACCGCGGAAATCACCGATCTCATCAAAAAGTACGAAGACGGCCGCATGGACATTCTCACCACTGGTCGCGAGCGATTCCGCATTGTGGATCTCCTGACAGAAAATCCGCTCCTCGAAGGCCAGATTGAATATCTCGAAGATTGCGATTTCCTTCTCGAACCGGACAAGCGGCAAAAGTTGCTCGACTCTTACGAGACTTGCCACGCGCTCCTGTTCACCAGCGTGCCCAAGGACTTCTCCGCCGCGCCGCCGCAGCGGCTTGCCTATTCCATTGCCTCGGCGCTTCCTCTCGACTTGCTTTGGAAACAGCAAATCCTCGAACTTCGCTCCGAGGCCGAACGCCAGGAACGCCTTTTGAGGTATCTCCGCGACTGGACGCCGCATCTACAGAAAGCAGAAACGTTGCGCCATCGCGCCGCCGGCAACGGCCACGGTTTGAATTAAATTTCGCGAACCATCGAGTGGTCCGCGATTGGGGGCTTCATGACGGCAAGTGCTTCGCTTCACTCCGCAGGCCATTTGCGTCCTCACACTATTGGCGAATGGAAAGGCATTCCGGATTTCGACGCGCGCTCCTCCTCGCGCTCTGTCAAGAATGAGATTCGGCGCAATCTCCTTCGTGCGATCGAGCGCAACGAGCCCCTCTTCCCTGGTGTCCACGGCTATGAGGACAGCGTTATCCCGCAAATCGTTAACGCGCTGCTTTCGCGTCACAATTTCATTCTCCTGGGTCTTCGCGGCCAGGCGAAAAGCCGCATTCTGCGTGGCCTGATCCAACTCCTCGATCCCGAGATTCCCGTGATCGCTGGATGCGAGATCAACGACGATCCTCTTCGTCCGATCTGCCGCTCCTGCCGCGAACATGTCGCTGGCGAAGGCGACCAGACGCCCATCGCCTGGCTGCCGCGCGACCAGCGCTATGTCGAAAAACTGGCCACTCCCGATGTAACCATTGCGGATATCATCGGCGACGTGGACCCCATTCGTGCCGCTCGAGGAGGCCGCGATCTTTCCGACGAGTTGACCATCCATTACGGACTTCTTCCCCGCGCCAATCGCGGTATTTTCGCCATCAATGAGTTGCCCGACCTCGCGGGAAAAATCCAGGTAGGTCTGTTCAACATCATGCAAGAGGGCGACATTCAGATTAAGGGCTATCCCTTGCGTCTTCCCCTCGACATCCTCCTTGTCTTCACCGCGAATCCGGAAGACTACACGGCGCGCGGCAAGATCATTACTCCTCTGAAAGACCGCATCGGCGCCGAAATTCGTACCCACTACCCCTCTACAATCGACGAGGGCATGCGCATTACCGGTCAGGAAGCCTGGACCGACCGCAAGGACGAAATCAGCGTCCAAGTTCCCGATTATCTCCGTGAAGTCATCGAAGAGATTGCGTTCCAGGCTCGCGAGGACAAACGCGTGGATCGTCGTTCCGGCGTCAGTCAACGTCTGCCGATCACCGCGCTGGAAAGTGCGATCAGCAGTTCCGAGCAGCGGGCGGCACGTACCAGAGAACCTCGCGCCGTGGCGCGTATCGCCGATGTGTACGCAGCACTTCCCGCAATTACCGGCAAGCTCGAACTTGAATACGAAGGCGAACTGAAAGGGGCGGAAACGATTGCCCGGGAACTGATCCGCGTCGCCGTCGGCCGCGTTTTCAGCAAGCATTTTGCGAACGTGAACTTCCAGGCCGTGATCCAGTGGTTTGAACTCGGCGGCGAACTGAAGATTCCGGACATCATCTCAACGGGCGAGCGCTATCGGCAATTGGCAAAGATTCAGGACCTCTTGAGCCACGTGGATAAGCTTGGCGTCGCGAACCGCAAGGACGAATCTGCTGCCGCTGCGGCTGCAGAAATGATTCTCGAGGGGCTATGGGCTCACCGTCGCATCGGCCGTAGTGAAGAACGCGGCTTTTACGCGGAAAAGCAGCAGCGCTCGCCCGAACCGCGGGAAACGCCGAACCGCCCGCGCCGGCAATTTAACTGAATGGAATGCCGGATCCTCCGGTAACAGCAAAAGCAGTGGGAGCCATGCTATGAAGGTTGTCAAATACGGAAAATACACCGGAGAACCCGCCGACGCGGTGGACCTTGAGGAACTCGTCAAGCGTCTGGGCGATTTTTTTCTGCAAAGCGGGTTTGAGTCACAATATTATGGACTCTCTGAATTCGACGCTGCGCAATCTCTCGAAGCCTTGCGCGATGCCATTCTTCGCGCCGTCCAGGAAGGCGACCTGCTTCCGGAGGACCAGATGTCCGAGGAACTGCGCGAGCTGCTCAGGGACCCAGGCGCGCTCAATAACCCAGAAATTCGCGACCTCATAGAGAAACTGATGAAGCGCCTTTCGCAAGAAGGCTACATCAATCCGCAGCAACCGCCGCAGGTTACTCCTCCGCCTCAGAACACTCCTGGGGGCCGCTTGGGCCAGCGGCAGGACCGCAACGCCGAGGTTCGTTTCGAAATCACGGACAAGACCATAGACTTCCTTGGTTTCAAAACGCTAAAAGATTTGCTGGGCTCGCTTGGCCGCAGCAGTTTTGGCCGTCACGATACGCGCGACCTCGCAACCGGTGTCGAATGCGGTGGTGCCTCTCGCCCCTACGAATTCGGCGACGTTCTCAATCTTGATATCAGCCAGACACTTTCGAACGCCATTCGCCGGGAAGGCGCGAAAGTTCCCATCGAGATGCACTACAGGGACCTGATGGTCCACCAGTGCGAATACCAGAGTTCCTGCGCGACGGTTGTTCTCCTCGACTGCAGCCACAGTATGATTCTCTATGGTGAAGACCGCTTCACGCCCGCCAAGCGCGTTGCCATGGCTCTCTCTCACCTCATCCGCACGCAATATCCGGGCGACACGCTCAATCTCGTTCTGTTTCACGACTCCGCGGAAGAAGTCCCTCTTAGCGAACTGGCCCGTGCGCAGGTTGGACCCTATTACACCAACACGCGCGAAGGGCTGCGGATGGCCCAGCGCATTCTTCTGCGCCAGCGCAAGGATATGCGCCAGATTGTCATGATCACGGACGGCAAGCCCTCCGCGCTCACGCTCGAAGACGGGCGCATCTACAAAAATGCTTTCGGCCTCGATCCCTTCGTGGTCGGCGAGACTCTCGAAGAAGTGAACAAATGCAAGCGCGCCGGAATCATGATTAACACATTCATGCTCGCGAGTGACTACAGCCTGGTTCACTTCGTCCAGAAAATCACCGAGATGTGCAAGGGCAAGGCTTACTTCACTACGCCCTATAACCTCGGCCAGTATCTCCTCATGGATTACATGCAGCGCAAAACCCGTACTATTCACTGATACCGTTTAGATTACGAGCTCCCCTTCCCCGTTTTCACTCCCAATTGAGTATCGTTATTGAACGGAGTCGTAGGAACGGAACTAGGAACATTCGTAACCGGTCCCCGATGCATTCTCCACACCTCGCGTCACATTAAAACATTTTCTCGTTCACATGCTCATTTTGCGGAAAGAAAACCGCTCTTTCGTGTCGCCTCGCAGCCACCTTGAACGTCTAATGAGGTAGGGACGGAAAACTAAATCACCGCGGACGAGCCGCAACGTGTTCGGTGGCAAGGATCGCGGGAAACAAAAGGAGCAGTTCATGAAATGTTCAAAGGTACTTACCACGTCTCTCGCCGCAGCTCTGTTGTTCTCGGTGAGCGCTTTTGCGGCAGAGGGAAATAAAGGCACGCTGATCTTGCCGGAGAAAGTCACGGTGGAGGGCAGAGAATTGCCCGCTGGCACCTATAAGGTGCAGTGGGATGGCTCTGGACCTACGGTCCAGGTGAACATCCTTCATGGCAAGGACACTCTTGTTACTGTCCCGGCAAGACTCGTTCCCGAAGCAACCGCCAACCCTGTGAATAGCTATGGAAGCAGGACGGAGGCGGACGGCACAAAATCGCTAACCACCATTTATTTCAGCGGCAAGACATTCAACCTGGAAATTGGTCAAAGTGAAGCTACGCAGCAATGGAAAACGGATAGTTCAAAGTAGGCCAAACGCTGCCTCCAGCCCGCTCCTTTCGTTTGGAAAGGAGCGGGCCCCTTTTTGCACCTTCCGACCCGCGGTGCAAGGAATCTCCAGGGCCTCTGCTGTAGAATATCCCTATGGCACTCTGGAAGAGGCTTGCGCGATTCTTGGGTAGGGAGGCTCCTCTGACCCACATCGAGATTGGAAACACGGCCCCTGGCTTTTCGCTGCAATCACTCGAGGGCAAGGAATATTCCCTCGATACGTTGCTCAGCAAAGGTCCAGTGATAGCCGCTTTCTTCAAGATTTCCTGCCCCGTGTGCCAGTTTACTTTTCCCTATTTACAGCGCCTGTTTGAACGCTACGGAGGGGACGGCATCAGCTTTCTAGGCATCTCTCAGGATGACGCGCATAGCACCAAGGCCTTCAACAAAGAGTACGGCATCACCTTTCCAACGCTCCTCGACGGAGAGGGGTATCCCGCTTCCAATGCCTACGGCCTGACCAGCGTTCCAACGATTTTCCTGATTGCGCCTGGCGGGACAGTTAAGGTCAGTTCCATGGGGTTCAACAAAGACGACCTGGAAAGGATCGCGGCGGAATTGGCCCACTACCAGAAACTCCCCGCGGCACCTTTATTTCGCCCGGAGGAAGTCGTCCCCGCCTACAAGCCTGGTTGAGGATCCAAAAACTAGTTCCGGTCGGGACTCGCCAAAGATCAAAGAGAAAATCAACTGCCCAACTCCTCATGACGCAGCAAATCACTCTTGTGTTTCTCCGGCTTCTTACGTTTGTCCGGAATAACACGCGTCGTTGCCGCCGCTAGGCCGACTTTACGCGCAAGGCGCCTGGCTTCAAGTCCCTTGTCTAATTTCCTCTTTCGCAGTCGTTTCATCTCAGCCTTTCTTCGTGACGATTTCCTGGACCGCCCGGTAGCCCTGGTCTATGGCCTCATTTGTGTACGCAAACGCCCCTGCATCGGAATTCGCGATGTGGATGTTCCCAAACGGCTTTCTCCCGATTTCGTGCGGCGCCTGCCCGGCAGCCCAAACCGGATCGTATAGCGAGTTGTATTCGTAGGCGTAACCGTGCGGCCAGCGATTGACGGTGATGGCCTGAATATCGGCCGCCGGATCGAAGCCTCCCTCGGAAAGCATGCGTGCAAGCTGATCGCGGACATTTCGCTCGAATGTTTCATAGTTTATGGACATCAAGCGCGCGCGCCCCGCGCGCTGCATGTCTCTCGCGGTCTGCCCCTTTCCGACGGGAACGTACTGCATGTGGACAAGGCAGGACTCGTCTTCCTTGTGCGGAAACTTGTAGTCGCCGATGCTTACCGGAAAGTCGAGCTCGACTTCGCTGAAAAAGCTGCCGGGGCAATGCGCTCCACGCACTTTCAACTTCTCAAACGGAGTCCGATTCCGAATCTGCACGTTCGTGTAAACGAGCGGCACTTTCACGTTATACGCCAGCCCATCCTTCTGCGTGTTGCTCATCTCTGGACAAAGGTAAGGAATAATCATGTTCCAGCAAGCCATCACGCAGGACGTGCCCTGAACCACCAGCGCTTGACCGCCCCTCACATACGTTACCGCCACGCCCTTCGGGCTCGAGACATCCCCGACGTTCGTCGCGTGCACCACCGTCGAATTCAACCGGATCCGCACGGGCGAATCTTCTTCGTCGAGCTTCGCGTAATCAAACTTCGCTGTCACGACATCTTCCATCGTGTGGCCCGGCGCAGTTCCCGGAATCAGCGATCGCACCAGAAGCCGCGGCACCGAGCCAATCCCGTCCGGGAAATGGTAGATGTATGGCTCACCATCGCGTCGCGTCACTTCGAGCCCGATCCCCGGCCCATCATCATCATTGATCCCCAATCCCGCAAACCCCGGCAGATACCCAAGTCCAGCAATATCGCCTGCAGGAATCGCATCAATTCCGACGCCATAGAGTCCGTACATCCATGTCTGGAAAAACGGGATGACCTCCGGAGCTACTTTTGCGTCCTTAAGCAGGTAATCCTTGTAGCTCGTCTTCGCCAGGTATGCCTTTTTCTCTGTGGCATTCCTCAGTGGCAGATAATCCACCTTTTCCGTGTAAAGGCGACCGATATCCTTCTGCACGGCAGGCGACAGTGGCGTCTTGGCCAGAAATTCGGGCCAGGGAGTCTTGCCTAACCCCGCCACGAGCCGGTCCGCTCCGAATGTTTCCTTGTCGAAGAAAACCCCTTCGGTCATCCCGCGCGAAGAGTAGAATTTGTGGTCGAAGTATTTCTCAAACCGCTGCAACTCCACCCCAAGCTCCTTCAAAAATTGTTTGGCTTCCGCGCTGTAGAGATTGGGGGAAGTGATCGTTTGCGTTCCGCCATAGCCGATCAATTGCCGGCTGGGAGTCTGAAACTCATTGCGTTTGGCGTGGCCACCGAAATCATCATGATTATCCAGAATTAGGATGCGCGCCCTCGGCCCCGCGGCGCGGCGATAGAAATATGCGGCAGAGAGACCGCTGATGCCGCCGCCGACGACGATGAGGTCATACGTCTCTTTGTCCGCGACCGGATTGCCCCATTGCTTGCCGTCGCGCACGCTGTGGGCCACTTCCCACGATCCATCGTGGCTGCCCCGCATGCCCGTGCGCGCGGGCGGATAATAGCCTGGCTGCTTCTCCGGTGCATAGCTCGCGTCCTCCGCCGAAAGAACGTCCGACCAGAACTTTCCCGGCATGGTGACGGAAGCCCCAATCGCCAGACTCACGCCATTCAAGAAATCTCGCCGCGGGATTGCCCGGTCCATTCCCCGTTCGCGATCTCGTTTTTTACTGCTCAATCTTCTCTCCCAAAACAAACGTCGACCGGGAAGTGTACTAACACTGCGCTGCGCGAGAGGAACGCCATAGAGAGTTGAGCCCAGCGCCGCTATCAGAAAGTCCCGGGTGAACCCCGCATGGATCTTACTGCGACTGGCCTACCACCTCTTTTATTCCATTCCCCAAAAAGAAATAAGCCCTTATCTGGTGGAATACGTCGACTCTCAACCGTGTCTTCTTTATTGAAGGTAAGTCGCTTGATAGCTTAACGCAAGCAAGCCTTGAAAAGTTGGACCTAAAGGAGAAAAGAAGCAAATATGAAGATACTTCCTGCAGTTTTAATGCTGGCCTGCGCCCCGTTGGCCGTGGGAAACAGCAACCCTGGATATCCGGGCGGCAAACTGGCCCAGTTCGTCTTGGAGAAATTGGATGTAACCACCTTGCCGCAAGAACTTCGCCCGGGGCACGCGAAAGGTAAGAAAACCCTCGAGCAATATTCGTTTGTGCCCGTAGCCATCACCGAATCCGAAGCCGTCTTGAGAAATGCAGCCGGCCCATCCGAAATTGTGATTCGAATCCTTGAGCAACGCGGTTCGGGAATTTACGTTTGCGCTCGGCACCGGCAAAACGGCACTTCAAATGCCGACTTCCAACGTGTACTCCTGCTCGAGCAGAAAGGTGCAAACGGCCTTCTGAAGGGCAAAGAATCTTACCGGGAATTTGCGAGTTGCCCCGACATCGGTGGCGACGACGACTTACAGACACGCACGAACTGACGAAGAAAGCTAATAATTGTGAGCCAGGGCAAAAAATTGTGACTTGGCCGAACAAGCTAGTAGGGTTGAGGATCTGGCCAAAATGAGTGAAAGAATCATCCACTCTTCGGGGTTTGGGGGTGTCTCGACCAGATCCTCCAGTTGGCACTGATTGGCCCAAGAATAGAACCTTTGCCAGGATAGTGTGAACTGTCAAAAGTACCAGAGTCGTTTCCTTAATTTCAGGGCAAATCACGCACGGCCAAGAGAACTGGGGCACAGCTTTCAGTGGTGAAACCAGGGCGCACGGTCACCTCGGGCGGCGCCCCGGTTCAATGCGCGAACTGACCGGAGATAGGTCTCAGTCGTCGCGCGTGAGGCGTGCGGGGCAAGCAATTCCACTACGCTTCGGCCCCGCAGCCCTGAATTTCCCAAACTGGCCAAATCACGCTTCGGGCTAAGACGAAATTTCTCCGAGAGGTGGAACATCGCCTCCGGGACTTTCGGTAGGGTCTGTTAATCGGCCTCTTGCCCACTATCGAGCAATCCCACGCACTCTAGAAATTCTCCGCCCAAGAATTTCCAGAAGCACAGCGCTCGTTGACGAGCAACGAATTGAATCTGCCGCCCACGCAGGACTGCTCGAAAGTGAGCAACGAACCAGGGCCCGTGATACAAAAACCGCTCCGAGGGAACCAAATCAACAAAAACAATTCTTTCAATTTGAGCTAGCTTGCTAGCGCCGCAAGCAAATGTGAACTGTCAAAACTACCAGTCTTGCAGCCCTCATCAAAGATTCACAATTCCGATTCACAAAAACGATATTCTCGAAAGCTCTCCTGAGAGACGTCTCTAATAAGCTTCAAAATGTGAATGTCATTTGCAGATCAATGCGACGATTCGACGTGGAATCGCTATACGGCCTGCCCGCCAACGCATTCGATTCTCCGAAAATGCCCGGTGGCGCCTGCACGTTGCCGATCGGCGCGGCAAGGTTCACATTGTTGAACACATTGCGCGCATTTACGCTGAACGTAAGACCATAGCGATGATTCGTTGCGCCGCCATCCATACCCCCCCGGCCAGTGCCGCCTCCGCCACCTCTTCCTGGCCCTCCGGGGCCACGCCCAAACGTGCCGCCGCCCATTCCGCCGCTCTGACCGGCCGCGGAGGCGCTTTCCCTCACCGGGCCGAACCCAAACGTCTTGCTAAGCCGCAGGTTCAACGTGAACCGCCCCGGCCCTTCCTGGTAGTTGATCGGAATCGGCGTGTAGCCCGGAGTAAAGGCAATGTCAAAGCATCCATACTTCGTAGGAATAACGTTGGGGTTCGGCACCGAAGGGCACGTTACCAACGCCGGGCGCACGTTGAATGTATTGTCCTGATAAGGATCGATGCCCGAAGTAATGTTGAACGGGATGCCCGAACTCGCGATCAGGAACGGGCTAATCCGAAAGCCGCGAGGCAGCCCAACCGTGCCGCCCATAAACAGCCTGTGACGTATATCAAAACTCGCGCGCCCATAATCCACTTGCAGATCGTATGGATCGGACGGGAAGCTGCCAGGTCCGGAAGTGTCACTATTGGCGTGGTTAAACGTGTAGTACCCGAAGAGCGAAAGCTTCGCACCCATGCGAACGCTACCATTGATGATCAGTTGGTTCTGCTTGAAAGTGCCTTCCGACTGATACTGATAGATATTTCCTTCGCTCGTTATCGGGCGTTCGCCCGTAAAAGGATCGAAGGGGTTGAGGTTATTCGTATAGAACTGGTGAACGCCGCGCGAGTTAAGGTACGTAACCGCAAGGTTCGCAAACTTGGTCAATTGGCGCTCCAGCGTGACCCCCTCTTGGATCGTGTACGGCGAATGAAGATTCGGATTTACCTGATACACGGTTGGGAACGTCCCCGGTGGTGCTGTGGTTAGCGGCACCGCGCTCAAATAGAAATCGGGGTCTTGCACCTGGAATTGAATCTGATTGACGCCGTTGAATCGTTCCTGTTCCAGAACCAGGCCGGAAGTGAAGCGATCGTAAAACAGGCCAAAACCAGCCCGCAGCACCGTCTTTGGCGGGTTTTTAGCGTTGCCTCCGATGCCCCAGGCAACCCCGATCCGGGGCGCAATATCAGCTTTGTCGCTGAAATCGTTTTGTGTCTCGAAGCGCAGGCCGTAACTGATCGTCACATTCTGGCGAATCTTCCAGTCATCTTGCGCAAATAATCCAGCGTCAATCAGGGTCACTCCCTGCGTGGGATGGCCCACGGTTTGTTTGTAGGATATGGCGCCGCCCCCCCGCGCCTGAATTTCCGGAATGGTCAGTCCCGCGGCGAGGCCCTGTTCCGTAATCTGGTACGATTGGATGGTGTCGAACACAAACAAGCCGGTATAGTTAGCAGTCGCCGTATTTGTGTCGTTCGTCGAGCGGAGTCTGCCGCCAAACTTCCAGGCATGCTTCCCGTAGTTCATGTACGTGATGTTTTGCAGTTCAAAGCGGTTCTGCGTGTCGGAACCGGAAAAGCCGCCGCTGCCGTTACCCGTAAAAGCACTGTTCACCGAGACGGTTGTCGAGGTATTTACCGGCGTCGTTTTGGAGCTCGCGTGTACATACTGGAACCGCGTTTCGTTAATGACGTGCGCACCGATAATCTGCGTATCGCTGACCTGGAGAGTGCTTTCCGTGCTGAGCTGGTTCGTCGCCAGTTCCCCCAGGTTAAACTGGCCAACGCCGTTGTTGGATTCGGAATCGCGGAAATACTGGTAGCGCACGGTCAGCGTATTGTTCGGCGTTACTTGGTAGTCGAGCCGCGGGCTCAGGTTGGTCCGCGTCTGTGGGTTCGCGATGGACGCACTGTACGGTGTAATGGCGAATTCAGGCGGCGGCCCGAGGATCGTAGCGCTCACGATATTCAAATCCTCGATGTTGCGCTGCTCAAGGTTGAAAAAGAAAGAGGCCTTCTTGGTCAACGGGCCGCCGATACTTCCGCTGAATTGCGTCGAATGATAGGTCGGCAAGGACGTTCCCGGCGAGGGAATCTCAAATGGATTCCGCGAGTTGAAATCGGAGGAATTGCCGCTGAGAAACAACTGTCCGTGCAGCTTATCCGTTCCCGGCTTGGTGAAAATCTCGATCCGGCCGTATCCTAATTTGTCGTATTCCGCCGAAAATGGATTCTGGTTGATGCGAATCTCACGAATGGAAGCTTTCGGCGGCAACTGCCCGGCAGTGAATCCATCAATGTAAATCTGCCCGCCATTCGGTCCCGCGGAAGGGCCTGCTAATGCTTGCAACTCGGATTGCAGCTCATCCGGGTCATCGGACAATGCTTCGAGATCCTTCCCTTGCAGCACGATCGTATTGGCATTATTGGCAGGATTTACGTCCAACTGGGTAGTGGTGGAATTTACGACCACTTTTTCCTGCTGGGTTTCCAGTGTCAGCGGAATATTGATGCGCAGAGTTTGCCCGGCCGCAAGCGCAATGCCGCTCTTCGTAAAGAGCGCGAAATTCTGCGCTACGGCTTTCAACTCATAATTCCCTGCTGGCAAGCCCTTGAACTCGTAAAAGCCATCTTTATTCGTGGTCGTGTCCATCGCGCCACCGGAGGGAGTCGTCAGCAATACTGTCGCTCCAGCAACATCCGCCCCGGAGGGGTCGGTTACCTGGCCGCGAAGAATTCCTGTCGGCGACTGCGCGGCTGCGACGACGGCTCCAAGTAGAATCCATAGCCCTGCAACCAACACGCACCACGCCTTCTTCCTCCCTGATTTTGATGTCATTCCCTGCCCTGATCCCTTTCTCGGTTTTTGCGCTGCAACTGGCTTGCGTCTATTGTGCGACGGTATCTCCGCCACCGCTGCTGAGACTCCACGGTGTGAGGATGGATACCGCCTGACCTTGGGGTGAAGCTTGCAGAATCGGTTCCACGCCGCCCAGAAGCGTGATTGCCGTCGGACGCGCATCCTGCTGCCCGCTGGTGGCCACGATCATGACCGCGTCTCCCTTTTGAAAATCGCTCAACGCGCTGGCCGGCAACCGGCTCAACATCTGCTGCAAATCGCCGCCACCTTGCCGCCATGCGCCGCCGTTCGGAGGCCCTCCGGTCCCGCCACCCGGGCCACCGGCAGCTCCTTGCGGGGACCCGCCTGCCGGTTTTGTCGAAGCATCTTCGGGTTTTGCGGTCGCGCCCGGCGCGCCCGCGTCGGAGGTTCCGCCTTTCAGTCGTATCGCAATACGTTGGGCCATCGGCTGCGGAAGTTTGCGCAACTGCGAGTCCGGGGTTAGCTTTATCTCCACGTTCTTATTTGTCGTCAGATCGGAAACCGTCAACGTCCCGCCGCTAGGATCTACGACAACAATCGTTCCGGCGATATTTCGAAAAGATCCCGAAACGATTTCATCGGCAGTAAAGTCCAGGCCGTCCGGGCGGCGTGTTCCGCGCGCGCGTAGCTGGTCGCCAACAGTAATTTCTGCCAGCGAGCTTGGCTTTGCTTCATCGAATTTCACGGATCCGGGAGCATACCGGCGAAAGATCGTCGCCTTGGACGTGTATATGGCCACGTCCTTGGTCCCGGCTGCCGTCATCGTGCCAATGGTAACGACGCCGTTCGCCGCATCCACGCTGCGCACCAGTCCGCCCGTGCCCCGGCGCTGCCACTCTTCCCGCTCACGCGACTGCTTTTCCGCGATGTCGCCTTTCTTCATCGCCACTAACGATGTGGCCACCAGGGGTCCCGGCTTTTCTTCACGGTCACCGCGAACCAGGATGCGATCGCCCGCCTGGAGTTCACTCAGTTGAATAGCTACGGCTTCTTTCATGTCTTTCGCGCCGGGTGGCACGCGCTGCAAACGCGCTTCCGGCGGCACCACAATTTTGACTTCCGCCCCCGCATCCGTATTCAGGGTGATAGCATTGCCCGAAATGGATTTGATCGTTCCAACGGTGAGCGGCGCTTTCAGCGTCGAGGTGTTTTGAGAATTCTCCTGAGTGAGCATTCCGCTTGTCCAGGTAAGCGTTACGAAAGCAACAATCACCCCCACGCGCAAACGCAGCTTCCATCGACTATTACAGTTCACAACTCTAATTCCTATCTGCATCTCTTTGAGTTCCCTTTCCTTGGCGGGAGCGCGACAGCGCATAGAAACACCTGTTGCTTCACTCAGAAGCGAGACCCTTTGGTTTAGACGTAGAGAAAAGGAAGAATCGTTACAACGATTATCCGTGAACCCCGCAAAAAACGCCTACACTCCCACAATTTCCCCGGAAGCATCCACATCGATCTCCGCCGCCCGGGATACTTTTGGCAGGCCCGGCATCAGCATCATGTTTCCGGAAATGAGCACCACGAAATCCGGGTCCCGCGGAAAGAGAAGCGTCCGGCACATTCAGAGTCCAGCCTGTCGGCGCCCCAAACATCGAATTATCGGAAAGCGAGTACTGCGTTTTGGCGATGCAGACCGGAAGATTCCCGAAGCCCCATTCCGCAAATTCCCTCAGTTTGCTCTTGGACTTTCCACTAAAGCTAAATCCCGATGCCCTGTATACCTCTTGCGCAACCTTTTCGATCTTTCGTTCCAGGGAATCCTCATGCGAATAAACCAGTTTGGGAGAAGCCGCTGGGTTTTCTTCGACCGCACCGGGTGGCGGTTATTACGGTACTTAGGCTCTAGAATATCGATTAGGGAAGAAGTTCAAAGGCGAACGGAATTTTCGTTTCATCTAAACGGTTATCGCAATAGAAGCATGCGGGACTGCTCCCCTGGGATCCGAAAGCCGCCGCGAAGTGATGGTACTTACGCCGGAAGAAATAGATTTTCTGCCGAATTGCGGTGATTATTCAGCGATCCTTTTTTCGGTTTGCGCCCTTGCACGGGAAACATCTTGACAAAGTGAAGTGGCTGCACTATAAGCCTTGCAAAGTGATAAGCGGTTAGATTCAGCCGGTCTGGGTGCGGATTTGGTTGAAAAATCGATAACCGGGTATCCGGCGATGAGTCGCCTCCAACGGTGCAAGTAAGTCGAGCGCTAGAGGATTCGGAGGAAAAATGCAAATGACAAAACTTGGCAGGTTTTGGGTTGTTCTAGCTTGCGCGCTTATTCTGCTCACTTGCGGCCGGCTCTTCGCTGGCGTGACGGCCAGCATTTCCGGCACGATCACCGACGCAACTGGCGCCGCCGTCGTTGGCGCCACGGTCATCGCCACAAACGTTAATACGGGCGTGACGACCACACAGCAAACCAATGGTCTGGGCTATTACTCTTTCCCGTCTCTTCCTCCGGGCAAGTACACGATCGATGTGGAACAAACAGGATTCAAATCCTATCGGCGCACGGAAATTGTATTGGTCGTGGATGAGTCGCGCGTCATTGACATCTCTCTTCAGGTCGGATCGAAAACCGAAACAGTGGAAGTAACCAGCGATGCTCTGCACGTCGAAACGGCCAGCACGCAAATGGGCGACGTCATCACAGGCAAGGAAATGACCGACGTTCCCCTAGTGACCCGCAGTTACACCGACCTGTTGGCGCTGCAGCCTGGTGTCGTTTCCCAGGCATCTGGGATGACCGGCGCTTACTCCGGACCGTTCATTTCCGCGGGATTCGCTCTTCCCCCCATTTCGGGAGACCTAAATTCCGGTGCCCTTTCCGTCAATGGGATGCGTGAGGCGGCCAATGGATTCATCTTGAACGGCGTGACCGTCCAAGAGACAGGTTATTCCGGGGCTGGCGCAATTCCCAATCTCGATTCGATCGCCGAATTCCGCATTTTGACAAACAACTTTGATGCGGAGTATGGGAACTACAGCGGGGGGCAAATCAATGTCGTCACCAAGTCCGGTACGAATGAATGGCACGGAAATGTTTTTGAGTTTTTTCGGAACACGAGTCTGGATGCAGCCAACTTTTTTGAATCGGGCCACAGGGGGGCTTACCATCAGAATCAATTCGGCGGAACCTTCGGCGGACCCATTAAGAAAGACAAAGTCTTTTTCTTCGCCGACTATCAGGGGAATCGCGTAGTCCAAGCGATCCCTCAAACGATCAACGGCGCCCCAAGCGCGGCTACGATCGGAGGCGACTTGTCGGGCCTCGCCAGCGTAGATACTTTTGCAAAGAGTACCGTCATTCAGGGCGTAAACAACAACCAGCCCGTCCCGGTTCCTACGACTGTGAATGGAGCTGCATGGGCTCAATCGCTCGTCACAGCTACGGGCAATGTTAACATCGTGAATAGCTTTCCTTATTACTTTCTGCCAACCGATTATAACCCGGTAACCAAGGCTCCGTACGGCGTGGCTTGTACCCTTCCGACACAATGCGTGCTCCCTAACGCTCAACTGCCCACAACAGCTTTTTCGACCATCTCCTCAAATCTCCTCAATCTGAACTATATCCAACCGGCCCCCGCGGGGACAATCAATCCGGCAACGGGACTTGGGATTTTTTCCACAAGTGCCGGCAAGTTGAATTTGAATGACAACAAATTCAGCGTGCGAGGGGACGCGAACACTGGCTGGGGTCTCCTGACAGGCTACTATTATTACGATCGCTACAGCCGTACGGACCCGTATTGGGCGTCCAACGCGCCGTTGTATCCGGGATTTAGCGTGCTTGGCACTGGTACCACAGACAGTGTAAATCTCGGGGACACGAAAACTTTTAGTTCCAATACTGTGAACGAATTTCGATTGGCATACTTCCGCCTGGATGCGAAATTCAACCAACCGCAGGGTGGAAAGGGCACAACTCTCCAGCAACTGGGATTTGCTTCCGGTGCGGATAGGCAGCCTGGCATTTTTGTCGGGACACCAAGCGTCGAAGGAGTTCCCGAGATTGATTTCGCAAATTTTGTGATCGGTGTGCCCAGCCGGCCGAACCGCATCACCGAGAATATCTATCAAATTCTCGATAACGCCAGCCAGATCGTCGGTACACATACGATTAGGTTTGGGGGACAGTATCACTACAGCCAGTTAGAGGAAAATCTTTCCAACGTTGCAAACGGCAATTTTTTCTTCGGAAACATTAACGGAGGGATTAGCGAAACAGGGAGCGATTTCGTCGATTTTCTCCTCGGGGCGCCGAGCTCTTTTGTGCAGGGACAGTCATTTCCCTCGTATGGACGCAACTTCTATTTTGGCCTTTATGGACAAGACAGCTGGCGCATAAAATCTAATCTTACGCTAAATTATGGCTTGCGCTACGACGTGAGCTCGCCTTGGCGTGAAAAGTATAGCGAAATTCAGACCTTGATTCAGGGAGAACAGTCCCTTGTTTTCCCTGGTTCTCCCGTCGGCTGGGTATTCCCCGGTGACCCAGGTGTCCCCAGCTCCCTTGCCCCAACCCGTTGGAATAACTTTGCTCCACGCGTTGGGCTTGCATATTCATTCGGCGACCACGCGGGCACTCTGGGAAAGATTCTTGGAAAGCCCGGGACGACGAGTATTCGAGTTGGTTGGGGGATATTCTACACAGCATTCGAGGGAGCCACCGACTTTAACGAAATCGGAGACGCGCCGTTCGGAAACTACACCGGCCAAAGCGCATCGACGTTCAGTGCTCCGTTCACAAACCGGGCGTCTGGTGGTTCCATTCCAAACTTCTTCCCGGTCGCACCGCCGCCCAAGAGCTTCTCTATCACCAACCCCGCTGGGGGCTCAACAAACCCGGCGTATTTCAATGTTGTGAATTTCTTTAATGCCTTTGGGACCATCGGCAGTTCCCCAGCTTTTTACAACAAGAATAAGCTGCCCTACGCCGAGGACTATGAGCTCTCGATTCAACGGCAACTAACCAACGCAGACGTAATAAGCGTGAGTTATGTTGGCACCCAAGGACATCGCTTGCTTTCCTCACTATCAGCGAACCCGGGTATTCCCTCACTGTGTTTGAGTCTGCACGATCAAACCTCGGTTATGGCCGGTACTTCTACTTGCGGTCCAACCGGGGAAAATAACGTCTACACGAAACCGGATGGAACTTTAGTTGCCGGTACACGCGGACCTTTCAGTACGCCGTATCGCGATAGTCCAGTTTTGCAAAACGGGACGCCAATTGTTCCGTTTGGCAACGACTCCTACTTCATCACCATCGGCAACTCAGCTTACAATTCAGCTCAAATCAGCTGGACGCATAGAAGCGCTCGTTTGAACACCCTTGTAGGTTATACCTTCAGCAAGGCGTTAGACAATTCGTCCGGCTATGGTGAACAAATTAATCCCATCAATCCAAGGCTCAGTCGTGGCTTGTCTGCATTCGACACCACTCATAATTTTGTGGCTAGCTACTCCTACCTGTTGCCGCTCGACAAGTTGAGTGGACCCAAAAAGCTGACGAACGGTTGGCAGATCAGCGGTATCACGCGCTTTGCGACAGGTTTGCCAGTAACCCTCGTTGAAAACGATGACCAATCCCTGCTGGGAACCGGTTTTGGGGGTCCGATCACACTGGCAGTGGATACCATGAATTTCAACGGCGGCTCTGTCGGAATTATGGATCCTCGGAAAACGAGTTCACATTTCTACTTTAATCCCGCGGCTTTTAGCCAGGCAGCGTTGGGAATGCAAGGTACCGCCAATAGACGTTTCTTCCATGGACCGGGCATCAACAACTGGGACTTTGCCGTCCTCAAGAATACATCGCTGACCGAGCGGTTCACCCTCCAATTCCGAGCCGAACTTTTCAATATCTTTAACCACGCGCAATTCAACACGCCAAACGGTATCGCCAACAGTTTCGCGCAGGTCAGCGGCAGTGGGTCTGCCATACCGACGGGATCTTTCGGTCAGGTGAGTAGTGCCGCCCCACCGCGCATCGGCCAGCTTTCCCTGAAGTTGAACTTTTAAGAGCCGGCCGAATAGCCTTTACCTGGGGGGAACCAGACCCGCGTGGTTCCCCGAAGCTTCTACGAGGGCCCCGGTTGCTCGGGCCAGAACCACAGGAATCAGTAGAGAATCGATCATGTCGGCCCAAGGCGTCCTCGCAGCAACATTGATCAAACCCGGTCAGTACGAATTGCGGGAATACCCCCTGCCCGATCCTGCTCCGGGTTGCCTCCTGGTCAAAATGGAGCTGTCCGGCATTTGCGGCACGGACAAGCACACATTTCAGGGCTATACCACTCAGTATGGCGACCGCAAACTCGAATTCCCGATCATTCAAGGACACGAAAACGTCGGCACCATCGCCGCAATTGGCGGTCATGGAAAATACACTGACTTCGAAGGTATTCCCCTTCGTGTCGGAGACCGCGTCGTCATTGGCGCCAATGTTTCCTGCGGCCAGTGCTACTACTGCCGCCATGATTTTCCCTACTACTGCTGTGAAAACACCACAGACTATGGCAACAATCTCAGCGCCAAGAACCCACCCCACCTGTTCGGCGGATGGTCGCAGTACATCTACATTGTCCCCGGAAGTTTTTTGGTTAAAGTGCCCGACGATCTACCCAGCGAGGTTGCCGTACTGACGGAAATCTTTGCCGTATCCGTAGGGCTTGATCGCGCGAAACAAATGTCCGCGTTTCCAAACGAATCATTCCGCTTCGACGATACAGTAGTCGTCCTCGGGGCCGGCCCTCTCGGCATGTGTTTCCTGATGAAGGCCCGCATGCTTGGCGCAGGAACCATCATCGCCGTGGATCTGTCGGACTACCGGCTGAACTTTGCCAAACGACTCGGCGCGGACCAAGTGATCAACGCCGGAAAAGCCTCGAACGTAGAACGCCTGAAAATGGTCAAGGAATGGACCCATGGCCGCGGCGCGGATATGGTCATTGAATGCGCCGGCGTGCCGCAAGCCATTCCCGAAGCGTTGGAGATGCTACGCGTCGGCGGCCTGCTGGTCGAGGCCGGCAACTTCTCGGACCTGGGAAACATATCCCTCAGCCCGCACCGCCATCTCTGCGCGAAAAACGCCCGTATCCTTGCCGTCGGCGGCGAAGAGCCTGCTGCCTACGGGCCGAGCATGCGGCAGATGGCGCGTTACATGAAGCATTACCCGTTGCGCGAGTTCGTTACACACCGCTTTGGCTTGCGGGATGTCGAAACCGCGGTGCAAAAATCGATCGAGATGGAATCCATGAAAGTCGTCCTGGAACCGTGGCGGTGAACATGGGACAGGATTTGCAGACAATTTCAAATCGCGTCGAAAGAGGAAAAGAATGAGTGGAATTGAGGGACGCTTTTTATTTGCGTCGGCGCCCGACAGTTGGGGCGTACTCGATTATCCTGGCCCCTCCTGGGAGCAATCCTACGAGAAAATGCTGGATGAAATGGTGCAAGCCGGCTATGCGGGATCGGAACTTGGGCCCTATGGCTTTTTTCCGACCGACCCGCAAATTCTCCGGCCGCAGCTCGAAAAGCGCAAACTGAAATTGCTTGCATCCTTCGTCCCAGTCAAGATGACCGATCCGGCCGCCGGCAAAGCCGCCATCGAGCGAATCCGCAAGGTCGGCAATCTCCTTGCGGCCTTAAAGGCGCCATTCCTCGTGATGGCGGATGACCAATCGCAAGAACGAAATGCTTTCTCGGGCCGCGTGTACGACAAAGACTGTCCCAAGTTGAGTCCCGCACAATGGAAGCACGTCGGCAACATCGTTGCCAACGCCGAAACAGTTGCAAACGACTTCGGCCTTGACCTCGTCTTTCATCCCCATGTCGCAACTTACGTGGAAACGCCCGAAGAGTGCGAGCTCTTTTATGACGCAACTTCGCACACGAATGTCGGCTTGTGCCTGGATACCGGACACTGCGTTTACGGCCACGGCGACTCCGTCCAGGAAGCGGAAAAATATAAAAGTAAGTTGCGGTTCGTGCACATCAAGGATTGCGACACGAAAGTGCTGGAAGAGGCACGTCAAAACAAGTGGACCTTCGAAGAAGCCATCGAGCATAAGGTTTTCACGATCATCGGACAGGGCAACATCGACTTCCCCGCATTTTTCCGTACCTTGGTGAAGAACGGTTATTCCGGCTGGTCCGTCGTCGAGCAGGACGTAAAGTTCGGCGCAACTCCGATCCCCGCGGCAGACAGCATTGCGGCAAGCCTGAACTACTTAAAGGGAGTCGTGGGCGCTCTCGGCGGTGCCGCTGCAGCGCGCTAGGGGCGGGTAGGGGTTGCGATGGAAACGGAGAATTTCGAATGAGAAAGCTGGGAATCGGCGTTCTTGGCGTTGGAGAGATGGGCAAGCGTCACGCAGAAAACCTCCGCCGCCTCGTCCCCGAAGCACACCTCATCGCCGTAGCTGACATTGCCGACCAGCGAGCTAGCCAAGTCGCCGAAGAGCTCGAAATCGAACATTCCTACGGCAGCCTAGAGGCAATGTTGGAGAACAAGGAGATCAAGGCGGTTCTGATCGCGACTCCCGACAAATTTCACGCGCAAGCCGTCCAGGCCGTTGCCCGCGCAGGCAAAGATATTCTTTGCGAAAAGCCCTTGGCCCTCGCCCTGGCCGACGCGCGTGCGACAATCGAAGCGGTCTCGAAGGCCAATCGGCGGATGCAGGTTGGCTTCATGCGCCGCTACGACCCTGCCTATGCGGCGGCCATGCAGCGGATTGAAGCCGGTGAAATTGGAGTCCCTGTCGTGTTCAAGTCGCTTGGTCGAGATAAGGATGCTCCGCCTCTTGCCGCCTACGAATCCAACGTGAACGGTATGATTTTTTACACCAACACGATCCACGACTTCGACCTGGCGCGCTGGCTCATGCTAGATGAAGTGACAGAGGTGCACGCTTACACCACATCCGCCATCCGCCCGGAGGTCGCCCGTTATGGCGACTTGGTCGCGAGCGCCGTCAACCTAAAGTACGCGAAAGGCGCCATTGGCAATGTCGAATCCTATGCCCAGGCTGTCTACGGTTACGATGTCCGCACCGAGATCGTTGGATCGAAAGGTTCCATCCTTGTGGGGACCCTTCAACAAGCTCCCGCGGTTTTTCTAACAGCCAATGGCGGGACCCGGAATCTTGCCGACCATTTCCTGACCAGATTTGCGGATGCTTACTTGGCGGAGGCACGGGACTTCGTACACAACATTTTGTACGACAAGCCACTCAAGATCTCCGGCGACGACGGACTGAAAGCGCTCGCCATCGCCGTGGCAGCGGAGAATTCGCACCGGCAAGCAAGACCGGTCAAGGTCACGCTGGAACAATCTGCAGCGTCTTCTTAACGCGCGGACCAGGACGGCCCATTTTTCGCCCCGTCGAAGGGAGGAACGTATGACGCAAGCGTTTGCTACAGCTTACAAAAGCCCGCTCCACAAGATGACGCAGACTACTCCGACCAACCTTTGGAATGATTCTGCTTCCATTCAGGAGTTGACCTATTCCATCGAGCACGGTGCTGTCGGCGCCACTTGCAATCCGGTCATCGTCCTCGGTGTCCTGAAAAAAGAAATCAACTCGTGGAAAGATCGCATCCAAAGCTTAATTCAGGAACTTCCAACGGCCACTGAGGACGAAATCACATGGCAACTCGTCCGCGAGGTTTCCATCAGGGCCGCTAGCCTCCTAAAACCGATCTACGACACTCAGGGCGGTAAGAACGGGAGGCTCTCGATTCAGACCGACCCGCGGTTCTTCCGCGATTCTCACGCCATCGTCAAGCAGGCCGAGGAATTCAGCCGCCTCGCGCCCAATATGATTGTCAAAATCCCCGTCACGAAAGCGGGCATTCCCGCCATCGAAGAAGCCACCTACCGAGGGATCAGCATCAACGCAACCGTCTGTTTCTCCCTGCCGCAGTGTGTTGCCGTGGCGGAGGCCGTCGAGCGAGGCTTGAAGAGGCGCGAGCGGGACGGCAAGGAAGTCGCCTCCATGGGTCCCGTCTGCACCATCATGGTGGGCCGCCTCGATGACTGGCTCAAGGTACTGATGGAAAAAGACAATGTCGCCATTGATCCGGGATACCTGGAGTGGGCAGGCGTGGCGGTGTTCAAGAAGACCTACCAGGTATTTCGCGAGCGAGGCTACCGCATTCGCTTGCTTTCCGCCGCGTTTCGCAACCACATGCACTGGAGCGAGTTCATCGGCGGTGAAGTGGTTATTTCCCCCCCCTACTCCTGGCAGGTTCGCTTCAACACCAGTGACATCGAAGTTCGTCCCCGCATTGACGAACCTGTGAAGCCCCACCTCGTCGAGGAACTCTCGCGGAAGTTCCCGGACTTTCGCCGCGCCAGCACCGAAGGTGGCCTGACCGTGGAAGAATTCGATGCCTTTGGCCCCACGCGGCGAACTCTGCGTCAGTTCATCACCGCTTGCCACGATTTGGATGGCTTGGTGCGCGATTTCTTGCTTCCGAACCCCGACTTTTCGTGACGGCGTTCAAACTATCCAAGCGACTTTTTGAACGCTGGGAGAAGCAACGAAGCACTTGGTTGGGTTTGTCTTAGATGCCCGCACATCTGGATGGGAGACAAGAACACATGGGAAAGCTCGCGATCACGGGTGGTGAAGCCTTACGCAAGACGCCGTTTCCAACGTGGCCTATAGCCAGGAAAGAAGAGGCGGCAGCCCTGGAAGAGGTGCTCACCAGTTCGAAGTGGGGTGGCCAGCCCTTCCCGGGAAAACACGCCGATGCCTTTGCCAAGAAGTTCGCCGAATTCCATACCGCCAAATATGGCCAATGCGTGAATACGGGAACCGTCGCCATTCAAGCCGCATTGCGAGCCATCGGCATACGCCCCGGGGATGAAGTCATTTCTCCGGCTTACACCTGGGAAGGAACCGTTGGGCCGGTCCTCCTGGTCAACGCTATACCCGTTTTTGTGGACATAGACCCGGACACCTATTGCATGGACGCGAAGCTCATTGAAAGAGCCCTCACGCCGAAAACCAAAGCCATCCTCCCCGTCCATCTGGGAATGCGCTTCGCGGACATGGATGAAATCCTGCGCATTGCCGCGAAACACAATCTGAAAGTTATCGAAGACTGCGCTCACGCCCATGGTGGTATGTGGAAGGGCAAGGGAGCCGGCTCAATGGGAGATTTGGGCGCCTTCAGCTTTCAGTCCAGCAAACTGATCACTTCGGGAGAAGGCGGAGCGGTTATAACAAACAACCTGGAATACATGGAACGCGTCCAGAGCTACATCAACGCGGGACGCGCGAGTCTCACGGACAAATATCATCATCGCATCATCGGATTCAATTATCGCTTGGGAGAGTTCCAGGCAGCCGTCCTCGGTCCACAGCTCGGTAGGCTTCCGGAACAGGCCGCCGTCCGCGAGAAAAACATGAAGCACTTCGAGACCCGCCTTCAAAACACGCCCGCCATCGGCCTTCTGAAACCCGACCCTCGGATCACGCGCTTGGCTCCCTACGGCTACGTCATCAAGTATTTCTCCGCAAGAGCCAAGGACATTCCGCGCGCTTCCTTTGTTGCCGCCCTGCAACTCGAAGGGATTCCCTGCGACGGACTGTTCTATGAGCCGGTATATAAGAGTTCCCTCTTTCCCGTGGATTCCGCCGATTTCCCTGCCCTCAGCTGGGGCCGCGAAAAGCCTCTCGATCTCCGCACCATGTACTCGTGCCCGGAGTCAGACCGCGCCGCTTATCAGGAAGCCATCTGGTTTCCCCACCAAAACTTCCTGGGCACCGCGGAGGATGCGGACGCGATCGCCAATGCCATCCACAAGGTGCTTGAGAATGTGGAGGATCTGCGTGGGCTGGATCACAAGGCCATCCGAAACCAAAAACTCGGCCGTGCGGACCGCGAGAGTTAGCCCGGAAATGCCTTGCGCGTAAACATTATGCGGTGGAGAGGTCCTCTTTCAGCGATGAAAGCGAAGAGCAAAATCGGGTTTGCAGTCGTTGGCCTTGGCAGCATCGCACAATCTTCCGTTCTGCCTGCGTTTGCGAGATGCAAGAAAGCTAAGCTCGTCGCTCTTGTGAGCGGGGATAAGAAAAAGGCAGCGAAGCTCGCGCGGATGTCCAAAGCTCGCAACATCTATAGCAACGAGGAGTATGCCTCGTGCCTGGCAAATCAGCAGGTCTCCGCCATCTACATCGCCACTCCGCAGGGCGTCCATCTGAATTTCACGGTAAAGGCAGCCGAGGCCGGGAAGCATATCCTCTGCGAAAAACCCCTGGCCGCCAACGTCGAACAGTCGGCACAGATGGTGGAAGCTTGCAAGCGCCATGGCGTCCTGCTGATGACCGCATATCGAAAATACTTCGAACCCAGCACCGTTTATCTGAAAAAGCTTATTCAAGACGGCAAGCTCGGCAGGATTGACGTGATCCACACCGCCTTCAGCGAGTTGCATAGCCCTTGCTCGCCGGAGTGGCTCCGCAGTGCTTCTCTCGCCGGCGGCGGGCCGATGATGGATCTGGGCGTGTATTGCGTAAACACCAGCCGCTGGCTTGTCGAGGAAGATCCCGTCGAGGCGATCGCGCATATGTGGACCCTCGACACTGCACGGTATCGTGAAGTCGAAGAGGGGATCACCTTTCGGCTGCAGTTCCTAAGCGGCCTGGTCGTGCAAGGAAGCTCGACCTACAGCTCGGCCATGTCTTCCTTTGTTTATGTGCAAGGGAGAAAGGGCTGGGTCTGCTTAAGCCCCGTCTTTCCTTTTGAAGAAGAGCGGCGGCTGACCGGAAAGGTCAACGGGCGCTGGATCGAACGCAAGTTCAGGATGGTTGACGAATTTGCACCGCAAATCGATGCCTTTGCCGATGCTATTCAGCGTAAGCGCGGCCCGGCTCCGGATGGCGTGCAGGGTCATCGGGATATGCTCATCCTGCAAGCCATCTACGAGTCCGCGAGAAAACAGGAACCCGTTGTCATAAGATATTGATAACGGTTGCCTGAACAGGTCAGAAGAGATTTACCGAGCTTC
>Ga0306923_10000911_pt1 | contig 24895 bp, 23 predicted proteins | sample sta12Can44000108_FD_203841 | JGI IMG/M metagenome (GOLD analysis project Ga0306923, IMG submission 203841) | Lab enrichment of tropical soil microbial communities from Luquillo Experimental Forest, Puerto Rico - statanox.12C.anox.44.000.108 (v2)... | ecosystem: Environmental > Terrestrial >... | reverse complement strand
TGGCGCAGCGCATCGTCGACGGCGACCGGCAGGGGCTCGAAGCCGATCTCGACCTCGCGATGGAGACGTATAGGCCGCTCGACATCATCAACAACATCCTGCTCGACGGCATGAAGACGGTCGGCGACCTCTTCGGCGCCGGCAAGATGCAGCTCCCCTTTGTGCTGCAATCGGCCGAAACGATGAAGGCGGCGGTGCGCTGGCTCGAACCGCATATGGAGCGGGTCGAAGGCCAGGAGAAAGGCACGGTCGTGCTGGCGACCGTGCGCGGCGACGTCCACGACATCGGCAAGAACCTTGTCGACATCATCCTGACCAACAACGGCTATCGGGTCGTCAATCTCGGCATCAAGCAGCCGATCGGCGCTATCCTCGACGCCGCCGTGGCGCACAAGGCCGACGCCGTCGGCATGTCGGGGCTGCTCGTCAAATCGACCGTCGTGATGCGCGAGAACCTCGAGGAGATGAGCCGGCAGGGGCTGAGCCTCCCGGTCATGCTCGGCGGTGCCGCATTGACTCGACGCTATGTCGAGGAGGATTGCGCCAGGGCTTACGAAGCGGGGCGCGTCGCCTATGCCCGCGACGCCTTCGCCGGTCTCGACCTGATGGACAAAATCGTGTCAGGCCGATTCGACATCCACCTCGAAGAGGTCCGGCGCCGCAGCGAGGGCCGCCCGGTCAACCAGAGCCGCAAGCTCGGCCGCGCCGCCGACCCCAAGCCGATGCGGCCGGTCGACGTCGAGGAGATCCGCTTGCGCCGCGCCGAATTGACGCACGACGTGCCGGTGCCCGAGCCGCCTTTCTGGGGATCGCGGACGATCGATCGGGTGCCACCAAAAGCGGTCGTGCCCTACCTCAACGAGCGCATGCTCTACCAATTCCAATGGGGCTACCGGAAGGACGGCCGGACCCTGGCCGAGTACCGCGAATGGGCGAAGGACGAATTGCGCCCGGTGTTGCGGCGGATGCTCGACATCGCGATCCGCGAGGAGATCCTCGCCCCGCAGGCGGCCTATGGCTATTGGCCCTGTGCTGCCGAAGGCAACGACGTGATCCTGTTCGATACGGATGGAGAGCGCGAATTGACCCGCTTCTCATTCCCGCGCCAGAACAAGGAGGGCGGGCTCTGCATCGCCGATTTCTTCCGCGATGTCGCCAGTAACGAGCGCGATGTGATCGCGCTCCAGGTCGTGACAATGGGCCGGCGCGCCTCGGAAGCCGCGCGCGAATGGTTCGCCCAAAACCGCTACCAGGATTACCTTTATTTGCACGGCCTCTCGGTCGAGATGGCCGAGGCCTTTGCCGAATATCTGCACAAGCGCATCCGCGGCGAATTGGGCTTTGCCGCCGAGGAGGCGCGCGATCCCGAGGCGCTGCTTGCCCAAGGCTATCGCGGCAGCCGCTATTCGTTCGGCTACCCGGCCTGCCCGAACCTCGCCGACCAGAAGCAGCTCCTGGCATTGCTGGGCGCCGAGGAGATCGGCATCACGCTCTCCGAGGAAGACCAGCTCGACCCCGAGCAATCGACTTCGGCTATCGTCGTCCATCACCCGCAGGCGAAATACTTCTCGGTGTGAGGCAACCGGCGCGCCTCCCCTGCTAAAGCGCCATATCAGGGCGAAAAATCGATTCGGTGCCGTAGATTGCTTAATTTTTCGCCCGATAAGATCATAATATCAGATACTTATCAATTTGCTCTGCCGCCGGAAAGCAGGGGCTTTTTAGCCGCCTGCAGGGGGCCGAATCGGGCTAACAGGGTGGCAACAGGGTGGGAGAGCGGACGGCATCTCCTCGCTGCACCGGCCCCGCCGCGATCGCAGCCGAGCTGCGCCACGGCCGCCCACTGCGCGCCTGATACACCCCGGGGCCGATGCCGCTAGAAGACGTGGATCCGACCCTCGGGCATGCTTGCCGCAACGAATCGTGCGGAGCCGCCAAGCGGTGGCTTTCGTTGCTAATATAGCACTACAAAGCTGTTAACGCAAAGCCATTTCGCCGAGTGCGTCGTCTTGCCGGGGACGCCTTTTGACGGCCTTGATCCAGTACCCCAGGCCCCGCGGCCGACCCGCCGCCGTCCGGCCAGCCCGGCGAAGCGTGGGGTGGGTGGAAGACGAGGGACGGCCGGTCAACCAGATCCCGAACTCGGCGGCGCCGCGGACCCGCGGCTGACGCGCCTCTCGAGCGGCCGCTCTCATGCTCTCTATGCCGCCGGCTGGGTGATTTCCATTCTCAGGGTAAGCCCGGCGCGCGCCGCGAGATCGACGAGCGCATCGAGGCTAAACTTGCCGACGCGGCCGCGCACGAGGTCATTGAGACGGGGTTGCGTCACGGACAAGCGCTTTGCCGCCTCGGCCTGAGTGACGCCCCACGCCGCCACTGCCTCCTGCACCGCGATCATCAGGTCCGAGCGCAGCCTCATATGCGCCGCCTCGGCGGGCGATGCTTCCAAGGCATCCCACACGCTCTCGAAGGCCCGATCTATTGTCATCGTCTACCCCGCATGAGGTCCCGAAGACGGGACAAAGCCACATCCAAGTCTCGCTTTGCGGTTCGTTGCGTCTGTTTCTGAAAGGCGTGTAGCACGTATATCGCGTCGGCGAAGGTGGCGATGTAGATAACCCGAAAAGCCCCGGCGGCATCGCGGACACGCAGTTCACGGACGCCGGGACCGACTGTTTTCATCGGCTTCCAGTCACACGCATCGAGTCCGCGCTGGACCCGATCGAGCTGAAAGCCTGCCTCTCGCCGAGCCGCTTCAGGAAACCTTCGGATCACCTCCAACGAATCTCCGAGAAAGACGATCGGTTTCACATCGGCTGCATCTTATATCGCAACTGATATAAGCGGTTACCTTGGGCGGCACAAGGTTCGACCGCGGCTAGTCGGGGCACCAGCTCGGTATGATCGTTTCCTTCTGCCGAGCTACCAAACGGAGCCATAGGTACGGCCTTGCCGACACTGCCTTGTCGTTATCGCGGAAGCCAAAGACGTCGAGCCCCGCATCGCGCGAAGCGATCGTTTCCGGCCGCGAGGCGATGATCACGCGGGTTAGCCTGAGCATCCCAACTTCGGCGGTGATCTGGCGCTCGGTGGCGATGCCGAGGTGCGACGTGCCCTCGTCCAGAACCGCAGATGAGGTCGCCGATAGAGCGCGCGGGCCAGGAGGACGCGCTCCGTCTGGCCGCGGACAGCGATGTGCCGGTATCGCCGATCAGGCTCTTGCAGGCCATCGGCATGCGGCAGATTTCCTCGGTCGGTTAGGCGGACAATTCCCGCTTGCTCGCAGCTGCGTGGAACCGGGTAATTTATCGGCCAAACCGGGAATTTTCGGCGCGCAGAAAGCGGGAATTGGGACGGTAACCGGAAATTATCCGGGAATTGTTAACGAATTAGCGAGATTAACGATCGAAAGGCATCAGCACGAGCAGCCCCCTCACCCTTCCCTCTCCCCCGGAAGGGGGGAGAGGGTTGAGAAGGGTTGGCGAGGCGTACCCCCGGACGGCCGCCCGCCAAGGGCGGGCGTTCCGGGGGCTTACCCGGAGCTGGGTGAGGGAGCACCACCCGATCCCCGCCGAGGTCCGGACGTGTCGCCGGTCGGCCGCCGAAGGTGGACCCCAGCGCTACAGCTCGGAAAGTGCCACTCCGAGCGCGCGCGCCGCCGCGAGCAGGCGGTTGTCGTAGCTGGCGAGTTCCACGGTCTCGCCTTGGCCGCGGATAAAGTCGATTGTCGCGAGATCGAGCGCGTCGAGGGTCCGCACCGGAACGGGAAAGGGCTGCAACGCGCGAGCCAGGACCGGCGGGGTAAGTTCGAGCAGCCGCAGCCTCCCGATCAACATTCGCATAGCATCGCTGAGCGTGGAGCCGAGGCCCCGGGCATGGACGCGGTTCCAAACCTCGTACTCGAGAAGCCTGCTGGAAACCAGCGGCTCCTGCCAGAAAGGGTCAGGGGGCGATCGACCCTCGCCGAGCAATTGGGCGAGGGCGACGGAGCTGTCGAGATAGATCAACGGTCTTCCCGGTCGCGTTCCAGCTCCTGCATCAGCTCTTCAAGCGGCACCATCGGATGACGAGGCGGAGGTTCGGTAGTCGGATTTGTCGGGGGCGAAAGCCACCCCTCACGCACACCACGCTCAAAAAACGCATTCGTGTCGCGCCGTGGCGGGACGATCTCGGCGACAATCCGGTCGCGGTCAGTGATCACGACCGTCTCGCCAGACGCCGCCAGGCGGACATACTCGCTGAGCTTGTTCTTTAGCGTCTTTAGGCCAACCGTGTGCATGATCAGCAGAAGTAGCCTCTAGAGGACACTTCGTCAAGCACCCTCACCATCCGATCAGCGGTTGAGTGGTCACCTAGAATATTTCAGCGCACCAGGGTGCCTTTTCCGCGCGGAAAAGCGCGTCCGCAAGTGCAAGAGCGCCGGAGCGTAGCTCTTGAACCCGCAGCGTTCCGGTCGGATTCGCCGTATGCGAAAGTGCTGCAAACGTATGAAGAGCTCGCGGCACCGCTGCGATGCCGCGAGCAGTTGTGGAGAGGGTCGGCTACGGGATAGGGGCCGTGAAAGGTGTGATCCCCGACCAGCTCGTCCACTCATCGCTAGAGAGATCCGAGAAAGTACTTCCGCGGATGATGACCCCGTAGGGCGCTCCGGGTTGGAGGTTAGGGAGGTGTGTGATCGATTGATGCTTCCCGGCCGTTATTTTCGGCCAATTGCTGGTGTCGGTGCCATGACCATACTTTATTTCATACTTGTCATAGTCGCTAGTGTAAAACTCCCAGGTACAAACGTTCCATAGATGATCGCAATTAACTTCTAAGGGATAGATGGTCCATTGCACTTCGTCGAGTGTGCCGTTGTCATCCGGAGTGCTGAAGATGCACGGTGGGCTCGGGTAAACGCTAGTGGATTGAGTGACTTCTTTGTCTCGAGGACACTTACTAATGTCCAGCAGCTGTAGACCGGCTGCCTGGAACGGGGCTTGAAAATTCTGGAATCCCAGGACGTTGGCGTCGATGTGATATGACTCCAGATTGTTACTCAGCGTTCGGTCGGCCCAGAGGATATCGACGCTGGCGGGGGCCAGGACCTGAAAAGAAAGGACACCCTGGCCGACTGCATTTGGGTTTCCTGTTTTGTACAGATTTCCGTCTGTGCGGAGAACATACACAGTGGTCTCATCGAGGGCTTGAAAAGCCAGGACAGTCCAGTCAACCAAGTGCCTCCCACCGGGATATCTACGGTAAAGCCTGTTGTTGGTGTAAAGAACAAACACATTGCCGTGTGTATCGACCTGGAAATGCAACACGTTCTGATCGAGTAGCTTGCCGTCCTGCGGTAGGTTCTCTTGGGAATCGAGGACATACATGTCCGTCACCACCGAGTTGACCCCGGACAAGGCTACATTATAGTCCACAGCCTGGAACTGTACGACGTTTTCGTCGACTCGCTGGGGGGACTGATTGGGTTGTTCGCGCCACAGGCTTCCGTCCTTCTTGAGTACATACGCTGTGTCATCACCCATGATTTGAAACTGCAAAACGTCTGCATCTATTTTTACGTCTCCATATATCTTTTTAGGGTTGGTCCAATTGGGGATCGGCGCCGCCCGCCAGAGGGTCCCATCAGTTTTGAGGACGTAGACCACGTTGCTACACCAATGCGCTTGGAACTGCGCGACGTCTTGATCTACCTGCAGGCGATCGTGGATATTGCGTTCGGTGGATCTGTCGCTGTACTCGCGCCACAAATTGTGATCTGTCCCTAGCACATACTCAATCGGAACCGGGCAGGCTACGGGGCTCGGGTTGGGCGGCGTACCGGTCGGCGGACCGCCCGGCGGGACTGGCAGCGCCGCCGAAACGGCGCCAGCCAGGAACGGCAGGACTGCCAATGCAATAAGCAGCTTCTTCAACGTAACCTCCATTGACATTCGATTGGTTTCGAACGTCAGAAGAATGCGACGACTGGCAGGCAGGACGGAAACAAAGCTACGCTTGGTTGACAGTGTCTGATCCATTGTCGATCTCCTCAAGCTCGATATTGCATTCGCGCCGACCGGCAAGGCCACTGCGCGTTCAGGTTGTGAGGGTAGGTCTCTCTCATTTTGGGGTAAAATTCACATCGACCAACCTCACGCTGTAGACCACTGGGTTGCTGTGGCCAGCAAGTGGCGTACGGATTAGTTCCAGTTCGACAAAATATTCGTTATGTCGGAAGTCCATCGGCTCGCTAAACAGGGCTAACTGCTCACCGTGCGCCCGCGTATTGAATTTATTACTGTCGAAGGTGGCTACCGTCGACGCAACGCCATCATTCCGGCGAACACGGATCAGTCTAGCAACGACATTCGTGTTGATGCCCACGCCGTCGGGATCGAGGTACCCTACGATCAAGGCATCCCAGGATGGGGTCTGGGCTGCCGGATCCGCATCTAGAGGGTTCAAGACATTGCAGTAGGCTACGATCGGCTGCCATATTGGTCCAAATTGTGTGCCGCCAAGAATTGGCGTGACCTCTATGCCCGCGCTATATGCTTCCGGCCGGAACGTCAGATCAGGGCCGGTAAAAGCAGCTTTGTCTGAATCTCCAGGATTGACGGCGCATGAGGAGGCGGTATGGGTCCAGGCCTCACCGCGTTCGACAAATCCCGGCACGTCTGCGACGGCGGCGGCAATAGATGACACCGAGAGAGCCGCCGAGGCGCCTCCGGCGAACAACAGTTTATTCAAGGCCTTCATGATTTCTGTCCTATAGTGAAAGCTGCGCGCTCAAGTCAGTCCCGTGCGGGATGTCGGTTGAACGCAGGTCCGCATCCATTGGCATTGTAGATCCGCACGGCGGTCTGCCGCTGGAACCTTTCTCGCATCGGCACTGTGAGATATTTCGCAATGGAATCTTCTTGGTCTATAGTTCGAGCGCTCGATAGATGTAGCTCCTGGGAGCGCGAGCGTTCGGACTTGAGATTGTCGGCTATTCGGTCGCAGAGGTCGGCCCAGTCGTACAGTTCCTTTTGATTTCGCGAAATCGGGATCGGCGTGCGAAGTTTCTGATCCCCTCAGCGATCTCGCGATACTCCTCCGCTCTAGCTACACTATCGTCGTTTTGAGACACGGAAGCGATCGCAGCGCGCCTGCAAATGGCAAGGTATAGAGATTGCCTATTCTAGAGCGTCGTATTGCTCGCGGTGTACAACATCGGTTCAGCGCAGGGATGCGAGTTTTGTGAGGAATTTCGCAGCGCGTACTAGAGCTGCTTAGCGAGCTTCCATAAGACTACAATTCGCCGCCTCTCGAACCGGACCCACCCGCCTCTGCGATCTATCTCGCATCGGCGCTGTGAGGTATTTCACAGTGGCATGTTTTGTCTCGTCAGCTTCCGCGCGCTCAATGGATGTGATCGGGCGCGCTGTGACTTGAGGCTGCCGGCTATTCGATCGCAGCGATAGGCCCAGTCATACAGTTCCGTTTATTTCGCGAAAGCGCCACCGCCGAGCTAATTCTCTGAGCCGCTCGGAGATCTCGCGATAGCAGGAGGAATTTGTGAGTTTCTGCTGGGAGTGTTACGGCGCGCAGTAACCTGAATATTCTGCTGAGGGGAGGTGTACAGAAAACTTCAGGTTGGTGCGCACCGGCCGCCAATGCCCCAATGACCAGCCCACCGGAACGAGCTTCAGTCGGTTACCATCACATCGTGTCCGAGCCGAGTCAGCAATTGGCTTGTCCAGGTTGAATGTGATCCCAATCGCATCGCGATGTGCATTTTCGACTCCCCCACAAATCTTTCCCCAAAGCTGTCAAACGACGTTGGTAGGGTCTCCTCAGAAAGAATTCTTCCTGTTTCGCCGAGAACACACAATCGGCTAGTCTTGTTACCTATTACAATCCCAGCACATCGTACGGCACCAGGGACTGCATCGCACGAGGCACGTTTACCTAATGTGCGTGACACATGTCCGCCCTCCCCGTCGGTCGTGAGGGTTAGGATTGGAGTGGCGATGATCAAAGCCGCCGATTTCAATAGGTCACGCCGTTTTGGTTCCATTTACTAATCCTCCTTTCGATTGCTCTCAGAAGATTATTATAGAAATAAAGCATCGAGTTCGCCGAGATCGTGCTCGCCGTTCGGCCAGATGTAAGGTTTTTCATTCAGCCGGAAGGTGGGCGAGCGGGGGGAGCTTGAAGATGGGTAGCGGAACCCGCGACGGGAGTCGCAAGTCGAGATAATGGCACTCCAAAACGAGAATGGTAAGGTCGAAATCAAATAACCCGGTGGCAACTTCGGCTCCAATTTGGGTCACGAGCCCGACATCGAGGGTAAACGTTGCGGCGATTCGTCGTATGCGCTCGGGTCCCATCCCGTTGGCGACCCCCGTTCGCATCTGAGGTCCCAGCGCGGTCCAGACATAGAGACCACTAATCCCGGTTGTGCCGGGTATATTCCCTGGCCCACTAGAGAGCCCTCGACGATGAAACGTTGCCTTGCGAAGAATCCGCTCGAGACGACCTTGATCGTCCAGTTTCCGGAGAATGTCTGAGAGGCTGGCATCGTTATCTCCTTTTGGTCATTCTTGATAGCCAGGGTAGGGGATCAGCCTTTAATCCAGGTGCTTGACGACCTCGAGACCTGTTTGCCGGGTAAAAGCACTGCTGAATCCATTGAGCTTTCCGCCTTGGGTGATGTCGCTCAACGCTTGTCGCCAGGTGTGCAAGGGACCGGTTTGATCGGCGAAGCTGTCGCCAAATCGTTCCTCAATGTCAGCGCGCTGGGATTCGTTGCGCTGGCCCCAGTGCAGAATGCCCTTCATGTTGGTGTTCAGCGCGAAGTTGGTCGCGAAGTCCAATAGCTCGGTAACGCCGCTTTCGTCTTTTAGCCCGGACACCTCTATGGCACATGAAACTGGTTTAAACTGTTGCGGGCCGATGAGAGCGCGCGTCTGGCCTGTGAAGCGCAGCGAGATGTACCCCACGAACGCCCTGCCGAAATTCACCTCTTGATAGGTCTCGAACGCCAGCAGGGCGTCAACGTAGGCGAGGAGAATAGGATCTTCCGCGTCGAAGAACACCTCTATAGAGTCGGCATTGACGGCGCAGCTTTGGTCGAGGTAGTCATGCTGGTCCAGCACCGCATAGCTGATCGCCTCAAAGTCATGGTCCTTTTGCTCACTCCTGAAAACCAGGTACGCGATCATGTGCCATGCGAATAGGCCGGCGAGGCGCACTGCCGGATCTTTCTGATCTAGCAACATCCTCCTGAGGTCGTTCAAGGCTTGGCCCAGCCGCGACTGCCCCGAGTTACGGAAGCGTGCCAAGAACGCCAGCAGTATGGCCAAGATGGCGGCCAACGCCGGGAGCAGGAGGAGAAGCGTAAACCCGAGGCCCGTCACCACGCAAACCGCGATGACTGCGCCAATGACGGTTCCGTTGCTATGGACAAAGTCGCCGATTTCTTTGATAACATCGACCAGCACGCCATCCAGGAAGTTGGCGTTCGCACACGCCCGCTCCTTGAAGTCGGGCGTCGCGGGCGTGCCGGGTTTGCTTTCACTGGGTGAGTACGGATGGCTATTGCCAGCCATTTGACCCCCTCGCTCGTCTCGTCCGGCCGGTGAATGCGTAGTGGGATTGATGGCGTTTCCGGCGAGTGGTACGTTCCAATGCTTGGTGACGGCGACGAGGTTTGAGCTGAAGTCCAAGTGAGGCGTGACGCAGACGGCAATCTGGAGAAAGCGGTTTTTGCCCGCTTGCTCGCTAGGCGTAGTGTAAAGCGGGCTGTTCAGGTCGTTGATCTGAGGCTTGATTGCCTGCCAAGTCATCAGGGATCCGTCCGGGTTCGTCAGGCGTCGCTCCTGGTGCAGGCAGTACTGGCTCACGGTTGCAATTACAATCGAGTAGACGATGCCAAAACGGCCCACAGAGACTAGCACCGAATTGAAGAGTTGATCGTCACGGTGCGTCTCAAAGTTTTGCTGACCTCCGAACTGGCTTTGACCATATAGTTTATGAAGCAAGTTGAAATCGGTTAGAGGGTTTGTGAAGCCCGGTACTGTTGTTGGCTCAATCCAGTAGTGTTTGCCGCCATCGGCCACTAGATGGAGCGCGAGAACCGCGTCGGCGAGAGGCGGAATTTTGAAGTCCCCTCCGTGTGTGCCGGTTGTCAGCGCGCCGAAGACGGTCTGCCCTCCTGCTCCCCCTAGAGTCGGGAATGCCAGTGGTCCGAGGTAAGATTTGTTGCTGTTGCTGAGGTGGGTGGCTAGGCTTTGGGGATCGTTGTCCCCCTGGTCCAGCTGCGCGTAAAGCTCATAAATGCGCTTGCCGGACTCGATATGCACCGGGTAAAGACCTCGATCCTCTGTGGCGTTGGAAGCGTCGAACTTCGGGAGTGTCTTTCCTCGAAGTTCGTCGATGAATGCAGGGTTGAGGCAGCGCCACACGACGTCATATAGTGTCCGGTTCATAGCCGGGTAGATATTTTCTGGGTCGTGCGTCTCAACAAAAACAGCGTCGCTGATCGCCGCTTCAGATAACGCCCAATGGCTACCCGCCGCGTGAATCCCCTCTCCAGGCCGCCGATATTTAGATCTGCCCGCGCAGATCTGAATCAGGTCCTCCAGCGACTGTGGGTATAGGGTTCGGGGAGCACTTGGAACCACCGGGACCGAAGGGTCGTCGTGCTTGCGTGTCCACGGTTGGCCATCGATCTCTATTACAGCCATATCAACCTCCTATGCGGGGTTCCAGGTGCCTCCGCGTATACATCCGACCGGCCCCGAAAATTGTGCGACGGGAATGAATGCGGCGAGCGAGCGGCTCGCGGCATCATCGAGCGGGTACTAAGCGGGTAGATTTACTCCACTAGCAGTCCTGAAATTGTGAGCCCGCACAACAGCGGCATTACCCTTCGTTTCATGACTTTCCTCCGTGAGTTGCGTGCGATGCCGAGCGGTCCAGATGCGGGTCTAAACGCGCTGACGACATCGTCTGGTAATTCTAGACCCGTTCCCTTCGTGCACTGCGAAATAGATCGCGTCGTCACTGCGAAATTTCTCTCATGCGATTTACTAGAACTCCTCAGGCAGCGGTCGTAGGATCGTAATCTGTCGCCTATCGCACCGGATCCATCCGCCTCTTTTGAGCTCGCAGAGGATGCTTCCCACTGTCTCTCTGCGGCATCCGGCAAGCTCCGCGAGCTGCTGCTGCGTCCATAAGCCTTGGACCACCACAGAACCGTCGGTCTCGCGCGCCAGGCTGGTGAGGTAGTATCGTAGGCGCCCGTAGGCGTCGAGTGGCAAGGTCGAGAGCCGCGTCATCATCTCGCCGAACGCCACCGCCAGATTTCGCGCGATAGCGGCGAGAAGCTCCAGGCTGGCTCGTTTGCACTCCTCGAATACACATCTCCGAATGACGCCCAGCGTCGCGTCGGTCAGCGCTACCGCCGACGCGATGCGATATTGCCCGCCGAGCAATTCAAGCTCTCCGAACAGCGCGCCGGCTTCCTTCCGGTCGATTATCGTCCGGTCGGCTCGACCGTTCTCGATCGAAACCTCGACCTCTCCCTCCAGAAGAACGAAAACACTGGTGGCCTCGTCACCCTGATGAAAGAGATGATGCCCGCGCCGGTAACGCCGGACGACGGCGTGTTCGAGGAGAAAATTGCGATGGCCTTCCGCCAGTACCATGACCTATCCTCGCTAAGCTGCCTGACGCGAACCAAGCCGCGCCGTTGCCTCGACCACGGTCGTCGCTCGCGCAAATTCATCGACGGTATTGCAAGCCACGATTGGACCGGCATGTCCCTCGCCGGGACATTTCAGTTCCGCTTTGCGGGCGTAATAGGCGTCCTCTATGCGAGGATAGACGTAGCCTCGTCTGAACCCATCCGCCGGTGTCCACGCGTCGAAGGCGCAGCCGCCCTCTCGTATCAAGACCGGTCCAAGGATAATGGCCACGGCTAGAAGACCCGCGTCAGGGCCGAGCGGCCTTTGACCCAGACCTGGGCATCGTGGCCGGCTTGCATGGCATCGCGCGCCGCATCGACCGCGTCGAGCAGCGCCTGCTCTTTGTCGAGATAGGCGCCATAGAACGAGTTCGCGAGCCCGACGACCCATCGCGGATCCCGGCCGCGCGGGCGGACGTGAAACTGCAGTACAAACATCGCTTCTCCCCTCTGTGGTCCAGCGCTTGGAAGGAGGGGTTTCTGGCGGCGAAGCTCTATGTGCCATTCTCTAAATCCTCTTGATCGTCCGCTGATATAACCGGTGGATCTGCGTCGGGAATCAGTTCGGCCGTGCATTATCGAGCCCCCGAATTTTCCAACAGCCCAAACATTATCGAGCTGTCCAATGCGAAATCGCGTGGTCCAGCGACGCCTATAATGACACCGGCGCGTTTGAGCTCCCCGGGTGTTGGCCACCACATCGAACTGTTCGGCGTCGAATAGGCGTGGTCTGCAAACCACCGAGCGACCCCAGCCTCGATCAGCCTCCGGCGGTCCTCGTCACTTGCCCCGGCAAGTTCTGCCTCGGTGAAGCCCGGAAACCTCCCTCTGTGGAAGCCGAGCGCTGCGTCTCCGGCGACAAACCGCTGAACCCCTCCCATGAAGGCGAAGGTGCACGTAGATGCGCAGTCCGAGGCTGTGTAGGTGATGAGCCGTCGCTGACGAATAAGGTCTCGCAGTTTACAAGCTTCGCCGATTCGGCCACCGAGGCTGTTGAGGTGGATCACGCGAATCTCCGGGTCGGCGTCGAGCAGGCGGCGTACCTCCTCGGTCACGCCAAATGTGATCCCACCGGCAAACTCGAGCTCCCTGCCGCCGCGCAGGATGCGCAATTCGTGCTTACCCATGGCGCGATCACCGAGGGCGATACGCCAATACTCCACCTGAGTAGAAATTTCGGTCGCGATCGCGCTGATGAGACAGCAAAAACCGACAACGACTGCAACGCAGGCCGTCGCCGCCCAAAAGCCGCGGCCGCCGCGGGCCTTGTGGTGTCGCGCCGAACGCCAAACACCCACCAGAAACCACACACTGATCGCGATCGCGAACAGCCAGGCAGCCGAGCCGGCTACGGCGAAGATTAACGGGTGATTGTCGGGCGGAATCAGAAGCCGTACGCCGAGGAGCGCAACGAAGCCCGCGAGGTTGGCTAATAACGAATTCAGCCAATAGCTGACGCCAAAAGACAGATCGCCTCGCCAATGTCTTGCGACGTACGATCGCCTCGGACTGCTGCTGCTGGTGCCGGTCCGGTTTCCGTTCGCGCCGGGATTGACGTCAGGATGGGTATTCATCATTCTGGTCTCTGGGTGCGCTGACCGACGCGCCGTCTTGACCGGGTCGTCGGTCTGAAGCCTGCCGGCGGTGATCGCTGGCAGCCGTTCGAGGTGGCAAGCATTGTGGGCCGCGCGCCAGGGTCCGGGTATTTGGCCCAGGTAAATCTGCTAAAATCGGGATTTTAGGTAAGACTCCCCGACGCACTGGCTCAATGTCTCCTGCATGACCATTAGCTGAGTACAGAATTTCAGCCTCCCCTCAAGCAAAGGCGTCGACCGGCCGGTTCACAGCTCAATCGAGCACCAGTAGTATCGCGGCAGCAATCACAGCTACAGCGGCCGCAAACGAGAAAAAGTTGACGCTTCGCGCTCGGCACAGGTATTCGTCAATGGCCACGGCTTCCCGGGTAAAGTAGGCGACCGCGATCGGCTGTGGCGGCCTCTGCGAGGCGCCGCTACGTTTCTCTCGCTGAGCTCGTCATCCTGTCGATCCCCTCAAGCTATGCCTCGAGTTACGCCGAACTCACGTGAGTGCGGCGACTGCGGGATACGTCGGCGTGCCAGGACATGGCCGTCCGGCGCGCGAGTACGTCATCTTTCGATGCGGGGAGGAGTGTCGCGCGGGCGAAAGCGGCGACAAATTTAGCTTTATTGAAGTTTAAGAAAGTTAAAGTCGGCTAACGAATCGCCTCGCTCGCCTATGACGCGTGTGCTACACTATCGGATCGGGGGGAACTTGACGCCGCTCACGGCGGGGAACGGGCGCATGGACGGGGCCCGCTTATCTCACACTTCGCCGGTCTTGATCAAGATCGCGGCGCCGACCGGTGCGCAATCGGGCGTGAATGGGGACACTCAGGTATTCCGCCTTAATCGCGCTCCGTACCGGCTGTTTCGACTGGATCCCCGGGGCGGCAAGGAGATCGAGCTCGACCCGAAGGCGCTCGGCGTGCTCGACTTGCTGGTCAGACACGTCGGAGAGACAGTCACAAAGGAAAGGATCGCTAGGGAGCTTTGGGGCGGAAAGATCGTCGAGGACGGCGCTATTCACGTCCAGGTCACCAGCGTGCGCAGGGCGCTCGGACAGCAGCGGCTAGAGCCCGGCAGAAAGAAGATGCAGCCCAGCTGCATTCAGACAGTGTCCCGTGAGGGGTGGAAGCTGTTGGCAACGGTCACCCCAGCCGAGGGTCCGGAGGTCGTGCAACCTGCCGCCCGGCCCGGCGATGACGTTCCCGCAGTTCCCAGCAGTGCCCCTTTGCGCCCGCGCCTGTCGATCGTCGTGTTGCCCTTTGCCAATCTCAGCGAGGACCGGGGTCAGCAATATTTTGCCGACGGGATCACCGATGATGTGACCACCGATTTGTCGCGGATCGACGGCATGTTTGTGATCTCGCGCAATACCGCATTCACCTATCAAAACAAGCCCGTCGACACAAGGCAGATCGGCCGCGAGCTAGGGGTGCGCTATCTGCTTGAAGGAAGCGTGCGCCGGTCCGGGAACCAAGTCCGAGTCAACGTTCAGCTAGTCGATGCCGATGCCGACGCGCATCTGTGGGCCGATCGTTTCGATTGCGAAACAGCTGATTTATTCAGTCTCCAGAACGAGATCACTAGCCGGATTGCGGTCGCGCTTAATCTAGAACTTGTCATCGTCGAGGCCACCCAGCCGACCAACGGTATCGAGGCGCTGGACTATATCTTTCGCGGACGCGCTGCAGCGTATGGAAAATTGCCGTCGGATGAGACCTACTCGGAAGCAATAGCTCTATTCGAGCGCGCTCTGGCGCTCGATCCGCATTCCGTCGAGGCGCAGGGCTGGTTGGCGAGTGTGCTAGCTAACCGTGCGCTGGATTTTCCGAGCGATATGTCCCGGGCCGACATAGCGCGATCAGAGGAGTTAGCTGCAAAAGCTGTTGCCGCCTCGCCCCGCAGGCCGCTTCCTCATTTTGCTGAGGGCCAGGCATTGCGGGTCCAGTTCCGATGCGAAGAGGCCATTGCAGAGTACGAGAAAGTACTTGCGCTTAATCGCAACTGGGTGGGGGCGATATTCGCGATCGGCTGGTGCAGGTTCCACATTGGATTTATTGACGAGATGCTCCCGGCATTGGAGAAGGTGATGCGCCTCAGTCCGCGCGATCCCTATATGGGCCTTTGGTACGCGCGGATTGGGATCGTCCATCTGCTGCAATCGCGGATCGATGACGCGATCATTTGGTTCGAAAAAGCGCGGAGCGCTGTACCCAACCGCGCATACACTCGAGCTAATCTCGCCGCGGCTTACGCTCTGAAAGGTGAAATCGGGCGAGCCGCCGATGAACTGGCGGAGGCACGACGGCTGAGCCGTAATGATCGCTATTTGAGCATAGAGCGTTTGAAGACTGGGAACTTTGGCGTGCCAAAGGTTCGTGCACTGTTTGAGACCACTTATTTCGCGGGTTTGCGCATGGCCGGGCTGCCGGAGGAATGACCCCAGCGGTTTACGACACCTGGCGAGGCAAATGGCGTTAAGTAGCTGGAGTGCTTCGACGTCACCAACGTCGCATTGCGGTTTGTTGGTGAGTCTTCACCAATTATCGTCACCTTTTCAATATTGATGCGGTAACGTGACTTGGGGCTTTTTACAGGGTCCGAAGGGGGTGCGAGCTGAAATCACCAGGCGGGTCGAGGATCCCGCGATTCGCCCCCGCAGGCGTAGAAAGGAGGAACGCTATGCACAGAGGCCAAATCCGGATGACTAAATACATGCGCTTTTTGTTGCTGTTGATGCTTGCCCTCCCGCCGGCGATGCCGGCGTTGGCGCAGGGGGATAGTGCAGCGTATGCCTTTCGCGACATCCGCCCGACCATAGGCGATCAGACATTCAATGCAGCATTGGGGATAAACAGCCTCGGCGTCATCGCGGGCTATTCTGGCAGCGGGGCAGCGGGACACCCGAACAACGGTTATACTGTCGGGCCGCCCTATACCACCTTCACGCCCGAAAACTTCCCCGGCTCGGCGCAGACGCAGGTCACCGCCATCAACAACATTGGCACCACGGTCGGCTTCTGGTCCAATACCAATTTGGGCGTCGGGACGGACAGCAATTTCGGGTTCACCGATGTCGGCGGCACCTTCACCAATGTGAACAACCCGTTCACGGCGGAGGGCGCTCCGTCGTTCAACCAGCTCTTGGGGGTCAACAACAGTAACATCGCCGTCGGCTTTTACACCGATGCGGAAGGGGTCAACCACGGGTACACTTACACGATCGCGTCTAGAACCTTTTCCCCCAACATCGACGATCCGAATGCCGGCGGCGTAGGGACGACAGCGACGGCGATCACCAACAAGAACCAGATCGCGGGGTTCTATGTCGACGCGGCCGGGGTCACTCACGGCTTTGTCGATATTGGCGGCATGTTTACGACCATCGATTACCCCAAATCGACTTCGACAAAGCTGCTCGGTGTCAACGACAACGGCCTGGCAGTCGGCAGCTATGTCGACGCCGACGAGGCCACCCACGGTCTCCTCTTCGACCTCAACGACGACATGTTTCATCATGTCGATGATCCCTTTGGGATCGGCACGACGACGATCAACGGCATCAACGATCTCGACCAGCTAGTCGGCTTTTACGTCAACAGCGAAGGCGCTACCATCGGGTTCTTGGCCAATCCGGTGCCCGAGCCCGGCTCCCTGGCGCTTCTCGCCACCGGCCTTCTCGGGCTGAGCCTTTCTTATCGTCGGCGCTCGAGGAGATGAGCGGGCAGGATCCGCAGCCGGCTTACGGCTATTGGCCCTGCGCGGCCGACGGCAATGACGTGATCCTCTACGACCCCGACGGCGGGCGCGAGCTGACGCGGTTCTCGTTCCCGCGCCAGAACAAGGAGAGCGGGCTGTGCATACCCGACGCGGCTGAGCAGGATCGAGCACGACGACGCAGCGGCGCCGACCATAAGGCGGTGGCAGGGGTGGCGGTTCCCTGTAGCGCATGCCGAAGCTGATGCGGCGGCAGTCGAGGAGTGAACCCCAGTTCCGGCGAACGCAAGCTGCGGCGGGTCACGCGGATGTGCCACGGCTCCGGCCCGGTCGCCACGTCCAGGTTTCGAAGCTGCGCCACATCCTCGCTCAAAACCGAGGCCGGCCATCACCTGACCCAGGTGGCTAGGTAACGGCGGGTTCCGTCGTTCGAAATGTACGATTGAAGCGACGCCGTCTCATATCCTTGCGAAGCGAGCGATGAGGCGTAGCTTTGGTATCCCGAGCAGTCGATGCCGTGGTAGCTCCTCCACGACGTGCCGTGAAATGGCGCGAAGACGGCGCGGAAGAGCGCGGTGCCGGTCGAGTTGTACCCTTCCACGCGCGAGGGGTACTTGCCGCCGCCTAGGCGGCCGAGAATTGCGGCCGGTACGACGACCCGCTCATCCAGCTCGGGTAGCGGCCGTACTGGTCGAACAGATCGGCTTTGCCCCAGCGCGAGGTCCCGTGGAAGGCCGTCCAAAGAGTGGTGTCAAGGTCGCTCGCGAAGCCATTCACATCGCTTCGGCGCGGATTGAAGAACGCTGCCCAAGCGAAGAAATACGTCGCGCCGTTCACGACGTATGGTTCGAGGCTCACGAGGCGCGCGTTGTTTCCCGAGATCAGGGAGGAGACTTGCGCAGGTGTCTGACCCAAATACCACGGCCGTGACGCACCGCGCAGCGGTGTGCGCTTGTGGTCATTTCTGCTGCGAGATCCGCGGCGCCGATACTGAACAGTTCCGCGATTGCGTGTCGGGCATGACCATCGCGGGACAACACCCGCACCGCGATCGGGCCGGCAAGCTTCTCCCAGATCGCGTCCTCGTCCTCACCGGCCGCGCGGTACAGTTTCGGCAGGCCGGGCGCGAACAGCACGGGAAAGGGCCGGTCGGACAGAGGCGGAAGCGGTTCGTTCGCGGCGATCGCGTCAAACAGCCGCCGCGGTTCGGCAAAGAACCTCACCATGGCCGCGCCCTTGCCGGCGCGCAGCATGGCTTTGGGATGATCGAGGAGCGAAAGCTCTGGTGGCCTGAACCGCAACGCCGCTTCGCTGGCGCGGTAGGCGGCCTGCTCCATGCGACAAACCGACAATGCGTGCGATGGATCGGTCAGACCGTCGGCCACGAACTCGAGGAACTCTTCCGCCTCGCTCGCCAGGTCGAGGGCTCTGCCGCCACCCGCCTCGACCCAGTCTTCGACGAGCTGCCGCCGGCGCTCGACCGGCAACAGCGACAGGGTCAGCTGCGCCGCCCCGGCAGTGCGTCCCATGCACCAGGAATGTTGCACATGCCGGGTAAAGCGAAAGCCGGAACTGTGCACAAGATCGTGCAGCTGCGCGAGCTCTTCCTGACCGATGGTGAGCCCCGGCGCCGTATCGGCCGTCAATGCCGTCGATATCTCGGCGCCGGGCGCCTGCAGGCACCGGCCGAGTACGATTTGTTGCTCGAGCAGCGGCATTGTCGGCTTACTCCTTCTTTGCTGCGGTCGTGCGACGATGTTGCCCCCAAATGTCACGCGCGCGCCTTAGTTCCTCCGCGATCGCATCGGCGCCCACCTTCGACGCGTAAAAGTCGAGAAGCTCGAACACGACACCCGCCACGTTCGGACAGCGCGGCAGCGTATACTCCAGGAGTTTCCAGACCGGGCTCGGAACGAGGCCGTCATGTGCGTCCACCCAAAACCCGTCTTCCCACCGGCCCCCGGCCACGTGGATCTCGATCACTCGATCGAGTCTCATTCGGTCGATAGCGGCGAGGGCATCGAAACCGTGATTTACGGCGTTGCAGTAGATGTTGTGAAGATCGAGCAGCTGACCGCAGCAGCCGTTCTCGGTGATCGCGGCCATCAAACCGATCTCGTCACCGATCTCCGATTCGTAGGGCAGCCCCGTCAGGTAATGCGCAGGGTTTTCGAGCAGGAAAGGGACCCCGTAACGGCGGCCGACTGCGGCAGCACGCCCGCCCACCAAACGCACGACTTCATCGGTTCCAGGCAAGGGCAATGGCGTGCCGATGCTGATTGACCCGCCATCGCGTCCGGGAACGGTTTGATAGCTGAGATGCTCGCTGTGCCAGAGAAAGGGCCACAGCTCTTGAAACCGGTCCAGCATATCGAGGTACCCGCCGTTCCAATAGCGGGCGGAGCCAATCGACAACTCCACGCCGTGGACAACCATTGGAACCTCGCCGCAAACCGCTCGTGCCTGCTCGAGCTTTTCGGGAACGAGATCCAGCGACAACATCTCGCCGTCCCACCGCGCCCGACAGAGCTTTTCCGGCGTCATCTCTACGAAGTCGAGCAACCCCGGCCGGTAGAGGTCCGCTGGCAGCACTGGAATGTAAGAAAAGCCAACGCCGAGGACAGGGGAATACCCTGCGGGCTCCGGCAATGCCGTGCCAGGCGCAGGTGGGACGAGAAGACAGCGGATACGGCTGCATTAGTCCGCACGTCGTACAGCCGCCGCCGCGTCCGCCGGGGCCGCCGCCGATGAGGAAGCCTCCTGCTACCTGCTTCGTTTCTGCCGGCCCGAGCACGACGAGCCCCGGCAGAGGCAGCGAGAAGTCATTACCGTGGGTTGCCGTATCCTTATCCATTGTAGATGCATCCATAATCGATCTCCTTGAGCTGGATGTTGCAATACGCCGAACCCGACAGGGTGCGGCGAGGCCCGGCCTCGAGAGATCCCGTCGGGATCTTTGCCAATGGCAGGACCACGCTTGAAATATTCTGCTTCCGGCAGCGCGGCCGCTATGAGACCGATCCAAAATTTTCCAAATTTTTCCGAAAAATTTCCAAAGACCAGACCCATTTCTTGGCTGGCGCGCCAGCGCACGGACAGTCTCGGTTCGGCTGACACGATCATTTTCGAGAACTTCCGGCCCGATCGGCGGGGTCGGTGTTCTGCTGCGTCTGGATACGCCGATTGGCGCGACGCCAGCGCTCGGCGCTCGCGCGTCCCGCCGGTCGAGTGGAAGCGCAGCTCGAAAGACGGCTCGTGGACAGAGTTTGGCAGAGGATCAAAACTATTTGGGGCCGCGCCGTGACGAAGCTCACATTGGCTGCAATATCGGACTAATGCGCGCTCACGCCGCCAGGAGGGTCTCGTGCAATTCGTGCAGCTCACCGTCGCGCAGCACCAGCCGGCGTCGTGCCGAGTCGATCGTCTCCGGCCGATGCGCAATGATCACGCGGGTCAGCCCCAGCGTCTTGACCGCGGCCGTGACCTGGTGCTCGGTGGCGATGTCGAGGTGCGAGGTGCCTTCATCCATGAACAGCAGGCGGGGGCGCCGGTAGAGAGCACGGGCCAATAGGATGCGCTGCTTCTGGCCGCCGGATAGCGACGTTCCCATATCGCCGATCAGGCTGTTGTAGGCCATTGGCATATGACAGATCTCGTCGTGGATGCCGGCGAGCTCGGCGCAGCGCATCATGTGTTCGAGCTCGAAACTCTCGTCGAAAAAGCAGATGTTGTCGGCGATTGAGCCGGACAGCAGCTGGTCGTCCTGCATGACCACGCCGATGCTCTTGCGAAAGGCTTCGTGACCCAGGATGCGCAATGGAACACCATCGACCAGGATCTCGCCCGAAGTCGGCTCCAGCAGCCCCAGGATCACTTTCAGCAGGGTCGTCTTGCCGCCGCCCGACGGGCCGGTGATCGCGACATATTCGCCGGCGCGGATGCGCAAATTGACATTGCGCAATACGAAGCGCTCCCCCTCGGCATAGCGGAAGCTGAGATCGCGCACCTCTAGATTGCCTTCGATCGGCTGCTGATAGGCGATCGGCCGGCAATGGCCCTGCTCGGGCTCGGCACTGGCGATGTCGGAGAGCCGCTCCAGATGGAGGTCGAGCATGCGGTATTCGATCGCGCGCTCGACCAGGCGCGCCGCCTTGTCGACAAACTGCTGCTTATACGAGACGAAGGCGAACAGCATGCCGACCGTCATCTCGCCGCCGAGTGCCGCCTGCGCCCCGAGATAGATGACGAGGACGTTTTCGAGCCCGAAGATCAGCGAATTGGCGATTTGGTAAATCTGCTTGAGAAGGCTGGTCAAAGCTTCGGCCCACACGACCTGCGCATAACGGTTCATCCAGACCGCACTGCGCTCGGTCTCGCGAGTGAAGATCTTGATGCTCTGCACAGCGCGCATCGTCTCGATGAAGGTTGTGCTCTCGCGGCTCTTGGCCTCGATCAGGTCGAGCGTACGGCGGCGCATCAGGTGATAAAAGACGATGCGAAGCCCGAGATAGAGTGCCAAAGCGGCCAGCACCACGAGGCCCAGCGAAGGCCGGTAGAGAAACATCATCGCCGCCGTCAGCACCGCCATCGTACCGTCGATCAATGCCGTGACGAGCCCCTCTGCGAGCAACGTCCGTACCGGCTCGGTCGAGGCGAACCGGGACACGAGATCGCCGACATGGCGCTTCTCGAAGTAGGACATCGGCAGGCGCAACAGATGCCGGAACAGACCCGTCCCCATCTGGAACGCCAATGTGGCCTGGGCAGATGTCAACAGTTTGGCGCGGATCAAGGTGGCGCCGGTGTTGATCAGCAGGAACAACGCAAAACCGAGCGCCAGAACGAGCAGCAGATCGTGGTCGTCCTTGGCGATCGCGTTGTCGACAACGATCTGCATGTAGAACGGGCTCGCCAGCACGTAGAGCTGCAGCACCAGGGAGAGGACGAGGGTCTGGATCAGGACCGGCGCCAAGCCCGAGATCTGGCCCAGAAAATCGAACAGCGACAGCTTGGGTGCGGCGCGTTGGGCGCGGAACCTCCCGTCCGGGGTCAGCTCCAGGGCAACTCCGGTAAAATGCTTCGAGGCCTCGGCAAAGCCGAACCGGCGGATGCCGAATGCCGGGTCGTGAATGGTCACTCCCGACCGGCCGACACGCCGCAAAACCACGAAATGGTTCATATCCCAATGCAAGATTGCCGGGGTTCGAAGGCCGGCCAGCTGCTCCATCTCCAGCCGCAGAGGCCGCCCCGCAAGACCGAGCTTTGCGGCAATGTCCATCACTGTCGCCAATGTCGCGCCCTTCAGTGAGACCGGATACTCTCGGCGCAATGCGTTGAGGTCGCTCTGTTGGCCATAATAGGAGGCGATCATCGCCAAGCAGGCGAGCCCGCATTCGGTCGCGGCCGCCTGGCGGATTTCCGGCAGACGGCCAAACCTCGAAAAAGTCACCGGGATCGACATCACGATCTACTCCAAGCGCTGAGCAGCGGGTCGAGGATCCAGGCCAGCAACGTCCTGCGCTCGAACAGGATGTCGGCCTGCACCTGCAGGTCCGGCTCGAGCGGCAATTCGGCGCCGTAAGCCCGCATCGTCTGGCGCTCCAGCGCGACACCGACGCGGTAGGAAGGCTCGCGCAAAATCATCGGGCCGACTATCTCGTCGGGTTTGAGCAGGGTGTGGGAGACTGTTCGGACCGAGCCGCGGGCAAAGCCGAACTGCTGGAACGGGAAGGTGTCGTAGCTGATATGGACGGTCTGGCCGGGGGCAATGAAGCCGATCGCCCGTGCCGGGACGAGCAGCTCGGCCTCCAGAACATCGCCGTCGGGCACGATCGCCAGAGCCGGCATTCTCGAGTCGGCGAGTTTGCCGACCCAGGCCTGCAGGGCGGAGACGCGCCCCGATACCGGCGCCGACAGCAGATAACCGCGCTTCCCGTCGATTTCCTTCAGCCGCACCTCGAGCTCGGCGATATTGGCCTTGAGCTGCGAGATGCGCTGGGCCGTGGCGATCGGCAATTGCTGCAGCGCGTTCTGGTGCTGCGAGAGCCCGGCTTCTTTGTCCGCGCGCTCCTTGGCGAGCGCGCTCTCGCTCTGCTGCTCGGCAAGATAGGCGTCCTGGCGCCGCCGCATCTCTACCTTCGACAGATAGCCCTTGTCGGCAAGCTCGATAGCGCCCGCCAACTGACGATGGGCGATTTTGACGCGCTCGGTCTGGATCGCTTGCTGCCGCGCGAGCGCGGCGATCTCGTCCGAGATGCCCCGGATCTGGGACTGCAGGCGCTGCTCCTCGACCTCGGCTTTCTGTCGTTCGAGCCGGATTTGATCCTGCAACTGGGCATGCTGCTCGCGCAGCCGCGCGGCCTTGGCGTCGTCGATGTTTTCGCCGCGAGCGGAGGTCTCGGGATCGGTCACGGTCAATAGCGGCCCACCACGCCCGACGTGCTGGCCTTCGCTGACATGCACCGCGGTGATCGTCCCGGCACGCGGCGGGCTGATCCTGGCGATCCCTTCTGTCGGTACCAAAAACCCCGACGCATGCTCCTTGCGGGCGTAATCATGGGTGGCAATGAACAGGGCCATCGCCAACACTGAAAGCGCGATGAAGCCGGTGACCAGCGCATAGGAATTGGGCAAAGCGATCGCGACCTCGCCCCAGATCCTGAAGCGCTGGTGATCGATCGCCTCCTGGCGGAACAGGTTGATGGACATCGAATGCCGCCCGCCTCAGCCGGCGACTTCGATCTGCAGCTCGCTCGGATTGCGGAGTTGAGTCGCCACCTGCGGGCAGCGCAAGCAAGCCTCCCGTCCCTCCTGGCGGAACCAGCGGCAAACCGGGCGAATCGCGCAGCGCGGCAATGCGCTGACCGCCGGATCGAGCATTGACGCGACCCGCGCGGCGAGGCTGCAATTCGCGCCATCCCAATGCCTGCAACGCCCCTCGGCGCAGGGCACTGCCGCGCGGTACACCTCGGTCGGCTTGGCCGGCGCCGCGGCGGCGAGAAGCTCGGGTGTGGCCGGCAATGCTTCAGTCAAGTAGCCGACGTGAAACCCGTCCGCGGCTGATCCTGTCAATACCCCGAACACCCGTGCCCCCGGGCGAATCTCGGTCGCACTCGGACACAGTATCGTCGGCGCGGGTTTGGATGGTTGAGTCATGATTTCCTCCTGCTTAGCCCGCTAGTATGTGAAACGTCGGCCGACGGCCAAACGCTTGGCGCTTGGCCGCCGGCGCATTTTGATTATTGAGTCTCTGCTGGTGGTATTCCGAGCACTCTTATGCGGCCTGGAAGCGCCGCGGGAAGTGCCGCCGCGGCCGCGGCTGCGACCTGCTGAACCTCTTCCGGGGTCAATACTACGGGCCTCGGCAGGGCCTTGCTGTCTTCGTCCGTTTGATGCGTTGACATTGCTTTGTGCTCCATTTGCTTTGTACTCCTCTGTGAGTAGAAGCGCGTGATTGTTACCAAGGCACAGGGTCGGGTTCGAACCTGACGACCAGGGCAAGCCGAGTAACGTCGGGCGGCGGGAGCGGCAGCGTCGGGCTGCCGCCCGCTACCAGTTTCGCCTCGCTGAGTGTAATCGCGACAGGCTGCGGCAAGACCTTACGGTCTTCATCCGTTTCATGCTTTGACATTGCTTTGATCTCCTTTACGACTTGGCTGGATCACCCCGAACCGCGGGAAACCCTAAGATCAGAACAAATCAGGACCATCTCCAGGTGTAACACTAGGCCTGCTTTGTCCGTAGTCGGGGTTGCCTAGTTGTGTGCGTCAAGTTCAGCAATTTGATCGTGGTGTTGGGTGACGCCGGGTGAACCTCCTGTGTCAGTCGCGACCGTAGCCGCGTGGCGGATCGATCGCCTTCAGGTCCTCAAAGTCGAGTTCGG
>Ga0306923_10000909_pt1 | contig 24939 bp, 21 predicted proteins | sample sta12Can44000108_FD_203841 | JGI IMG/M metagenome (GOLD analysis project Ga0306923, IMG submission 203841) | Lab enrichment of tropical soil microbial communities from Luquillo Experimental Forest, Puerto Rico - statanox.12C.anox.44.000.108 (v2)... | ecosystem: Environmental > Terrestrial >... | reverse complement strand
CCACGCCGCCATGTCAATCGCGACCTTTTCCATGATAAGCCCGCTGTCGTTTTTTGGATAGCGGCTCGCCGCGCACAGGACGTGCAAGCCGGCACCGACGAGCGCCGCCGGCATCGGCAGCAAATGCAGGGTCGAGGAGGGGTGCATGAACAGATAGAGCGTCTTCGACGCGCGCTCGCTCGGGACTAGGTATTGACCCTCGAGCCACACTCTGCCGGAGGCGGCGCCGAATCCGTAGGTCTCGGCAAATGACGTTGTATCGGGGAAGCTGAGGATGGCGGGAATACGAGCGTTGCCGGCGGTGGCGTCGATCGTCATGCGGGCTCCCTAAAATCGCGCGACTTCGGCGAAGCGCGACCTAGTTGTTGGGCTGGGGGTGCGGCTTCAAGCCGACACCTGGCATGAAGGATGAGGCATATCCACGTTGAGAGCACTGGCAAAGTGCGCATGAAGGAGCAATTCCTTGCTGAGCTAAATAGGTGGCGAAATTTTTGTCTAGCTTGTCCAGCGCGAGAGCGAGCCAATGCGCACCAGCCGCACAGCGCCGCGTATCACTATCTGCGGCATCCCCGAGCTCGGCGAGCACTGCGCCGCCGGGGTGACGCACGTCTTATCGATTCTTGGCCCGAACTCGCCTGATCCGCCCGAGCTTGCCGCGTTCGCGCCGCACCGGCGGCTGATCTTGCGCTTTCATGATGTGGTCGAGCCGCAGCCCGACCAGATCGCCCCGACCCGCGAAGATGTCGAGCGCCTCTTGGTCTTTGGCCGGGAGGTCAGCGAAACACCGGAGGCTCATTTGCTCGTGCATTGTCGTGCCGGGGTGTCGCGCTCTACCGCGGCGGCGGCGCTGATCCTGATGCAGGCCAATCCCGAATGGCCGGCCAGCGCGGCGCTCGACGCGGTCGCCGCGATCCGGCCCGCGCGCCTGGCCCAACCTGTTGATCCTGGAATTCGGCGACGCGGTATTGAGCCGCAACGGCGAGATCGTCGCCGCCGCCGCTGCGATCTACCGGCGCGTCCTGGCGCGCGACCCCGAATTCGTCGACCAGATGATCGACGCCGGTCGCGACTGTGAGGTAAGCGCTGCCTACCGCGAGACCGGCTGACCCTGCAACGAGATCGCGGGAATAGCCAACCCCCGTCATTCCGGCGTGGAGGCGCGACCTACCGCAAATGATCGCTGACTAGCTTGTGCAATCGTCGTTTATGCAGGGCGAGGTGATCACCTATGCTTCGGAAAAACCCGCCGAGCGGGCCAGCGACGCGGTATTCTGGGGGTGTCCCTGCCGACCTTCGGAGGCACTGAGAGCATGACCAAGCCCGCGGGTACGACGCCACCTCCGGACGCGGCGGCGCGGCGCAGGACACCGCCAATTCTGGCGTATTCAGTCGAGCATTTACCATCGTTCGACGCTGCATTTTACAACGGGGCGCGGGCTGAGGTGTCCAAAGTTGCCGAGCTCATGGTGCCGCCGCGAGAAGCCAAGGCATTCGAGGTGTCGGCGGGGCACTTCTTCCGGATCGTGAGCGTCGAGGGCCCGCAAGTCGGGGATCTCAACCTCTGGAACGCGCATGACCTGACTGAGCGCTTCTACAGTGGCAAGACGCGGGCTCTGCACGCGACACATTTAAGCACGGGTGACCGGCTCTGGAGCACGTTCCCAAGACTGCGTCCGATGGCCACCATCACCCATGACACCCTCGATTGGTATGGGTGGGACGAAGATGGCGCCGGGGTGCACGATGTCATCGGCACTCGATGCGACCCCTATACGAACCTATTATTGAAGGGCACGGAATACCACCACTGCTGTCACTCGAATCTGACGCGAGCCCTCGCCACAGAGCGGAATCTGTCGCTCGAAGAAGCCGAGGTTCATGTTCACGACGTGATGAACATATTCATGTGTACCGGTTACATGCGGGACACGCATCAGTACTTCATGAAGGCAAGCCCCGTTCGGCCCGGCGATTTCATCGAATTTTTTGCCGAAATTGATCTTTTGGTTGCACTCTCGGCCTGTCCGGGGGGCGATTGTGGCGCCAGTCACTCCGACGACAGTACCAAGTGCTACCCGCTCAAGGTCGAGGTCCATCGAGCGCTCGGGAGCGCGTAGGCTGGCTGGCAGCCACCACCGCCCAACAGGTATTCTCGCTCGCATGGAGTTCGGTGAAGCGGCGACGCCGACTACTCCGAACTTAAAATGGTCCCGTTCGGGTCATTTCCGGCGATACCCGCCCGTCAGCAGCGCGGCAGCTCTACCTGAACAAGCGGACCCTGTCCCGCAAACCTCGGTGGGGCCTCTCTCTAGCAAAGTTGATTGAGCGTGTGATGGACCGACGCCGCGTCGATCATTCGCTACATGTCCTCGGGAAATTGCTCAACGGTCCGGGGTCTCGCTTAACAGCTTGGCGTCGGGCGGGGTCGGGACTTCGAAGACGTTCAGCGTCACAGAAACGAACGAGTAGTAGCCGATGAGCCCGGCAAGATCCACGACACCCTTGTCGCCCCAGCGTGCGCGCATCCGTTCGTAGATGTCGTCGCTTACGCGGTGGTTTTGGTAATAGTCGTATGCGAATTCGTAGATGAGCCGATCGTCGGGGTCGTCGAATTCGGGCGTTCGGCGCTCCGCGATCGCGTCGATCTGTTCCTGGCTCAAGCCGGCCTGCAGCGCAAGCCGGACATGCGCCGCCCACTCGAACTGCGCGGTCCAGTATCGCGCCGTGACAAGGATCGCGATTTCGGTCTGCTTCGGTGTGTACGGCGTGCCGAAACGGACATACGCGCCCAGTTTGTGGGCGTGGTCGGCGAGGCCGGGGCTTTTCAGCCAGACGTGCACTGGGGGAGGCACCGAGCCGCGCGGTCCCGCCTTGCACTCGTCCCAGATGTGCCGCTGTTCGGGTGTAAGTTTGGCTTCTTCCTGTTGCTCGTAGCGCGACATGGGGCGTCTCCGTTGTCGGCCGGTGGCGTTTGCAGTCTAGGGCGACGATCATAACGTTCGCCGGTAGGATCGGAAAACCGTTATCAACGAGCTCTTTATGGGTGATCGGCCGCCGGACGCGGACCGAGAAAAAACCGCGTGCCGCGCGGCATCCGCGCACCAGCGCCGCCGATCGTCAGCGCCAAGCAGCGTCCTGGGTGGGTATCGGTCGGGTCAGCTGCCCTTGAACGCGGGTCAGCTGCCCTTGAACCCTTTAACCCATACGTCCATCTCCCGGCTACCGCAAAGGGCGTTCATAAAATGTCCTGTCCCTCTCGCGCTACAAACGCGCGCGGTGACAGAATCTCGATGCCAACCGCACCCTGCTGCGCCAGGACGTGGTTGTCATTGGTTACGAGTGGGCTTTTCGCCGCTGCGGCCAGAGCTGCAAATTTTCGATCGTCCCGATCGGCGATCATGACAAAAGCGTCGGGATCGACGCGACCGGCAAACTCGCCCTCTGGCTGGAACAGATCCGCGACCCTCGCCCATTTGAGGCCCGGGATCCGGCGCAAGATTGTCTTGGTCTCACGTCGGGTCGGCTTGTTCCAGACCAGCTGAAACTGTCCCTCCCGGACGGCCGCAATAATGCGTGCGGCTGCACTTCTGCTGTTGAAACCCGCCGCGACGAATACGTTGGTATCGATCACAACCCCGTTCATGCAAACTCCGTGTTGCGAACAATCTATGCCGGGAGACCAGGGGATCGCGTGAAAGAGGCCACGGCTTGCGCCATAGACAGCGGCTGGTCGTTGAGGAAACCCATGATCGCTCGCGGCGATATTCTCGCAAATCCGGCCGCTGTAACTCGATAGAAAAATCGCTTTCTGCACTCACTGTCTCGAGGATCAGAGCGTGCGGTCGAAGGCATTGGGCGAAAGACGGACACGGTGACACATGCGGATTAAGATAACCCTTCCCGTGGCTCAGCTGCTCCTTGGTCTCCGCGCTGAAGCGTCCGGTCCGCTCGCGTTGCTGCTCCGAGCAACACGACATGCTCTGGTGTCCAAATTGTTGAGGAACCCAGCCGCTCTGCGGTAGCGGCGACCGTCCTCACCAACTCGGGATCAATCGTTGGCGACAACAAAATCCGATCTACATGATCCTTCTCCGCCGCAAGGTGAGAGGTCCGCCGGCCACGCCTCCCTGAAAAGCCTCGGAATGGCTCGCTATATTACCGCGCGACAGCCGCCGCCGGTTGAAGCCGAATGCCGACAGCGCCGCGCTCGTTCACAAAGGGCGTTCTCGGCTGTAATCCGCCTGCAGTCAAAACCGGCGCCATCTGACCATCTCAAAGACGGAGCCCAAACCTATTCTCGCGCTTTCTAGCCGGCCTTAAGCCTTTATAGACCGCGGGGGTGCAGGCTTCGCGACGTGATAGCCGAGATCGACATGTGGCGCGCCGCCTGCCTGATGCTCAGGTGGTACGGCGAAACCGCCAAGGAGGAAGGTGCTAGGCGGGCCAACGAACTAACTGCGGTAGGCGATGATGCTGGCGCGGCGGTGTGGCGACAAATCAATGATGCTATCGGGCAGCTTGCCAACTCGGCGCCTCCTGGGCCACGTCACTGATCTGGCCTTTCCTCCACGCGAGCGACCGGGTGGCGGCGCTGCTGCATGGGTTGAGCTCTGGAAGGTCTGGATTGCCGGCGACAACAAACATTAGATTCTAGCCGCACCGAGCCTCGTGGCCAGCTCGGGCTATTGTTCCGGCCATGCCATGATCGGGACGCTGCTGATGCTGTTCTTCGGGCTGCCTTCGATGAAACGGTCGCTATAGGCTACATAGACCAGCACGTTGCGTTTACGGTCGAAGAAACGAACAACCTGCAGCGTCTTAAAAATCAGGCTGCGCCGCTCGTCAAAGACACGCTCGCCATCCTTGATGTCGCTGATGATCTGATCGGGCCGATCTGGCGGCACGCGATGCTGGCGTCGCTGGTGTCCTCGGCCACCCCAAAGGCGCCCTTCATTCCTCCCGTTTGCGCTCGGGCGATATGGCAGGCGACACCCTCGACTTTGGGATCGTCGAAACCGTCGACCACGATCTTGTCATCAGGCCCAAACAGCCGGAACTTTGTGTTGACGGACCCTGTAGTCCCACGCTCCGGCCGGCTGACGATCCACACGCTGCACAGAACCACAAAGAGCAGGACAGCGCTTCCGAGAATAAGCCCAAGCCGCCTCAAGATGTCCTCGCGACTTTGTTAATAAAGTGACGCCGATACGACGGGCCGACTCCGTACACCCGGAGCGTCCACTCCAGAGCCATCATCATCGCAGGCGTGCAATCAAGCCTTTTTGCGCCCCCTCGTAGCGGCCGTCGCGGGCTCGTCTCTCTTCTCATCGCGGCCGCCCCTGACGGGCAGAAGCAGTGCCCCTTGGCGCCGATTGGGTGTTGCCTTCGCGCGCCTCTTAGGCGGGGCGACTTTCGCAGCTGGCGTCTCTTGCACGAGGCTACGCTTCAGAGCGGCCATCAGATCGACCACCGGCGCGGGCGTCTGAACCGTCTGCGGCTTGATCGGCAGACCCTTCATCTTGGCCTCGATCAGCTCCCGTAGAGCTTCCTGGTAGCGATCTCGGAACTTGCTCGGATCGAATTTGCTGGTCCGCCGTTCGATGATCGTGCGGGCGATGGCCAACATCTCCGCATCGACGGCAACGTCAGCCTTGCTGAACTGTGGCCCTCGAACCTCGTCGGCGGCGCGCAAGGTGATCAGCACCATCCCGCTGCCGTGCGGCTCGACCATCACCATCCGCTCGCGCCGGCTCATCGTCAGGCGACCGATCCCGACGACGCTCGCCTCGCCCATCGCCGCGCCGATCACCCGGACCGCCTCCACCGCCATCTGGCCGTCGGGATAGAGGTAGTAGGGGCTGTTGAAATAGACCGCATCGACGTCGCCGCGAGGAACAAACATCTCCAGGTCGATGACTTTGGAGCTCTCCAAGTCGAGCGCCTTCAGCTCGTCCGGTGTGAACGTGACGTATTGACCGCGCTGATATTCGTATCCCCTGACGACCTCGTCTTTCTCGACTTCCTCGCCGGTGGTCGGATCGTGCGGCCGGAGCGTGATCCGAGATACGGGGCCCACCGGTTCCGTCCGATGTTCGACCTGATCTGAATGAGGCCCTGACGCGCGTAGGTCGGGGAGGTCTCGTCCTCTTTCCCGGTCCGGTTGCTCGTCCGGCTCCCCGGCCGGAGGTGCCTGCCAGACTTGGTGCAAGCGAATGGACTTAGTGCGCGCCGTCGCGGGCGATAGGTAGATCGGGCACGACACCAAAGAGAGGCGCAGGTGCCCTCTCCAACTCGCCCGTGGCATATCGATCCTCCCATATGCTTCACTGATATAGATACCAACGCTTTCATGTGAGTGATGCCGAAATCGATGAGTAACCGGCCGAGACACTATTCGCCTGGTCTTCCAAAGTGGGTCAAGCCACAGCTCTGCAAACTGGTGGACAAAGCTCTGCAAGGCCAAGAATGGCTTCACGAGATCAAATACGACGGATACCGCATGCACGCCCGCCTCGACCGTGGAAGAGCCCAGTTGCTGTCGCGGACAGGCCTCGATTGGACGCACAAATACCCGGTGATAGCCGCGGCCGTGTCTGCCGTCCCGGCAAGGCAGGCGTATCTCGACGGCGAGCTCTGCGGGGTTCGCCCCGACGGAAAGACCTCGTTCAGTATGATCCAGACAGCTTCGGATGCGGGCATCGCCGACGCCCTGGTCTTCTTTCTGTTCGACCTTCTCTACCTCGATGGCGATGCGATCAGCGCGGCCCCGCTACGCGAGCGAAAGGAGCGGCTCCGGCAGCTTCTGTCGGGTACAGGCCCTCCGCTGCATTTCTCCGATCACCAGATCGGATGCGGCCCGGAGTTTTATGCCAAGGTCTGCGAGATGTCGCTGAGGGCATCATCTCCAAACGCGCTGACGCACCTATTCACCCGCCGATCGCCGCCTATGGGTCAAGGTCAAGTGCGAGAACCGAGTGGAGTTCATGATTGTCGGGTGGACCGATCCCGACGGTGCCCGTCCTTGGCTCGGGGCGCTCTTGTTGGCGTATTACGATCCGACTGGGCGGCTCGTTTATGCCGGGCGCGTCGGGGCGGGTATTGACCATGCGGAGCTCGGCAGGCTTTGGCGTTACCTGCAGCCGCTCGCCACTTCCGAGATGCCCCTCGATCAGGCTCCCCATCGGTCCAATCGGTTTGGTTCACCGCCGGTGTTGAGCCGTGTGCATTGGGTCCGTCCCGAGCTTGTAGTCGAGGTCAAGTACCTGACCTGGACCGGCGACAACCTGCTTCGTCAGGTGGTCTACCAGGGTTTGCGAGAGGACAAAAACCCGCACGGGGTGCGCCGTGATGTGTCGACCGCGCTTTCACCCTGCGGGCAGCGCACCGAAGGAGTCGGGATCAGTCAGGCGTAAGCGAGGCCAGCAATTGCCGCCTAATTGATCGCGCCATCGGAACCTGTCCGTTGCGAGCACTCATGTCAGCAGCTCGCCGGTCGCCGCATCGACAGAGACGCCGTACTCGCAGGATGCGTGTTCTGCTGTGAGTTTACCCTCGGCGACATCGTGAGCCACACGTGCCTGATCGCGTCCTGCCGGGTCGCCCCAGCCTCCCGCTCCGCCGAGGACGAGACGGAAGACGTCGCCGTGCCGGATCGTAAGCCGACACTTCGCGGGCAATTCGCGCATCTCGCCATCGCGCCACAGCAGATTCACCGAAGGTGTGCCACCGCGGCCCCCCTGTAGCCCATAGGGGACATGCGCGCGCCGGTCGGTGCGCAATTGCAAGACTCCTTCTTCGGCAAGGAACCGGTACTGCCGAACGAGTGCGAGCCCGCCGCGAAATTTGCCGGCACCCCCGCTATCGGGGACATAGCCGTAGCGTTCGATCATCAAAGGGTATTCGGATTCGACGATCTCGATCGGGTTATTGGAGAAATTGACGACGGCGCTCGCGGCAGCGTCGATTCCGTCTCTTGTCGGTCGACCACCCCAAGACCCAAACAAGAATTCTAAAAACACAAAAGGTCGCCGCTCGGCGTCGTAGCCGCCAAAGCTGATCCCGGTGTCTCCGCCCATCTCGCAAGCAAAAACGCGATCGGGTGCGATCTTGGCAAGGGCTCCAAAGAGCGCGTTGGCGACGCGAAATCCGGTCAGCCCCCGCGCTGCGACCGGAGCAGGCATGACCGGGTTGACGATCGTCGCAGGGGGCGCAATGACCTCGATAGGCCGAAAGTAGCCTTCGTTATTTGGCGGGTCGCCGCCGATCAGATGGCGGACGCAGGCATAGACAGCGGATTTCGTAAAGGGTAGGGGCGAGTTAATTGCCCCTCGTACCTGGGGCGCGGTGCCGGTGAAATCGGCGGTCAGCTGATCGCCTGCGACCGTTATCGTGACTCGGATCGGGATGGCGCCGGGATCAATGCCATCATCGTCGATCCAATCCTCAAACCCATACCTGCCATCCGGCATTGCCCGAATAGCGTTCCGCGCCAGCCGTTCCGCCTGGTCGAGCAGGGCGTCGGCGCAGGCGCGGAACCCCTCGACGCCATAGCGGCCGATCAGATCAATCAGGCCCCTTTCACCTGCGGCGCATGCCGCTAGCTGCGCCCGCACATCTCCCAGAACTTGGCGCGGCACTCGAACATTGCGCTCGATGATTTCAAAGACGGCATCTACGGGCTCGCCCCGGTCGTAGAGGCGCATTGGTGGAATGCGCAGTCCTTCCTGGAAGATCTCGGTCGCGTCGCAGCCATTGCCGCCGGGTGTCATGCCGCCGACGTCGAGCTGATGTCCGATCGTCGCCGCCCAGCCGACCAGCGCGTCCTCAAGCCAGACCGGCTTGAAGATGTAGAAATCGGGCAGATGCGTCCCGCCTTCATAGGGGTCGTTGAGAATGAAGACGTCGCCCGGTCGTACGGTTGCGCTGAATTTTCGCGTGATGCAGCCCATCGCGTCGGGGATTGAGCCGAGGTGCAATGGGAGAGTCATGCCCTGGGCGATGAGCCGGCCCTGTGCGTCGCACAACGCGCAGCTCATATCCATTGAATTCTTCAGGTTGTTTGAATAGGCAGTGCGTACGAGCGCGATCGCCATTTCATCGACAATCGCGTCAACAGCATGCTTGAGCAGTTCGAGCAGTATCGGTTCGCTTAGCTCGCGTTTGTTCATTTCAGGCTTCGATCCGAATGACGATGTTGTTGAAATGATCGAGCCAGACGGAGCAGCGCGGTGGCACCAATGTCGTCGCGTCGTATTCGTCGATCAGCAACGGCCCGCCGCGGGGTTCCTTGCGGTGCAGCTCGAAGCGGCGCAATACCGGTGTCGCCAGGATGCCGTGATGCTGGCCGAAATACGCACTACGCGTGCTGGCGCCGAAGCAGGCACCAATCGAGCTTTTGTTGTGCAACCTTGCGGAAGGGGAGGAGCCGTCGCGCGGTAGGCGGGCAACAATCCGAACATTGACGATCTGCACCGGATCGGCGCCGGCGCGGTGACCGTAAGTGTGCTCGTGCTCGTGCGCGAAGATCTCGGCAATAGCCGCCACCGGTGTCCTTGGGCCGGGCAGCGGGATCGTCAGTTCGAAGGATTGGCCGGCATATTTGACGTCGATGGCGCGCTCAACCAGCGGCGTTGCCGTCTCGCGCACCAGGCCTCTCGCCTCCTCGGCGAGTGCTTCGAAGGCACTCTCGACATCATCTTCGGTCAGTTCCGCCAACGGTGCATTGAGTGTCCTGACAAGGTGATGCTCGAGCTCGGCTTCGAGCAGACCGACCGCGCTGAACACCCCCGGCGCCGGCGGCACCAGTACCGTGCCGATTTTGAGCGTGCGAGCCATCTCGGCGGCAAAAAGCGGACCGTTGCCGCCGAAGGCGATCAGCGTGAAGTCTCGCGGATCCCGGCCGCGCTCGATCGTAACGGCCCGCACCGCACGGGCAATACCGGCGCAGCCAACGAGATGAGCGCCGAAGGCCGCTTCTTCCAACGGCAAACCAAGGGGCAAGGCGATCTGTGCGGAAATGGCGTCCCGTGCTTTGGCCGCATCGATCCGCAGCCCGCTCGGCAATCGGTCTTGCGCGAGATAACCGAGCGCTACATTGGCATCTGTCAGGGTCGCCGCGGTTCCGCCATTAGCGTAGGAAACCGGGCCCGGCACGGCTCCGGCGCTGTGCGGGCCCACATGCAAAGCTCCGGCGCTGTCGACTGCGAGGATGCTGCCCCCACCGGCGCCAACCTCGGCGATGTCGATCGCAGGGGTCCGCAGCAAATACCCACCACCCTTATTGAGCCGGCTGCCGCGAGAGATCGGGCCGCCCACCTCGAACTCGCTCGACCGCCGGATCTCATACTCCTCGATAACGGATGCCTTAGTGGTCGTGCCGCCCATATCGAGGCTGATGACATTCGCTACGCCGAGCCGGCGTGCCATTGCGGCCGTGCCGATGACCCCCGCCGCCGGCCCGGATTCAATCAGCTGAACTGGTCGGACGCGCGCCCGCGCTGCAGTCATCACGCCGCCGCTCGACTGCATGGTCAACAGCGGCGCCCTTATCTCGAACGCGTCGAGCCCGGTCTCAAGCGTCGACAAATACCTGTCCAAGACCGGCATCACATAGGCATTTGCCACTGTCGTGCTGGTGCGCTCAAACTCGCGGATTTCAGGTAACACCTCCGAAGAGAGTGTCAGGTACACCTCCGGGAGGCGCTCACGGATTGAGGCCGCTATAGCCTGTTCGTGCTTCGGGTTGGCATAGGCATGAATGAGGCACACGGCCACGGATTCGAGGTTCTCGGCGGCAATCCCGGCGATTGCCCGGTCGAGTGAATCGTGGTCGAGCGGGCGGACCACCTCACCGCGATGGGTGAGCCGTTCCGCTACCTCGAAGCGCCAGCGCCGGCGAACCAATGGTGCCGGGCGCTCTTGATCCATATCGTAAAGCCGCATCAGCCGCAGCCGGCCGATTTCAAGCAGGTCGCGGAAACCTTCCGTGGTGACCAGTCCGGTGCGCGCACCGCGGCGCTCAATTATCGCGTTTGTGGCAACGGTCGTGCCGTGAATTAGCTCCTTGAGATTGCCACCGAGTATCCCTGCCTCCTGTAGTACTTCCGCGATACCGGCGAAAATCGCCTCGGCGTAATTGCCGCTCGTTGACAGGACCTTGCGGGTGACGAGGGAGCCATCCCGCGTTAGGAGGACGAGATCGGTAAAGGTGCCGCCCACATCAATGCCGAGGCGGCAGGCAGGTTCTCCGTTCATGCTGTGTTGATTATACTGTTGGAGATTGACTTCCGATTCGCTCACGTCGCGGCGCTCGAGAGCACTATCCGTTATCTGGGCATCGAGGTCGAGATCCCCTTAGCTCGCAGCAGATCGAGCTCTCACCCAACATCGGACCTGCCTTTAGTCATCGCAAAGCGCGAGAGCGCTGGGCCCCGCGCGGGTCAGCCGGGTCGTACCGGTCCGTCAGTCTCCCCCTCATTCGGTCTGTGGCCGATAGGGTTTTCGCAAATCGGCTTGCTCGATCAACGGCATGACCTCATTGATCCACTGCCGCATCTCGTCGCGGTAATTGACCCACGACAGCACAATCCCATCAAGCCCGGTGCTCGTCAGTGCGGTCAAATGATCAACGATCTGCTCGGGGTACCGATCAGGGGATAGCCGCCCCAGCCGGCGATCAGCCGCCGCTTGATGCGCTCGTATAGTTCCGGCGGCATGTTCGGATCTCTTCGACCTTGCTCGCCAATGATCGTCTCGATCGCGCCGACATCACCTTTTTCGTGGATGTAGTAGCGGGCGTACTCCCGGGCCTCCTTCTCGGTCGGGCGGCAGACGACACGGCAGCTCGTCCAGATCTGCAACTGGCGCGAATAATCCTCGCGGCCGATGCGCCGCATCTCCGTGACCGCCGCTGTCCCGTTGTCAAGGCCGTCTTCGTAAAAGCCAATGAAGGCCATATCAGCGTTTTTGGCCGCAAATCTTCCGCCAATTCCGGAGCTGCCGGCATTCATGATCGGCGGGTGTGGTCGTTGCAGCGGCTTCGGCTGGTGAAAGCCCTTTTCGATCGTGAAGAATTTCCCGGCGTAGTCGAACTCCTCTTCGACGGTCCACAATTTCCGCACAATCTCGACCCACTCCTCGGCATAGGCGTAGCGCGTGTCATGGTCCATCGTCTGGAGCCCGAACATGCGCAATTCTTGCGAGTACCAGCCGCACACCACGTTGAGCGCAAAGCGGCCACCGGTCAGATGATCGACGGTCGTGCATTGTTTAGCGGCAACGATCGGGTGGATGGTTGGAACATGGGTAGTGCAGAAGATCGACGCGTGTTTGGTCACCGCCCCCATGCCGGCTGCCCACGCCAAGGTCTCGAAACAGGTGCCGTTGAAGTTCGTTTCTCCGCCGAAGCCTTTCCAGCGGGCTACCGGCACCACCGCTTCGAAGCCAGCGAGATCGGCAAGGGTGACGATATCGCGGCTGTTTGGCCAGTTCATCTCGAGACGGCCTGGCGCGGTGGTCGCGGCGCAGCCATTGCTGACATTGGCGCCGAAGACGCCGAGCTTCAGGCGATTGTCGCTGTAAAGAGCGTTGAGACTGCGACGGTTGTCATGCATCTATCGCCTGCGTCTTTGCTCACGATTGCGAGGACGGCGATTCTTGCCCTGTCCGAGTCTCCGTTGCAACAAAGGTTCCAGGTACAATCGCCTTTGCAAGGCGAGGATATCGGTGTGCCGATGTGGGCCCGCCAGGCGGCGCGGCTCGTGTTCAGGCAGGCGACCAGGCCACGGCGGACAGAAGACCTGACTCGATCGCCGGCTGCATCGAGTGCGACGCCGGCTTCACGTGGGACAACACGGGCGACGTGTTCCGCCAGCCAGCGGTCGTTCAGCGAACAGTTGCCCGCGACGGGGAGTGATTCCGCCAATCGGCGCGGTACATAAAGAGGAGGGCCACCAAGCCCATCGGGAACTCCCTCCGGCTGCGCCGGTTCAACCGACCTTGACCAGCGCGCCGCCATCGACCGGCAGGGCGACGCCGGTGATGAAATTGGCCTCGTCCGAGGCCAGGAACAGCGCCGCGTTGGCGACGTCCCAGCCGGTGCCCATCTTGCCGCGCAGCGGCACCCGGGCGTCGCGCTCGGCGGCGACGTCGGCACGGCTGCGATTGCTCGCCCGCGCCCGGGTGTCGACCGCCATCGGCGTGTCCATCAGGCCTGGCAGGATGCAGTTGGCGCGGATGCCGTAGGGTGCATTGTGCAACGCCAGCTGCTCGGTAAAAGCGATCATCGCCGCCTTCGTCGCCTTGTAGGCGACCAGCGGGTAGGTATTTTCATAAGCCGCTACCGACGAGATGTTGATGATCGCCCCCGAACGCTGCCGCCGCATGACCGGCAGCACATGCTTGCAGGCCATGATCGTGCCGCGCAGGTTGATAGCCGATACGCGGTCGAACGCCGCTTCGGTCAGCTCGTCGAGCGGCTTGTCGCCACCGGCGATGCTGACCCCGACGTTGTTGTGCAGGATGTCGATGCGGCCCCAGCGCTCGACTGCCGTCGCCATCGCGGCGGCGAGCGTCGCCTCGCGCGTCACATCAGCCTGGAAGGCGACGCATTCGCCACCGGACTTTGCCGCCAGCACCGCGGTCTCCTCGGCTGAGGCAAGGTCGCGGTCGACAGCAAGGATCTTTGCTCCTTCCTGCGCGAAGCGCAGCACTGTCGCGCGACCATTGCCGAGCCCCTCGCCGGGGCTCTGCCCGGCACCGACGACTACCGCGATTTTTCCTGCAAGGCGCATCGTGCGTGTCCTCCACCGAACAGCAAGACTATAGGATCTCGCAGTAACCACGGTATCACGAGTGACCGGATCGGTGGGCGCTGAGCCGCCGTGAATTGGCGCTGCCCCCCGCAGGGCCGGTTCCACCTCAGGCTGGTTTATGGCTCCCCCCCGATTTTAAAAAGAGCGGTGCTAGCGATTGCTCGATCAATGGGTTACGCTTGTCTGAACATATGGTCGAACATCACCTACCCCGCCGGCGTATACGGCCACAGCGCGCCGCAGCCCGCACCCTGAATGATCGCGAACGCCGGGTATAGGCGCGGGCCTGGCGGCCGAGGCACTGTTCCCACGGGCTTATCACGAATTCTCGGCGATCATGGCCGCGGCCTTCTCGCCGATCATGATCGTCGGTGCGTGGGTGCAGGCATTCAGCGCCGCTGGCATGATCGAGGCGTCGGCGACGCGCAGCCCTTGCAGCCCAATAACACGCAGCTGCGGATCGACTACTGCAGTCGTGTCGCTGCCCATGCGGCACGTCCCGCTCGGATGAAAGTAGGTCGCAGCGCGGGCGCGAATGTCTTCTTCGATCGCGGCCTGCTCATTAGCAATGGCGCCGGGCGCCAGCTCCGCCTCGATCAGATCTCGAATTGTCGACCTGCGCATCATGTCGCGCACGCAGCGCACCGATCGCGCGAGCCGTCGCAGATCCTCCGGCTCGGAGAAATATTCTGGAAAGATCCGCGGATGCGCCGCCGGATCGTTGCTGCGAAGCAGTACGTAGCCGCGGCTTAGGGGACGGCCGGAGCCGACCATTACCGTGAAGCCATGACGCTCCGGGAAGAGATCGGCGAGGCGAAACCCCACCCCGCCGCGGGTAACCAGCGCCGGAACCATCACCACGATCGTGTCGGAGATCTCAAGCGCCGGATCGCTGCGCATGTATCCGCCAGTTGCGACATAGCTTTCGCCGAGCGGACCGCCGCCCGATAACGCATACCTGAGTGCGATCCCAAGCGCCGCCTTTGGGTTGAGGTATTTATATGCGGTCACCGGCTGCGAGCAGGCAAAGCGCAGCGCGTAACACGGGTGGTTCTGAAGATTGCGGCCGACGTCCGGCGCATCAACCACAACCGGAATATCGAAGCGGGAGAGGTGATCGGCCGGGCCGATGCCCGACAGGATCAGCAGCTGGGGCGAGTTGACAGTGCCCCCGCACAGAATGATCTCGCGCTCTGCCCAGATCGTCTCACGCACACCAGCCCTAACGATCTCGACCCCGCGCGCTCGACCGCCTTCGATAACGATGCGCGCCGCGATCGTCTTCGGCAATAATTCGAGATTTCCGCGGCGCCGCGCAGGTTGCACATAGGCGACTGCAGTGCTTGCGCGGCGGCCGTCGGCGACATTGGTGTCGAACCGGCCAAAGCCCTCGGCGACATCGGCATTGAGGTCGTCGACCACCGCGAAGCCCGCCTCGCCGGTGGCCGCGAGGAACGCCTCGCAGATCGGCAGATTGACTTGCGACGGCTTTACCGTGATCGGGCCGCTGTCTCCGTGCCATTCATTGGCACCTCGGGTATTGGCTTCGGCTTTCTTGAAGTAGGGCAGCACTTGTTCGAAGGACCACCCGTGGCACCCGAGTTGCGCCCAATGGTCGTATTCAAGTGAGTGACCGCGTAGATAAAGCATTCCGTTGATGCTGCTCGAGCCGCCGAGAATGCGTCCCTGGAACCACCACAGTTTGCGGCCGTTCAGTGCCGGAACCGGCTCGGTCTGAAAATTCCAGTTGCGCCGCTGCGATGTGCTGGCGATGAACCCGGTACCGGGGATCTTGGTCATGAGCCCAAGCCTGGCGCCGCCGGCCTCAATCAGGGCGATGCGAGCATCCGGCATCGTCTCCGCCAGACGGCCGGCGACGACGCAGCCCGCGGCACCCGCCCCGACCACGATATAATCCCAGCCCCGCGTCGCCGCTGATAGTATTCGAGAGCGCAAACCTCCTCTCCTTCGAGGAAATCCTGAGAGCTCGTGCGGGTTCTTAGCATATGGCGGGCGGAGCGGCGCGTTTCACTCGGACCAACGTGCTCCGGGGCTGGAAACGCCCGCCTCTTTGCGCCACGATCATAGCCGAAGCGGCTGGTGCATCAGCCTTCCCAGGTGCCGGCATGAAATATGCCGGGGTCTAAACCGGCACACTCGCCGCCGCCAAACGAGGGAGAACCGATGAAAACCGGGATCAGCCGACGCCAGTTCCATACCGCCCTCGGCTGGGGCGCCACGTCGATAGCCCTAAGCGAATTCGGTCTGGCGCGCCGGGGCTTGGCCGAGGAGAACTTCACGCTCGCCTCGACCGGCGCCACCTGGGGCGAAGGGCTGCGGGCCTCGTTTGTCGACGCGCCCAAATTCGAGGAGAAGACCGGCGTCAAGGTTACCCAGGAGTTTGCGATCGACTCTGTGTTTACCGCGAAGGCCATGGCGAGTTGCGGGAACCCGCCCTTCTCGACTTTGGGCGTGCTGCAAGCGGAGGCTAATCCTCGCGCTTGGTGGCTGCCTTCAGAATTACGACCTCGATATCTGTACCAATTACAAGGACATCATCGACAGCGCCAAGGAACCGCCCCGCGGACAGCTGAAGAATTGGTTCGCCCCTTACGTGCTGACCGTGATGGGGCTCGTCTACAACACGAAAGAGGCCAGTAAACCCGCGTCGTACCAGGACCTCCTGAGTTCGAAGTACAAAGGCCGCGTCGGCATTCCGACCTATGGCTGGGTCGGCAACTCGTGGCTGCAGGTACTGAACAAAACCCTCGGCGGCGACGAGGATAATGTCGACCCCGGCATCAAGTTCCTCGCCGAGCTGGTGAAGAAGAACGAAGCGGTCATTATTGAAAATACCGATGCCGCAATGAAGGCCTTTACCCGCGAGGAGATCGTGATCATGCCTTTCTGGAACGGCCGCACGTTCGTGCTGCAGGGCCAGGGAGTGCCGGTCGACATCGAATACATTCCCGGCACGATGCTGGTCGGCAATGGCTTTCCGGTGCTGCGCGGTGGCAAATTCATCGAGCAGACCAACCGGTTCTGCAACATCACGATTGACGGAGATTACGAGATGCGGATGACGCAGCGCTTTTTCTATCCGCCGTCGAACCGCAATGCCAAAGTGCCACCAGAAATGACGCGCTACGGCTTCCCGGCCGACAAGGAAAAGAAAGTGGTGCCGATCGATTACGAGAAAATGAACGCGCACAAATCGCAATACCTCGACCGCTGGAACAAAGAAGTGCTCGGCGCCTAGATGCCTTCGAGCATCGAACTGGAAGTACGCGGGCTGACCAAGCGGTATTCGACGCAAGTCAGCGTCGGCCCGATATCGTTCGAGGTGCGACAGGGCGAATTTTTCTCATTGCTTGGACCGAGCGGCTGCGGCAAGACGACGACGTTGCGGTGCATAGCCGGCTTCGAGACGCTCACCGAGGGCTCAATCAGCCTGCATGGTGAGCGGCTTGACGAGAAGCCGCCGCACCGCCGCGACGTCGGCCTTGTTTTCCAGAATTACGCACTGTTTCCGCATCTGACGGTGTTCGACAACGTCGCGTTCGGGCTGCGTCTGCGCCGGCTCGGCAAAGCGGCGATCGCCGACCGGGTCAGCCGCGTGCTGCAGCTTGTCGATCTCGTCGGGATGGCGGCCCGATTTCCGGCGCAGCTTTCCGGGGGTCAACAGCAGCGTGTGGCGATCGCCCGCTCGCTGGTGCTCGAACCGCGCATCTTGATGTTCGACGAGCCGCTGTCCAACCTCGACTTCAAGCTGCGGATTCAGATGCGCGAGGAGTTGCGCGATCTGCAGCGCCGGCTTGGCAAGACCTCTATCTACGTTACGCACGACCAGACCGAGGCTTTGGCCTTGTCGGACCGCATTGCCGTCCTGTCGCACGGCCGGATCGAGCAGATCGGCACTCCGGCCGAAATATACGAGCGCCCGGCCAGCACTTTCGTCGCCGAGTTCATCGGCAGCTCCAACATGCTGCGTGGCCGGCTTGTCGAAAGGAGCGAGGCTGGCGCAATCGTCGCGACCGAGACCGGGTTGCGCCTGCTGCCGCTCCGAGCCCGGAGGGGCCGTCGAAGCCGCCGAAGTGTCGATCCTGCTGCGGCCCGAGCGGATCCATGTCGAACCGCCGGGTGGGAACGCCATACCGGGACAAAACCGGGTGTCTGCGCGCATCGCGGATGTAACCTATCTGGGCGAGGACCTTCACCTCAGTCTCGACCTTGCCGGCGGAGAGCGGCTGCGCGCCTCCGTCAAGAACGCCAACGCAGCTCAAGGCTGGGCGCCGGCGCAGAGTGTGGAGCTGATCATCGACGCCGCGGATCTGCGGCTGTTGAGCCGTTAGCGTTTCCCAGTGTACAGCGGCAGGGCGCGACCGATTTGGGTCTTTCTGACCGGTCCTTACGCACTGTTTCTGCTCGTGCTGCTGGTGGTGCCGTTTGCGAATATAGCCATGTACAGCCTGCACCCCTATTCGCCGACCAAGGTGTTTCTGCCCGAGCTGACCTTCGCCAACTATCGCAAGATTCTCGACCTTTATTACGTCCGGCTGTTCGGACGAACCTTGCGGCTGGGACTGATCACGACGGCCGTATGCATCGTTCTGGGTTATCCGCTCGCTTACTGCCTCGCCCGGGCCCGCGCGCGATGGCAGGCGATAGGGCTGTTCCTGCTGATCATGCCGTTGATGGTCAGCGCCGTGATCCGGGTCTTCGGCTGGATCGTCATTCTCGGACGCAAGGGACTGGTCAACCAAGCGCTCCTGGTGCTCGGGCTGGAGCCGGTCAGGCTGCTCTACAGCGAATCGGCGGTGGTCATCGGGCTCGTCAACATCTTCGTGCCGTTCATGGTGCTGCCGATCATGGCCTCGATCGAGCGTATCCCGCGCAGTCTCGAGGAGTCCGCGCAGAACCTTGGCGCAGACTGGTACCGGATGTTCCAAAGAGTGATCCTGCCATTGAGCCTGCCCGGGCTGATCTCCGGCTGCTTGCTCGTCTACAGCCTGTCGATCAGCGCCTTTGTCACGCCGGCGCTGATGGGCAACCCGCGCGAGCGTATGGCCGGTCAGCAGATCTATGACGAGGTGCTGGTCTCCTTCAATTGGCCGGGCGCTTCCAGCCTCTCGCTGACCCTGGTGCTGGTCACCGCGGCACTGATCTTCGGCGCGTTGTTCGCGACCCGGCATGCCGGCAGGGGAGAGGAGGCATCGTGAGCGGGCAATCGCCGCGGCTGCTGCTGCCGTTTGTCCTGGCCGCCTATCTCGGGCTGCTGGCGCCGCTCGTCGTCGTGATTGCGGTGTCCTTCGGTCCGAGCGCCGCCTTCGAATTCCCGCCGCATGGCGTAACCCTCCACTGGTTCGAGGCGTTCTTCGCCAGCCAGGCTTTTGTCACTGCCTTTTTCCGGGTGAGCCTGGTGGTCGGGCTGCTCGCGGCGGCACTGGCGACGGTGCTCGGAACCAGCGCCGCTTTGGGGCTGGTGCGCTTCCGGTTTTTCGGGCGTGAGGCGGTGGAAACCTTCTTTCTGGCGCCGCTGCTAGTGCCCGAAATTCTGCTGGGCGCGGCATTGTATCTGTTCTATGCGCGCCTAGCGGTCCAGGCGTCGATCTGGACCTTGCTATGCGGCCATCTGGTAATCTGCACACCCTACGTGATCCGCAGTGTCACCGCCGGCCTTGTGGGGCTCGACCCCCGCCTCGAAGAAGCGGCGATGAGCCTCGGCGCCAACCGGGTGCAGGCGTTCTTCAAGGTCACCTTGCCACTGTTGCGGTCGAGCCTGGTCTCGGGCGCGATCTTCGCCTTCATCATCTCGTTTTCGGACATCAACCTGGCGCTGTTCCTGTCCGGCCCGCAATCGACCAGCCTCCCGGTGCACATCTTCTCGCAGATCCAGTGGCAGGGAGATCCGACCATCGCCGCCGCGTCGTCGATGCAGATCGTCATTATCGGGCTGCTGATCCTGGTCGTGCAGCGAATCTTCCGTCTACGCCTCGTGGTGTGAGCCTCTCGCGCGCCATGTCGGGCGAGCCGATGCTGTTAAATCGATGCATTCCTCTTCGGCGTCTTTTGGACAGCTAATCCTCTCGACGTGAAGCAACTGGTTACACTCCGGAATGATGCTCTGGTCATTACCGGGAGAAGCCGACCGTCGACGGCGCGATCAGGTCAACCTCAGTAAGCGTCCGCTGTCTCTGGAACCGAACGCGAGCTTTCTTGGTGCAGAAGTAGGAAAAGCTATGGTGCTGCAGTGAAAGCCCGGTTCATAACGAACCTGAGCCGAACCCCCGCTCGACCAAGTTGAAGTTCGACATCTCGCTCAGCTTGTTCCGTGTACTCAGGCGGCAGCGAATATGTACCCTGGGTACCGGGTGGTGGTAGCAGGCCGTAAGCATCGCGTCGAGCGAGCTCGAAACCTTCCATGGCCCAATCCGCCGGTGTGCCGCTCGACCACTCCTGTCGTTGCGGCTCCGAGATCCGTCCGATCAAGATGGCCGCAACTTGGCGCGGGTCGGTTCCCAGCCTCTCCACAAACTCGACATCCCAGTAGTGATGAAGGTTGCTGGGGTGCGGTCCTTCGCTCGAAATAAGCTTCTTGTTCCCGCCGGCATCGTGGTCGTCGGCGGCGTGGAGCGGCTGATGCAAGTCGCCGACGAAGTGCAGTAGAAACTTCAGTGCCAGGAGCTGCTCGGAAGCACCGGTGGCCCGATCGCCGAGCTCGGCCGCGAATTGATTGATCTTGTCGACGACGCAGGCTTGCGGCGAACCTTTCGAAGCCGGGACACCAGGAGGAAGCGGCGGAAGGCCGAAACAGGCTGAGGCGAGATCCGGCTGCGTGAGTTCGATGTCCACAAAGTGCCACCGCCACGTCCCCTGGTAGCGGATCTTGGTCGTGTCGCGATCGCTGTCCCGATACTTGTCCGCCCATGTCGCCTCGCTAACGATATCGTGGCCTGTCAACGGGTCCGTGTCAGTAGCGAGCAGTGTCGCGACCTTGGAGCGGACAGCTGAGTCGAGATAGTGCTCGGCGATAAGGGCGATGACTTTGTGACCCTCGTCGCCCCAAGCGCTTGCCGGATGCGGGTCGGTCGGGAAGATCGCAAGCAGAAACGAGGCGACGAGAAGAGCCTTTGAGGGTCGCAAGCCCGTGTGATCCCTTGTTCAAACTCGCGGTCGCCAGCTTGACGAGACGCTCCACCGCAGCTTCGAGCAGGGGACGTACCCGGCCATCGTCGGCGACGACAGCGTGTGGGATTAGACCTTCGCGTCAGCCGAAACGCTAGGGCCTTTTCGCCATCTAGATTGTCAAATCTTGACCCCCGATGGGTCCGTGAACTTGTCGTCAGTAATATTTGCCGTATTCAAGACCCCGGCCGGCTCCAACAGAATCTCGGCTTCATCATCTGCGGCAGTGCGATGGTCGATGCCGCGCGGAACGACGACCATTTCGACCGGTCGACAATCCGATCTCGGAACTCGACGCGATACGGACGCGCCAGACCAGAAACATCTCCCAACATCGTCGTGATGGTTCCAAAGAAATGTCCCCGTCGGTTTGACGGGCTTGACCTGCGGGCCGTTTAGATTCGCCACGCCCGCATCACTTTATGTAACCATCAACAAACGTATTAAACTCCGCTTCGGAGTGACAGTTGCTCTGATCATCGCTGGAGGTCATCAGTCGACAATACGACCGCACCTCGGCAGATTTCGAACTCTCGGTCGGCCCCCACGCGAACTCTGCGTAAGTCCGACCTTCATACGCGTCGAGAAGAGATCTAATTTGGAAGCCGGCATTGCTGGTGCCTACACCAAATATTTCCAAGAATAAAACATTTGTTTAACACTGTATTGTAGTGGCTTTCGAAATTGGCTATCACATCATTACTGCTGCTCATATCTCCTTTCGGGCGCGTGATGTCTTTGCTGTAACCCCTTTCACGAAATACCGTCTCGGCTTGGCGGGCACATCCCTCTTCCGAATCACGGCTGGTCTCCGGGAGCGCAGGGGCGCCCGCGACATACGCCACGGCACCCAGTATAGCTATCGCGCCGCGCCAGCACCGCTTGATGCTCATCGACAGCTTTTCCTCCCCCATACCGACTGCAAACCGAAGGATTCCTGGCTGGCTGGTCATAGCGACGCAGATGACCAATAGCGTGGCGAAGCGGCACTCCTCGCTGCGGTCGGCACCAAGCACGGTCAGCGCCGAACCCATCGGCGGCGGCCATCGAAATCAGCGCCGTGCTCCACGCCGAGTCTGGATCGAGGCGCGAGCGCCCCTCAGCGCTGTTCTCAAGAGCTCAGTCCGCATTCGCGCGAACCGGCGAGGCGCCAGTCCAATCCTCCTCTTGCTGCAGTGCGAAGATCGAGGTGTAGCCGCCCGACCAATCCGGCGGGAGCAGGCAGGGCTGCGGATCATGATGTGCCCAGCGCGCCGGACTGCCGCGCACGATGCGACCCATATAGCGCGATTGCAACGGGTTATGGGTGTAGGGCATTGCGTCGGCCGAGGAATAGGTGGCCAGAAAGAGTGGTCTTCCTTCCGCCGACTCGTTCTCGCGCGAGCCGTGCACGGTGCGGCAGTTGTGGATTGTCAGCGAACCGGCCGGTCCCATCAGATAGTCGGCCTTTGACAGATCGAGCCGCTGCAGATCCGCGTCCGAGATGCAGCCGATCCATTGCCGCTTCTCATCATATTGATCGAACAGGTCGCCGTCGTGGCTCCCCGCGATCACCGCCAACGGCCCCTGTTGCCAGCCGCAGTCGTAAAGATATGTCCCGACCGTGAGCGGTGAGTAGTTGGTGTGTGGCCAGAATTGGATGTCCTGATGCCACTTCACTTCGGCGCCGCCCTCGGAAGCTTTGAAGTTCAGTTTCGAGTGATGGAACTTGACATCCGGGCCGACGAGGTCAGCGACGATGTCCAGGAGAAGCGGACAGGTCGTGTAGTCCCAGTAGGCCGGGTGGTGATCGCACGGGCTGGAAAGGCGGCGGAGTTTCGGCCTAATGGCGCTGTGACCAGCCTCGAGATCCCAGACAGCATTGGAGTTTGTCAGGTTGCGCGTCTCTTCGACCTTCTCGGCGGTCACATGCCGGAGCCGCTCGATGATGTCGAGCGGGATCATCCGCTCGAGCAGCAGATACCCGTTCTCGAAATAGAATTGTCGCTGGCGCTGGGTCAGCCTGGCGGGTTTGCAGGATAAGACTTGTTCGGGCGTCATTTGCTGAGCTCCTGTTGCCTCAACGAATCCCGATGTTTGCGGCCTTCCGATCAATAATATACCAGATTGACAGCTGTAGCGTGCGGGACTTAGGCCGAGTGCCAGATGGGGGCGGTGCCCGGCCGCCGGGGGAGCGTCTCAAATCGACCCTTTTCGGGCGTTCCGCTCACCGCATGATATCGAGACTCGGGCAACGCCCGGACTTTCCGGAATATCTAATTACGCGGCAGGTCACTGGCAAGTTGACAGTCACTGAGTGAGAAGTGCCACAGCCTTCGATGCTGTTCACCCAAACCGAACCTGTTACATTCACTTGTCATGCCCCGAACTAGTGGCCAGACGGCTCGTGCGCCGCGTCTTAAGCGGCACACCTGTCCACTAAAGGGAGCTCCCCCACGCGACACACGCGAGTACGAGGCGAAAGTCGATGAGGGTTTGGAAACGTGCGCTCGCGATCACAGCTCTGACGCTGTGCTGCTGTGCGCTAGCTGGAGCGGCAGCGCCGGCGGCCGAGGACAGCGCAGCAAAGCATTTACTGTGGAAAGTCACCGGGCCAAAAGCCGTTGTCTACCTGCTCGGCACGATCCACGCCGGCAAGGCCGATTTCTATCCGCTGCCGTCGATCATCGAGGACAGCTTTAACAAGGCTGACACGTTGATCGAGGAAATCGACCTCAGCCAGCCCGCCGAAGCCGCCCGCGCGGAGCGAGGGCTGATCGAGGAGGGCAGCTATCCAAACAACGACACGATTACCAATCATCTCAGTGAGGTCACCCGTTCTCGCCTTGCGGCGTATCTGAAAAAGGGCGGTCTTTCAGAGGAGGCCGTCGCGCACATGCGGCCGTGGGCGGTCGGCATGCTCGTCGTACAACTTGAAATGAAGCGCATGGGGTTCGACCCGTCATACGGGTTGGACCAACATTTCCTCGAAGAAGCGCGGCAATCGCATAAGCTGATCGGCACACTGGAGGATGCCGGGTCGCAGATCAAACTGTTGAGCTCGCTGTCCGAGGAGTTGCAGGACCGTCTGCTGTCGAGCAGCCTGGTCGACATGGAGAAATTCCCGGATGTCGTCGATCTGCTAACGCGAGCTTGGCAATCAGGCGACGCCGCCATGGTACAGGAGGTGGTTACCAGCGAGGTCCGCGACTATCCGCAACTCGCGCCGTTGATGACCAAGCTGCTCGACGACCGAAACACCGCCATGACGGCGAAGATCGAGCGCTTTCTGCAAACGCCCGAAAGCTATTTCGTCGCAGTCGGCGCCGGCCATCTGGTCGGCGACAATGGCATCCTGAGCCAGTTACGGCGCAAGAATTTCAAGCTGGAGCAGCTTTAGGTCGGAGCTCATGGAATAGGAACCTGCAGCCGGTCGCCTTCGAGGGGTGGCCAACTCGTTAATCGAAGCGAACTACCGGTCAGCCGACGCTTCCGGTCAGCGTTCGTTTGCATCGGAGACGCGAGCAGCGCCTATCGCCCGGGTCTCCGCGTTCGCCTGCAGCTCCGCGTCCGCCGCGACCGTGCCATTACGGCCGATCGCCGGGAATGCCTCTCTCAACCTTTCGTGTTCTGCCTCGCGCTGCTTATCGGCCGCTGTCAGCGGCTCCGGTCCGTAGACGTGATCGACAGCCCAGCACCTCACGAGCGTGACAGCGTAATCGGCGCGATCGAGGGCTTCCCAGAAGAGACGGGCGAGGCGACTGGTCAACTCCAACACCAATCTTCGCGGCGATCAAACCGGACCGAGACGGCAAGACGCGCGCGCCAATGAGCCGCATAAGCGGCGGCGATCGTCGGCGACGAGACTAGCAGGCTGCGGAAAAAATCAGTCTTGGGGAGCGATTTGTCGGATCATGACGCGGGGCTCTCCCTATAGTTGCAGAGATCCAGTCCCCCGGGGAGA
>Ga0306923_10000906_pt1 | contig 24966 bp, 15 predicted proteins | sample sta12Can44000108_FD_203841 | JGI IMG/M metagenome (GOLD analysis project Ga0306923, IMG submission 203841) | Lab enrichment of tropical soil microbial communities from Luquillo Experimental Forest, Puerto Rico - statanox.12C.anox.44.000.108 (v2)... | ecosystem: Environmental > Terrestrial >... | reverse complement strand
GGATACGGTGAGGCTGAATCCGTCAAGAACTATCTCAAGCCGATGGTGCTGTTCTATAAGCAGTATCTTCTGGGCGAGGACCCGACGGACGTCCAGCGCGTGATGCTCAAGATCCGCCGCATGGGCGACTTACGCCAAAAGAAAGCTATGACGTTCGCCTTCGATGAAGTGTCCTATGGGAATACAACAGAGACAACGCAATAGTTTCGCCACTATGGCGCTCGAACAGGCCGAAATGGATTTCTGCGCCCCAACCTCTTAAGTAGTACCTGCCACGAACCCGACCAAGAACGGGACTTGCTCTGGCCCCTGATTTCTACAAAAGAGTTTTGCGGCGACAACTACCACGAACCTCACGACGGGAATCTCTTGACTTTGCCGCCCGATTCCAACGTGCTAACCTGCCCTGCATGAGGCTCAGGCCGAGGGAACGGCCCATTCTTGATTACGCTCAAGACATCAGATCGGCTGCGCTCATCATGAACGGCTCAAACCATGATAGGACCGAGCCGTGTCGGGCCCGCGATCCGTCCGAAGCCACTAGAAGTGATTTTTACCCATTTCTGACGTAGGAGGCGGATTCAGGCGCATGACGCGTGACAACATGTTCGAAATAAAACCCAACTTCGCCAAAACCTTAATCATTCTTTTCATCGTGGCCCTGGTTGCCATCGCTCCGCTGAAAGCGGACCAGTTCGACCCGGCTTTGTACGCCGGCATGCGATGGCGGCTGGTAGGTCCCTTTCGCGCGGGTCGCGTTTCCGCGGTGGCCGGCGTCACCGAGCAGCCGGGTGTCTACTACATGGCGACTCCCGGGGGTGGCGTTTGGAAAACCACGGACGCTGGGGAGGTCTGGGGACCGATCTTCGACCAGGTACCTGTGGCCTCGATCGGTGCGCTCGCCGTCGCACCGTCGAATGGCAGGATCATTTATGTCGGTACCGGCGATTTCGGCATCGCCAGCACCTCCTGGGGGGCGGCGAACCTGGGGAACGGAGTCTGGCGCTCGGATGACGGCGGGGACACCTGGCGTCATATTGGCCTTTCCGATACCGCACACATCGGGGCGATACTTGTGGACCCGAACAACCCCGATGTGGCGCTCGTAGCGGCGCTCGGGAACGCCTATGCACCCGATCCTCATCGCGGCGTCTATTTGACGCGCGACGGCGGCCGAACTTGGACCAGGACTCTTTACAAGGATGACACGACGGGCGCCATCGCCGTGACGTACGACACCGCTCACCCTGAGGTGGTGTATGCGGCTCTCTGGCACCATCAAGCCGCTCTTCCGCCTGCGCCGGCCGATATTGATCAAGCCGGCGGGGCCATCTATAAGTCCACCGACGGAGGACAAACCTGGCAACCTTTATCCGGCCACGGACTTCCCACTTGGCCCATGGGGCGCATTGGGTTGGCAGCTGATGACGGGCGCGTCTTCGCAATTATTTCCAGGGACCAGGGACATATCGACCACCTTCAAGGCGGGTTCTTTCGCTCCGATGATGGCGGAGCAAATTGGCGGAGCATTGAAGATCCACGGTTGGAACCCGGAGGGCGCTCCGGATATTTCGATAATGTCTGGATGGATCCCCAAAACCGCAATGTCGTTTATGTGGTTCACACATCGTTTTATCGCTCGATTGATGGCGGGGAGACGTTCGAGGTCTTAAAAGGGTCGCCGGGCGGCGATGACTATCACAACCTCTGGATAAACCCCAAAAGCCCCTGTCTGCCCATCGGCGGCGACAAGGGCTGTCTTAGCAGCGAGATGATCCTGGGTGCGGATCAAGGGGCGAGCGTAAGTGTGAATGCAGGCCGAACCTGGAGCAGTTGGTACAACCAACCGACCGGGCAGATGTACCACCTTTCAACGGACAGCCAGTTTCCCTTCCATATTTACGGCCCCCAACAGGACAACGGCTCGGTCGAGGTGAGCAGCCAGGGAGCATTCGGTGACATCAGTTTCATGGACTGGCGGCTCTCGATGGGCGCCTGCGAATACGGGTATGTTGAATCGGATCCGGCGCATCCGGAATGGATATTTTCGAGCGACTGTGGACCCGGCATTCACCGCAGGGTTCGAGGCACCTGGCAAACCCTCGACGTAGCGCCGTACATCGGTTCCGGAGGGCCGTACCGTTACAATTTCGGCCCTTGGTGGGGTGCGGTAGAGCCGCCGTTCGTATTCTCGCCCGAAAACGGTAACACCCTGTATGAGGGCACGCAATTCGTCCTCGAAACCTCCGACGCCGGCCGCAATTGGCGGCGCATCAGTCCCGACCTTACGCTTCGAGACAATTTGCCGATGCGCCCTCTCCCGAACGGCAAAACAAGCCGCGATTGGGCTGCAATCTCGGCGCTTGCTCCCTCGCCTTTGAACGCCGGCCTGATTTGGGTGGGCACCGACGACGGTCTCGTACAGGTTACGCGCGACGGTGGCAAGAATTGGCAGCAAGCGGTGATCCCGGCTTTGGAGCCGTTGGATACCGTCAGCATGATTGAAGCCTCGCCCTCCAACCCTGCCGCGGCGTATGTGGTGATGGACCGGCACGTGTGGGGTGATTTTCATCCTTACATCTACCGCACTGACGACTACGGGCGCACCTGGACCGGGATCACTGCCGGCATTCCGGACGGCAGCTTCGTTCGGGTAGTTCGAGCGGACCCGAAACGGCAGTGGCTGCTTTACGCCGGCACGGAAAATGGCGTCTTTGTGTCCTTCGATGACGGCCAGGAGTGGCAGTCGCTGCAGCTCAATCTGCCAACCTGTTCCGTCCGCGATTTGGCGATTCGGGATGGCGACTTGGTGGCGGCGACGTTCGGCCGGGCGTTCTGGATTTTGGACGACCTGAGCCCGCTTCGTCAACTCAATGCCCGGGTGGCCGGCGCCCGCGCTCACCTCTTCCAGCCGGCGGAGGCGGTTCGAGTGCGCAGAGATACCAACTCCGACACCCCCTTGCCGCCTGAAGTTCCGGTCGGAACGAATCCGCCCGCAGGCGCGCTTCTGGACTACACTCTGCGGTCCGAGCCGTCCCAGCCGATCGAGCTCGCGATTTATGACGCGAGCGGGAATTTGGTGCGCCAGTTCAGCAGTGCCCCAATACCAGAGAGTGTCAGAAGACCGGAGAAGTGGCCGACGATTTCAGATTACTGGATGGCGAATCCGGAGCCTTTGCCCACTCATATCGGAATGAACCGCTTCACCTGGGATCTCCGCTTTTCGCCGCCGCCGTCGGTAGGCCACTCCTATCCCATGTCAGCAATCCCACACGAGACTCCAGCTGGTCCGGAGGGACCGCTTGTCGTCCCTGGAAAGTACGTCGTCAAGCTAACCGTGGCCGCTCAGACCTATACGCAGCCGCTGACGGTCCGGCCCGACCCGCGCGAGGCTGCGCCCTCGTCTGCTTTCGCCGCCCAATTGTCTCTCGAGCAGAAGATCATGGCCGGAATGCGCGAAAGTTACCAGGCCTACCAGGCGGCAAAACAGCATGGCGACGCCGAGGCTGCCGGGAAATTTGCTGGATTGAACGAATCGTTGAGTGGCTTAGCAACCGTCGTCGAAGGGGCCGACGCCGCACCCACGCCTGCAATGTCTGATGCGGCGCGACGCGAGCTGGAACAGTTAACCGCACGATTGCATGCTTCGAAGTGAGTCCAAAACTGGTGACTGGTGATCGGCTCTCTCCGATTCTCACCCACCGGTGCGCGGTCCGCTTCAGGGCGAGCCCCCTCTCCCAAAGGGAGCGGGCTGTTTTCCTTGGTTTTTTCTGCCCTCTCTCACCGGGAGAGGGTGGCCCGCTAGCGGCGCTGTTATCAGCCGCAGCGGGCCGGGTGAGGGGATTTCCCGTCCCGGAGCCAATGTCCTCATCTACTCTGTACATCACTGCAAATCTCTATCGTCCGAACCAGCCGGCCGGTACCCGGGTCGTCCTTCTGCAGGCCGGACACACACAGGAGGGCAAGCCGGAGGACCAGAGAATCGCTGCTAATTTGGCCTTAAAGGGCTTCGTAGCGCTGGCGTTGACCCCATCGGTCAAGGTGAAAGAGAGCAGACGTATAGCCGGCAGCTCCAAGGGCCGCTGGCAGGCTGGTCCGTCCCTGAGCACATCCAGTTGGGAGCCCAGGCGCTTCTCATTGGCGAGAGCTCAGCGCGGTACTTTATCTGGGACGCTATGCGATCCCTGGATTATCTTGCGAGCAGGCCCGATGTGGACGCCACACGTATGGGCGCCGCAGGTTGCTCTGGAGGCGGGGCCCTGACGACGTTCCTGGGCGCTCTGGACCCGAGGCTAAGAGCCGCCGTCCCCGCCTGTTTTCCCAATTCCTATCGAGTGCTATTCAGAGGCCCTGATCCCGATCCTGACATGAGTTTCCCTCGATTTTTGGCAAGTGGATTGGACACCGCAGATTTCGTCGAATTGTCCGCTCCCACGCCATGGCTGATCGAGGCGACAGAAGGCGATTACTTTACGCCCGCTGCAGCCCGGCTCGTCTACGAGGAAGCTGAAAAATGGTACGCGTTGTACGGCGCTCACGACCAAATTGCTTTCTTTGTGGGACCAGGGCCGCACGGCGTGCCTCTGGAAAGCCGGGAAGCGATCTACAAGTGGATGATTCGCTGGCTCAAAAACGGCCAGGGCGATTTCCACGAGCAGCCAGTGAAACTCCACACCAATTCCGAGCTGCAGGTGACCGCCAGCGGCAACGTCGAGGACGAGCCAGGAAGCCGGAAGGTCTATCAACTCCTCCGCGATGACTTCCGGGCAAAAAGGGTGCAACGGACCATACCGGATTTGCTCACGGAATTGCCTCGCCTCAAGATCCCAACCGATGGCTCCGCACCGAAGGTGCAGAGTTTTGGTGAGCCGAACGAACCCGCGGGTCGAGAGCACATACAGTTTGAGAGCGAGCCTGGCATTCAAATTAATGCCACACTATACGTCCCGTCCTCTGCAGGGCGAAAGCCGGGAGTACTGCTCGTGCGGGACAACAGGCGGCTGATGACATCCACAGCCGTATTGGCAGCGTGGATGGCACGGCAAGGAAGAGTGGTGCTCGAGATGGAGCCACGCGACTGTCCGATCGAGGACGATCATGGACCATTCGTCGGAAACTGGCTGGTCAACTCACGGGCCAACCAGATCGGACTTGACTTGCCGACGCTGCGAACGCATGACATCCTGCGGGCGGTCGATTTGCTTGTTACTCGGTCCGATGTAGACGGGAGCTCCGTCCGGGCGTTTGCTCGGGGAGTCGAGGGCATATGGCTCCTGATGGCCGCCGCGGCCGACCCGCGCGTCGGAAAGATCTGGTTGGACCGGACTCCATACAGTCTGCGGCTCGCCCTTGAGGGCTCCATGAGCGCGGACTTGTTTGACGCTGTAATACCCGGGTTTGCCCTTCACTGGGATCTCGACGATCTCGTGAAGGCCATGGGAGCGCGGCCGGTTCTGTGGACGGATCCGACGAACTGGATGCGCCGTGTTGTCGCGCTCGGGCCCCCATTTCGATATCGCTATGTGCTCGGCGACGCTACGGATTTCAGCGATGCGCAGGATCGGGAGTTCGCGGATGAACTGCTGCGATAAGGCCCGATGCAGTCATCGCTATTGATCCATGATTCTCCAGTCTAAGAACGAATACGCCTCCTTTCGCGGCTGCGTTCTCCAGGCGATCAAGAGCGTGACCATCGGGCTACTCGCCTTTAGTTCCGTATGGAGTTCGGCACAAGGCCTAGCCGGAGTAGCATCGGAGGCGCAGGAAAAGGCAACGAGAGTATTCGCGGTGCAATGTGCGGGCTGTCACGGGTTTGACGCGCATGGGACCGACAAAGGCCCGGCTCTGGCCGGTGATCCTGCGCTCCGCGCACGATCCGTAGCTTCCTTACGAAGTCTGATCCACAACGGGATTCCGGCGTCAGGCATGCCGGCGTTCAATCTGCCCGACGATGAACTTAACGCACTCGCAATCGGGCGCAGACTTATCAAACTCTTCTTCCTCAGTCCCCCGCTCCCCGCCGCCGAGCCAGCGGTTAAACCATTGGTAGTTTCTCGACGATTGAAAAAGTCGTACGCGTGCGGTAGAGGGGAACCGAACAGGCCCACCTTGTCGGAGGCGCCCTAGAGCTTGTACGCGGCCTGGACCTCTCTATAAACCTCCTTAAGTTCCCTCTTCATAGGTCGGCGAGTAGGTGAGACCCGAGTCGGTGCGCGAATACAAAATGAGGAGTGGCTTGGGAGCAAACGCTAAGAGTAGATCCCCGCGATCGAGGCCTTCCGGAAGGCTACCTGCTAAGTTCTGTTCAGCATCATCGACCGCTCCCGGAGGTGCATAGGACGGGCCCGCCACGTTCTCAGAGTTTCCATCGGATTCGACCGCCACCTTTATCCGCGGCTCCAGGGGCGCCAGGTACATCGTCATGGTTCCGCCGCCCGATTGTCCCATGCAGCCTATTCGCTCGGGATCAACCTCTGGACGAGAGAGAAGATAATCGAGGGCTCGGATGCCATCCCAGACTCGATACTCCGCAAACTGCGATCCCAAGAGTAGCATCGGGCGCCCGGCTTGATCGTGTTCACCGGTTGGTCCGTAGAGACTCTTCCCGCTGCGAGCGTCGAGATACTGCAGCCGCTCACCTTGGCCGAAGGGATCGAAGGGCAAGACCATGTACCCCTTTCTGGCCAGGGTTTGAGATACGTATTGATAGGTATAGCTCGCTTTACCATTTTCGGCATGGCCGAGCGGATGAATAATTCCCGGATAGGGCGGTCGTTGACGGTTGGGTGCGTAAAGATTGGCTGTGACAAAGACCTCGGGACGGCTTTCGAAAATGACCTTCTCTATTCGATAGGCGCCTCTGTCGATTGTTCCTATGATTTGCGGTTTCAGGGGAGTTTTCTCGAACGGGCCGCCGATGAGTCTCCAAACCGTGGATCGTATCTTTTCGATGCGCGCTCGAACTGCCGTCTCCGTCTGCATGGCGCTCAGCTCAGCGAGGCGACGCGAGCGAGCCTCGTTCATTTTAGCGGTGAGATAGCGCGGCCAGTCGTTCCAGTAGTCGCGTTCGTTTTCCTCTCTCGGCGGAATGGTTTCAGCGGCGGGTGAGAACGCGGCCGGAAGTGCAGTTCGACCTGCAAACGCCAAGCCCAAACCAAGGATGTTTGTCTGAATAAAGCGACGACGTGAAGGCATCACGTGTCTCCCGCTATGGAAGGCTGCGCTATTGAGTCTCGCCTAATATGGAGACCAGGCAGACTTTCGTAAATCACCTTTTCGATCGTGTAGTAATCATTCTGTAGCCGCCCCGTGACTCTGGCATTCAATGGCCCTTTGTAGTCGGGCAGCCCGCTCAGGAGTTCCATGAGTATCTTACGGACAGTTTGTTTCCGGCGGTCAGCATCGGCGACCGAGTGAATCTGATCGATCACCGCTTTCCGTTCGCGCAGCTCCTGCTGGGCAATATGATCCATCCATTGAAGCAGAGGGTTCCGGGCTGGTTCCTGCCCAGATAGCAACAATGGGCGGCAGAACCAGGCAATTACGAGGACGCAGCGAGCAAAAGCAGTCGCTTTGGTCTTGATCATTGGAGGCGCTATCGTCGCGGAGACCAGATTTGATTCAGTAGGCGATGTTGTGGCAAACGCCGCAGAAGGTCGAGGCATTGCGAAGCGTGTGACAGTTGGTACAGCAACCATGGAGATATCCTTCTCCTGCCGGAGGACCGCCTGCGCGCTGGCAACTCCATGGCAGACCTCGCAATCGATTCCTGCACTGATATGCTTCAGATGGAATACAACATACTGGGTTCACTCCCGCTCGATCAACTGAGTTCGAGTGAATCCGAACCAGGGGCTTGATTTTTTGCCCATCGAGTGAATAGAGTCGGAAGTCGCCGGGCGGGCCGGGCTGCTCTGGCGTTTCCGTCGGCTCAGCCGGTAGGAGGATGCCGTTGAGAACTATGAGGATTTATGTGGTGACGACTCTTCTTGTGTCGGCAATGATTGCCACGGCGAAGCTTTCATCCGTTCTTATCGCAGGTCAAGGAGCCCAGCCGGCCGCCAGTGACGAGAGCACCCTGCTTGAGGCCTTTGCTGAAGTCCAACCCATCGACGCGCACATTCACGTTTACAAGAACGATCCGCAACTCGATGCCCTAATCGAGCGCCTGAACCTGCGGGCACTCAACATTTGCGTGATTGACGATCGCGATCCCGACTACAAGGGGCTGGAGCCGCAGCGCACCCAAGTCCTCGAGTTCCGGCAGGGCACCCATGGCCGCGCCGCCTTCTGCACCACATTCAGCCCGTACGACTTCGAACAGCCTGGATTCAGCGGTCGCGTGATTCGCCAGCTCAACGAGGACTTCGTCAATGGCGCCGTGGCAGTCAAAATCTACAAGGTCATGGGCATGGAGATGAAGAATAAATCGGGCCAGTGGGTGATGGCTGACGACCCTGCGTTCCAGCCCATCTATCGGGAGATCGCGGCGCGCAATCGCACTGTCGTGGCTCACCTGGCCGAGCCGGATTCCTGCTGGCAGACTCCCAATCCCTCCAGTCCCGACTACGCGTACTACAAGGAACATCCGGGCGAATACGCCTACGCTCATCCGGATTGGCCGTCGAAGGCCATCATTCTCGCTGCGCGCGACAAGTTGGTGGCCGAGAATCCCACACTGCGCGTGGTAGGGGCGCACCTGGGCAGCATGGAGACCAACGTCGATGACATTGCGCGGCGCTTCGACCGCTATCCGAATTTCGCGGTCGACACTGCGGCGCGCATTCCCTACTTCATGCTGCAGCCGCGCGAAAAGGTACGCGCTTTCTTAGTGAAATACCAGGACCGCGTGCTCTACGCGACGGACCTCGTCGTGCTGCCGCGATCGAAGACCGAGGATACGCTCGCCGAGTTCCGCCACACCTATGCGCGTGACTGGAAATTCTTCTCCACCGACCAAAGCGTCGAGTACATGGGTCACAGTTACCAAGGTTTGGCACTGCCTCGGCCGGTCCTGCGCAAGATCTTTCACGATAACGCCGCCCACTGGCTGCCGGGAATTCTTGGGGGAAATAATTCCCTCGGATCGGCAGGTAAGACAGGAAACGGTGATTAAGGCCCCCGGGGTGCTCGCAGCCGTTCCGGAATCAGTCTTCCTCCTCATCCGCAGTCCTTGCGGCCGAAGTCCCGGTCTTGGTGTCGGACCAGTCCAGCTTGGCATCGCGCGCCGGCAAATGGTGGTCTTGCGCGTATTCATTCCGAACTGCACTCAACTGAGTGGCCCAAGATCCCATCGGAAAAAGCAATTCACGGTACACCAGGTAGCTCAAATCCACGGTGCGGACGGGTTGGTGATCCTTCACGTCGTCCACCCGGTCGAGGAATTTGCGCCCATTGGCTTCCGGCACGCGCGGGAACCACGACTTGCACCAAGTGGCCCTCGCGTCGAGGAGGACTTGGTTCCGTTGCTGGCGGATATTCTCGGCGATGCCGAGCGCCCGGTCGAGTGCGGCCACCGCCCGTTTCGCGTCGTTATGGCCTGCGTAGGTTTGAGCTGAGGTCAACGCGTCAGAGATACGGCCTAACTCGCGAAGCATAATCAAGTTCTGGCGGCACAGCTGAGCAATCGACAGGTAGACCTCGAGGTTATAGCGGTTGAACTGAACTTTATTAAGGCTCGTATTCAGCAGATCGATGAGTTCGTCATTCTGGGCCAGAAACCTCCCCGCGAGTTCGAGCCGTTTCTCGTTCTCGATATTCCAGTTGTAGGGCAGGCGGAGGTCCGGCAAAGGCACGGGCAGGAGAGGCAAGTATTGGTCGCGGGCGGAATGCGGGGGATTGAAAACTCCACGGGAGTTTCCAAAGATGGGGGTGCGCGCGGTGGATGGGCCCGTTTCCCAGCTATCTTCCCAGAAGCGGGCTTGTTGGCTCATCAGTTGATACAGCCGCCCTATTTCCTTGGCCCCCCGGCCGTAAAACAAGCGATAGAAGCTGCTCATCAACTCCCCTGCACCTGTCGAATCACGGCGCCAACCTCGAGCCGGCCCTGTGGCATAGCCCAGCCAGAAGGTTTCCGGATGCAGTCCGGGGTCTGCCCAACCCGCGATAAAAACCCCCATCAAGTCTGCTTGATTCTGCTTCGGCGCGTCCGGCCGCACCGAGGAAAGGGACGCCAGCGAGGTGAACGAGATCAGGTCTACCATCTCCTGGACGCGCCTGCCGTCGGAGGGCCCGGGATGAAGCCGCTCAGACGAAGGCAGCGGATAGTACTCCGGGAAGAGTTGCTCCTCGCCTTCGGTTGATGTGTACACCATCTGCCGAATTCCATGGGCCTTGAATACGGGGTCATACAGCGGTCCGTAGACCTCGCCATTGATCAAGTAACTCGGCAACGAAGCAATGTCGCCCGGCACCATCGGGTACTCACCCCAGAAAATTACCTGCCGCCCGCGATCGTGCAGGTACCCCGCTGTCTTGGTCACGAATTCCCCCAGCAACTTCCCCACACTCCCCAACTCCTTGGCTCGATCCACTTCGTTGCACTGTGCGTTCTTCGCCAGCCCCACGTAGTACGGCTCATCCGTCGACAGCACAAAATACTTGCTCCCCTTCGTCGCTGCCAGCAGATCATCGAACATCCCGTAAAACAGCTTGTAGGTCTCCGGGTTGGTTACGCAAAACTCGTAGTTGCTCTCCGGATACTCCCGTAACCCCGCATATTCCGGGTGCTTCAAGATGAACGCATCGTGGGCCGGACCGTCCAGGTAGGGCATCAACTGGAGGTGGTACTTTAGCGCGTAGTCCGTCAGTTCCTGCAAGTCCGCCGGGGTCATGGCGTAGGGCTCCACCATCGGCTGCGCGTGCTGGTACTGAAAATGGCCTTCCAGCTTGAGGGCGAAGCCGTTGATCTTGTAAAAGGCCGCCTGCCGCACCGCCGCCTTCAACACCTCCAGGTGCTCCAGGTGATGCGCATCGTCCCAATAAATCACCCGCAGCTGCAGGTCCGGCCAGTCGATGATCTCCCCTTCCGGTAACCACTGCTTCCCCTCCTCCGGCTTCAGCAACTGCACCAGCGTTTGTACACCGTAGAAAAGGCCGGCCGGGCTGTTCCCCGTGATCGTGACCTGGGACGCTGTCAATTGCATCCGGTAGGCCTGCTCCCCCAAGGCCGACTTCTCCCGGTCCGTAGCTTCTCCCACCTCCACCGCCCGCGGATCGATCGCCAACCGCAGGCGCGGTCCAACCTTCTCTTCCGACAAGACCAAATGAAATCGTTCCTGTAACTCCTCCTTCAAACTTTCCACGGCGACGTCATCTGCCTTCACCCCGGTCCCCAATTCCAGTTGCCAGAAAGGGGTGAACTCGAAGTCCGACCCCCTCAGCGTCACCTTCTGCGGTTCGGGAATCACCGTATATCCCCGCGCCAGCAGGGGCGAAACCGTAGCGGCTAGAAGCGTGCCGAACCGGCAGCCGCCAGTGGCGATGGCAAAGACCGCGATAACAGCAAACCGCCGGAAATGTGGTCCCATGTAAATGTTCCCACGGGGAGAATTGTTTCTCCCGACACACCGATGCCAGTAGTGGGAAAGGCCAGTGCGCGTAAAGCAGTTCGCCTTATGCTGCCGTGGAACTAGAATTGACCTATTGGCCTAGACCCGCCTGACCCAAGCCTTCACGGAGGCGCGCCAGCCAAAGTTGGTCGAGAAATGAGGGGTCCCGTTCCGCTTCGGCTTTTTCAGCTTTCAGCGACACATACTTGGTGTGGGCGGCGCTGGCCTTCTCTGCCTGACCCGTTTGGCGATAGAGCGCCTCTTCTTCCTGAAAGGCTTTCATCGTATCCGGCGCGAGCGCGGTGTAGGTTTCGTAGTCTGCCAGCGCTTTGGTAATCTCGCCTTGCCGCGTCATAACCCGCGCACGCCATAGGTAGGCAGGCGCAACCTGCACATCAAGAGCCAGAGACTGATCCAGTTCCCGCCGACTCTCCGCGAGGTTGCCCGCTTCAAACTGTGCCACGCCGCGAGCCGCGTGGTAGGACGCCACCCGCGGGTTTGCCGCCACTGCCTGGCGGAGGGACTCTTCCGCCGCCGGGAGATTCCCCTGTTCGATCTGGATAACACCCCGCAGAAAATAGACCTCGTCGGGTTGGTGGGTGAGGCGAAGGGCCTCTTCGCAAGCTTGCATGGCCTCCGGATAGCGGTGCATCAGCGCGTAGGTCACTGCCATTTGGTATGGAATACCCTCCGTATGCGGATCCAGCGCGCGCGCCTTTGTCAGGGTGACGAGAGCATCGGCGTAATGTTGCTCTGTCCCTTGCAGGGTGGCATAGGCAAACTGGTAGTTAACGTTCGTCGGGTCGGCGTTGATCGCCGCCGCCAAATAAAGAGCAGCCTCCTGGGTGTTGCCCGCCAGCAGATAAGCGCTGCCCCGCAGGAAAGACAGTTCCCCTCGGTCACCCGCCTGGTCGGGAACGCCTTTCAGAACTGCCAACGCCTCAACGGGTTCACCCGCCTTGAGGCTGGCGTCGGCAAGCAGCAGCTTCAGCGTTACATCCTGCGGATTCAACTCGCTTGCGTTTTCCAGCAACTGGCGCGCTTTCTGTGCCTGGTGATGATGGAGGCAGAGAAACGCTAAAGTGGCGTCGAGGCGGGAGTTTTCGGGAATGGCATCCACCGCTGCGTCAATGCTCGCCAGTGCCTGCGAGGTTTCGCCGGCCTCAAATTCCGCGCGGACCAGGCTGGCCCGGATTTCTGCATCGCTTGGGGAATGCGTGCGAGCTTGCTCAAGGTAAGGTAGCGCTTCCTTAGGTCGGCCGGCGTTGACCAAAGCAATGCCGAGTGCCGTATCCGCCTGGAAAAGGTTGGGATCTTTGCTGAGGGCCTCGCGCAGTTCGCGGATGCCGGAATTCGGTTCCTTGTGCTGCAGCAGCGCCAAGCCCCAATAATAATGCATGTTGGCCGAATCATTGCCTAATTGACGGGCTCGTTGGAAATGCGCGATCGCTTGGGCGGTGTCTCCTACCGACAACTCCGCCACAGCGAGATAAGCATAGTTTGTGGCCGAGGGGTCCTTCTTGACCAACTCGGCGAAAGTCTGCTGGGCACGTTTAAAATCATTGGCCTGGAGCGCTGCCCTGCCGTCTTGAAGCATTTGCTGCGGAGATTGTGCCAGGTTCGCTGAGGATCGTGCCCCAATCAGTAGCATTCCTGCCAGCAGCGCGGCGAGCCGGGCGTGCGCAGTCATTGCGATGCCCCGCGCGCCTGACGAAGGCGAGTAAGCTCGCGCCCAATGGCCTCAAGGTCGGGAAGCAGCAGGTGTTGTTCATTGATGATCCGAAGCATGCCGGCATTGAACCAACCGCTGCCATCCAGGTACTGGACGATCATCCGGCGTTCCCGGTAGTCAGAAGCATCAAGGTCAATCGAGCGGTAGTTCGCTTGCCGCCGGCTGTAATCGAAATGTAACTTGGCCCCCTCGTCGTGCATGCGGTAGCGAAGGTTCTGAGCGTACTGGAGCGCATTCGCGAAGCGGTCTTGGGCAGCGTAGGGTGGAAAGGGAGGAGCCGCTTGGCCCCAGTTACGATCCACCGCCATATCCAGAATCTCCGGAATCGAAACCTGGAAGAAGTGGCCGTCCGTCACCTGCGCGCGAATGGGCACCTCCCGCACGTAGGGAAATTCCGTGGTCTCGCTCGCGGAGAAACTTGCCAGCAACTGCAAAAACGCCTCCTGAACTCCCAGTGGGATCCCTCGGTCCAGATAGATCGCAGAAAGCTTCTGGTAACTCATGCCGCAGGGTCCGCTGGTGTCCACAACGTTCAGGTTATTGAGACGTACGGCTCCATAGTGTCCCTCGCCAACGTGCAGGTAGAGGGTTGCCTCGCAATGTCCGTAGGTGGCCGACCCGTTGGTACGGCAGGGACAGGGAACGGCGCAGGGGCAGCAAACCACCCCCTCGCCCTTCAAGTGCCAGTCGGCGCCCGTGGAGTGAGCCGTGCGGGAATGGGCTGGCTGGGGCTCATCACCCTGACTGATTCCCAGAGCCGGAAACCCCAAAAGCGCTATTCCCACGTAGAGAAATATGGCGTATGCGATGGTTGCTCCCTAGACCACCACGCAGCGAACCCGATGATACCAGTTGTTTGTGTACCCGTCTAAGCGCGCAGAATCGCGATCGGCTGGCTGCACTTGTCCTTGGGCATCCCTCGCCCGCGCCGCAAATTCGACGGCACCCGGCTGAGTCAATTCGAAGGAAGCCTTCCAGACTACCCACTCAAGATCCGTGCCGGGGTCGAGCGTTGCCGCTTGCCAAGTGCTGCCGGCGTCAGCACTTACTTCCACGGAGTCAACTTTCCCCGACCCGGTCCAGGCGAGACCGCGAATCTCCACCCGCCCTCTCTGCAAGACGGTCCCCTCCCGGGGATCGATGATCACAGACTTCACTTGAACACGTGGCAACGGTTGCCGGTCAAGTTCGCCGGAAGGCGTCTTGCGGGATTGCTGATAGGTTCCCCCTTCGGGCGGAAAAGGTGCTGTGGCCACCACGATTCGCTCCAGCCATTTCACCGAATCCATCCCGTACCAGCCCGGAAGCAGCGCGCGCCACGGCGGCCCGTGTTGAAGCGTCAAGGGGCGCGAATTGAGACGTGTAACCAAAAGTCCATTCGCCATCGCCCTCTCCAGGGGAACGCTGCGCTTGTAGCCGTCGCGGCCGAAGAGGTGGAGATGCGCCGCCTTAGCGGTCGGTCGGGCCATCATGAGGATGTCCTTTAGCGCCCAGCCGGTCCAAGCGCCGTTGCTAATCAACCCTGCCGCACCCACTCGATTCCCCGCGCATTCCAACAGCGCGCCAAACTTCCGCTCGCGCAGCACAGCGAGGTCTGCGGTCGCGAACCGCCTAGGATTTTCTACTTCGCCTTCAATCTTTAGAGTCGCCGCGTCCACTCCGGCAGGCACGGCAAAGTGATTACGCACATAGAAGTCTTCAACCGGCGTGTATTGCCCCCGGAGTGACGCCAAATCAAATTCCACTTCCAGAGGGTCCGCCGAAATCACATGGTGGTCCGCGTTCAGCACCTGTGGAGCCACGAGACCACTGCTGAGAACCGTCATGAAATACCGACGATTCATGGATAGTTCCTCGCCGGGGGCTGGCTGTCGAAGGAGACCGATACTCCTTGTCGTTTCCTCAAGGGTTTGAGAGGCCTTTCGAGACCTCAATCCGCGGATCAAGTTGTCGAGCGTGTTCGAGCGCGCTCTTCGCGCCCTCGCGGTCGCCATCCTTTGAGAGAGCCAGACTCAGATTGTAATAGGCGCGCGCCTCGTCCGGTTTCAAGTCGATAGCGGCGCGAAGCTGACCAAGGGCGCCCTTCACATCCCCAAGTTCCAGTAGAACCCCGCCGAGATTCGTGCGGGCCTGAGGGAAATCCGGCCAAAACGACAAGGCTGCTCTAAAGGCTTCGCGGGAGGCGTTGAGATCGCCTTTTTCAATTTCTTGCATACCCAAATTGTATTGGGTAACGGCCTGTGCGTAATCAACGCTCGAGCGATGCAATCGCTCAACCTCCGCGAAAGCAGCGATTGACTCCGCGTGTCTGCCCATTCGCTCCAGCGTCTGACCCAAAACGTAATAAGCATGCGCGTTATTCGGCTGCAACGCAATGGAGCGTCGAAGCTCGGTCTCGGCCTCTGCCCATTGCCCCATCCGGTGCAAGGTTAAACCGAGTTGGTAATGGACATCCGAACTTGACGGCGCCAGCTTGCCCGCGGATTGCAGAATGTCCAAGGCGCCCCGCAGATCCCCCAGTTGGCGTAAGACGATTCCCAAATTCACTTGGGCATCTACCCAGTGGGGGTCGAGCGTGGCGGCCTGGCGGAACTCCTGAATCGCACCGGGCAACTCGCCGCTCTGCTCGAGACCTCCGCCCAGCAGGAAGTGCGCCTCGGCGTCCTGGGGTAGAAGTTCGACCGCTTTTCGCTGAGCCGCCAAAGCTTCGTTAAGCCGGCCCTCTTCCCCGAGTACCGCGCCCAAGCGCATCTGCGCCTCGGCATTGCCCAGGGATGCCGCAGCGCGGAACTCGTATTCCGCCGTTTCCAGTTCGTGCTTCTTCCACAAGCAGGAGCCCAGGTTCAGGTGAGCGGGCGAAAAATCCGGCCGCAAGGCAAGAACGTCGCGAAACTCAGCAATTGCGGCGTCGGCTTCTCCCTTTTCCGCCAGCAGTTGCCCCAGGTTGTTTCGGGCTTCCACATATTGGGGATCGAGTTTGAGAGCAGCGCGGAACGCCTCCGCCGCTCCCTCCCTATTCCCCTGTTTTTGGAGGGTGAGCCCCAGGCTGTTCTGGGCCTCGGGGTAAGCGGGATTCAGTTCTACAGCCTTACGAAAATGCTGCTCGGCGCCGTTCAAGTCGTTTTCGTCAAGGAGGACCAAACCCAGATTGAAATGGGCCTCCGGCGATTTGGGTCGATCCGCCACAATGCCGCTAAGCTCCGCCACGGCTTCATCCAGTTTTCCCTCGCGGGCGAGAGTAATGGCCAAATTCTCCCGCGCCTCCAGCAGTCCTGGAAATGCTTTCAGAGCGCCGCGAAATTCCTGCTCGGCCAAGCCCAAGTTGCCCTTCTCGAAGGCATCCCTGCCGCCGGCCAGATAGCAACCCAAGGCCCTCTCGGTATCGTTCTCTTGAGCATCCAGCGGAGCCAGGAATGCGACAATGGCAGCGAGTGCAGCTAATGCCGTAAAGCATCTTGGAAGGCCCGGCTCGTTATTCATTGCCCCGTGACGTGACTGTTGGCTAGGCGGTGCGCTTGCGCCCCTCGATGCAATGGTACTTCTCTTGCTCCGTCGTTTCAACATTGGTTCAAGCGGCCGTCACTTCGGTTAGCCTCGGCAAGCTGAGGGAGGGAGTCCAAAAGTGGGAATTGTTCTTGACATCGGGAAACCCCCAGCGTAGAGTAAGCCCCTCCGGTAACATAAAACGCGGCGGATCCTTCTTAGGGCTAATTCGCAGTCAAGCTGATGAGACCGTTTTTGAAGTCGCTTCTTGGGGTGTATTGAGTTTGCAGAGTCCTTAAATCCGACTGACCGTTAGGAGGATGAAATGGAAAAGGCGGGCGGACTGCGATCGAACATGGCGGCTGGCGCATGGGCGGTGATAGTCATTTTGGCTTCGCCGGTAATGCTGCTGGCTCAGGTCACCGGCACGATGAGCGGCTATGTGAAAGACTCTAGCGGCTCCGTTGTTCCGCAGGCCAAGGTAACAGCAACGTTAGTGCAACGCGGAACCGCGTTCGTCGCGGAAACGAATGCCGAAGGCTTTTACAACTTTCCCGCCTTGGACCCTGGTGCCTATACGCTCGCAGTCGAGAAGCAGGGCTTTCAGCGCAACCTTCAGACGGGCCTGACACTCACCGTCGGCCAGAATCTGCGGGTGGATGCTTCCCTGACCGTCGGCCAGCTTGCGCAAGAAGTCGAAGTCACCGCTCAGGCGCCCCTGGTTGATACGATGTCGGGAACCGTCTCCAGCCTGGTGGACGATCGTCGAATTGTGGACCTGCCGCTGAATGGCCGCAACGTGATGGGCCTGGCTGAACTTGTTCCCGGCGTCCTGGGTGTGTACTCTCCCGAGTCGTTGACGAGCGCGCGCGGGGGTCCGCAAATGAACGTCAATGGAAACCGCGGCAATCAGAACCTCTTTACGTTCGACGGCGCCTTGTTCATCAATCCCTCCCGTAACACCGGCATGAATCTTCCGCCGCCCGATGCGGTGCAGGAGTTTCGGTTTCAGACCTCCAATTTCGACGCCGAATACGGTCGCAATTCAGGCTCGCAAGCCATGGTCGTGGCTCGCGCCGGGAGTAATAGCTTCCATGGCGACGTCTGGGAATTCCTGCGCAATAACGCTCTGAACGCGCGCAACTTTTTTGCTCCAACGGTGCCCGCAATCAAGGAAAACCAGTTTGGCGGGACGGCCGGTGGCGCCATCAAGAAGAACAAGCTTTTCTTCTTCGGCGCCTACCAAGGGTTGCGAAACCGGCCTCAAGCGGTCGCCCAAGAGGTACTTGTGCCCTCAGCGGCGGAACGCACTGGCGACTTCACCGATCTGCTCCCCGGGACTGTGCTGACCAACCCGGTGAATCCGAACAACGGCCAGCCGTTTACCACGCCCTCGGGTGCGCCTTGCGTCGCCAACAATATCATCGATCCGAGCTGCATCACCACACCCTCCAAGAACCTTCTCCAGTACGTCCCGGTAACCCCGTCGGGCACTGTCGTGTCCTTGGGTAGCAGTCCGGTGAATGACAATATGTATCTGGGCCGCATCGACGTAATTATCAGCCCGAAACAGACCCTGTTTGGCCACGCTTTTGTCGACAAAAACTCCAGCAGCACTGCGTTCCCCGGGGGCAGCAACATTGCCGGGTACAACAGCGCGTCGAGGCCCGCGGAAACGGACGACTTCGCCGTGAATGACACCTACACGTTTAAACCTACGCTGGTGAACCAGGCCGTGGTCTCGTTCTTGCGCACCACTTCTACTTTTCAACTGGCTCAAACTGTCGCCCCCATGACTATAGGGATTAACATGCCGCAGTATGTTCCCAACGGCACGATCGGGGCGAGCGTCTCCGGAAGTTTTAACCTTAACGGCAGCGGCTTCAACTTGTTCAAGAACAACAACTGGCAATTCCGCGATTCGCTGACGTGGACCAAGGGCCGCCATGAATTCAAAATGGGAGGTGAGGTGCTGCCCCTCCACTTTCTGCAGCGTTTCATCGGGACACCCGGTTTCTCCTTTAACGGCTCGCGCTCGGGCAATGCCTTTGCCGACTACCTCCTGGGTGCTTTCAACACCATGTCAGTGGGTTTCGGCATCGCTGACAATGACGACCTCACGACGGCTCTGAGCTTCTTCTTTCAAGATCAATTCAAGGCGACCCCCCGCCTGACCCTGACTTATGGCTTGCGTTGGGAGCCTAATTTCTTTTGGCACGACAAGCACAACCGCATCGATACGGTCAAAATCGGGGAACAGTCACAAGTCGTCCCCGACGCGCCGCCGGGTATCGTCTTTCCTGGTGATCCCGGCATCACTCGTTCGATTGTGGGCCCTCAATGGAACGCTTTCGCGCCGCGGATAGGATTCGCCTGGGACGTCTTCGGCGACGGGAAGACCAGCGTGCGGGGGGGGTACGGGGTTTTCTTCAATCAACTCAACGCGGACACGCTGGCGCAGCAGAATGCACCTTACTCAGGAGTGTTTACCGCCTATAACGGAAATTGGATCGACCCATTTGGCTCCACCGGTACAACTCCGCCTCCCGTCGCTCCTACCGGCCATTTCGGATGCGTTCCCATTAGCACACCTCCGGGCTTGAATTGCCCGCTCTATCCGCTCCCGGTGTTTGGTTACTTTATCGATGGTTCTTTGCGGACCCCTTACCTGCAATCCTGGAATCTAGCGGTCCAGCGGCAGATCAAGCCGAGCATTATGCTGGAGGTAGGCTATGTCGGGAATATGGGCATCAAGCTCAACAATATCCGGAACTTTAACCCCGCGCGTTTTATCCCGGGTACGGTCTATGACCCGGTGGCGGGTCTCGAGAACACGCTTTCTAACCCAAGTAACCTAAATGATCGGGTTCTTTACGAACCGGGTATTCTGGCACCCTACGCCTGGGTGCTCGGAAACGACTTCCGCAGTTGGTATAACAGCTTCCAAGTCCAATTGACGAAGAGGATGAGCCACGGATTTTCAGTAACGAGTTCCTACACGCTGGCCAAGGCCATCGATATGTGCTCCTATACTTGCGAAGCGTGCGGGTGCGTTTCCAATCCTTTCAATTTGCGCAGCATTCGAGGGCGCGCGAACTTTGACCGTCGCAACGCCTTCGTGATCAGTTGGGTCTGGACGCCCCCGTTGAACTTCAGCGATCGTTGGAAGAACGCGCTGCTAGGAGGCTGGACCTTTAGCGGGATCACCGCCGTTCAGAGCGGCCTGCCAATGACCTTTAGTTACGGCAGCTACGGTCTGGATGTAGCTGTCAATGGAACGGTCTCTGCGCCCCAGCACGCCTTTCCCACCGGCGAAGCGATCCCCCTGAACCATCCCAGCCGTTCGGCGATGATTAACGAATTCTTTAACACCAACGCTTTTGTCGACGCGACCTGCACGTATGACAGCGCCGCTGCGCAGGGGAATCCCCAATACATCGAGCAGAACAACTGCACGCCCTTCGGGATCAAGTACTCTTTGCTGGGGCAGTATGGAGCTACGGGACGAAACATCCTGAGCGGGCCGGCCTTCAGCAGCACCGATTTCGCTATCCTCAAAGTCTTTCCTTTCAAAGAACGGTACCAATTCCAATTCCGTTCGGAATTCTTCAATGCTTTCAACCAAGTGAATTTCAATAATCCGGATAGCTCAGTCATAGACGGCCCTGCCTTTGGGACGATTCAGAGCACCCTAGCCGCCGGCGGCCAAATTGGCAACGGCTCCACCGGGCGTGTGATTCAATTTGCCCTGAAGTTCCTGTGGTGACGCTCGTTAACACGGCCCCTGCTGTATTCTGGAAGCTACCGAACGGTCTCGACGCCGACCCAGGGTCTTGCATAGGCCGTTGCAAAAACGAGCCTGTCATGCTGAGTGTCACATGGGCCTGCGGCCCACCAATAGCAATGAACATCACGGCGGAGCTCCTTCATTGATTCTAAAGGACTTTGCACGTGATGTCAGACGGAGCGGAGCGAAGCCCGTCAGCTGACGGGCTGTTTTTCATTTAAAGCAAACAAAAGCAGATCCTTCGCGGAGTTTATCCTGAGCTCCTTCATTGCGCTCAGGACCGTTTGCAGCAGAAAAGCGAACGGGCTCAGGATGACATGATCGGTGGTTTTGTAACAGCCTTTAGCTAGAAGAGGCTGTTGAACCCAGGCTATAGGTGTAGCGGAAAGGCGAGCCGTCGGTCTATGGGAAAGATCTCTCGAAGGATATTACTGGGAATGGGATTCGGTTTGGGGGGAGCCGCTATGGCTGCTTCAGCCCTCCGCCAAGAAAATGGTGTGCACAAGGATTCGTCCGCTGCAACTTTGCCACCGGACGATCTACCGGAAGTCCAAGGGAACAAGAAATTGAAGGTGGTCTTTGTAGGCGCACATACAGATGACTGGGTGATCTGCGGGGGAACCATAGCCCGGTATACCCGCCTGGGCCACGAAGCTCGGTTCATCTCTTTCACGCCAGGTGACTCCATCTCCATGGCCGATGCTGCTCACATCTCCGTGGAAGACCTTGCGGCCGCCAGACGGGAACAGGCTGTTAAGGGAGCTGAGATTCTTGGCGCGCGTATTGTGTTCTTAGAGCAAAAGGACTTGCGCATGCATGTTGATCCGACGACCTACCAAGAGTGCAATAGGCTCTTGTTAGCGGAGAAACCCGACATCGTGTTTGCAATGTGGCCGCTGGAATTTCATCCTGATCATCGAGCGGCCGGCAACCTTGCTTACAATACATGGTTGCAAAGTGGGATGAAGTTCGCCCTCCACTTCTGCGAGACCCCCGGAGGAGACGAAATGCAGCCGCAGCAGTTTGTACCGAATCGGTGGGTGGACATCGGGTCAGTCATCCACCTCAAGCGTGAGTCTGTCCTCGCCAATACTTTCATTAAAGACTGGTGGCCCGAATGCGAGATGCACTGTAAGTTTCGCGGTAGAGAATACGGATGCCATTACGCGGAGGCGTTCGTCCGCGTTCACACGGTAGCTACCATGCCGGAAAGAAACCTGTATCCGAATTGGTGGTACTACGGAGGATTGAGACTTGCGGGAGAATGAATACTTCCGAACCTTCACCTGCCCGTATTTCGTCTCCAGAGGTATGCTCGCAAGCTCACCGCTCGAACTCCTGCCTCATTGCAAGCCGGTTCTGCGGTGGCTTGCATCAATAATCGCTCACCAAGTTGGCAGCTTGTAAGCCGGACACCAAAGCGGCATCGCGATTTCCTGCGGATCAGAAGTTATCGCGCGGTTTGCTGGGCCATCCAAGCAGCAAGCCCGGACTGGTCAGCCCGTTCCCTAACAGCAAGGTTAGACGGAGCACCTCGATACGCCGCCCGCGCGCCTACGAACTCTCCTTCCAAATCGGACTTCGAAAGCAAGCGGTCCCGGCCGTCTACCAAGCCCTCGAGGAGTACGGCACGGGGTGCCAATGCAGCCACAATATCGTCGATATCCGCACTCTCAAGAATCCCTGGCACCACGATGTCCTGAGGTACATAGCAGAATCGGTCTCTCAAAACCGAGAGAAAAGAAACGAGGCCGCCGCTAACGGCCACTGCATTCACGTTGTCCTCATAGAGTGCTGTCAAGAGAGCCAGCAGTCCCCCCACCGCCTGCGCTTGTTGAATCGCCTGTGGCCCGGGTTCCTGGCGGCCGGGTTCCAGGAGCACGCTCTGCTCGAGCAGCAAGCCTTGCGGATTGGCGGGAGCAAACGAATCACCCCAGAGGACAACACGCCGCTGGTTAAGATCCTGGCGCCCGCAGAGATAACGAAGGACAGCACTTGTATCCTTGATTCTCGCGCCCAAAGCCGTATTGCCAAGCATTAGCTCCGTCGCCACCAAGGAGGCCGTGGAAGAACCAGGCGCCACCTCGCCGGCTCCGCGCACATCGGCGAGGCACACAGCGATGCCGACCGTCAACAGCTTGGCCAGTACGGCGCTGCGTTCGACCAGGAATCGGTCTTTGCCGGCTTCGGCGAGTGCCAGAATAACGGGAAGACGCCCGAATGAATTTGGCTGCGGCTTGAGCAGCAACAGCGGGAGGCGTAATGCCGGCGATAACTGAAGCTCGATCCCTTCCACCGTTAAAGCTGAAAAGGTCCTCGTCCAGAGCGTGCGGGCCGCCACGTGACCAGGAGGCTCGATGTCGCCGAGTTTCACCGCTAAAGAAGTTCGCAGAGTTTGAAGCCGGTCGGCCGAGTTAAGGGAAGCGAGGTTTGTGCGCGCTACCCGGAGGCGCTCCGCAGCCATCTGGTAGGCGATTTCGCTTCCGGTCCTTGGCCGGCGTTCAGCGGCCGCTGCAGGCGTTAGGCACATCAGGTCGGCATCAGGGCGCACGTTGTGATACTCCTCGGACGGAACCGGGAAGTTGAGCCACCGGGCGAGAATCGGATAGATTTGCTTACGCAGGTAAGTCCCTACGTTCGTGCATTCACCCGGGCCGGGAAAGGGCCCGAACCCATGCACCTCGGCCAGATGGTCTTGTTGCCCATAAAGGTCGAAAACCTTCTTGTACCTTGCCCACGCAGGCTCCTTTTCCACGTCGTTCGGCCAAGTAACCTCGAAAGAGTAGACGAATCCACGCGGCGCAACCAACGCGCAAATCATCCACGGGAAAAACTGGCCCGCGATGCTTTGCCGGAGGCATCGTGTGGATTCCCATTCGCCCCACCCTGGATCCGCTGTCTCAAAATCGTAGCGCCTGGGGCCCTCGGTGTAGTGCTCCTCCGGCCCGGCCTCACCAAAATTGAAAGGCAGCACGGCGGCGACGCGATGGTCGAGCGCGGCCGTCACAGCGGCCGGATCTCCTCCTCCCGCCACTGCGCCCAGCAGCACAATTCGACGGGGGTCTATTTCGGGCCTTTCCAGGAGCAAGTCAATTCCGCGCATCAAATCCCACACCATCCACTTGATCAGGCTTTCGCCGGCGAGATAGAGCTGGATCCCGAGGTTGTAACGCGAGTAGTAGCTTTCACGAGGCCAAGGCTGGGACTGCAATCGTTCGCCGGCTCCAAGCTGATCCATGATGAGGACAGCGGTGCCGCTGCGCGCCCAGGTCATGCCCATATCCTGGAGCTCCGATTGGACCTTGGGTGCGTGATGGCTGTGGACCACGATGATTGCAGGCATGTGCCCGGTGGACTTCGCCGGCAAGTACAGATTTGCGGCGACTACCAGGCCGGGACGGCTCTCGAAGACGACATTCTCCAAAACGAAACCCTCGCCATAGTCGACGTGCCGGGTTACGGCTGCGTGCAAGGGTGTGCGTTCAGGGAAGGGCCCGAAAGACGCCTTCAAGGCATCAAGCCGGTGGTTACGAAACATCTCCCAATCCGCCACCGTGCCAACTTGCTCCCAAGCGCGCCTCTCGGCTAAGGCTGCCGCGGAAACACGGGAACGTAGGTTCTTTTCCCACATCTCCTGCACGTCCAGATCTCTCTGCTCGGCGACCGTCCAAAGCTGGCGCGGAACCGAGGCCAGATCAACGGCCAACGGACTAGCGGACGTGGCCCGCGCGGCGGGCGGCGCGGGCGTTCGCCAATCCTTCTCCACGACAGCCGGTGCCTCGGGATTGGAACCGTCTGAGGGCAGTTGGAAAGCCGTGGGATCATTCACTCCTGGCCATTGCCAGCGAAGTTCCGGAGCATCGGGGCGGGAAACGCGAATCCTCTCTCCCGTTACGAATCCGATTCTGGACAGCCTCGCAACGGGAATTGCCGATTCCACGCTCCAGCCCTCTAGACCCAGGGAAGCAGAAGCCCGAATCCCATGTTGCAGATCAGCGGACGCTCCGTGGGGGTCAACGCTGTACGCGCCAAGGGGGTTCACGGAGAGCGTCAGAGACTTGTTCCGCCCCAGGGAATCGTGGATGCGGAAGGTCCACATGACCAAGTCTTCCCTCCACCATACGGGATCTCGGCCAATCGATCTTGCGACAACTCGTCCGCTCTCAGGAAGACGCGCGCTGAGACACAGATAACCCCGGCGTACAAGAGCGCGCATTTCTCCACCTGCCGGAAAAGGGGCGCCGAATTCCTTGGGCTGGCGCGGCAGCACGGCCGCTCTTGCCCAGATATCCTCGTCGACGCGACCGTCAACGGTTAGAGCGCCATCTGCGGAGGGAATACTTAAGGTTGCGCCGCTCGCTAGCGTCGCGAGCAAGAAGAAAAAGGTGGGAGGAATGGCTTTGCACATGCGTTCC
>Ga0306923_10000901_pt1 | contig 25010 bp, 22 predicted proteins | sample sta12Can44000108_FD_203841 | JGI IMG/M metagenome (GOLD analysis project Ga0306923, IMG submission 203841) | Lab enrichment of tropical soil microbial communities from Luquillo Experimental Forest, Puerto Rico - statanox.12C.anox.44.000.108 (v2)... | ecosystem: Environmental > Terrestrial >... | reverse complement strand
CCATCGCTACATCGGTGACGTGCCATCGCCGAGATTGCTGGAGCAGCGCCAATTTGAGGCATTCGCGGCGCAACGGGCTCTGATCGACGATCGCAAGGTGGCGCCGAATTGGGCCGAGGAACCGATTGTCCGCAGGATGCGTGAAGCTCACCTCAGATCCGCGGAAATGATCGAGTCTGTCCAAGTCAATCCCTCCCCCAACGGGAACGCCTGTGGATAAAAGAGAATGGCGTCCCTGCAATGCCATCGGGGTAAATTTTTGTAAACGCGTGTAACGGACACGTAAACGCGGTTGCGAGCGCTTCAAGCGGGGATGCCGGCCATCTCAGAGAGGACACTCCACTCGCCAGTGCTGACGGGGCAGACCGACAGCCTCGACTGTCTGAGCAGCGACAACTCGGAGAGCTCAGGCTTCGCTCTCATCGCCGGAAGCCCGACTTTGACCGCCGTGGGCATTAGGGGCTTCACGTCGACCATACCGAGCTTGCCACTTTTATCAGCGGGATCCGGGTAGAAACCCTCGACCACCTCGACGACGCCTACGATCTCCTTGCCCTCGTTCGAATGATAGAAGAACGCCCGGTCTCCGGGCTTCATCGCTCGCAGATTGTTCAGTGCTTGCGGGTTGCGCACGCCGTCCCAATGAGTGCACCCGTCGGCCACGAGCTGATCCCACGAGTAGCTCGATGGTTCCGATTTAATAAGCCAATAAGCCATTGGACCTCCCCTTCCGCAGAATCAATACAACAGCGGATAATCGGCCTGATCTTCGTAGATCGAACCCGCTTTGGTCTGAAAGCTGGCGATCAGACTGAAACCATCCACCGGTAAGGGGTCGGCGCGGAATTGCGCATGGGCGGCTAGAAAGCCGCTCAACTTGTCGAGCGCGGGCTTGTACAGCCGCGCCAGAGTGACGTGCGGAGCGAACTTGCGGGTCTCCGGCGGAAGCCCCACGCGAACCAGCGCCTGCTCGATCTTGTCACGCAATGCCACGAGCTCAGTCGAGCGCTCGACACCCACCCAGAGGCTGCGGGGCTTGTCCGCGCCGAAAACACCGGTCCCGGCGAGCTGCATGATAAATCGGCGTGCACGCAACCGCCTCAACGCGTCGTCGATGTCGGCCGCGTTCGCCTCGTCAGTCTCGCCGATGAACCGCAAAGTCAGATGAAAGTTGCCGGGGTCCACCCACCTCGCTCCGGAGATCCCGGAGTTCAGCAATGACAGCTGCAGCTTGAGCTCCGGCGGGAAGCCGATCCCTACAAACAGACGCAGCATCGCGGCCGCCTACAATTAACGGCTCTCTGGCGATTCAGGTGAAGACGGTGAGGATGCCGGTGTGGCCGTACAGCCGGTCACGGGAGATCTCGCCATTGGCAAAGAAGCCGATAAGAGGAAAGTCGCCCAGCGTCTCTCGAATTAGCCCCGTCTCCACTCCGGGGCCGCCGAACAGCGCCGCGCCGCGGGCGACGCAGCTGACATATACCCCGGCTTTTGGTGGTCCACTCAGCCGGCCGGAGAGCTGCCGGACCATGCGGCCCATATCACGCCTTGCGCTCTCGGGATCGCGGCGGCAAAAAACGATCCGATCGCCCGCGGTGACCTCCGCGCCCAGCACGAGCCAGCCACGCCCGGCGTCGATCGCCACCAGATTGCGGACGAGATAGTCGCCGGTGTCCGATCCGGTCACCGGCAGTCCGGCAAATATCAAGCCGCCGACACGGCGCAAATCCTGAGTGAGCTCCGGGCCGATATCTTCGCTGAAGACGGCAAGCGCCGGGCGTCCGTCGATGACCATCACGACGTTGTCGCGCGCCTCGTCGATCCGCCGGACCGGTCCGATTGGCATGCAGCCCTGCGTTAGAGCCGTCGCGACCGATACCCCTGGGGCCAGCATCAGCCCTGCTACACCATTGCTGCCGAGGCCGTCATTCGAGCCAGTTCGGGCCAGGAGCGGGTTTGGACAACGATGCGATACGAGACCGCCGACGAGATAGGCGCCGCTCGCCGCCGCGGTCTCGACGGCGGCCCGTTGAACATCGGGACAGCGCGGGTCGGCATGAACCAGCGCCAAGACGGGCTGCGTCCCCTCGATCCAATCAGCGTGCGAGCGGGGCAGATCCGCTCCGGGGTCTCCGGTTGCAGCGAAGACTCGGAAGTCCCCCGGTGGCAACGCCGCCGTCATCACCACCGCCGCCGACTCGTCGAAGATTTCGGAAGCCGCCGAGCAAACTCCGAGCCCGACTCCGCCAACCCACGAGCGAATCCCGGTATGCGCAGAGAGAGCGTGGGCGATCTCGGGCAGAACGGCCGCCGCAGGCTCCGTGGTGTAAAGAATCCCCAATGTCGCTCCATCCACGACCGGCAGCGCGGCGATGCATTGCGCTGCTAGGCTCGCCGGGTCGCCCGTCGCCGAGACAGCGGCGAACCGCGCGCTCACGACGAACTCCCGACGAGCCGGGCGACGACCGGGGCTAACCGATCGACCAAAACCGCGACGCCGCGCTCGTTCGGGTGGAGTCCATCAGGCTGATTGAGCTCGGGTTTCATCGCAACACCATCAAGAAAGAATGGATACAGCGGCACGTCATGGACCTTCGCAAGTTCAGGAAAGATTCGATCAAAGGCGTTCTCGTATTCCGCTCCCCAATTCGGTGGCGCAAGCATGCCGATGAGCAACATTTTCGCACCGTTAGCCTCGATCTTTTCGATCATCTTGTCGAGATTATCGCGAACGGTGGCAGGGTCGATACCGCGCAGCGCATCGTTGGCGCCGAGCTCCAGAATGACTAGATCGGGCTTGTCGGCGAGCGCCCAATCGAGCCGTGCCAAGCCGCCTGCCGTGGTGTCTCCGGAGACCCCACCGTTAACGACGCGCACTTCGATCCCCTGCCGGCGCAGCACAGCTTCGAGCCTTACCGGGAAAGCTTGCTCGGGCGCCAGCCCATAGCCCGCAGTCAGGCTGTCGCCAAAATCGAGAATGATCGGAATATGCGCCGTGGCGGGCGCGCCGCTGATCATCAGGCACAGCCCGGCGGCGACTAGAGCGCTTGCGGGCATTGCGTTGAAAACTCTGGCCGCTGCGCCATATGGTCGGGGTCGGCCGCCGGACGGAGCACCTACCCGGCGGGCTTGATGCGCCGCTTCTCCTCGCTGGGACGGAACTTGACCACCTCGCTTCATTCCGGCGGCCCGCTCGTGGTGCTCGAAGACGTCCACCTGACTCTGGGGAGTGCGGCCGGGCCCGTCAACATCCTCCGCGGTGTCTCGCTCGAGATCGGCGCCGGCGAAACCGTGAGCCTGATCGGGCCCTCGGGCTCGGGAAAGTCGACGGTGATGATGGTGATCGGCGGGCTGGAGCGGCCGAGCGCCGGAAGGGTGCGGATCGATGACCATGATCTCGGCGCGCTCGACGAGGACACGTTGGCCCGACTCCGCCGCGATCGTGTCGGCATCGTCTTTCAGGCCTTTCACCTGATCCCGACGATGACTGCGCTCGAAAATGTGGCACTTCCGCTTGAGCTTGGCGGCCGCCGCGATGCGTTCGAGGCAGCCGCGCAAGGTCTCGGTGCGGTCGGCCTCGGCAATCGCCTGACCCATTACCCGAGGCAGCTCTCGGGGGGCGAGCAGCAGCGCGTGGCGATCGCCCGCGCCTTCATCGCCGAGCCGAAATTGCTGCTCGCCGACGAACCAACGGGAAATCTCGATGCCGCGACCGGCCGCCTGGTCATCGATTGCCTGTTCGAGCACCAGGCGCGGCACAACACGACGCTGTTGTTGATCACCCACGATACGAGTGTGGCCGAGCGGTGCGAGCGCCAGATTCATCTGCGGGACGGCAGGATCGTCGAGGATCGGCGCAGCACACCGTTGCGGGTCGGCATCGCCCGGCGCGCCCTTTGACCGCGGCCTCCGCCCTTCTTGCCCTTCGGCTCGCCCGCCGCGAGTTGCGCGGCGGGATCCGGAGTTTGCGCGTCTTTCTCGCCTGCCTCGTGCTCGGGGTGACCGTGATCGCTGGGATCGGCTCGCTCGACGATTCCATCGTGACCGGCATCAAGGCCGACGCGCGCGAGCTGCTCGGCGGCGACGCCGAGGCTCGGCTCGCCTACCGCCAGGCCGATGCCGCCGAACACACATACCTCGCGCGGAGCGGAACGATGTCCGAAATCGCCTCGATGCGGGCGATGGGTCGCACACTCGACGGCGACCGGCGAAGTCTGATCGAGCTGAAGGCGGTTGACTCCGCCTACCCGCTCTACGGTGCGGTTGCTCTGTCCCCGGCGCAGGGCCTGGCCGCCGCGCTCGAAGGCCGCGGGGGCGTTTTTGGTGCGGCGGTCGACCCCGCGATCCTTACCCGGCTCGGTCTCAAGATCGGCGACAACATCAAGGTGGGGGCGGCGGTGTTGCAGCTGCGTGCCGCGATTGAGCGCGAGCCGGATGCCGAGGCCGGCGGCCTCGGCCTTGGCCCGCGCGTCATGATCTCCGCCGAGGCGCTCGTCGAGACTGGGCTGATCCAGCCCAGCGCGCTGGTAAACTTTCGTTACCGGGTGCGGCTCCCTCCGGGGTCGGACGCCCCTTCCTGGGCGGAGGCGGCGCGCGCCGCCTTTTCCGAAGCGGGTTGGCAGATCCGCACCTTTGGCGAAGCGTCGCCGACCTTGCAGCGCTCGATCGAGCGTGTCGCGCTCTTCCTCAGTCTCGTCGGTCTGAGCGCGCTGTTGGTCGGCGGGGTCGGGATCGGCAACGCGGTCGGTGGCTATATTGCCGGCAAGACCGCGACGATCGCCACGCTCAAATGCCTTGGCGCGTCGACACGGCTCGTTTTCGCGGTCTACCTCGTCGAGATCCTGGCGCTTGCTGTTCTCGGCATCACGGTCGCCCTCCTCCTCGGAGCTCTGATGCCGGCTGCGGTGACACCGCTGCTCGCGGGCGTGCTTCCCGCTCCCGCCCGGCGCGGCATTTATCCGGGGCCGCTGGCGCTGGCCGCGCTGTTCGGCTTGTTGGCCACGCTCGTCTTCGCGCTGTGGCCGCTCGCCGGGGTCGGCCAGGTGTCTGCCGGGGCGCTGTTCCGCGATACTGTCGACCGGACACGGCGCCGGGTTCCGCTGGTGACGCTCGCCACGACCGTGCTGCTGGCGCTCGGGCTCGTCGCCCTCGCGGTCGGCAGCGCGCAGGACCGTACGATCGCACTGTGGTTCGTCGCCGGTGCGATCGGCGCTTTCGCGCTCTTCCGGGCGGCGGGAGCGGCCGTTGTGCTCGGCGCCAGGAAGCTCGGCCGACCGCGGCACCCGGGGCTGCGCCTCGCGATCGCCAATCTCCATCGGCCGGGCACGCCGACCGCGCAGATCATGCTTTCGCTCGGCATCGGTCTGACCGTGCTTGTCGCGGTCGCCCTGGTCGACGGCAATCTCACCCGCGAGGTCGAAACCACCCTGCCCGCCGGGGCGCCCGCCTTCTTCTTCATCGACATCCAGCCGGACCAGCTCGCCGGCTTCGCCGAGATCGTACGCGCTACCCCTCGGACGCGCTTCGAGCAGGTGCCGATGCTGCGCGGCCGCATCACCCGGCTGAACGGGGTCGCGGTCGAGAAGGCGCCGATCGCGCCCGAGGCGCAATGGGCACTCAGGAGCGATCGCGGCCTAACCTATGCCGCTACGTTGCCGGCCGGCTCTCGGATCGCCGCCGGCGCCTGGTGGCCGCCCGACTATCGCGGGCCGCCGCTCCTCTCCTTCGATGCGGATCTCGCACGCGGGATGGGGCTCAAGGTCGGCGATACGCTGAGCGTCAATCTGCTCGGCCGCGAGATCACCGCCGTCATCGCCAATCTGCGCTCGATCGACTGGCGGCGGCTTGGCATCAACTTTACTTTGGTCTTTGCGCCCGGGACGCTCGAGCGCGCGCCCCAGACCCATCTTGCCGCCGTCTGGATGTCGCCGGCCGAGGAGGAAGCGCTGGTGCGCGCGGTGACAGAGCGCTTTCCGAACGTCTCGGCGATCCACGTCCGCGAAGCGCTGGCCACAGTCGACCGGATCCTCGACATGATCGATGACGCGGTTCAGCTCTCCGCGCTCGTCACCCTCGCCGCCGGCATGCTGGTGCTCGGCGGAGCGATCGCGGCCGGTCATCATTGGCGAGTCTACGACGCGGTTGTGCTGAAGGTGCTGGGCGCGACCCGCGGCGCGATTGCCAGCGCTTTCCTGATCGAGCACGGCCTCCTCGGCGCGCTAAGTGCGCTCGTCGCCTGCGTCCTCGGCACCCTCGCGGCCTATTTTCTGGTCACCCGGCTGATCAAGATCGAGTGGGTGTTTCTGCCGGCGCCGCTGCTGTGGACGGTCGGGCTCGGCATCGTGCTAACGCTCGTGCTCGGCTTTGCCGGGACCTGGCACGCGCTCGGCGCCAAGGCCGCCCCCTACCTGCGCAACGAGTGAGCCGTCAGCGGAAGACGCGCAAAGCTATCGCGTTGATTTATCTATGCTTTTGCGAGTTGTCAGGGGAAAAATCGAAAAAAACTAGGTCTCAAACAAAAAAATCTTTTTAAATCTGATATTTAGGCCTCCGACGTGACGCTGTTTTGACACCCCGGCAGCGGAATTTTGACCATTGGTTGACGGCCCGACGAGCGCCGGAAATGCGCGGCCAGCGGTGGCCAGAAAGCTCGCGACATACGCCGCGATCTTGTCGCGAAGATGGCACGGATCGGCAGAAGGCAGGTTCGGGCCTTATTGAAAAGATCTCGTTTTGTGCCAATATCGCGGGTGACGAGGAATCGGCCTCGCTCACGCTTCTCTCCTTGGAGGGGATCTATGGCTCTAGGTTCGCAGCCCCGCTGGACGGTGCGGTCGGCGGACGCCCAGGTCGGCATCGATGTCGGCCTTCGGGAGTACATGCTACGCGTCTACAACTACATGGCGTCGGGGCTCGCGCTAACCGGCATCGTGGCCTATGTCGCGGCTTTTTCGGGCCTTTACGCAGCGATCGCGCGCACGCCGCTGATCTGGCTGGTGATCCTGGCGCCGCTCGGCCTCGTCTTCCTGATGAGCTACGGCATCCAGCGCATGCAGGCGAGCACGGCGCAGATGGTGTTCTGGCTCTACGCCGGGCTGATGGGGCTGTCGCTGGCGATGGTGTTTCTGGTCTTCACCGGGACGAGCGTCGCGCGCGTGTTCTTCATCACGGCCGGGACCTTCGGCGCGATGAGTCTCTACGGGTACACGACGCGGCGCGACCTGTCGCAGTTCGGCTCCTTCTTGTTCATGGGGCTGATCGGCATCGTCATCGCCGGGGTGGTCAACCTCTTTATCGGCTCGACGGCCTTGCAATTCGCGATCTCGGTGATCGGCGTCATCGTCTTCGTCGGTCTGACCGCGTATGACACGCAGCAGATCAAGGAGATGTATTACGAGGGCGACGATTACGAGACCGGCAGCAAGAAGGCGATCATGGGGGCATTGCGCCTCTATCTCGACTTCATCAACCTGTTCATGCTGCTGATGCAATTGCTCGGCACCCGCCGCGACTGACGGTCCTGCCGGAACCGCCTTCGGTCGGCCGGGCCGGTGCCCGGCCGATTTTTTTGCGCAAGGGGGGGGATTATGTTTCTGGCGCGGAGAACTGGGCTTGCATCAACGTCGATCGCGGCACTGCTGATCTCGGTCGGGGTCGCCTCGGCCGGCACGCTCGACCGCATCGCGCAGGAGAAGTCGATCCGCATCGCCTATCGGGAGGATGCGCCACCATTTTCGTACAAGGACAAGATCGGCGAACCCACCGGCTTTATGGTCGATTTGTGCCGGGCGGTCGCCAAGAAACTGGCGGAGCAACCCAACTTATCCTCTCTGAACGTGGTCTATGTCCCGGTCACCGCCCAGGACCGGTTCGAGGCGATCACCCAGCAGAAAGCGGATCTGCTCTGCGAGCCGACCAGCGTTACCTTGTCTCGACGCGAGCAGGTCGACTTTTCGATTCCGACTTTCCTCGACGGCGCCAGCCTGATGGTCCGTGCGGACGGTTCCAAGAACTGGACTCTGCGCGAACTAGCCGGCCAGAAGATCGGGGTACTTGCCGGCACGACGACCGAGGAGTCGTTGCGCAACTCGCTGAAGGACGCCGGGATTATCGGCGACGTCGTCGCGATCAAGACCCATGATGAGGGTCTCGCGATGTTGGATGAGGGCAAGATTTCGGCCTACTTCGCCGACCGGTCGATCCTGTTGTTTCTGATCAAGAACAGCAAAGCACCCGACAAGCTTCGGCTGGCCGACGACTATCTGACCGTCGAGCCCTATGCGCTGGCATTGCCCCGCGGCGACGCCGACTTTCGTCTCGCCGTGGACCGCGCCCTCAGCCACATCTATCGTTCCGGCGAGATAGTTTCGATCTTCCGGCACACCTTCGGCGGCAAGGCCGAGCCGAGCCAGATTTTGCGGACGCTCTATGTAATATCTGGCTTGCCGGACTAGAGAAGCGTGTCGCTGCTCCTTAATGCGCCTCGTCCCAGGTCCTGCCGCGGCCGGTCTCGACGACGAGCGCACCGAGAGCTCGCGGTGCCGGACGAGCTGATTGCCTCCGGCCTTGTAGCCTCGAGTGCGACCAAATATCTTTGATCGTCCGCTCCATGATCGAAGGAAATCCGGGATCGAGAAGGAAAGTTTCTGGCGAAAGTAAATGGACTCTTCCTCGACGCCTCGATAGCTGAGCGTGGAGCGCAGGCGGAGCCAGACCGCATGCTGGATGATGACCAGCGGAAAGCGGTGGTGGAGGCAGGAGATTTCAGCCATCCCGCAGCCTCGCCCCAAGCTATCACGTTATCTGACAATACCGCTGGTGCTGGCGATAAACGGTTCATCTGTTTAATGAAGCAAATTTTTGCTTGACATTATCGCAAGATATTGCGATACTCTTATAACCAAGAACAGAGCGTGCGGTTGAGGGGTAGCACGACGTGGTCGTGACGATGGTGAATGGAAATTGCCATCAACTCGCATGCTCCGATATCGTCATGGCGGAAACAGGTCAGGGGCGAGATCGCGACAGCCGTCAATACCGCAGTGGCCGGGTCACGACGTCAGCGGATCATCGACCTCGGTGACACGCCACCCTAATGGCAACTGAGCCTGCTCGCAGAACTTGGCGTGAGCCGTAACAATAGGAGAAGCGGCATGTGTGACGTTGCACAGTTGCTGCCAGAGAATATGCGTGACTGGAGAAATCTCCCGGCGGGGACGCCGTATGCTCATAGATTGGAGAGACACAGAGATGGACGAAAATCAGCGCGAGAACATCCGCCGAACAAAGCACCTTCCCGCCGGTCTGATGTCCCAGTACCTGTACCCGCGCCTCGCCGTGGGCGACCCCGGCCCCAACGGGGAGATGATCGTTAGGCTGATTCTGGGCCTCCCATGCTGCGGGGTGGACCTGGACCTGGAGTGCCCCGAGGGGATGACGGTTGAGGAGCTGGGCGTCGTGGAGCGCGCATTCTTCGAGCTCCACCAGACCATCACCGCCCTGCCGACGTTCAACCAGTGCCAGGTGCCGCACCGTGGTACCCCTGTTGCCGACGTTCAGCGCGTGCGCGCGGCCCTCTCCGATCAGGACCAAGGTCGGGTACCGTGACTACGAATACGTCGCCTGATGTGCCCTCGACGCTCTTTACGCGCCCGAACGGTTGTCTCGTTGAGCCCGCCTGTCCTGGCCCCTTCAATGCCGCCTTGAGCGTTCCCCACGGACCGGGAGACCGCTCTATCAGGATCCCTGCCCTCACATGCTTTGCTAGCACAATAAATGACCGCGTACCGTTCGTCCGAACGGCCTTTTCGTGACTGAGAGTTGAGCCGGGCACGGTCATCTTCCTTTGGTACTCAGCGACCAAGATGATCCGCTGGCCGTCTAGATTGCATGAGGAATGATGGGGCGGATGGAACAGCCACTTGATCGATGGCTGAAAGTGCTGGATCCCGCCAGACGGCCATCGTAATTGGCGCCGCGCACTGCGAATTCGTTCAGCCCCTTTGCATAGGGTAGGAAACCTTTCCACCGGCACCCTCTTCTCGTTCGCATTGCCGTCCGTTACTAAAAAAGCTTCAAGATGCATTTGGGCAGCGGGGGGTGCGCGGCGACGCGCATGAGATTCCGCAATTTCCTGACATGTGTCTCGAAGCCCGCCTGGTGGAAGGCTGGCTCATTATCGATTGTGCTTAAGCAGCGCGAAAGGGTTTCAAGAACTCTTCTTGCTGGATGGGTCGAGACAGTGGAAATTGAACCTTTCACACTCGCAAGGCCCGCGCGACTTCCTCTCGATGGTGGTTATACCATTGCAAGGCTCTAAAGGGCTCTTCTATTGTATGCATGGATGCAGCGTCGGTTCGCCTACTGGCAATTTGGAAGATCGTCCACCAAAACAACTCCGCCGAATCCGCCATGGCTACCGCCGGAATCAAGTCTATTTCTTCGCGCGACAGCGGATTAATTTTACGATACACGCTCAAGAAGTGCTGCGCTGCTTGAAGATCCAATTTAAAGCAATGCTCCCGGTCCGCGCATTCGTAGCGCAGAGCAATGGTAATATCGCGAATGGCGGTGTCTGAGCAGCAATGGCCAAAGTCGATTATTCCCGTGAGGCGCCCGGCTGAAAACACAACGTTCGCCAAGCACATATCGCCATGAATGGGAAGGCGCGGGAGAGCGTGATAACGCGTGCAACGGAGTTGCTCCAGAATGCCGATGCACTCTTGAACGCGAGCTCGAAAGAAGCGGCAGCGTTCGTCCAAAGAGTCACCTAGCGTCAGTTGCCAGTGCCTGAGCCTATGCATAAGCTCCAAGTCTTCGAGCGCGATGGGGGTCTTTTTCACCTGTCGTAGAGATATACACCGAGCCGCCTTGTGCGCTGTCGCCATAGCGTGCGCAATCTGCACAATGACTTCTTCCTGGGACGGCTGTGAGTTGGACCCTTCGATATAATTATATAGCCAAACATACATGCCGTTCTTCAGCACGACTGTGCGGCCCGTCCGGGTGCGGAGAGGTTGAGGCAAGTGATACGGAAAGCCGTAGCGGCCGAGCGCCCGGATAAACGAGTGTTCAAACTGGATATCGCTGCGGGGCCGCTCCCTTGATACACCCCTCACGACTACGGTTTCAATGGTCGTGCGCACGATCCAGTTTTCGTTAACCTCGCCGCCCTTGGCTTTACACACGTTCCTTACTGCACCCAGACCATACTCGTCCATGAGTTCATTGAGATCAAATTCCGGTGGTGCGTCATCACTCATGCTGCGGGATGCATCTAGCGCCCTGCGACAAAACATGTTATTTTATACGCTGGGCAACTTGGAGACAATGGTTAGTTCTGGCGTCCGGCAAGGACTCCGAAGTGGAGGCGATCCCTATTTCCGCCGCGGCAGCCGATGCCGGGATCGTTTTATCGCCGGACAGGCTGTCAGTGGCGAGTGCTGCCGAATGACTTTCTCGCGTACACAACAATGCAAGGCTATTTCTGCGATTCGCGTGGCGACGGCCTCTGACAGAGGTCGTCTGGTAGCGTCAGCTTCGCCCTTGAACACCGCGTCGCGCTTCTTTCGTATCCGCTTCATGTGCTGCTCCCACGTTATCAGCGCTTTTCTAAGGGTACGGGTCCACCTTAGCCAACTGTCTCATTTCCGGGTCCGACACAACCCCCGATTTCGCACCCTTGACAATTTGGTTACACTTCGATGACGCTAGCGGGTCGTGCTGCGGGCTTTGAAGGGGGGGAGCGTGTCCAGAGAATCGGTAATGGTCGCAGGTGGGGCCGGTTTCATTGGATCCGCAGTTGTGCGACAACTCTTGGCACAAGATGAAACTGTTGTCTCGTTTGATAATTATCTTCACGGTAGCCCAGACAATCTCAAAAATCTCTCGGGTCGGCTTGAAGTTGTGTTCGGCGATGCACTTGATGAAATCTTACTGAGCGAGTGTATTCTTAAACATAATGTCCGATACCTAATTGATTGTATTGGCGATACATTTGTTCCAACTGCGTACCTCGCTCCACGGCGTTTCTTAGACATCAATCTGTATGCGACGCTCAATATTCTCAGAACAGCAGCATTGCATAAGGTAAGCCGCATCCTTTACGTCTCGTCGACCGAAGTCTACGGGCGGAACTATGGCGACCGCCTCGATGAAACCGCGCCGCTGGCGCCGGTTAATACCTACGCCGTATCCAAGCTCGCTGCTGACAGGCTGTGCTATACCTTTTCCGTTGAGCATGCGGTTCCGGTAGTAATCGCCCGCATTTTTAACTGTTACGGTCCTCGGGAGAGTCAACCTTACATCATACCGGAGATTATTCATCAGCTTTATCGAAGCAACACTTTGCTCCTTGGGAATGTACGCGCCGAGCGCGACTTTACTTATGTCGATGATATGGCGCGTGCACTGATCGCGCTTCTTCGGGCACCTATCGATCCAGGCGAGGTGGTGAACGTCGGCTCTGACACCAGCTACCGAATCGACTGGCTCGCCGAAAAGATCGCGACCATTATGGGCAAGAGCCGGATCAAACTCAAGCTGGATCCAAAGCGACTCAGGCGAATGGATATTGACCGGTTCCGATGTAACACCGAAAAACTTACCAGGCTTACCGGTTGGCACCCTGAAATCTCAATCGATGATGGGCTGTCGCGGACCGTGAAATGGTTTCACGATAATGGCAATCGCTGGAGCTGGGATGCGTTCGTCGACGGAACGCTGGTTTACAGATAGGGAGGTGTCCGCATGGACAAAGAGTTTCAACCCGTCGCCCAGCCTCACTTATGGGGCAACGAACGAATATATCTCGACGAGGCACTCGAGAGCGGTTGGATTTCTTCGCGCGGGCCGTTCATCGAGCGCTTCGAGCAAGCATTTGCCGAGTCAATCGGTGTGGCGCATGCCATCTCCGTTACCAACTGCACCAATGCCTTGCACCTCGCCCTAGACGCGTTAGGTATCGGGCCTGGTGATGAGGTCATCGTCCCCGATTTCACAATGATAGCCCCGGTTTTTGCCGTGTTATATCAAAGGGCGACACCAGTCCCTATTGACGCGGATGAAACCTGGAATATGGATCCCGACGCTGTTGCAGTCGCAATAACGCCTCGAACCCGCGCTATCCTCGCAGTCCACACCTACGGTCATCCGGCGCGGATCGATCGTTTGCGAGAAATTGCGGACGAGCACAATCTTTGGCTCGTTGAAGACGCGGCAGAGGCTCATGGTGGCGCAGTGCTCGGCCGAGCAGTCGGTACCTTTGGCGATATCGCATGCTTTAGCTTTTATGCTAACAAACTTATTACCACCGGTGAAGGCGGCATGATAATCACCAATTGTGACGAGCTGGCAAAACGAATCCGCTGGAAGCGCAGCATGTGCTTCGGGTCGGACGAAGAGTCTCGGTTTACGCATGAGAGTATTGGCTTCAATTATCGGATGACGAACCTCCAGGCTGCCATCGGGCTTGCTCAGCTGGAGAATGCTGCCGCCGCACTTGGATCTAAGCTCTCTATCGCGCAGGCCTACGATGCAGCACTTGGTGAGATTCCCGGTTTGACCCTACCTCCGCGATCGACATGGGCGAAGAATGTATTCTGGGTGTACGGCGTGCTGATTCAAGACGAGTTCGGTCGGTCTCGCGTTGAGTTGCAGCAGGAGCTTTCCTCCCACAAAATCGAGACCCGACGGTTTTTTACCCCCTTGCATCGTCAGCCGGTGTTACGCGGTAATGGGTCTCTAGTAAGTTTTCCAAATGCTGATCTGCTTTGTGAACGAGGCCTCTACTTGCCGTCGTTCCCGTGCATGTGCGCTTCGGTGATCCAGCGAGTGGCGGACGCGATCCGGCGAGCTCGGAGATGACGTGGTAGCTGCGATGTAATGACTCTTGCCTCTGGCCCCCACGATAAGAGTCCCAGATTTTCGCGCCGGCGCAACACTCGCATCGAGGATCCAACGACCTGGCCCGTGACAGTGGGGCGGGACCAGGATTCCGTCGCAAGGGTGCTGGAAAAGGGATGTTGGCGTGATCTCCTGTTGAGCTACCAAAAGCCGGGCGGTTGATGCCGCCGGAGGATATTACGCCATGACCAAGGATATCGCGTTGGAGCAAGCGGTTCTACTGCTAGTGCTCCAGCGCAAATACACGGGTCACGACCGACCGGTCGATAGCGCAGGGCGTCTCGGGCTGCGCTGGATCATCTGACTGCACCTGAGCACGAGCATGAAGCGCCCAGTCGTAACGGTGTCACAGAAATCGATCCGATGGATGGCGGAGGCACTTCCAGTCGACCTTAGCACGCGCGATACGCTCGTAATCGGTGGCGATTGGGATCTCCAACGAGAGGCAGACGCCGGCAAGCCGGAATCGGCGGGCCGATTTTTGCTTCCGGTGGCTATCGGGAGGGACGGCGGGATCCTCGCCAGCCGGTTGTCGCGATATACTGCGGCGGGGGACCAGATCCCGGTCTGGGTTGCGGTACGACACCAGTGTTGGCAAAATTTCAGAACTGAGATTCTTGCTTATTCTAAGAGGGACGGCTGCTCGGTTTACGCGCCGCTAACTCATATTGATTTAAGAGACATTCCATCTTGGAACGACGGGAAACGGGCTCGGGCGATCGTCCGAAGTATTTCCCCTTTCAGCAGAACCGTGCTCGATATCGGTGCTCACTGGGGCTATATGTCTGAGGAACTAGAAAAGACCGGCCGGAGCTGCACCGCTTTGGAGGTCGATCTGGAGAACTTTCATTTTATGACACGTCTAAAGCGAGCTCAGAATTTTCAGTATGAAACCGTATTGGGTGATATATTCGACTTCATAGACAAACGTAATAACTTTGACGCAGTGTTAGCACTTGCAGTGTTCCATCATTTCACCAAGACAAAAGACCGTCACGATCGCCTATTGGATCTCTTAGAGAAGGTCAAGGCAAGGGAAATGTTTGTTTGGAGTCACAATGTGCGTGAACCGCAGATGCGTAATGCTTACCGCAATTATGACCCGCGTCAACTTGCTGAGTTGATCGTGAACCGGTCTTGGTTCAATTCTTACGTGGTAATCGCCACAATAGAGTTTCGTTCGCTTATGCGCTTTGCTCACCAGGAATGAAGCATGCCCTGAAACGGTCATCAGCGAGTAGGCTAGGCTGACCTTCGCCTCTCAGCAGAGCAGCCAATACGAGTGGATTGCGCATCCAACACCGAGGTGAGGTGGGACCTACCCAATTTGATCCGCGAATAATATTTTTGGCGGTATTCACAAATAGTGTTCGGTTGTGCCGAGAACTTCGGCGAAGCGTTGGGCAAGCGCGGCACGGACGATCAACTTGCGGGCGAGAAGATGCGCAATCCAGCGCTCCAGAGCCTCTACTGAGCCGAGTGCGCGGGAGCCCATCGTATCCAGATAGAATAGGCTGCAGAGCTGCTCCTCGCGGAACGAAGCATTCCGGACGAGCCCTTCGTAAACCGGCGCGGGGATCCCCTCCACCCGTGCTACAAAGGCCGCCAGATCTTCCAATACTCCGGGGATTGAAGCGGTCGCTTCGATCAGCTCTTCGCGGACGACCGAGAGGCCAGCCTTGGTTCTTGCGTCCCAAGCAGCTTGCCAGTCTGTCGTCACCCGCCGATCGTCGATGAAGAATGAGCGGTCCTGATCGATTGAGATGCAGTTGCCAAATTCATCTATTACTACTTGGTTCCCATCAATGTTCTCGAGAATCCACTCCGTAACAGCTTGGCAGAGCATTTGTGACGCGCATCGTCGGCTTCCACCGATCAAACGAATCAGCTCGGCCTTGGGGAGGGAATCGAACCGTGGCACCGGCTGCGCGCTGATGTAGGGCTGAACGGAACACGGTTGCTGGTTACGCGGGTCGTAATCAAGAAACGTGGGACATATCTCTGCACCGGGGCATCCGCTCAACCGCGCGAAAATCGAAGCTAGCACGGGGTTCACTAGGGATTCATGACTGTATTTAACCATCCAGGTGTTTCCATCCTGGTCCCGACGCACTGTCTTTGGTGTACCTCCCGCCGTGGCGCAACATGGTTCGGCAGTTCCACACAAATGCGCGGCCACGCTGGCCCGCCAATCGAGGCCGCTCCGGCCCAGATGGTCTTGCACCGCTTCCCACCCTCGCTGTTTCAGCTGAAAAAGCTGCGCTAGGCGGGCCGCGGCCGCATTTGACGCGTAACGGGGGGCCTGCGGAAAGAGTCGATGCCGATAGCGCCACATGGCCGCCAGCGCGCAGAGACACTTCGCGAGCCGGGAGTAGCGGCCGACGTTCCGAAAGTAACTTACGACGCTCAACCGGTGCTCCAGGTCCATCCACGCCAGTTCTTCCTTCGCTTCGAGCAGTTGACGCCCGATTCGTTGCTGGATCCGGTCAGCGTTGGATCTCCCCTGCACTGATCTTTCCAGACAGCGATTGATCTTTCGGCTAGCGCTCGCTTCACCATCTTGGACACAACTCGGATGCTGTATGGCGAACTTTAGTACGTCTTTCAAAGACGCGTGCCGATAGTCTAGGCCATAGTCGATAGGCCTCTTCACCAAGTCCCTCAGAAGCGCCACCCCGTCTGCGGAAGCTGGTCGCACGGCACTCATAATTCTAGCCGAGCCATTGGCTTCATTTGAAATAGGACGTCAAACGAGTGAAGAACTCGCCTCCCTCTATTGGAAACATATTCTGTAGGTCAGTGCCGAGTTCGTAGTTCATCGCGTCCCACTCGGCATCGCGAAACGCAAACACGGCCCAACTCCATTTGAATTCGGCCAAGAGATCGAGCACATCAAAAAGATACCGTTGTCCGCCGGTGCCTTCCCGGCAAACGCCGCACTCCCCGACAAAGATGTTTTGGTCCGCGATCCGATGCTCGATCTGCCACTTTTTGACCTCTCCCAGGAAGTTGCGGATTGTCTCTTTGTCCCAATGAATTGAGGTTCCCCATTTTGATTCCGGCCAATTCTTGACCAAGCCAGGGTACGCAAAGCGGGAACGGTTTAATCCCCGGATCGTATAGGCGGGGGGCGCATACATATGGAATGAATAGATGACTCCCGGGTCATCGTAATAACTCTGAAGGAATTGGAGCGTGCGTGGACTTGCCCAATAGGTCGATTCAAGAATGATCCGCGTCTGGCAATCCCATTCTCGGATAGCCGCGATGGTCCGTTGGTAGAGGGCGTTGAGCGCCCCAGCATAAGTCGCCGGCATCTCGTCGAAATATCCCCGGGCGACGTCGTCTGGGGTGAACGGCTCATTCAGGAGATCGTAGCCCACCACATTTTCGAAATGCCGGAGATACTTTGCCAGTATGCTCCACAGGGCGACGAAGCGGTCGCTATACTCAGCTGAACACCATAAGCGAAAGTCGTATTGTTCGGATTCGAGCGCGAAGATCCTCCCAGGCACGTGCCCCAGCGCAATGATAACCTTGAGCCCGTGATCGGCCGCTCGCTGAATTCCCGCCGTCAACCGATTAAGCGTTTCCTCGCACACCACGCTTTGCTCGCCCTCTTCATCCATCAGGTAACGAAAGTCCTGCGCATCACCCACTGCGCCGAAGCGAACGACGGTGATACCCGCCTCGTGCGCCCTTTCGAAGTCCGCGTCGTCCGCCTCCGAGAACATGTTGATCCCGCCGAAACCGGTGTTCCAACAGGCGTTCTTTTCGCTTCCCGGGTTTCGCCCGGCTGCCTCCTCGCGGCTTCCAATTCTCCGGGGCTGCACCTCGAAGGGCCAACCCAGCCGCATGTGATAGATGTAAAAGTTGACCCTTTGCTCGATAACCTTGGGATTATGGTAAAGTGCAATCCGTGGATCGTCCGCGCATTCGGTAAAGGTAAGGGCCTGCGTTGCCTGGATCTTCCAGATCTGCACCTTCAGAATGTGGGAGAGAACAAATGACAACCAGTAATCGTCAATCAACCAAAATTCGTAACGCTCCATAGGGTAGGCGAGCGCCCTTTGCATTAGGTGCTTCGGGATCAGGCAGTTATCAGCATGGAGGAAGTGGACTTGGCGGTCGCTTTTCGATTCATCGAAAAAGCTCAGATGCTCGTAATCGGTCCAAAAACGATGCGGTTCCTCCTCATTCAAGGCATGTGGTTTGAAGACATGGCCGCGACAGCAAAGGACCGAGTCCGGTCCGTACTCCTTTGCTTTCTCCATAAAGGTCGAGATATAGCCTGACAGAGGTCTTACGTCATCGTCACAAATGAGGATGAATTCGCTGCGAATGAGACTGGCCATCGCCAATCTAATGACACAGTAAAAGTTCTCGGTTGAGTGGATAATTTTCAAATCAATTTGCGAGTTGTATTTCCCATGAATATTATCTAACTCCTGACGAGCCTCGTAATTATTATTCCAAATAATGACCTCGAAACTTCCTGCAAAGTTTTGCTCGGCAAAGGCCTGCAGTAGCGCGTCCATATTATAAACGCGTTTATAGGAGCAGATAACCACCGAGACGTCGTAGCGTTTCGGCGCTTCCGGCTGGCTCGGCGGCACTCGTAGACTGCGATAGATGGCCGAATTTCGCACGGCCGCCAGGAACGATTCCCCGGTTAGTTCTGCTTTTATCGGAGAACGGCTTAGATACTCCGAGGTTTCCTGGATCAGAGCAGGCTGTTGAAGTTTGGCTTCCGCCTCTTCGGTCGAAGAATAATAGAAAGGATAGTCCTCCCCAAGGTATTCGATCACGCCGGGTAATCGGTTAATGAGGAGAGGGGTGTTCCTGGCGATGCACTCTACTACCGTAGTATTCGCCGGCGCGTCAAAAAGATTCAAAAAAACGACGCTATCCTCTAGCAGCAAGTCGTATTCATCATCCGTAACCCGATCAATTTGAGTAACTGAATCATTTTGTACTATCGATGTCCAATTAAAGTCCGCATGCACGAGCAATCGCTTGTAAAAACCCGGCGCCTTCAAGTCGTAGTAAGGCTGAAAGTTCCGGAGATACTCCCCCCCGCTTACAATTTGTCTTGGGCGGCGCGCTAGGAAACGCCCCAAGGAAAAGAGCCGCTGGGTAGGTTGCGCGGGATAGAAGACACGGGTAATGGGGATCTGACAGCCGGCGTTTATCAAGTAATCCTTTACATAGGTAGACAGAACAAAAAGGCCGAGGCAGTTCTGCGCGCTTGCCTTCCAATATTCGTCTTTCAGCAACCGCTCTAAATCTGGGAACCATCGCATATCGTGTTTCGGCACCTGGTGGACGAAGCCTACCCACGGCTCCGCGATGATCCTGCGCTCGGCCACCTCGTCTTCTACTGACCCGATAAAACGCACCCCGTCCTGGCAGTGCAGGTACTCGGCGATCAGGCCGCAGACAAACTTCCAGCCTCCTCGATGATGCTGCCATGGAGTAAGGCTCCCCGCATTCAGTTTTCGCGCCGGAGTATAAGGGCCGAGCGTCAGCATGTGCAAAATGTTCGGATATAGCTCAACCCGCGGCGATCATCCTCCAATCGTCGTTGATAGGCTCTCTTAATTTCGGAGACGCGCCGGGCGTAATCACCGATGGCGAGATCGTATCGTCCAGGACGCCGTTTATAGAACTTTATCATCAGAGGAGCTTGGGCCTCAATATCTCGGAGAAATTGGGTAAAATTCTGACGCAAGCTAAAGTGGACTAGGTCAAGGCGCTCTTCAAAGCAATGTCCCGGTGACTCCTGCAATGACTGCACGAATACTCCATACAGCGCAAATTCGGTCCAGAACTGCGTGCTTAAGTGATCGGAATACCTGAGTAAGACGCGAACAATATTGTCGTTGTATAATGACTCCACATAGCGAATCAGCGCCTGAGCGTTTTTCTTCGAAAAGATCTGGTTGGCGGAGCGGAACCCGGCAAGGCGCCAAGGCTCGTGCAGGCCGAGGAAGTTTCGCGATTGCAGCTCCCAAGCCAGATCGCCAAATTCATTTACCGCATAAACATACTGCCCATGGGAAAGAAAGTACCGCTCGTCGAAATCGAACCCGATGAGTGTGTTGGAATCCAAAATAAGGTAGTACTCGCAGTCGATGATATTCGCAGCGATAACCTTGATGATTTGCTGCGTAAACCATGTGTCCGGAAACTCAGCGGTGTATCCCGCGGCTTCCGCGACCTCCTCCGCGGTCAGCAACGTGTGTCCCTTCCCCACTACATCCCCAAACTGCTCGAGCTCGTGGCGAGGGACGATGACATAAAGGCGACCGTGCAGTCGGCTGTGCCTCGCCAGATCGGTTTGTAACTGGAGAAACGGAATTAAATCCCGTGAGCGGGTCTTGATTACAATATCCAATGGCCTTTCCATGGCGGCCACATGCCTCTTACCTTTCGGGCGTGTCACAATCCGTCACTCAGCAGCCCTTCGATATCGAAACGCCTTTGCGGACCCGTAAGGCTTGTGTAGCGGGATAAGTTCCAGAAACTTTTCCTGGCACAACGCACGGACTTCACCGGCCGGAATATTTCCAAATTGGTTGAACACCACAATCGTGCTTCCGCTTCGGAAACTCGGGCTGAATACGCACCACATCGCTTCATTCGAAGCGCGGTCATGCGCGAAATCCATGACCAGAATTCCAATCTGCCTTCCTCCCCATTCGAGAGCGGGGAGTGCAAACTGCTCCGTTCCTGTCTTCAAGGCCGACTGATGCACTTCGATCAAGTGTCGGTATGGCTCGGCATAACCCCAAAAATATTCCAGGAACGATTCGCCGTCACGAATGTTCGCCGCCAGGAGTTCCGGATCCTCCGTATAAGTCTTCATCCAATCGCGCCAGATGAATGAATCATACACATGAATGGTTTTGCGTTCCCGACTTGGGTTTTGCGAGAGCCCTTCGGCCAGGCACGCCGTGGAAGATCCCATCCAGCTTCCTAATTCCACGATGTCCCCCGGCCCCTCGAACGTTCTTGCCAGCCACTTGTAGTACCCCAGGGTTTCCTTGCAGAGCATCGTCGGAATCCGCCGCACCACCTCCGATAACTCTTCGCACTCCCATCCGGGTCTTTGAAGCATCTCAGGCGCGGACGCCATCTCAAGATAGCGAATGCTTTGCTCAAAGAAGGAGCGGATTTTCGGGTCGTAAAGTTCGGACTCCTCTAACTCATCCAGGACGCTGCGCAAATCATCAACCAGAGGAGCTTTGTTATTCGGTCGCTCTTCACGAAAGTAGCTTTGGACGGCCCCGATCATGAGAAGTACGCGCATGCACATTGAGTCCACGGCATACTTGTCGAAGAAGCTCCTGCCATCGATCACGTCGTGAATCTGTTCGCAGAGACGACGCGCCAGCGCCGTCTTCGGCAAGCTGGACATATCCAAACCGACATACTCCGGATGAGCGGGTTTGCAGGCGTGAGAATACGTGTTCCCGAGCTTTGCGGCAAGGCCGAGCCGAGCCAGATTCTGCGGACGCTCTATGTGATCTCAAGCTTGCCGGACCTGGGAAGCGAGTGTTCCCGAGTGAAACTCGAGCCACCAGCACGATACGGAAGGAATCCCCGATTGGGCCGGAATTGGCTGCAAAGTCTGACCAAGCTGAACCATATCGATCTGTCCTTCCGAATACCCGACCAATGCGGGCATGTTCAGCGACGCTCACCCTGGACGACGATGTGGCGACCAAGCTCAAGACGGAGGCGCGCCTTGCCGACCGGCCCTTCCGCGAGATCGTCAATGAGATGCTGCGCTGCGGGCTGGCGAGTTGGCACGTCACGGCCCACCCGCACGCCTTCAAGATAACGGCCCGCGATCTCGGTGATCTCAAGCCGAGATTATCCCTGGATAATGTCGCGGAGCTCATCGAGCAGATCGAAGGTTCACTTCACCGGTGATCCTCCTCGATGCGAACTTGCTGCTCTACGCCTACCATCCAAGAGCGGAGCAGCACGAGAAAAGTCGAGCCTGGCTCGAAGAGGTGATCTCGGGGCGTGACCTTGTCCGCTTCGCCTGGCTCACGCTGTGGGCCTTCCTGAGAGTTGCAACAAATCCCCGCGTTTTCGACCGTCCGCTTTCTACCTCCGAGGCCGAGGCGGCGATCTTCTCCTGGCTCGCCCAACCCGCCGCCGGCATTCTCGAGCCGGGCGAGCGACACTGGGACTTACTGCGCGGCCTTGTGCGCGACGGTCAGACCGCCGAAGCGCTGGTCATGGACGCCGTCCTCGCCGCGATCGCGCTCGAGCATCGCGCCCGGCTTTGCACGACGGATGGCGACTTCTCTCGGTTTTCCGGGCTCAGATGGGAGAAACCCGCTCGTAGGGCACAGGTAACTCGGCGCCGGCGGGAAGACGGCCCGAACGATCCCCGGGGCAGTCGGGATCGTTGCTGAGCCTCATGTGCAGAGCCTTTGGGTGAACGGCTCGTCTGACACCAGCGAGGTGCGGGCGCCTGTCGCTCCTCGAACACGGAGTTCCGGATTCCTAGCGCGGCGCGACCAAGTCGCTGCCGTCGCCGACATAGAAGAAATCCTTGCGCGGGCTCGTTCCTGCTGTCCGGCCCAAGCCGATTAATGTGCCTCGTCCCAGTTCCTGCCGCGGCCGGTCTCGACGACGAGCGGCACCGAGAGCTCACAGTGCGGCGCGCAGGCGCCTTCCATGACCGCCTTGACCAGCCGTGCGGTGTCGTCGGCCTCGGCCTCCGGCGCCTCGAACAACAGCTCGTCGTGGACCTGCAACAGCATGCGGGTTTTTAGCCCTGCCTGGGCGAGTGCGGCCGGAATACGGCTCATCGCGCGCTTGATGATGTCGGCGGCCGAGCCCTGCAGCGGAGCGTTGATCGCCTGCCGCTCGGCCCCGGCCCGGCGCATCGGGTTGGCATCGCGGATCCCGGTGATAAAGCACTTCCGCCCGAAGATCGTCTCGACATAACCGGTGCGTCGGCAATCGGTCTTGATCCGCTCCATATAGGCGAGGATCGCCGGGAAGCGCTCGAAATAGGCGCGGATATAGGCTCCCGCCTCGGCTTGTGGGACGCCGATCTGCTGGCCGAGGCCGAATGCGCTGATCCCATAGATGATGCCGAAATTGATTGCCTTGGCGCGCCGCCGGGTGTTGGCGTCCATGGTTGCAAGCGGCACCCCAAACACTTGGCTCGCGGTCAGGGCGTGAATGTCGACACCGTCGCGGAAGGCCTGCTTGAGCTCCGGCACGTCCGCGACATGCGCGGCAAGTCGCAACTCGATCTGGCTATAATCTGCCGACAGCAGGAGATGTCCGGGCTCGGCGATAAACGCGCGGCGAATGCGGCGGCCTTCCTCCGTGCGGATCGGAATATTCTGCAGGTTTGGGTTATTCGACGAGAACCGCCCGGTTGCGGCGACCGCGAGCGCGTAGGAGGTGTGCACCCGCCCGGTCTTGCCGTCGATCTCCTCGGCCAGCGCGTCGGCATAGGTCGATTTGAGCTTGGTCAGCTGGCGCCACTCGAGGACGTGCCCCGGCACCTCGTGCAATGGCACTAATTCTTCGAGAATCGAGGCGTCGGTGCCGTAGGCGCCGGTCTTGCCCTTCTTACCGCCGGGCAAGCCCAGCTTGTCGAACAGGACGTCGCCGAGCTGCTTGGTCGAGCCGATGTTGAACTCGTTGCCGACGGCACGAAAGATCGCCTGCTCGATCTCGCCGATGCGCCGCGCGAAATCTCGCGAAAGCTCGGCGAGCGCGGCGCGGTCGACCTTGATCCCTCGGCACTCCATCGCCGCGACGACCGGGACGAGTGGTCGTTCGATCGTCTCGTAGAACGCAGTCATCTTCTCGCGTGCGAGCCGCGCCTTCAGCCGTATGTGGAGGCGCAGCGCGGCGTCGGCGCGCTCTGCGGCAAAGTCGCGCGCGGCCTCGCGCGGCACCTCGGCGAAAGGGATCAGGCTCTTGCCGGTGCCTATCAGCTCCTTGAGCGGCTTCAGCTCGTGCTCGAATGAGCGGCGGACCAGGTTCTCGATCGTGTGCTCGACCTGGCCGCCGTCGAGCGCGTAGGACATCAGCATCGTGCAGTCGCAGGGCGCAATCTCGATGCGGTAGCGCGATAAGAGGTGCGCGGCGCTCTTGACGTCGTGACCGATCTTGAGCACGCCCGGGTCCTCGAGCAGCGGCTTGAGCTTGTCGATCGCCACCCCCAGCGTAAGCTCTGCGGCCCCCTCCCATTCCCTCCCCCGCTCGCGGGGGAGGGGTAGGGCGGGGGCCGGTGGGGTGAGGGTGTCGCCGAGGGGGAGGGTGGGGGCGATCCCGGCAGGCAGATGGCCGACGGGGACATAGGCGGCGAGACCCGGCGCCAGCCCTAGCGCGATCCCAGCGAGAGCCGGGCGGGCGCCGGTTACGGCGCTTGCCTCGGGCCAGACCGCGACCACACCGGCCTGCTGGGCGGCTTCGATCCAGTGATCGAGACCCTCGAGCGTGTCGACGAGGGCATAGGTGCGCGGGCCGTTAAAGGGTGGAATTTCCGGGACAACCGGTTCCGGCTCCTCGACCGCTGCGGCCTCCGCCGCGATGGAGAGCCGCTGTACGATGCGCCCCTTGAGGGCGCGCAACTCCATCTCATCGAGAAACGGGAAGAGCTTTTCGGGGTTGTACGGTTTGACTTTGAGTGCGGACAACGGACAGGGGAGAGGGACGTCGTCGTCGAGCTTGACCAGCTCCTTCGACAATCGCGCCTTGGCTTCGTTTTCGATCAGCGCCTCGCGCCGCTTCGGTTGTTTGATTTCGTGCGCATGGGCGAGCAAGCTCTCGAGATCGCCATAGGTGTTGATCAGTTCCGCCGCGGTCTTGACGCCGATCCCAGGCACACCCGGCACATTGTCGGTGCTATCTCCGCATAGCGCCTGCACCTCGATGACTTTGTTCGGGCCGACACCAAACTTTTCGCGTACTTCCGCCTCGGCGATCGGGCGATCGCTCATCGGATCGCGCATCCTTACTTCGTCGCTGACCAGCTGCATCAGGTCTTTGTCGGACGACAGGATGGTTACTCTCGCTCCAGCTCCGACAGCATGACGCGCATATGTCGCGATGAGATCGTC
>Ga0306923_10000898_pt1 | contig 25033 bp, 19 predicted proteins | sample sta12Can44000108_FD_203841 | JGI IMG/M metagenome (GOLD analysis project Ga0306923, IMG submission 203841) | Lab enrichment of tropical soil microbial communities from Luquillo Experimental Forest, Puerto Rico - statanox.12C.anox.44.000.108 (v2)... | ecosystem: Environmental > Terrestrial >... | reverse complement strand
GAACTGAAAGACCATCCCGATCTGCCGCCGCCGGGAGCGGGCCATCCCGGTCTCAGAGAGCCGGTCGATCCGCTGGCCGGCCACGGTGACCGTGCCGCTCGTCGGGCGGTCCAGGCCGGCGAGCAGGTTCAGGAGGGTCGATTTACCGCTGCCGGACGGGCCCATCACGGCCACCGCCTCACCCGCCGCTATCTCGAGCGTTACCTCGTCCAGGGCGGCCTGTCCGGAGCCGTTGTAGCGCTTCGTCACGTCGTTGATCTGCACTAGAGCGTTCATGGCGAGAACGTACGTCGCGCGTCCCGCGATCAACAGCCGGTGGTCCGGAGCCTGTCGGTGGGGCTTGCCGGTAGGGCTGTCCACCATCGCCCGCGCATCGGTCGTCGCGACCGGCTTGGCCGCGTCATTCGTAACGTGGCACGTCGGCACGAGCCGAAGGTCGCGACCGCGGAGCACGTCCGCTGGTTTGAGCACGAACGGCGACCCGTGCTCGTCAGCTGTGGGGCAGGGCCGCGCGGTGCAGGGGATTGGGAGAGTGTCACCGCACGTCAGGATCCGACCGGCCGACCTGCTCGGGTGCTGCTCGCCGCGCGCCGCAAGCTCCTCGCGCTACCGACGCAGGACCTACGCCTGACCGAAGACTTGGTCTCGCTGCTCGCCAGGGGCGCCGCGCGCCGCCGGCCTCAGGTGGCCAGCCGCCAGACTCACGAAGCCGGGGACGTGTCGCTCTACGCGAACGCCCGTGCCTGGGAGTTCCGCCTTGCCCGACGCGCCCGGAGCGGCAGTCGGGCTATCGCAGCCCGGTATTCGACAAAAGGGCATTCTTCGTCGCGGGCGGTCTTAGCGTTGCTTTTCCGCGAGTTGCGAGTCGCTGACGCCGGTCAGATGCGCGCAACCGCAGCCGATCGGGAAACGCTGGGTGGCGGGTCGGATGGGAGTGTGAGCGTGGACGCGCAGGTCTTGAAACGCATCACGGCATCCGTCGCGGAGCCTGCCAAGCGCAGCGAACGCACGCGGTCGCCGGCGCTCAGCAACGACGTCGCCAACGACCCTCGCTGTCTGGCAACCAGGACGACTCAGGATCGGAACTCATCCTCCCCGTTGTCCGCGACGGGCAGCTCGTCGGGACGCCTGATGTCGAGAGCGACGAAGTTGGCGCTTTCGATGGCGCGTCGATCGCGCACCTCGAGAGTTCGCGCGGGCGCTGTCCGGCCTCTGGGACGAGGTTGGTGCATAGAGAGCGACACACGTCCCGCCACCGCCCGGTCCTAGCCTGTCGGACTTCTCCTCTGGTCTTCAGCCGAGCGGGAGCGGCAGCAACCGGCTGGGTGCCGCGGCGACGAACCAACGGTCGTGGATCCTGGTCAGGAAGGCTCGAGGTGGATCATGGCAAAGCGAGATTGGCGCCGGGCAGGCCGCTGAGATCGTTTCGTTCCGAGCTCTTGCTCGTCGGGGCCAGCGCTGCCGTTCCCCATGTGACGGGCGGCAGATGCGAGGGCGATGGGGCTTCGGGATCGCGACAGTCACGCCGGGAGTTGACGTTGACGATCTCGAAGCTGGTCGATGATTTCGCCGTGTCGCGTTTCATGTCGGAAGGCACCCGCCAGGTCGAACGTTCCGAACAGCGATAACACCCGTACCCGGATCGTTGGGGCGGCGGCGCGAGCCGTGGCCCCAATCACGCCGTCGGCCGAAGATGCTGAGCCCCCGACCGTCACGTCGATGTCGTCCGGGACATAGACGTCTGCATTGCCAAAGGCGACGAGTACCGTGATCACGCTGTGCGTCGTATCGCGTTCGGCGCCACGCACATCGAGGTCCAGATCCGAAAAGACGCTCGCGGCGAGCGACCATCGGCGCAGTCTCCAGCTGCCCCGTTTGATCACATGCCTGAAGACGGCCGGGGTCAATCGAGTCGGCTTCCGCCGCGGACCGACAGCCGGCGCGATGGCCACGTTTGGGAGTGGTTTCTGGGTGAGAGCGAGCTCGTCACCGACCCGGGCTGCGTAGGCCGTCTCGACCCGCTCGGCGAACTCCGCCTGCGTCAATCGTCCTGCCAACAGGTGCTCGAACGAACCGTCCGTTCACGGTAATCGTCAGAGGAAGTAGTTATCGACACGGGCTATCGCGCACACCCGACGCGCTCTTCGCGCTTCGTCGAGTCAGGTCGTACCGTACTGATTGCGGTCAGGGCGCAGAAGACACCGTGCAAGCGGCGGATACGAGCGCCTCGAGCGCGACGCACCGCTTCCGCGAGGGGAAACGCCACTTTAGACACCCAGCACTGCCGCCGCTCACGACGACGAGCTACGTGACGCATTCGTGCGTTGGCTAAGGCCGTCACGAACGCTGAGACCCAGCGCGGGCGCAACGCCGTGCCGGAGAGTTCCGCTCTCGATCGACGCGCGGCCCTGAGCGGCAGTCGAGCCATACAGCCCCGTGGGAGACGAACCGGAAGCCGGCTGGGGTTTCAACTCCGGTGGCGCGGGACATGGTGGGGAGCCGTACCGGTTAGCCCTACCGACAGGCTACGGGTCACCGGCTGTTGACCGCACGCGCGCGGGTTCAGGCTGTCCGCCATGATCAAGCGCTTCTCACCCACCGCTGTTGGCCGCTGGAGCACGAGGCGTCCCGTGCTCGCAATCGCCGGCTGGTTGACGTTCGTCGTGCTCGCCGTTCTCGCCCTTTCGTTGACCGGCTCGAAGTCGCTGCAGAACGGGGCGGTGGGGGAATCCGCGCGCGGCTACGCGCTGATGGACTCGCATCAGCTCGGGCTCCCCGACCATGCGTACGTGTATCTACGCAGCGGCTCGCTCGCCACGAGCGCGCCGGCGTTTCGTGCCGCGATCGGCCAGGTGGCCAGCCGGATGAGCGCTGCGGTCGGCACGCGAGCCCGGGTCTCCGTCTCCCGCGACAAGCACGCGGCACTTGTCAGCGCACCGATCAACGGGCCGTTCGACGAATCGAGCCTGGGGGCGTCGGTGGCGGCGGTCGCCGCGGCTCATCCGGGCGTGAGCGCGATGGTGGACAACCCCACATCCGGCTCGGGCAACGACCTGCATCGCGCGGAGACACTGTCGGTTCCGGTCACGCTACTCGTGCTGCTCATCTCGTTCGGCGCGCTCATGGCAGCGCTCGTACCGGTGACGCTCGCGGCCACAGCGGTAATCGCGGCGTTCGGGTTGCTCGGGCCGATCAGCCAGCTGTTTCCGCTCGATAACAGCGTCAAGGTCGTGGTGCTGCTGATCGGGATGGCGGTCGGGGTTGACTACGCGCTCTTCTACGTCGTCCGCTCGCGCGAGGAGCGGCACCGCGGGCTTTCGACCCGCGAAGCGCTCGCACGCACGTCGCGCACGTCCGGACGCGCGGTGCTGATCGCGGGGACGACGGTGGCGATCGCGATGGCGGGCCAGTTCATCGTCGGCTCGGACGTCTTCAACGGCATCGCGGCAGGCACGATCGTCGTGGTGGCGTGCGCGGTCGCGGGGTCGGTTACGGTCCTGCCCGCCCTGCTCCAGCTGCTCGGTCCGCGCATCGACCGCGGACGGATCCGGTTTCTGCCGCAGCTGGCGACCGCGGGCGAATCGCGGTTCTGGGCCGGACTGGTCGACCGGGTGATGCGCCGCCCCGTGCTCGCGGTGTGCCTGTCGGCCGGCTTGCTCGTCGCGCTCGCGATACCGGCCCTCAGCATGCACGTGGCCAAGCCGAGCTCCGACGCGCTGTCCTCGGCCAGCCAGTCACGGCTGGCGGCGCAGATCACACAGAAGTTCCCGAGCACCTCCTCGCCGGCGAAGGTGGTCGCGACGTGGCCGGCGGGCCGGACTCCCGCCGTGCGCCACGCGGTGCAGCGCCTCGAAGCGCTCGCAGCGGCACAAGGCGTGGCGCACCCTCCGTTCTCGGTCGGGCTGGGTCATGACGGCCGATCGCTCCTGCTCGAGCTGCCGCTGACCGGGTTCGGCGACAACGCCGCGAGCCGTAACTCGGTCGACGAGCTCCGCGACACGCTCATCCCGGAGACGCTGGGGCGGGTGCCCGGCGTGCAGACCGCGGTGACCGGCGACACCGCCGAGGACATCGACTTCACCAACCAGATGCGCAAGGGCGTGCCCTACGTGGTCGCCTTCGTGCTGGCGCTCGCGTTCGTGCTCCTGCTGGTCGCGTTCCGGTCGATCGTGGTGCCGATCAAGGCGATCGTGCTGAACCTGTTGTCCGTCGGCGCCTCCTACGGCGTGCTCGTGCTGGTCTTCGAGCACCACTGGGCGCAGGGCGTGCTCGACTTCCGCTCCGACGGCGCGATCATCTCGTGGCTGCCGCTGTTTCTGTTCGTGGTCCTGTTCGGGCTCTCGATGGACTACCACGTGTTCATCCTCAGCCGCGTCAGAGAGGCCGTCGACCGTGGGATGAGCACCGACGATGCCTTGCGCTACGGAATCAGCCGGACCGCCGGGGTGGTCAGCGCCGCCGCGCTGGTGATGGTCGGCGTGTTCTCGCTGTTCGGCACCTCGAGCGCGCTCGACCTCAAGGAGGCCGGCGTCGGACTGGCCGTCGCGGTCCTGCTCGACGCGACCGTGGTGCGCGGCGTGCTGCTGCCCGCGACTATGAAGCTGCTCGGCGAGCGCAACTGGTATCTGCCCAGCTGGCTTGCCTGGCTCCCTCGGGCGAGCCTCGAAGGGGAGACCCTCGAAGGCGGGGTCGACGGCGCGGGAGCTGAGCGACCCGACCCGCAACCGGCCCTGGCTTCGGTGCCCGATTGACGCGACAATTCCGTTCCAGCATGAGGCCGAAGCTGTTCCTGCTGGTCCCGGCCGCGGTTGCGGCCGGAGCAGGCGCGACCTGGCTGGCGGCTCACGCCAGCGCCGGTCGACCCACCGAGCCGGGGCCGTACCTGACGGCGATGGTCGGCGCTTCGCTGATCGCCAGCGGCCTGGGCTCATGGCGGGCGAGACCGGAGAACCCGCTCGGCCCGGCCATGGTCCTCACCGGCTTCGCCTGGTTCGCGGGGCTCCTCAGCGAGGCCACGAACGCACCGCTGTACACCGTCGGAGTCGCAGTCGAATACGCATTCGTCGCCGGCTTCGTTTACATCGTGCTGTCGTTCCCATCGGGGCAGCTGAGGGGGACGCTCGACCGGGTGCTGGTCGTCGGCGCGGTGGCCGCCGCGCTCGGACTCCAGCTGCTCGCGATGCTGTTCGGGAACGGACGCGGGCTGCGCTGCGGCGAGATTAACGGCCGCTCTGCCTGCCCCGACATCCTGCTCCAGGTGTTTCACGACAACGGGCTGGCGCTCCACCTGCTCAAGTTTCAGCGCGCCCTCGCCGTCGGGTTGACGCTGACCGCACTCTGTCTGCTCGCCCTCCGCTGGCTGCGCGCAAGCCGCCCGCAGCGCCGCGAGCTCACGTGGGTGCTCCTAGCGGGGAGCGCGACGCTCGTCGCGCTCGCGGTGAACGTCGTCAACGATCTGGTGGGCGGTCCGCTCCAATCGACGCCGGCGAACGTCTGGTTCCTCACACTCGCGCTCGTCCCGATCGCGATCGTGGCGACGTTCGTGCGCCGGCGGCTCGCGCGCGGGAGCATCGCCGGACTCGTCGTGCAGCTCGGCGCGCACACCGAACCGGCCGACCTGCAGGCCGCACTTTCGACGGCGCTCGGGGACCCCTCGCTGGAGGTGGCGTACTGGTTTCCGGCCGAGGCTCGCTACGTGACCGGCGACGGCCGCCCAGTCGCCGTGCCCGGCCCGGACAGCGGCCGGCGCTCGACCCTCGTCGAACGCGACGGAACGCCGATCGCGATGCTCCTTCACGACCCCGCCCTGGAACACAACCGTACGCTCGTGCAGTCTGTGTGCGCCGCCGCCGGTCTCGCGCTCGACAACGAGCGGCTCCACGCCGAGCTGCGCGCAAGGCTCGTCGAGCTCACAGCCTCCCGGGCCCGGCTCGTCGAGGCCACCGACGCCGAGCGTCGCCGGATCGAGCGCGACCTGCACGACGGCACGCAGCAGCGACTCGTCTCGATCGCGATGTCCCTCGGCCTGCTGGAGTCCAAACTCCCTCCCGACCAGGAGGCGACCGTCCCGATCGTGCACGAGGCACAGCTCGCGCTCGCGCTCGCGCTCGAGGAGCTGCGCGAGCTGACGCAAGGCATCCACCCGACGCTGCTCGTGGAGCGCGGACTTCCGGTCGCTCTGGAGGCGCTGTGCCGGCGCGCCGGTCTGCCCGCCCACCTCAAGGTCGACCTCGACAACCGCCTCAGCGATCAGGTCGAGACCGCCGCCTACTACTTCGCAAGCGAAGCGCTAAGCAACGCCGCCAAGCACTCGCACGGCACCGAAGTGCGCGTGGACGTCTCTTGTGACGGCCGCACCTTGACCGTCGAGGTCGCCGACGACGGGATCGGGGGCGCGTCGGTCGGCCCCGGGTCAGGGCTGCGCGGCTTGGCGGACCGGGTCGAGGCGCTCGGCGGCCGGTTCACAGTGTCGAGCCCACCCGGCCTGGGAACCCGGTTGCAGGCGGAGATCCCATGCGCGTAGCCATCGGCGACGACGCGGTGATCCTCCGTGAGGGGCTCGCGCGCCTGCTCCACGAAGCGGGCTTCGAAGTCGTCGGCGTGGCCGCCAACGCGGAAGAGCTGCTCGCGCTCGTCGAACGCTCCGAGCCTGACGTCGCAATCGTCGACATCCGGATGCCCCCCACCCACACCGACGAGGGGATACGAGCCGCGAAAGCGATCCACGAAAAGCGACCCACGACCGGCATCCTCGTGCTTTCGCAGCACGTGCACCCGCACTATGCGATCGAGCTGCTCTCGATCGGCACCGACGGCGTCGGGTACCTATTGAAAGAGCGCGTGGCCAATCTCAACCAGCTGTCGGAGAGCATACGGCGAGTCGGCCAGGGGGACACGGTCCTCGACCCAGCGGTCGTCAGCCAACTGGTCGACCGCCGCCGGCAAGCCGACAACCCGCTCGAGCACCTGACCGAACGCGAACTCGAGGTGCTCGCGCTAATGGCCGAAGGCCGCACCAACAAGGCGATCGCCGAACGACTGTTCCTCTCCGAGCACACCATCGAGAAGCACATCAAGAACATCTTCAACACCCTCCGACTGCCGCACTCGCCCGACGACCACCGACGCGTACTCGCCGTCGTCACCTACCTCGACTCGCCATAGCCCGCGTTCCCCGTTCCGGGCGACACGCGCGGCGCGAAAATTGCAGCTGAGCGCAAGCAACACTCCCCGCTTCCACGAGCCGTGTCACGCGGCGCCGGCCGGCACGCGGCTTCTCCTCCCCATCCGCCACGCGCCGATGCAGAAGTCTCTCGCTCACACCCCGCCGGCGACAAGGGAGGGGTCTGCTCGGCACCTCGCCAAACTTCTGCAGCTCGATCTTCCCGGAAGGCAGCGGTAGTGGCTGACCCATCTGCCGGGCAGCACGAGATCAGCGCGCGGTGAGCGGTGTGAGGCTAGTGCCAGAGGCAGTCAACGTCTTGATGGGTGGTGTGAACTCGATGGATCGTCGCGCAGGTCCAGGGTGGTCGATTCCCGATCTGCTCGTCCAGTTCCCCAAGCCGAGCCGTAGACCTACAGGCCGGTAGGCCGGCCAGGGCTGGTCGGAGATGCGGGCCGCGCGTGACGCCCCCCGTCAGGAGAGCCGGCAGATGATTGCTCGCAATCGCGCTTGTCCGCGTTGCTCGTCGGGGCTACCGTGATGTTGCCGCGAGAGAGCCCCCGCGCGCGCGACACCGCCCGGGGGGCGACCACATCGGAGGTACCCCGATGAAGTCCAAGAACCCGCACCGATCCGGGGCCGCTGCACTCGTGGTCGCCAGGCTCGCCATCGCGGGATGCGGGGGCAGCAGCTCAAGCTCGACATCGGCCTCGGGCACCGCGGCCACCGACACAATGACCAAAGAGCAGGCGGCACATACCTACCTCGCTGCTGTCGCCACGCCGAACGAGGTACTCCGCACGTTCCTAGCCAAAGCGAACGGTTGGACAGACTCGACGCCACCCACCCAGGCGGCTGCCGATGCGAAGCCGCTAATCGACGCAATCACAACGCTGCGGACGAAACTGCAGGCGCTCGCTACAGCCTTTCCGCCGGCGGCAACCGATCCTAAGGCCGTAATCACCGCCCAGGCACTCTTGCCAGGGGACCTGGCAAGCCTCGAAGCTGTCAACGCGCTGAACGCGTCATTCTTTCGCGCAGACGGTCACCAGGGATGCCAGCGCCCTAAGAGCAGCCACCGCGATCGTGCGCTCGCAGCTTGGCCTGCCGCCGCCACCGACCTCGCGAGGATTTCAGAAGCCCAACAAAACGACCCTGTGCCGTAACTGCGCCTGGCTCTGGCTGCCGGCCATGCGATGGGTGCCCAGGTGGGCGCCGAGGGCCCGGGGTACGAATCGGAGTTGATGCGCGCGGAGGTAGTCGTCGTGCCCCGGCTCTGAGGCTAGCTTCCGGTTGCCGGCGCTCAGCGTGACGGACACCACGGGTTCGCCGCGACGCTGGTGCACGGATTGGGCAGCGAGGGCTGTCTCGGAGGCATCGGCGCGGTGATGGTGGTTTGGCGCGGGTAGCGCGCCGGCGCGCTCGCACGCGCGGGCGTGCGCTGCGTGGCCTGGACGGCGTTGGCGATCGCCGCGAGCATCGGGAGGGCGCCGGCGACCGTCCCGTCGCAGGGGCCGAAGATGCGCGAGGCGCAGGCGAGCTCGGCGCCGAGGGCGCCGAAGAAGCGTCCGTGGCTCCCATCGGCGAGGCTGCCGTTGGTCGGGTTCCCGAAGCCGCCGTTGGCGGACAGGGCGTTCCCGGCGACGACGTTGCCGAAGGTGTCAAAGAAGCACAGCGGGACCCCGCCGTCGGACGGGGTGAGGCCGCCCTGGCAGCGATCCCCCGGCGTCGTGGCGTGGCCGAGCCACGGGACCGGCGTCGTGACGATCCCGTAGCTTCCTTGCCGGCGCACCGTGTTGTGGACGACGGTGTCGTTGCGACCACCGGCGATCAGGATCCCGGCGCCGATCAGGTGGAGGACGTCCCCGCCCGGCACGTTCGGGTCGTTGTTGTCCTCGACGAGGTTGTCCGCGACGAGCGTGCACGAGCGCGGACGGTCGGGACAGGCGCCGTTCTGGGGCGGCGGCGAGCTCTCGTCTTGCTCGGAGGAGAGGTCGATACCGGAGCTGTTGTCGCGCACGATCGAGTGCGTGATCGCGAGGTGGCCGCCCGCGTTGATCGCGCTAAGGCCGATCACGCTGTGCTCGGCCGTGTCGTGGTCGAAGACCGTGTTGCAGTCCGGGCAGGCGCCGACGTGCAACGCCGAGTCCGCCATGTTCGAGGCGAAGCTGTGGGTGATCGAGCCGGGGCCGCGGGTGCTCGACACGAACACGCCGTACAGCGCCGGCTGGGACCGCGAGGCGAACGTCGACGTGGCCGTGAGGTAGCTGCCCTCGAACGCGCCGAGCCCGACCTTGCCGGTGCCGAAGCCACCGTCAAAGGCGACCTGGCGGCCCTGCCCGCCGCCGACGAAGTTACAGACCGTCAGGTTCTCGACGCTCACCCCGGACGCCGTGACGACGATTCCGTTGCGGCCCGCTCGCCCAGGGCCGAGGTTCTGCCAGCGCGCGAGCGGGTCGCAGGGCTCGGGCGCTCCCGGCCGGGTGCCGTCGACGATCACACCCGAGCGCGTCAGGCCGCGCAGGTGGATATTCGGCGTCGTGATGCGAACGCCGTCGCGGCTTCCCGGGCTCTCGTGGTAATCGCCCGCCCCGACAAGGATCCAGTCGCCCGGCCTCGCCGCGTCGACGGCGGCCTGGATCGTTCGGTACGCGTGGTGAACGCCGGTCCAGCGGCCTACATACAGAGTGGTCCCAGGGCGGTGCCTAGCCGTCGTATCTATCTGACTGCCGCCGCTCGGCACGGTCGCGTGATTGCTTGACGATCCACACGCCGCGAGCGCGACCGCGGACAACACGGACACGAGCAACAGGCGAAGCGAGGGTTTCATCTCGTTCCCTTCGGGTCGGGTGCGACCACGGCGGTCGCGGGCTCCACCGGTACCAGCGCGCCCACCGGCGCGCCGAAAGAGATCAACTGCACGACGCAGGACAGCCAACCGGCGATTGCGAGCACCGGACGCCTCATGCTCCAACGGCCAACAGCCGTGGGTGAGAAGCGCTCGATCACGCCGCAGATCCTGAACCCGTCAGCCGGCGATCAACAGCCCGCAGCCCGGAGTCTCTCTGTGGGGCTAGCCGGTAGGGCTGCCCACCATCTCCCGCGCCACCAGAGTTGAAATCCCCGCCGGATTGACCCGGCGGACCTAAACAAGACTCCTGCTCATGCCGCCGAGACAGCAGCCGGTGTTACCTGGATCCGAGCTAACTGCTTGTCCGAGGTGGGCTGCGGCGGGCCCGTGGGAAGCTGCACGCCGCAAGCCTTGGTGCCTCAATGAACGCCGGCGACCGGACCTCGGTCCCGCTGGTGCCGATGGGGGGGAAAGTACTCCCCCCGGGGCCAGCGTGAAGCCCCGCCCATAGGCCGTTAGCGGATCCGGGAACTGCCGGAACCCATGTGCGCGCATGCTTCGGGCGAACGCGAGCGCGGCGCGCAATTCGGCGGCTGTCGGCGCGGCGGGGCCTCCCGAGTGCATGCCGACCGGCTGCAGCCGCTCACAGGCTTTCTCGGCCGCTCGGAACGCCGGCAAGGTCGGGTTGGGGAGTGCGCCGTTCGAGCTCGGATCGGGGACGTTCGGCGTACCGTTTGCACGCATGCAGTCGGCGTACTTCAGCGCTTGCGTGTCGGCCGATCCGGAGCTACTTGGTTTGGAAGAGGAGCCACACGCGGCGAGTGCGATGGCGCGGGCGGCGAGCATCGCGAGGAGGCGTCCGGTCGGCATCACGCGCTCCGCTGTACGAAAGTCACCGCACTCCGGACAATGCCGCTAGCTGTAACTCGTTTACTTTCGCGGTCCTCTCGCTAACACAATCCCTAAGGATGACGTAGCGGATAGTGCCTCGTGCCAATCCATAGTTCTGCACGGTGCGCATGTCGGCTATTTCGTAGAGATGAGTACCGTCTGTGAGATAGTGCATTCGAGATCTCATCGTGGGGTCGGACATTCGTTTCGCTGGTGCGGGCAGCAGTGGGCGCGAACGCTCGCGCCTCGCGGGGGCGGATGATTCGGTACTGGTGGCATTCGGCAGCTCTCTTGCACTCGCTGGTTGGATGGGCCCGTCAGCCACTTATACGCGCGATAGATAACACCGAGGTAACAGTGTTAGGTAGCAGTACCGTCGGCGCTTGCACCGGTGCCTACAACGCACGGGTCTCACCCCCGATCCATATCGAACGGGACGCAGCGACTGTCTCGCTTGGCTCGCTGCCGCCCCCGGTCTGGGGCAAAAAGGGGGGCCGACCAGCGGCGGCTTGGGCAGACTGCCGCAACGCCTGGTGTTCCGAGCGACCTGGAGCCCGCTCGTCGTGCTCCCGCGGCGCACGAGGACCCGCACTGACGTGTTACTGCCCCTCCCTCGGTGGCGGACGTGCCTCGACGTCGCCGACTGGATGCCGACAATTCAGCAAAACACGGCACGCCCGCGATCATGCAAACGCACTTCTGCATCCACGAACCACGAGCTGCGTGGCCCCGTTGTGAGCCCCGGGCTCGAACTTCTCCTTCAGGTCAGCGGCGTCGCGAAGGCGACGCGGATGGATCGCGGCCCCACAGGCGACGATGCCGACGCGACCGTCCGGCATCGACCACCAAGTGCCGGCCGAGGCGGGTGCGGCGATCATGGCCCACACGTGTCAAGGCTCCGGTTCCCCGGAGTCTGGAAGCCTCACCACACGAAGGTGCGACCACGCGTACCGACGGCATAACGGCGTGACAGGCGTGTTATCGCGGCCGCCGTATAACCGCGGGACTGACCGATCGACCGAGCCTGAGGGAAGCCGACCACGTCGCGCCCCGCGAGCGACAGCAGAGCAGCAAGACACCAGCGCCGCAGGCTCCAGATCGCAGTCGCGGCCCTCGGCTGCGCGCTCGCGATCGCCGCCTGTGGCTCCTCCGACCCGACCAACAGCAGCACAAGCAGCAGCAGCCTGACCGGGCAGAGCAAGTTGGCCGCGGCGTTCGCGTTCGCGAAGTGCATGCGCTCACACGGGAGTGTCGACCTTCCCCGACCCGAAAGTCAGTGGCCACGGCATCCAGATCCTCGGCTCGGACTCAGGGATCAACCCGCAGTCGCCCGCGTTCCAGTCGGCCCAGACCTCCTGTAAGCACCTGTTGCCGGGTGGCGGTCCCGGCTCCCGACCCCCGTCAGCGCAGGCGCATGCCCAGCTGCTGCAGATCTCGCAGTGCATGCGGCGGCACGGCATCTCGAGCTTCCCGGACCCGCAGACTGGATCGCCGCCGTCCAACCCGGCCGGCTACAGCGCGATCATCGCCCACGGCGGGTACTTCCTCGCGATCCCGAGTTCGATCGACACGAACTCGCCAGCGTTCAAGCAGGCAGCGACCGCCTGCAAGTTTGGGCCGTAGGGTGGTGCGACGCCGGCGGCGTGAGCGAGGATAAGTGAGCACCAGCGGTTCGAGCGGGCGGGGCGGCGCGGGCCGCGGCGATTGCTCAGTTCCGCATTCATGAACACGCGGAACTCTTAGCGGCGCCGATTCGGGTGCAGCAGACGCCCCCTCTCGGCGCGGAGCGGCCGTCACGGCGAGCACGACAATGCGGCCTGCGTGGCCGCTCTCGGAGAAACCCGGTCACGCCGTTCGGTCCTTCGACGGGCTACGTGATGCTAGTCGTGGCGCCGCGATGCGCGCCGCGCTTGCTCGCCGGGCTTCAAACCGGGCCCGGCAAACGCGCTAGTGCCCTGCTGAGGCCAGGGGGCGACGTTGTGCCCACGCAGGCGCTGTACGCAGCGCGCATAGTGCCAAAGCCGACATTAGCGCGCGGGGCTACGTGTAGGCCTTTTGTTAGCGTAAGACAGGTCATACAGGTACGCCTTGACGGTGGCCGGCGACCGACCGAGACGTTCGGCGATCTGGGCGATCGCGAGCCCCCGCAGCTGGGCTGCGATCCAGGACGAGCCCGCGGCCGTGCATACCAGCGACTCCACCTAGCAAGGAGATCGAGATGGAACATCGGATCCTGGGACGCACCGGCGTCTCGGTCAGCAAGCTATGCCTTGGCGCGATGATGTTCGGCGCCTGGGGCAACCCCGATCACGACGAGTCGATCCGCATCATCCACACCGCGCTCGACGCGGGGATCAACTGCGTCGACACCGCCGACGTGTACGCCCAGGGGGAATCGGAAGAGATCGTCGGCAAGGCGCTCGCCGGCGGCCGTCGCGACGACGTCATCGTGGCCACCAAATTCCACATGCCCATGGGTGAGGACCCCAACCAGCAGGGCAGCTCGCGCCGCTGGATCATCCGCGAGGTCGAGAACTCCCTGCGGCGCCTGAACACCGACTGGATCGACCTCTACCAGGTCCACCGTCCCCGGACCGACACCGACATCGAGGAGACCCTCGGCGCGCTCTCCGACCTAGTCCACCAGGGCAAGGTCCGCTATATCGGCTCCTCCACGTTCCCGGCCAGCCAGATCGTCGAGGCTCAGTGGGTCGCGCGCGACCGCCACCTGCAGCGCTTCGTGACCGAGCAGCCGCCGTACTCGATGCTCGTCCGCCAGGTTGAGGCCGACGTGCTGCCCACGTGCGCCCGGCACGGCATGGGCGTCCTGTCCTACAGCCCGCTGGCCGGCGGATGGCTGTCAGGCCGCTGGCGCCAGGACACAGGGCAACAGTCCTCCTCCCGCGCCAACCGGCTCCCCGAGCGCTTCGACCTCACCCAGCCCGGCAACCAGCGAAAGCTCGACGCCGTCGAGCAGCTCGCCCAGCTGGCCGAGCAGACGGGCGTCACCCTGATCGAGCTTGCGATTGCGTTCGTCCTACGCCACCCCGCGATTACAAGCGCGATCATCGGACCAAGGACGATGGAGCAGCTCGAGAGCCAGCTCGCCGCCGCCGAGATCCAGCTCGACGAGGATCTGCTCGGCCGGATCGATGAGATCGTCCCACCCGGCATCACCATCAACCCGGTCGACAACTCATTCCAGAACCCCGCACTCGAGCCCGCCGCCCGCCGCCGATAGCCGATCGAGCACGAGACTTCCAAGCCGGGTGCACGGACCCGGCGGTCCGCCGCCGCCGGCCCGGCGGGGACCCGTGTCAGCCCTGGAAATTCGGAAGCCGAACGGGGGAGCGCGGCGCGTCCACTGCGCGTCCACTAGATCGAGAACGACCGCAAATCGGGCACCACGGCAGTACACCCCACAATGTAGATGTTTGCTGTTTGCAGGGATTTAGTGCCCGTCTGAGAGCGTCCGTGAACGCTCGTAACACCCCGATCCTTCCATGGTAAGGAAGGGGTCGTCGGTTCGAGTCCGACAGAGGGCTTTCCCTGCGGTGATTGCGCAGACCGCGGATCTTCTGGAGCTTGCGGGCAGTGTTCCCGTCCCGGCCGGTAAGCGCGGCAGCCCGTGGGACGACGTGCTGAGGCGAAATCGCGCTGCCCGCGCAGAAAAGCGTCGCTGACCGCGTTCCTTGACACCAATGTGGTGGTTCGCCACCTGACCGGCGATCCGCCCGAGTTGGCCGCGCGCGCGGCGGCGGCGTTCGAAGCCGAGACCGAGTTGTTGCTCGTGGATCTTGTCGTTGCGGAGTGCGCGTACGTGCTCGAGTCGTTCTACGAGGTTCCTCGCGTGCGAGGGGTGGAGCTTATGCGCGCCGGGATCGCGTTCCCGTCGATCAGGGCCGGTCGACCCTCAGTCGCTGCTTCGCGCACTCGGGATCTACGAGCTGGATCGGCTTGATTTCGCGGAGGCGTATCTCGTCGAACAGGCGGACGCAACCGGTGTGGGCGTGGTTCTGTCGTTCGATACGAGCATCGACCGCGTCGCCGGAGCAAGACGTCGCGTACCTTGACTCGACGCGCTCGCGTTGGATGCCTCGCGAGGCCAACCTTCTCAAGTCCTTGCTTCGGCGTGCCAACGGGCAAGCCGGCCTGCCCGCGCGTCGCGTTTGAGAGGTGCCTGCTGACGTGGCACGAGCATCGCCTCGACCTCGCAGGCTTCCTGCGGGCCGCGAGCGCTCCTCCCACCCGCGAGCTGGTACGGGAGCCCAGTCACCTAGTGACCGTCACTTCCCAACCACGACGGCGCTGTCTCGCGCCGAAAGCCGAAAAGTAAGCAGCCATCAGTGGCGCCTAAGCCCCAAGATCAGGCACCTGCCCGATGGCTGCGGGACGCCTTACGCCTAGCTTGGACGCATCGTCAAACGGCCTCGCAGGAGTCTTGATGCTCGCCCATCTCAACTACACGATGTTCCTGGTTCGGGCTCGACCCGCATGCAGTTCCGACGGGAATGACCACACGCCCCACTCGTTCGCCCATCTCAGAGATCGATCGATGCAGACCCAGGAAGGGATGCCGACGTCCCTGGCGTGCGATGTCGCTACGTACGTTCCTTCGGATCCCTGCGGGCGCAGTGCCGTAGTTGTACCGCTGTGCTCGCCCGCGCCGCGCCGGAAGATGACTGGCGGTGCCCACTCGGACGATCCGGCTCGCGTACGCAGCGTCGCGAGTCGCGCCCAACACCTAGCACACGAGGAGATGAGACTCAATGCCAGTTGAAGCGCCCAGTTGGCTTAGCGCAGGAGATACTTCCTGGCAGATCACCGCCGCCACGCTCGTCGGCTTGATGAGCGTGCCCGGACTGGCGGTCCTGTACGGCGGGGTGATGCAGAAGCGCTGGTCGATCAACAGCATGATGCTGACCTTTGCCACGTTCTCGACCGTGCTCGTCGTCTGGGTCCTGTGGGGGTTCAAGATGGGCTTCGGCTCACCGTTCCACGGGTTGTCCCACAGCGGCTTCTTCGGGAACTTCATCGGGAGGCCGGGGCCGGTGCTGTCGCACACCGCGCTCCAGCACCAGGCGAACATTCCCCTGATCGGGACGATGGCGTTCCCGCAGTCGGCGCTCGTCTACTTCCAGTTCGTGTTCGCCGCGATCACGCCGATCCTCGCCCTGGGCTCGGTGCTCGGGCGCGTGAACTTCAAGGCGTGGATCCCGTTCACCCTGCTCTGGATTACCTGCGTCTATGCAGTCGACGCATTCCTGATGTGGGGCGGCGGCTTCTTCGCCCAACACGGGGCGGTCGACTACTCGGGCGGTTATGTCATCCACCTCTCGGCCGGCGTGGCCGGGTTCGTCGCGGCGGCGGTCATCGGTCCGCGCCTGCAGCGAGACCGCGAGATCGACGCGCCGAACAATGTGGCGATGGTCGCGGTCGGCGCAGGTCTGCTGTGGATGGGCTGGAACGGCTTCAACGGCGGGGACCCGTACGCGGCCAACATGTCAGCCGCCGCGGCGGTGCTCAACACCAACCTGTGCACCGCTGTGGCGTTCCTGATCTGGATCGGCTGGGACTACCTCACCGGCCGCAAGCCCTCGCTGCTCGGCGGCGTCAACGGGTGCATCACCGGCCTGGTGGCGATCACCCCAGCGGCCGGCTACGTCAACGGCTGGGGCGCGATCGCGATCGGGGCGATCGCCGCGACAATCGTGTACTTCGCGCTCAACTACCTGAGCCGGCTGCGTCCCTTCCGCAACGTCGACGACACGCTCGGCGTGATCTACACGCACGGGTTCGCCGGCCTGGCCGGCGGCCTGCTCGTCGGCATCTTCGCCGACCCGAACATGGCGCTGTTCTACAAGACCGGCCCGCACGGGCTGACCGCCGGCGGGTCCGTCGCCGGCCTGATACACGGCAACGCCACGCTGCTGAAGTGGCAGTTCCTGGCGGCGTTGTTCGTGATCTGCTGGACCGCGCTGGTGACGTTCATCCTGCTCAAGCTGGTCGGGGTGTTCGTCCCCTTGCGGATGTCCGAGAAGAACATGGAGATCGGCGACGTCGCCGAGCACGGCCACGAGGTCTACCCCTCGGACGTGCCCTCGCTCGGGTACCCCGGCGGGATCCCCGGCATCGCGACCGGTGCCGGCCAGGCCGCCGCGCCGGCGACGGCGTGATGGTTCGTACGAACGAATCACTGTCGATCTCAAGCAACCGATCCAACATGAGGAGAACGAAGATGACACTCACAGCGAGCGAACAGACGGCGATGGCCGCCGGCGCGACTAGTCCCGCGGAGGTGCTTGAGTTCGCGGCGGAACGCGGCGTGGAGATGGTGGATTTGAAGTTCGTGGATCTGCCGGGGACCTGGCAGCACATGACGTTGCCGGTCGGGGCGTTGGACGCGGGCGATTTCGAGTCGGGGTTGGGGTTCGACGGCTCGTCGATTCGCGGCTTTCAGGAGATTCACGAGTCGGACATGCTGCTGCTTCCGGACTCCTCGAGCGCGTTCATCGATCCTTATTACACGCGGTCTACGTTGTCGTTGATCTGTTCGGTGGCCGATCCGGTGTTGGGGGAGCCGTACGCGCGCGATCCGCGGTTTGTGGCGCACAAGGCCGAGCAGCATCTGGTGGCGACGGGGATCGCGGATGTGGCGTATTTCGGGCCCGAGGCGGAGTTCTTCGTGTTTGATCACATCGCGTATGAGCAGGTCGGGCATCGCGCGTTCTACGAGGTCGACTCGGGCGAGGGGTTCTGGAACACGGGCGGGCCGACCGGTGGTACGCCGAACCTGGGTTACAAGCTGCGCCAGAAGGAGGGGTATTTCCCGGTCCCGCCGGCCGACTCGCTGGCCAACCTGCGCTCGGAGATGGTCGCGACGATGGAGTCGCTCGGGGTCCGCTGCGAGTTTCACCATCACGAGGTGTCCTCGGGCGGCCAGGGGGAGATCGACATGCGCTTCCAGCCGTTGCTGCGGATGGCGGATCAGATGATGATCTACAAGTACGTGGTCAAGAACGCGGCGTTCGCGGCCGGCAAGACCGCGACGTTCATGCCCAAGCCGATCTTCGAGGAGAACGGGTCGGGTATGCACGTGCACCAGTCGCTGTGGAAGGACGGCGATCCGTTGATGTACGGCCACGGCGGGTACGCGCACCTGAGCGACCTGGCCAAGCACTACATCGGGGGGCTGTTGACGCACGCGCCGGCGCTGTTGGCGTTCTGCGCGCCGACGACAAACTCGTATCGGCGTCTGGTGCCGGGGTATGAGGCGCCGGTGAACCTGGTCTATTCGGCACGGAACCGGAGCGCGTGCGTGCGGGTGCCGATGTACCACGAGGCGCCCAAGACCAAGCGGATCGAGTTCCGCTCGCCCGATCCGACCGCCAATCCCTACCTGGCGTTTAGTGCGTTGATGATGGCGGGGTTGGACGGGATCAAGCGCGAACTCGACCCGGGTGAGCCACTCGACGCCGACATCTACGAGCTCCCGGTGGAGACTTTGGCGAAGATCGCCACCGTGCCGTCGTCGCTGGAGGCGTCGCTGGACGCCCTCGAGGCGGACAACGCGTTCCTGTGCGAGGGCGACGTGTTCACCCCCGGCCTGCTCGAGGCGTACATTCGGTACAAGCGCGAAGAAGAGGTCGACGCGATCCGGATGCGGCCCCATCCGTGGGAGTTCGCGCTCTACCACGACGCTTAGCTCGTTCTTGGGGGGAAATCATCCCCCCTTCCTTTGCGGGGCGAATGTGGCGGCTCCCATGAAGCCGCCACACGGCTCCGCGCCTCGAACCAAACGTGCCACTCAAGTGATGACTTCAACGGAAACCGGCGGTAAAGCGGAGCGAGCCGGGATGAGGATGATCCGGAACCAAATTCCAGCCCACGGCGGCCGCACCCGGTTCGAGTGCAACTGGATCTCGCCCATTCTGACGGCGGTGAAGAGACATCGGTCAATTACCGCCGTGACTCAACGTTTCAGGCGTCTGGAGCGGGCGACGAGACATGGAGCGCGGTGACTGAGCTCCGGCAACGGGGAACGAGGAGGGCTGCGAGGCTCACGGCGTCCCATGAGAACGCCGGGGCAGGAGTGCGCTGGCCCGTCGCGCTCGTGCTCGTCTCGGCGGCGTGCTTCGGCGCGCTTGGGGTGTTGACCCAGCTTGCCTACCGCGCCGGGGTGTCCGTGCTCACCCTGATTTGCGGGCGGTACGTGTTCGCGGCCGCCATGCTGTGGCTCGTTGTCTGGGTACGGCACCGACCGCTGCCGTCTCGACGCGGTTTACTGCTCGGGCTTCTGCTCGGCGCAGGGTATAGCGTGCAGGCGCTGCTGTTCGCGGCGTCGCTCAAGCACCTAGAGGCTGGGCTCGCCGACCTGCTCTACTTCGCTTACCCGGCAATGGTGGCCGTCGGCGCGACAGTCCTCCGCCGAGAACGGTGGAGCCCACGCCGCGGCGCCGCTCTCTTGACGGCGAGCGGGGGAATTGTCCTCGCTGTGACCAGTGGCAGCTCGATCGATCCGCTTGGCGTGGCCCTGGCGCTCGCGGCGGCGTTCGGCTACGCCGCCTACGTGATCGCCTCCTCCTCACTTCTGAACGGGATCGATCCACTCGTCCTGGCCGCGCTGCTCTGCACGGCGGCCGCGGTCGTGCTGAGCCCCGACGCGCTCGCACACGGCGAGCTTACGGCGCGCGTGGGCGTGGACGGCTTGCTGCTTGTTGCCGCTGCAGCTCTCGTCTCAACGGTGCTCGGAATCGGCGCGTTCCTAGCCGGCGTGGGACGGCTCGGTCCGTCGCGAGCGAGCATCGTCTCGAGCGTCGAGCCTGCGCTCACCGCTGCATTCGGATTCGCGGTCTTCGGCGACCGCCTGGGCGCGGTTCAGGCAGTGGGCGCCGGACTCGTCTTCGCGTCGGTCCCGATCCTCGAGCTTCGCTCGCGCGTATCGAGCCGGAGCGAACCGCGTGGCGCCGCTCTGCCATTCGACGTGCACTACCGCGATCGCTCACCCCGACCTCCTCGCGGAGCAAAGCGCGCTCGCCGGCAACGTGATGCGGTTCTGTCAGCGGCGTCATAGGGCCGACCCGGAGGCCCGCCGCCGCTAGAACGGCGGGGACCCGCGTCAGCCGATCGCGCCCAGGTAGGCCCCGGCGACGGGGTGCTGACGGTCGCCGCTTGGTCGCGTCGCTGCCCCTCGGCCTCGGGGCGGCTGTCCGGCAGAGCCACCGCGTCTTTGAACGCGCCGACGGCCTCCTCGAGGTGGTGGGTCGGGTTAGCCGGTCGTCCCCGATGGTGGGTCGATCGGGCTGTCCGTCCTGCTGCCGGCCTCAAGCATGGCGCAGCCGAGATGCTCCATCGGCGAAGTGTCGCTCGGCGCGCAGGCGTGACCGAAGCATGTCTGCCGAGCTTCCTCCGGAATCGGGCTTGCTGGAGTTACGTTGCCTTCAACTGCGGAGAAAGTCCAGCAGTGCGGCGTTGGTCTCTTCCGGGAAGGTCCAGCCGATGTTGTGCGGACCGTTCTGGACTTCGACGAACGTGAGGTCGGCGATCAGCTTCTCGTCCCGAAGTCTCGCGGCGGTCGCCTCGAACGGGAGAATCCGGTCGGCTGTGCCGTGAACGACCAGCGTCGGGATATCGATCTTCGGTAGGTCCTCGCGGAAGTCCGTCAGCCACGTGTCGACGCAGGCATAAGACGCGTACGGAGACGCGCCCGCGGCGACCTGAAAGCTAGCCCGCAGCGCGGCGGCGCCAATCCTGTCAGGCGCCAGGACATCGGTGTTGTAGAAATTCGCGAAGAAGTCATCGAACCACTTGTAGCGGTCAGCGACGACCTGCTGCTTGATCCCTTCGAACACCTCACCCGGGACCCCCTTGGGGTTGTCGTCGGTCTGCAGCAAAAACGGCGGGATGACTCCGAACAGGGCCGCCTTGCTGACCCCGGCGGACCCGTACTTACCGAGGTAGCGCGTGACCTCTCCCGTCCCCATCGAGAAACCCGCCAGCACCACGTCTTCTCCGAGGGCGAGATGGTCCAGCACCGCTTTCAGATCGGCGGCGAACGTGTCGTAGTCATAACCGGTCGTCGGCTGGCTCGAGCGGCCAAAGCCTCGACGGTCATAGCTGATACAGCGGTATCCGTTCTCCAGCAACACGCGCTCTTGGCGCTCCCACGAGTTGCCGTCGAGCGGATAGCCGTGGATCAGCACGATCGGCTTGCCCGAGCCGTGGTCGTTGTAATGGATCTCGATCCCAGCGCTATTTTCTGTTCCGACCTTGACGAACGGCATGGTGCTCCCTTGTCAGGTTGTTGGTCGCGACGATCGAGGCCTCACGTCGCCCAAGGGTGCCAGGATGGCACTTTCATCGCCCGCAACTTCTCCCTCTGCAAGAGTCACAGGACAAGAGACTCTACCGCCGCCGACACTCCCGCAATGGGTGGCACCGAGCGCGGCGTCGACCAACGCAGCGCGCTGTCGAGCATGTCGATCTGGCCGGCTTTGAATCGCGACGTCGCGCGAGTGCTCCAATAGGGTTGTCGGCGGCGAACACCGTTTGTTCTGATGGCAGACACGTCCTGGAGGCTCTGGCGTCACCACCCGAATGACGGATTCAAGTCCTCGAGCGCCTCGGCGACGGCAGCGCGCAGGTCAACCTCGGCCCGGCTGAAATAGAGCGGGCTGCTTCCGTCGACCAACAGCAAACGCACCCGGGCCACGCCACGGGCAGCGAGGGGTCCGGGCGAAAGAAGTTGCCGCGCGAGCTCGTCGAGCTCTTGGGCGGCCGCGAGCACCGCGTTGCGGTGAAGCGGGACGCGCGCCCGCGGGCTCCGTCGTGGCTCGCGCGCTTCGTAGAGGACGTGGCGGATTCGCTCTCCGAGCATCGTCCGGAAGCGGCTGCGGCCGAGGGCTTCTGCGCGGAGCGCGAGCGGGGCGCTGGCGGTTGGCGCCACTCCCCGGGCGAGCTGGTCGTCGAGGCGCGTCGAGCGCAGGCGCGCCATGAGCCGGTCTCGCCAGCTCGCCCGCCGCGCAACCACTACATCAGCCGTGCCCGCGACGGGGCTGATCAACACGAGCGGAGCCATCATGCCACCTCGACTTCAGTCGCGGCCGCCCGGGAGTCCGAGAGACCAGCGATGATGCGCGCGAGGTTCTCCGCCGCGAAGAACTCGGCGACCGGCACGGTGCCGGTCACCGCACCAACGAATCTGTCGGCCTCGCCCTGGTTGCCGACGAGCGCCGCGATCAGTGCTTGCAGGTCGGGCGTGGGTGACTCGAGCGCGGCGAACTGCGCGTTGAGCTCGAACTGCGCCAACGAGGTCTCCTCGCGCTCGGCCTGGCAGCCTCGCAGCGCGGCGTCCATCCTCTCCTGACCGGTCAGGCCGGCGTGCACGGCGGCGGCAACTCGCTCGGCGTCGAGGAACGCGTCGGTGATGCCGTGTGCCCCGATCGGGTCCTGGTGGTAGGCGGCATCGCCGACCAGCGCCCAGCCGTGCCCGTGTGGCTGCCGGAAGTGGTTGGGGATGCGCCCGCTGCCGACGAACCGCTCCATCAGGGCAGCGCATTGCATCCGCGCGGCGAGATCAGGTGCTTGTTCTTCGATAGTGGCGGCAAAACGCCCCGCGATGTCGGTGCGCACGGAGTGGAACTCGCTCACCGGCCAGGTGCCGTAGATGCAGGTGAGCCCGTCCTGGGTCGGGATCTCCCCGATCGCGCAACCCGGCCGCGGGTAGAGGGTCAGCCGCGGCTGGTCGATCCCGCGCCAGTAGGAGTAATAGGCGCAGGTGAGGTTTCCCTTGTCGTGGTAGGTGAGAGCAGCCACCTGCTCGGCGACCGTGGACCGTAGGCCGTCGGCGCCGATCACGATCCGTGCGCGCGGCTCAACCTCGCGCGTGCTGCCACGGTTCAACCGCACGCCGCTCACCCGGCCGTCCTCCCACAGGAGACCCTTGACCGCGGTCTGCTCACGCAGCTCGACGCCGGCCGCGACGGCCGCGTCGACGAGTAGCTTGTCGAGCACCCGGCGGCGCGGCGCGTAGTGCTCGGAGATCCCGTCCACCGCCGGCGGCGTGCCCTCGAGCACCACAGGCCCGAAATCGAAGCGGAGCGTCGCGCAGGCGGGGACCTCGGTCGCGATCAGGTCATCGAGCAAGCCCCAGCGGCGGAGTGCGGCCAGGCCGCGTGGGTGGATGAGGTGGGTGGACATGGTGTCGCTCGGGAAGGTGGCCCGGTCGACGAGCAGCACGCGATGGCCGCGGCGGGCGAGCAACATGGCGGTCGGGGCGCCGGCGCAGCGGGCGCCGATCACAATCGCGTCATACATCTCGTTCTCCTGATCGAAGGTCGGTGTCGGAGGCGATGTTGGACCGCGCCGCGCGTTGGCACAGCGGTACATCTACGTCACTTCATCCGCGGGACATGCGGGGCTGTACGTAGCGCTGGCGACTGCCGGCGGAGAGCCGCTCGCGGCACGCCTGGTCGGCGAGCCATCGCTCGGCTCGCTCGTAGGGCCAGCCGTTGTCGTCGTGCAGCGTGAACGGCAAACCCATGGCCGGAGGAGAACTACGGTAGGTCGACCGCCTGCCCGACGTCCAGTTCCCGGTGTAGCGCGCCGAGGTCCGAGAGCCGCTGGGCGATCGGCACGAGCGTCTCGGTACACGTGGGCGGCGCGGCGCAGCTGCTCGGCGACCTTCGGGTCGTCTGGTGGTCAGCCAGTGCTCGTAGCGCGCGTTTCGCGCCGGAGTGGCGTACGTGGCTGCTGAGATCGCGGCCATGGATCCGCCCGAGGTCGTGCTAGCCAACCTCGCAGCGGGTGCAGGCAGGGGGTTGCGGTGGCTGCACAGTGGTGGGACTCTGTGCGCAGGTGCCGCGCATGCTCTGCCCCACTGTGGTCGGTAGAGCCGAGGAGCTGTCTTGGCTATCGGCGGGGCTGGATGCGTTGCGCGACGGCCGGGGAGGATGCATGTTTCTGGTCGGCGAGCCGGGCATCGGAAAATCGAGGCTCGCTGACGAAGCGATCGCGCAAGCGGGAAGACGAGACGTCTGGGTACTGTCCGGCCGAGCCAGCGCGACAGGCCGCGCGGTGCCCTACAAATCGCTGAGTGCAGCCGTGCTCAGCGGACTGAGGTCGCGGCCGCGGGTCGACGTCTTGCAGACCCCCGGACTGCAGGCGGGTTTGGCGACGCTGCTGCCGGGCTTCTTCGAGGGTCCCGCGGTGGATCCTTCGCCGGTGCTGTTGGGCGAGACGATGTTGAGGCTGGTGTCGACCGACGTGGGCCGTGACGGGGCGCTGGTGGTGTTGGAGGATCTGCATTGGGCGTGTGGCGACACGCTCGCGGTCACCGAGTACCTGGCCGACAACGCGGCGACGGAGCGCCTCCTGGTCCTCGGAACCCTGCGGCCGGAGGGCGCGGCGCTCGATCTCGTCGACGCGCTCGACCGGCGTGGCAGCGCGACATTCCGGACGCTCGAACCGTTGAGCCACGCGGAGACGGGCGAGATGGTGGTCGCGTGCCTGGCCCAGCAGAAGCGGCCGGTATCGGGGGCCGTGACCGGGCTGATCGACGCTCGCGCCGAGGGTCTGCCGTTCCTCGTGGAGGAACTGCTCGCCGGTCTGAGCACCCGCGGGAGCCTGGTCGCGTCGGACGCGGGCTGGGAGCTGAGCAGTGATCTCGACCCGGTTGACGTGCCGCTGTCGTTCGCGCAGACCGTGCGCGAGCGGATGGCAGAGCTGCCGGAGGACGAGCGGCGCGTGCTCGAGCACGCGGCGATCCTGGGGCGGGATTTCGACTGGTCGCATCTGCCCTCGATCGCGCTCGACAGCGAGAACGACGTGCTCGATGCGCTCTCGCGAGCGGTGGACCTGCAGCTGGTGGAGGAGGTCGCCGGCGGCCGGTTTAGCTTCCGCCATGCGCTGACCGTCGACGCGATACTGGCCGAGATGCTCGGACCCGAGCGGGCGCGCCTGGCGGCGCGTGCGCTGGACAACCTGCTTCCGGACCCCGAGCGGGTCGCGCCCGAGTTGCTCGAGGTCGCCGCCCACCTTGCCTCGCAAGCCGGTCGGGCGGCCGCGGCCTCACGCTATCTGACCCAGGAAGCGCGCCGGTCGCTCCAGAGCGGCGCGCTGGCGACCGCGAT
>Ga0306923_10000897_pt1 | contig 25038 bp, 25 predicted proteins | sample sta12Can44000108_FD_203841 | JGI IMG/M metagenome (GOLD analysis project Ga0306923, IMG submission 203841) | Lab enrichment of tropical soil microbial communities from Luquillo Experimental Forest, Puerto Rico - statanox.12C.anox.44.000.108 (v2)... | ecosystem: Environmental > Terrestrial >... | reverse complement strand
GATGTCATTATCAAGACAGGCGTTGAATGTGCTAAACAGCCAAATCGTAGGCGCCGAGTATAAGACTGTCAGAACGATCGCTTGTGCGATGCTCTCTCCGGCTCCATAACGGGAGTCAGCGGATACGGAAGGCGTGGTTGTGTACTTAAGAGAGAGGGCCCCGGTATCGGCGCTTTGGTCAAGGTCGGCGGCGAATTTAGTTTCTTCTTGGATATTCATTTTCAAGCGCAGCAACGGCAACACACCAGAGCACATTGACGGTCGTTTGCCGTCTCGTCTTGCCAACCCGGATGCCACGTGTTCTCGCACAGTACGTCACCTCAAATGACTTCGGCATCCTGAGGCACCAAAGGTTGATAGGTGTCCTTCTGGCGGTTGGGTAGGGGCGAACTCTCCTTTTCCTCGTGATATTCCGTTTCGGTGTTGATTGCCCACAGTCGGGCCTTATCGATCTCACCAGCGATAATGTTGTCCACAGCAACCATTGCGGTCAGCATGGAGTGGTCTTGATTGTTATAGCGATGCATGCCGTTGCGGCCAACCAGGAAGAGATTCTCGTAGGCGTCGACATATGAGCGGAGCTCGGCGAAGCGGTTGTAGGTGCCGAAGTACGCCGGGTATGTCTTCTCCATGCGCAGCACGGTAGAATCCAACACGTCAACCGCTTCGATGATGCCGATACGACTCAGTTCTTCAGTGGCAAACGCAATCAGTCTGTCGTCGGCCGTTTTCCAGATGTCGTCCGTCTCATTGCAGAAATATTCCAATCCTAGCCAGACGGTGGACGGATCGTTCACCATGAAGGGGCTCCAGTTGTTGAACACCTGCAAACGACCCAATTGCACGTCCGGCTCCTGGATGTAAATCCAATTGTCGGCGATCAGTTTCTTGCCCTGCGCTGTTTCATCGTGAATCTTCAGATTGCGCACCAGCAGGCCAACGGTTATGAAGTCTCTGTAAACCAGCCCGTCAGATACCTCCAGCACGTTCGCTGGAGGCGTGACATCAAAAGAACGTAGCAGGTCTTTGATGGGTGCAGAGGAAAAAACGTAATCGCCGGCAAACGTCTCGCGATTGCCGGTGGACAGATTGGTCGCCTCCACAGCGATGACGCGCCAGCCCCGCGTATGTAAGCGCTCCACCTTGAAACCCGTACGGATTTCCCCGCCCATTTCCTTTACGCGACGCGCGGTTTCTTCCCACATCTGGCCGGGACCGAATTTGGGATAGAGAAACCGCTCGATCAGCGAAGTCTCCGTCGCCTTCTGTTTGATGTCACTGTGTGTGCCTCGTATCGCCTTCGTCAGCGCATGTTGAATCGTCTTGATTACGCTCAGACCCTTGATCCGCTGCGTCCCCCACTCGGCACTGATGTGGCTACACGGCACACCCCAGACCTTTTCCGTATAGGATTTGAAAAAAGTGTTGTAAAGTTCTTTGCCGAAACGGTTTATGAAGAACTGCTCCAGGGTATTTTCCTGTTTCTCGGGAAAGGCGGCACTCTTTGCGTAGCTAAGGCCAATCTTGATGGTGCGCCACAAGCCCAGTTTCGACAGCGTGCTTTTGCTGAGTGTGATCGGATAGTCGAAAAAGCGGCGCAAAAAGTAGATGCGCGATTTGCGGTCACGCAGCAACATGACGCGATCGTCTGCCGTGGGGTCAGGGCCCTCAGCAGGCGCGGTGATCTTACGCTCCATGTTCTGATACTTGAGGGCCGCTTCACCCGCTTCTGATGCCTGCAACGGCATCATTCGCTGCCACCATTCCATCACGCGGTCCGACTTGGAAAAGAAACGATGCCCACCAATGTCGATGCGATTACCTTTGTAGTTCACTGTGCGTGAGAGGCCGCCCATATACTCACTTTTCTCAATAATGATGGGGAGTATTGCCGTCCGGGTGAGCAATTCGTAGGCGGCGGTCAATCCCGCCGGACCTGCTCCGATAATGATTGCTCGCTTTTGATCCGTTGTGGTCATCGAGATAGCCTCTCAAGGGCTGCGAAACTGTTGGATACTAGGGCTCGGAAGTTTGGGTATCGATGTCTTAGGTACTGAAGCTTGGGGTATCGAAGTCTTGGGCGTTGAGTTTTGGACCATCGAAGTGTGGGGAATCGATATTTGGGTTACAGACACTTTGGACACCGAGGATTCAGGGATCAACATGTGGGGCATCGAGACATTCGTCGAAGTAGCATTTGTTAAAGTTTGTACTTCTTGAAAATCTTGCGCGTGTATTGCCTCCCCAACCACAAGAGCGGCTATGAACATGGTAAAGAGAGTTGATCTCACGGCTTCCGTCCCTCGGCTGCAGACGTAGGTAGATGCCAGCATCCTCACGCTTCGCCTGTGTTCTGACGGCGAGGCAAAAGGGCGACGGCATTGGCAGAGCCGAATCGACGGTTCTCCCGAAGAGACAGGAGGAGCAAGTGCATTGCCATTCGCAGAGACTGACTCGCAATGTCAGTTGACAGGGTTTCTTTCATCGCGGGCGGTCGTCGGCTCGTCCGGCAAGAGCGCTGGGACCCTGCGGGTATGTTCCAGGGAACGGACAAGCTCTGCCTCCTGCCGTTCATGCGCTGCGGATTTGTTTGCTGGCTCGATCCTTCGCTATGGCATCTTTCTCCACGGCTTCCACAACTTCTGCACGGCATCGTACGCAATTTATTATAGATAGTGATAAAGGTGTGTGCGGTCTTCTTGCTGTTAAGCCATATGGCCCTTTGTTGTGCCCTGCGAATGTACACACGCGACGTCTCTACACGACCCGCTTACGTATTGAGCAACCTCATTTGCAATTAGGTCCGGATGACTTCGCTGATACAGCGCGCAGATCAGAAGCGCGGTAGCTTCACCCAGACCCTCCAAATGTGGAGGCCAACCAGCGCTGGCCAAGGCTCATTATGTGCAACACTTTGCACTTAACGTAGCCGAAGTCCATACAGTTCCATGGCCGATCAAGGCTCTGCCACGGCCTAAAGTCCAGAGGTGGACCAAACCACTCCATGGCTAACTGGGTGCAATCAAGCCTGAACCGCATCCAGCTTACTGCGATCCGGATGGGATCATAAGGAACTGCCGCTCAAGATAAGCAGTCACGCGCCGCTGGCCCGAGCCCACCTGAACGTTTCTCGTCCATGTCGTAAAGTTCTGCTTCCGCATGATGACGACATGCTCTCCCGGAGCAACGGTGACGGTCAATGGAGTTTGACCAACCAACTTGCCGTCCAGATAGATTTCGGCCCCTGACGGATTCGACGACAAATCAAGTTTGGCTTGCGGTGGCGGCAGAGGCGGTGCTGCCGGCTTGGCCTCGGGGGCCGCAGATGAAGTGTCTGCCGACGCCGTCAGCGATGCTGGAGTGGACGAGTCTACGTCACAATTCACATAGTAAACCGATAGCGGCGCGCTGACACGCACCTGGCTGGACTTGGCCACTGCATCGCCCTGAATGTCATTCACCAGCTGCTCAAGCAGTTTCTCCCGTTTGTGATCGGAATCCACGCTGTAATGCGACACCTGGCGACCGCGCTGGTCGTAGACGTGAATCACCAGCTCTTTCTTGGATGCGTCAATACGCTGCAGGTCGATGCTGTTCGTGGGCGCCGGCGGGACGACTCCGGAATAGGAATAACTCCAGGTGCCGCCGTAACTGCTGATACCGGCGAGGTCGCCAGAGGCCGGTCCGGAACTGGTGTAGGTGTGCGCCGAAGGAGACAGCCCAGCGAAGCTGGCCTCGGTGGTCGAGAAGATCACCACGTAATTGGCTGTCGTCGCGGCAGGTATTTGCGAGAGGCACAACTCGGGGTGGCCATCAACGTGGTACTTCTTGCCAAGCCACTTAGCGGTGAACTTGGGAATGGCAGGAACAGGCTGTCCACCCTCGGCCATAGCGAATGAGATGGTTTTGGCGCATGACGCAGAGGCCGAAGGCGTCGGGGCTTCCGCTACTGCGGCTGTTGCTATTGCTGTAATTACGAATAGGCCAAGCGTTACTTTCATGATGGTTCGTCAACTCTCACGCGGTTGTTTTTCTCAAACTCTATACTTTGGCGCAATCGCTCTACTGCAGCAGCGCTACCTGAAGTCCCGTAAATGACGGTTTGGGATTCAAAAACATATATATGCTCGTCGATCCACCCAGATTCAATACATCAGTTACTATGCTGCCGATGGTGAAAGAACCTGCGGGAGAGTTTCCAGCTAAATTGAAGGTAGCACCGTAACCTGTCGAGTCACAGGGTTGCGTGCCCGTGCCGTTAGCCAGGTGACACTGGTGGAAGTACTGGAAGCCTGACACGATGGAGGAACCGCCTCCCTGCCAATCGGCACTCGCAGCGGCGGAGCGATCCTGCCAAAAGACAAAGCCTCTATACTGGCCAGTGGGATCTGCGTAGTTCACGGAGATGCCATTGCTACCGGGACATGGGCCGAGAAGAACGTTGCCCGTTATACTGGCAGGAACCTGGGGAGGGTTGGAACCGCCACCCGGGCACTGCAATGAAACTGATACCACGGGACCGTTACCAACATCGTGCGAACCGCCAGCAATGTAGTATGGGTCGATATTGTGGCCATTGCCGTTCACTCCTTTGCCCGAGTTGGCATTCACACACAGGTTAGAGTTTTTGGACCCTCCTGAGCAATTTATGCCAGTCCCAGAGAAGTAAAACAGTACCCCACCCGATCCGTCTCCAGTTGCCGTGCTAACTCGAACCGTAGAGTTCGCTGCAAGTTGCAGACCGCCGGTAAGGTAGTAGAGTCCCGGATCAAAGATCGCCGTGCCACCGTTACCACCCTGTTTTTTTACGTTAATACCGGAAGGGTATAATCCAGCGGTGTACTCAGTGCAGCCGTCCGGGTCCGGACAACCATTCGTCCCGTGAGGAACGTTAGTACTTGTTCCATTACTCAGGCCTGTCGAACTTGGTGCAGTTATATTGGCATACGGATCAGCTACCGGTGGCGTAGGGTACAACCACTGCCCAGGTCGGTTGCCCCACAGAACTGTTCCCGGTGCTGTCTGCGGTCCGCCATAGGTTGCAAAGTCACCGCCGCAGCTACCGGGGCAGCTCGGCCCCGCCAGGCTCAAATCAACTTTCGCGCTGCCACCTATGTTTACCGCCGCCGGATCGCCCGAGTTAACTTCTATGCTTGTCGAAGGACCGCCCGTAATTGTAATGGCGGGACTACCCTGCACATTAAATGAATTGGTCAAGGTTGGATGCAACACGATGATGGGCGGGGTGGTCGGCAGTGCAGTTAGACCACATACGGAGGTAACGTGGACTGGCGTAACGCTTCCATGTACCGGAATAAATGACGACACGTTTCTGGTGGCATCCACTTGGACAAAAGGTACGGCGACTCCTGAAGGTGGGCTGTGACCTGTAACACTCGTCGGGAACGTCATCTGTACAGCGTCCTGCGGATTGGTACCAGAGGTATTACTGAAACCATTGTAACCCCCGATGATGCACGGGGCGGCTCCCGGAGTAGAGGCGCAGGAAACGGTTGCTCCTGCTGCGGGAGTAAAACCCATGTTCGCGGTCTGTTGTCCCAACGCGACCATATACAAGTCGACGGCTGCAGCCTGGCAGGTGGCATCCGCCGCGGTCCGCGCCAGTTGCCGCTGGTGCCAGAGATTGGTGTAGTCGGCGGCGAAGGCGATGAATCCGACAAGCAGCAGAATGACCAGAGCTACGTATACCATCACCTGCCCATCGTCCTTACCATACATTGGTCTAGTCATCGTCTCTCCTTCCCTTGGCGCTAGGCACCAATAGCCCGCATCACGACTACTTTATGAAGCGTAAGCGGGGCATTGCCAACAACCAAAAACGCGCCTGAAATCAGAGGATTCACTGTATATACAATGTCCACCTGGTTCGATATCAATCCAGATCCACCAGCGGCAGGGGGTGCCTCCGGATCTGCATACTGCGGGTATGAAGTAAATGTGCCGCCGTTCGGTGTTTGGCACAGTGGTATTAATACGGAACCATTACTAACTTGTCCTTGGTTCAATGTGCATACCCGGACCGGAGTAGTCGATGCAGAAGAGCCGATCGAGTTTGTAACATTAGTGTAGATCAAGGCAGTAACGCTGCCAGCGGGAGGTGTTTGTTGCTGTACCGTGCTAGTGGTTCCCATGATCGAATATTCAACACCTATCCTTGGAGCTGTAGCCAGTTTCAAAGATACGGCCCAAAAATATCCTGCATTGATCGCATTAAAGAGCATGTAGATAATGAATGGCAGGGTAATTGCGCTCTCCAACAGACTTTGACCGCTTTCGCTATGCATGCGCTCCGACTTGGCTTTGATCTTCATTCGTCAGTGCCTCCTGCAGATTAGTACTCTGTTACTCCCTGCGCATAGGCGTTCATGGTTGGAGGGTTCGCCATAATATTGGAAAGATATGGCACGTATGTGTAGCTGACGGTGATAGTTACAGTGTCGGGAGGAGCGCAGGTGCTGGTACAATTGACCGTAACATTGATTTTGCTCGTGTCGTGGAGTGAATAGGAAGCGTATTGTTTCACTACGGCAGTAGCCCCGCTGGTAGAGGTGCTATGGACAATGGCATAACGCAGCCCTTCGTTAGCGGCATCCGCTAGAACGGTGTAGGTATAGACCAGACTGCTGAATTCGATAGTGCCAAAGACTACGATCACGACGAGGAAAAAGGTGATAGCCGCCTCGATCAGACCGCTTCCCTTCTGGTCCTTATCGAGCGCAATTGCAAATCTACGGAACCGCAATCGTTTGGGCATAGCTTGCTCCTGAACTAGCACGTACTCGAGCTTCGGTAACATTGAAGGCTTCACAGTGCTGGACGAAGCACGCGACAGCAAAGGACTGAGTACGCCAGCCACCATTAGATATAGACCGCGTTGGTCTGCATTCACCTCTTCGGTCCTTCGTCCCATTTTAGGTTTCCGCCGTTTCTTCCTTGCGGGCGCACCAGCCTGCGGAGGCTTGCAGCGTTTACCAACCAGGCTTACCTCGGACCCTTAAGGGACACCTCCAACGCCCGTAGGGCCAGAACAGCTCACCTAAAGCCTTGTCTTCTCAAGCCGCAAGAGCCAGCCACTTAGTCATCGATACGAAGTTCGTCTCCGATCGAGGTGCGAGACTGAGCAATCGCACCAACGGGTAACTCGAGGACGCAACGCGCCCTCCAGTGCAACCCGCTGAGCCGATAAGGAACCATCGATGGCTGCACATGGACTACTCGCCAATTTCGATCCATAAACAGAACGTCGATGGGGAAGCGCATCCCGATGCTATGAACGGCCTGAGAAGGCATGATGAGCAAGCCTGTGGCCGGGGCGAGACTACTCTTGCCGAGCAGACCCACCATCCGGCTCACGCTTGACTCAGCCACCTCGATCCGCTCACCAAGCACCGTGCCCCTGGTGGTGTTCAAGACCCGAACCGACCGCATTGCCATACGCTAGAAACGCTTCGCATCGGCACGTTTGGTCGCGGCCATCCTTTTGCGCCGGGTCACGATTACGGCCAGTAAAACCACGGCTAAAACACCCGCGATGGCGCGAATCATCATTACCTCGTCCATAAACAAACCTCCGTTTCATTTAGTTGGTACTACTCAAAAGCTTTTGCAAGCGCCATGCCCGCAGGTCCAAGAATCACCACGAACATTGCGGGGAAGATGAACAACACAAGCGGGAAGAGCAGCTTGACCGAGGTTTTCGCAGCCTGCTCTTCAGCGCTCATCATTCGCTTGGTGCGTAACGCATCGGCAAACTGGGAAAGTGCCCGTGCAATAGGAGTGCCGAGACGCTCACACTGAGTGAGCATGTTTGAGAAATGACGAACCGCGTCGAGGTCAACCCGATCCGCCATGCTTTGCCAAGCATCGGTCCTGGGTTTGCCGGCACGTTGCTCACGACACAGGATCAAAACTTCGTCGCTTAATTCGGGTGATACCGACTCGAACTCTTGCGCAACTCTGAGAACCGCCTGATCCATACCCAGACCGGCTTCCATGCAAATGACCAGCAAGTCAATGGCGTCGGGTAGAGTGCGCGAGATCGCTTTCTTTCGTTTGTTGGTCGCCCAGATCAGAAATACATCCGGAGCAAAGAAACCAGCCGCTCCCAGGACCAAAGCGAAAGTTACGAAATTGCTGCTGCCGGTAAAGCTGCCGAGCAATACACCCAAAACCGGGCATAAGAGCTTCGCGTCCAGAAACGTGTCGACATCCTGGGCGTCGCGGTAACCGGCAATATTCAGGCGGTAGCCAAGTTCCTCGCTACCGGATAAGCCAAGCATTCGCCGAATCGGCGCCAGCGGACGGTTGACATACGACAAAATGACCCTGGGGGTGAGCTGGACGTGTGCCGACGACTCCGACTCTGCAATTGTCACTTTGGCAAGACGGGCCTCAGCAACCGTCTGATTCGCCATGAAATACACCAGCAAAATTGCTAACGCAGTAAACAGCGCCAAAGCGACACCCATGATAACGAGGAACACAGTCATCCTAGACCTCGATCCTGATAATGCGCTTAATCACCCAAATGCCTATTCCCATACCAGCGAGCGCTCCGTAGACCAATTTTTGGCCGAGGTCGGTTTCAAATAGAGGTGCTGTGTACCCTGGCCTGATCAAGTTCAGAACGACAAATAGAACAAACGGCATGGCAACAAGGATTGCCGCGGAAATTCTTCCCTGGGCACTGTGGACCCGGACTTTCTGCTGCAAATGAACCCGGGCCCGCAAAACCGCGGAAATTTTGTCGAGCAGTTCAGCCAGGTTGCCGCCCGTCTCCTTCTGGATAAGGATCGCCGTAATCAGGATGTGCAGGTCGTTTACCGGAAAACGATGTACCAGGTTCAGGAGCGCGTCGCGGAAGGGCAGTCCGTAATTCAGTTCATCCGAGGTGCGGCGGAACTCCGGACCAAGTGGGTCGCTCATCTCATCGGCAACCATGACCAGTGCACTGGGCAGCGAATAGCCGGTACGCAGGGCTCGCGAAATAATATCGACCGCCTCAGGCAGCGTCGCGATTAGACGATTTATGCGCGCTGAACGTTTATAAAGCAGCCACGCCAAAGGCAAAGCCCCCAAGAGCAGGCCGGGAAACCACCCGACCAAACCTACGGGAATCCACCACTTGCCTATCACGGCGCCCACTATCATCAAATTGGCCGAATAGAAAAAGAAGCGACTAACGGTCCATGGCAAGTTCGCTTGTTCCAGCATCAAATGCAGCTTCGGGGCGACGTTGCTGTGTTTAAGAACACGATTGATGAAGGAGTTTCGGCTGAAGACAACTTCTTTGACAATCCCTTCCTCAATCTCTTGGACAGTCCCTTGGTGTAGAGCGGCAAGTCTCTCCTGAGTTCGCTTCTCGGCTTCCGACGGCTCAGTGAAATACACAGCAACCGCGAAGGCAACTACCAGCAATAGCACGAAGATGGTGAGGATTGACATGCTTCTGCTCCGCCTAAACGTCAACCGAATGTTCAAACACACTCGGCGGTAAGAGGATTCCATTTATCTTAAGCTTGTCGGCGAACTTGGGGTGAACGCCGGTTGCCCGGAACCGTCCCAAGACTCGCCCGCTGGGATCGAGACCAATCTTGTCAAACACGAATATGTCCTGCATGGCGACCAGATTGCCGGTCATGCCTGTAACTTCGGTGAGATGAGTGATACGGCGTCGGCCGTCGCTCATACGCGAAATTTGCACAATGATGGCAACGGCCGCGGCGATCTGCTGCCGGATGGCAATTTCCGGCAAGTTCAGATTGGCCATCATAGCCATGGTTTCCAGACGAGCAACGGCATCCCGTGGAGTATTGGCGTGAATCGTTGTGAGCGAACCATCGTGGCCGGTATTCATGGCCTGCAACATGTCCAGGGCCTCTTCGCCGCGCACCTCGCCCACGACAATTCTGTCGGGCCGCATGCGCAGGGCATTGATCACCAGCTCTCTCTGACGCACCGCCCCCTTGCCCTCAACATTGGGAGGCCGTGTCTCAAGACGCACTACGTGCGCTTGCCGCATCTGTAGTTCGGCGGAGTCCTCGATGGTGACCACGCGCTCGGCCTCGCCGATATAGCCACTGAGTACGTTTAGCAACGTCGTCTTGCCGGCGCCGGTGCCGCCAGAGACGATGATGTTCAGCTTGGACCGTACTGCGCCCTTCAGGACATCAAAGATGGGCCCCGTGACCGTACGATTCGAGAGCAGTTGGTCGCCGCCGATTGGGATCTTTCCGAAACGGCGGATCGACATGATGGCACCATCCACCGCCAGCGGAGGAATAATCACGTTTACGCGCGACCCATCGGTCAGGCGCGCATCACACATTGGGGATGATTCATCAACTCGACGACCGACTTTTGAGACAATTTTGTCGATGATGTGTCTCAGATGAGCCTCGTCCTTGAAGGCAACGTTCGTCTTCTCCAGAATTCCGCCACGCTCGACATAGACACTGCGACAAGTGTTCACCAGGATGTCGTTGACGGTTGTATCCTGAAGCAGAGGCTCAAGCGGCCCTAATCCAAAGACTTCGTGTAGAACTTCCCGCGCCAGCCGCTCGCGTTCGCCGGCACTTAAAGGAGTTTCCAGGCTCCCGATATAGTCATGGATGACTTCCTGCACCTGTAGACGAGCCTTAACATCCTCAAGCGAGGTGAGTTTCTCCAAGTCGACGCGATTGATCAACTCGCGATGAGCCTTGGTTTTCAGGTCCTGGTAGGCTTTGGTTGAGGCACCAATGCTACGCCCGGCAATCCAGGTACTGCCGTTGCGGGGATCGGGGGCGAGTGTTTTTCCATTAGCCATGGTTAGTCCCTAACTTCACAAGCCGAACGTTCGCAGCCATCCGCGTGTTCCTTTCGTCTCCTCACTCATCTTCTCTGCCGAGGCTGGTCCCTCTCCAAACAGTTTGTCAGCCCAATGGTCAAATGCCAGCGGCAAGTTCGACTTACGACCATGCGAGACAGGCATGCCCGCGTTGATCGACTGGCTTATCTCATCGAAGCTGTTTGGAACCCTAACCGCGATGGGGCGGCGAAGTGCAGACTCGATCTCCTTCTCACTCAATGCATTGGTCTTGGCGCAGCGATTGAGCACGATGTCGATGTTCTTGTCGGGATAATGCATGCTGACCAGGTATTCGACCAAGCGTAGGGCGTTTCGGATCGCAGGAAGTTCGGGCGTGATGATGATGGACAATTGGTCTGATTGGCGAATAGCGGCGCTCGTGTCTTCTGCTATACCTGGTGGGCAATCAATAATGACGAACTGATAGTTGTCGGCGAGGAAGGCAAGCGTATGTTCAATCGCCTCCGATGATGCCTGCGAGGAACTATCGATTGTCTCTGACGAATCCAGGACATGCAATCCGCTCTCGTGCTGGAGCAAGAATCCCTGCAGTAGTTCTGAGTCAAGACGGTCAGTGTTTTGCACCAGCTCGTAGAAACTGAACTTGCGGCGCGCAAGCCCCAGATAGAGCGATGCATCGCCGAGCGCGTGATGCAGGTCAACGAGCATGCACTTCTGCTTGTGCCGTTGAACCAAGTTCAACGCCAGATGCAGGGACAGGGAGGTGACACCCGTTCCTCCCTTGCCTCCGATCAGACTGACGATGCGTCCGGTCGTCGCCTCGTCATCCCGAATGTGCCGTCTGGCTTCGACATGCGCGAGTGCATCTGACACTTTGTGCGCGTTAAAGGGTTTGGCCAGGAATTCCGAGCAGCCTGATCGCATAGCAGCGATGAGGGTATCGGAGTTAAGGTCGTCGGACGCCGCAAACAGATTGAGGGTCTTGTCACAGTTGTCGCGAAGGCGCTCGGCGAGACGGCAGCACTCCTGTAGACCTCGATCGAAATCGATGATGCAGATCCGATACTGAAAGCCTTCCAGCAGGCGCATCACTTCGCGTGGAACGACGTGGTGGTCAATATTGTCCACGACGTGAGCACCCTGTGTCTGTGACACCGTCATTTCGAGAGTGCCAAGATGGTCTGGGTCCATGCCAATGCATAGCACACCAATGTTGAGCTTGGCAGATTTTGAACTTTCGATCGTTTGGTTGATTTCTGTAATCGTCACTTTGCACCCGGAGTCTTGTTGGAATAGGGCAGCCCTTTGTCAAAATCGCCCGGCTTGAGGTTTTGAACTGGCATGTTTATTTGTTCAGCCGGCGCTGAAACTGGCCCTGAGACCGGATCAACGATGGTCGGCGTAACCAGCACAATCAGCTCGCTGTTCGTACGATTAACGTTCCTTGACTTGAACAGTTCTCCCAGGATCGGTATGTCGGCAATCCCCGGAACCTTCATAAGCTGCACGGTCGTGCGCTCATCAAGGAGACCGGCCATGCCGAACGTCTGTCCGTTCTTCAATTCGATCTCCGTTTCCGCGCGCCTGGTCTGAATCGCCGGCATGATGAAGCCATTAATCGTTACCGAATTGGTGTAGTCCAGCGAACTGACTTCCGGTGCCACCTTAAGTCGAATGGCATCATCGCCCTCGATGGTGCCGACGAACTCCAACTTCACGCCGTAGGGCTTGAACTGAATAGTGATCCCGCCAACGTTCCCACCTGTAGCTTGCACGACGGGATAGGGGAATTCGCCGCCGGCCAGGAAGTGTGCCGGCTGACCATTTAGGGCCAATAAGTTGGGCTCCGCGAGGATCTGCAAGACCTGCTTCTGTTGTAGATCCTTTATGGTGGCTCCTAGGTTAATATCAGGACGAAACAGAAAGATGTTCAGCAGGTCCGACAGATTGAACTGACTCAAACCCCCAGATGAGGCGCCGCTGCCCCCTGTATTTATGGCTTGGCCGCCAAACTGCTGAGTTGAAATCGTGCCGATCGTATTTGTCGCACCGGTGCTGAAGAGGTTGATTCCGAAGGCAGTGAGCTTGGCGCGATCAGCTTCGGCGAAGCGCACCTTGAGCATCACCTGTTTCTGCCGGGGCGGCAAAGCGATCTGCAGACCATTGACTACTTCTTTCGAGTAGTTCTGTGCCATCTTCACCATCTGGTCGGCCACATCAGGGGAGGGCACTGCGCCTGTCAAGACTACCCTGCCTTCCTGCGACTGAATGTCCACGGCTAGATTGGGATAACTCTCATCGAAGGCAGCGCGGAGTTGGCCAATGTCTACATCAGCGAAGATATCGATCATGCGGCTCTTGCCCGACTCTTCCCACAAAACAAGGCTGCTGCCCCCAGGCTGCTTGGCGGTAAGGACGACCTCGAAGGGCGAGGTCATGACCGATTCGAGCACGTTGGGGTTGCCAGTGAGTATGCGCTTCACACGCGATTGAGTGCGGACCAGCACCGAGTGTCCCACTACGATATGCAAGGTATCAGTGCCCTGCTCTCCCGGAGTACTCGGTGGCGGGGGCGGCTCCACATTCTGAGCCGCAGGCGGCGCTTGCCCCGTGGACGGCTGCTGTGCATTTGCTAGTGCACCGGCGAAGCAAAATATCAAGCCCAGCAGCACGCCCGGAATAGTTTGGTTCAACCGGTATTGGTAGCTCCAGTTATTTCGTGTCACAGAATGCTCCCATCACAGGCCCTTAGAACTTCTCTATACTTTTCTTGGTTCCATCGAAAACTTCCACTTCATAAATCACAGGCTTTGGCGCGGCAACTGGCCTTACCACCACCTTGGTCACGGAAGCAGGAGCGCTTGCCTTTGCCTTTGGCACGCCCTGAAGCTCCCGCATGAGAACCGGGCTACGTTCTGCCAGTTCCTTGTCTTCGCCGTTGCGAAGTACGAACTGCACTGTCCCCTGTGTGCCAGCCAGCGCCAGTTTCTGTGCATCATCGGGGGTCATCAAGAGCGTCACCACATTCACGTGCTCCGGTTTGCCCGAAGGATCGGGTTGCAACCTCTCCCCGGTGCTCAGCACCTCAACGTTTTGCACCACTGTGGTGGTCATCGCATCCTGTCCCTGTTCGGGGCGAAAGCTAACCAGCACGTCGACATGACTTCCGGGAAACAAGAAGCCCGAAACGTTATTCACTTCGTTGGTCACAACGGCAACGGCTCGCATGCCGTCGGGTATTTTGGCCACCAGGCCGATTGCTGCGCCCGGGCCAGCCAGCAGCTGATTTCGGATCGGTTCCTTAGGCGCAACCGGGTACAACAGAATTCTGCCTACCAGGTCTTCCGGCTTGGTGAAGCCTCCGTCGAGCACCAGGCTTGATGGCCAGTCCACCAAAACAAGCTGTTCAGCCTTCAGTTGCGTGCCGGCTTCCAGCGCGGTGGAGCTAGCCACGACCTTGGCGGTCGCCGCCCTCGCGAACTGGCGCCTGACGCGGGAGTAGATGAACGAGGTGCCCACTATAGACACGATCAATGCAATTAGAAGTGCGAGTAAAAGCCGACGGTTTTTCGTATGTCACCTCCACGCTGCTGCTGTAACAAATGCGTAGAACGCTCCTGCGGCGATGGGCAGGCCATAGGGCATGCGCAAGGCAGCAGGGTTGTCGAGGTTCGCTTCCGGGTGAGCCTGCAAGCCGGATGAAAGATGGAACCTCATGATCGCGCCTACGTTAAACAGCGTGGACCACAACTGCCCACGATAGGTCGCGTAGATCAAGGCCATCACGCCGCCCGCAAGAGCCGTGCCCATGAGGATCGTCAAAGCATAATGTGGCCCGACCAATGTCCCGAGAGCGGCCAGCAGCTTCAGGTCCCCAGCTCCCATGGCACGTACGGCGTAGAACAGGAAGACGATGCCGGCTGCTAGGAGACCGCCGCCTAAGGCCGTTAGCAATCCCCACCAACCGAAGTAATGGGTCCGCAGCAGCAATGCCATTCCGATAGCTGGATAGGTTAGCCAGTTCGGGATGCGATGCTGCTGCAGGTCGATGACGGCGGCTGCTACTGCCACCGCCAGCGCGTCAAATAGTAGAAAAAAATCAGGGTTCATGGACGTTCTCTAGTCAGTTCTTTCGTTTGTGGCCGAACTCACTGGCCAAGTCTTGACTTCGCGACCCGGGCGGGCCCGCCGAGTCGAAAGAAGCCAGTGCCGCACTATCCGCCACTCCAATTGTTCTTATTTTTTCTCTCCCACTCAACTACGTGAGTTGAGTGTTAAGGTTTGTCCAAGAGTTGAGAATCCATTTCCCAACTGCGCCAACGATCGCGATGACCCCCGTGGTAACGAAGGCGGCAATCAGGACGTACTCGATAATGTCCTGGCCGGATTCCCCTCGGTTTAGGTTCCTCAGCATCTCGATCATTTACTTCCCTCCTTTCAAGCCAGTCGCTGCCGAGTTACCCCGACATCGCATTGCTCTCAGGGTCCGATCTCTCCATCTCAATTAGGTGAGTTGTTTGTTGAGGTTTGACCACGAGTTAAAGACCCACTTGCCAACCGCGGTGACGGTGGCGATGACCGCGGTGGTAATGAAGGCAGCAATCAGGACGTACTCGATGATGTCCTGACCACGCTCTTCCTCGTGAAGGTTCTTCAGCATCTGACTCATTTGTAGTGTTCCTTTCCTAGTGATGCGTCTCACGGCCGGCCCATGCTTCCCCCGGTTTCACCACGAACGACGAGAGTGGAAGCCACGAACAGCCGAATTGACACTGAACAGCACCATGGCTTTTGCACGGTGGTTGCCAAATCCTCCAAAATCTTCGCGGTGTTCTTAGCTAAAGGGCTGGATCGCTTAATCAATACATTTTGCGGCGCTAATCGCGCTTGTTGATTGAGCGTTAGCACCTATGGGTAACGCAGCAACTCACCGCAGGAGACAGCGACATTCAGCGCGGGCGGTCATTAGGTGCAAAGTTTTGCAGACGATTCAGAGCCTCCTGCTGCAGCCCCCAGAATTACCGTCCCCGTCGCTACGGGGTTCGTGGCACTGGACTTGCAAATAACTACCGGTATAAAGGGGACTGCATACAACATGAACCACCACGCAGAGGGAGTCCGTGCCAACTACTTTTGAACCACCCGCAACACAAGAGCTACATACCATGGCCCATGACAGCGGGACTTTGCCCGTATCAGGATCCTTACGGAGTTGGGCTGCGACGATCTTCTCTTTCCCCGTCATGTGCCTGTTTTCGCTTTTCGGGCTGATTTATGCAATGTGCTTAAAGACCATCGCTGAGCCCGATATATGGTGGCATCTGCGCAACGGCCGTTATCTCGAGCAATACCACTCGTTGCCCAGGGTGGACATGTATTCGTACGGGGCCGCCGGATCGCCCTGGCTTGACCATGAATGGCTATCGGAAATCCCCTTCTACCTGGGCTTCAAAGCCATGGGGCTACCAGGCATCGTGTTGGTTTATTTCGTGGTGATCAGCCTGATCTTTGCTGCCGTGTATTACCGGACGTGCCGCAGTGGATCGGATTGTAAAGACACCACTCTCGTAACTTGTGCAGCTACCTTCTTAGCATCTGTCTCTATTGGCCCTCGGACGCTGTTGTTCGGGTGGTTGTGTATGGCGGCACTCTTGCTTCTACTCGACCAGTTTCAGCGGTCGGGAAAAGGACTTTGGCTAGTGCCACCATTGTTCACCCTATGGATCAACCTGCACGGCTCCTGGCTCTTGGGAATGGTAGTCCTGGCGGTGACCATTACGTCAGGCCTAGCGGAAGGCAAGTGGGGACTGGTTACGGCGCACCGGTGGTCTCCCCTGCAATGGAAGAAGCTGCTGATTACTCTAGCATGCTCGATAGGTGCACTCTTCGTGAACCCATTCGGATATAGGCTGGTAGTGTACCCGTTCGATTTCCTTTTCCGCCAGCCAAGCAACATGAAAAAGATACAAGAATGGCAGTCAGTGGACTTCAATACCCCCACAGGTAGGATTGCCATGTTGATGATCTGCGTGCTATTGGCTGCCGCTTTGTTCTCCCGCCGCCGTTGGCGCTTGGACGAAGTGATCGTGGCGGCATTTGCTGTATGGAATGGTCTGTCGCATGGGCGGTTGTTGTTCTTTTCTGCCCTGATCTTGCCGCCGATTCTGGCGTCTCGTGTGCGGCTGTTTCCGCCCTACGATAAGCAGCTTGATAAGCCCTGGTTAAACGCATTTGTCATGGCCGGGATCGTCGGTGCGATGATCTTCTTCTTCCCTTCACAATCACAACTACAGAACCAGATCGACGAAAGATATCCGACTAACGCAGTCGAGTTTATGCAGCGACAGCACCTTCAGGGAAAGCTCTTCAATGCTTACCATTGGGGTGGTTACATAGAGTGGAAGGCGCCCGATTTTAAGCCTTTTTATGATGGGCGCGCAGATATTTTTGTTCATAACGGGACGTTTGATGAAGGCTTTCTGGTTGCCGGCATGAAGGAGCCATTCGAAATCCTCAATAAGTACGGCATTGAGTATGTACTTTTTGAGACAGGAACTCCGCTGTCTTACCTGCTGGACCACAGTGCCGAATGGAAGGTAATCTACGCAGATTCGCTGGCGAAGCTTTATCAGAGGGTTCCAAGCGCCAGCGCCACGGGGATCGGTTCTTCACCCCTTGAGGCCCAGCAACGTGCGGCGCCGTACGGCACTGCTCGAACCACAGCAGGACCTATCTCACAATGAGCTATCAGCCAGTCAATGGTCCACACCTATTAGCTGCAGAACTCACTTTACTAGGTGCCTTTTGGATTTTGGCGCTGTTGATAATGCCGGCTGTCTTGCCATCATTCAGCTCTGCCCGGGCACGGTGGCTGAATTGGTTGCTCCTCGATAACCGGCGGGCCGTGTTGTTCGTGACTCTGGCTGCTCTGATGGCTCGAGCCCTGGTGTTACCCGTCGCCGGCATACCCGAGCCTCGCATAAACGATGAATACAGCTACTTGCTGATGGCAGACACATTCGCCCACGGCAGACTCGCCAACCCAACTCCACTCGCTTGGCAACATTTTGAAACCTTTCACGTAAACATGAGACCGACCTACCATTCTATGTATCCCGTGGCTCAGGGGTTGGTCTTGGCGTTGGGCCAGATACTGTTTCATCAGGCCTGGATTGGGGTTTACTTGACCACCGCGCTCTTGTGCGGCGCCATCTGTTGGGCGCTGCAGGCGCTTGTACCTCCAGTGTGGGCCCTGATCGGCGGCCTGATGGCGGTCGCACGGCTTGCGGTCTTCAGCTACTGGATGAATTCATACTGGGGTGGCTCGCTTGCTGCTTTGGGGGGAGCCCTGGCGCTCGGAGCAGTCGTGCGGCTGTCCGCACGCAACCACCATCGTCGACGTGGCACAGCCCTGGCTTGCATATTTGCATTTGCCCTGCTAGTCCTAGCGACGTCGCGCCCCTACGAGGGTTTTGCATTCTCGCTACCTCTGCTTGGATACTTCGGCTACAAGATGATGCAAGGAGCCACATCCGGGGTTCAGCTACGAACCATCCTGTTGCCGGTCATAGTAATCGGGGCCCTCGGGTTAGTCATGATGGGCTTCTACAATCATCAAACCACGGGTAACGTACTTGAAATGCCCTATGTGCTGAATCATCACACCTATTGGCCTCTGCCTTTCTTCTTGTGGGAAAAAGGCAACTCACATCTTGTAATCGTGGACCCGGTGTTTGATCAGTTCATGAAAACCACGGCGCAGAATTACAAACTTGCTGAGACTAATTCAGTTTCGGGACTTGCGGGAATTGAAATCGGTCGACTTTCTCAGAACTGGATGTTCTATGTTGGCCCAGTCCTGACATTACCGGTACTCATCGGCCTGCTTTCAAGCGTCTTCTTCAAACCGCGACTGCGGACCGCAATATGGTTGGCTGTGTTTACGGCCGCCGCCTGTGCACTGTGTCTTTACAACCTGTTGCACTATGCGGCGCCGGCGACAGTAGTCGTATATCTTCTCGCCGCCGAGGGCTTACGGTACCTATGGGAGCAGAGAGAACGCGGCCATCAAGCTTTTGTCATCGCAGTCTGCGCGACCGTGGTGGTGGCATCTCTGGCCAAGCAGACCGGGAGTTCTGCAATAAACACCGTGTTCGCCTTTCCCAATGTCCGGACGCTGATAGCTCAGCAATTAGTGAATAAACCAGGAGACCACCTGGTTCTGGTGTCCTACGACATGCAAAGCCATTATCCGGGAAACGAGCTCGTCCACAACGGCGCAAGCTTCGCATCCGAACGGATTCTGTGGGGACGCTCCAAAGGAAAAGAGAATGATGTCGATTTGTGCAAATCTTATCCCGGCCGCACCTTCTGGAGCGCAACAACGGACGACACGAACGTCATCTTGAGTACTCTCGATCTATGCAAATGAATCGTGCCCAGGACGCTTGCGGGGAGCCGCCAGCCAGCTGGGTGGCAGAGGCTGGAATTAGCCCGTGCTCAGACAACGCTCTGATCGCGTCTCTTTTGATTGGGGTCAACCTGCTGGTATTTGCCCTCGTTCAGAGCGGTAATTTGCGATTCGAGAAGGGAGACTTCAAGATGTTCTATACGGCAGCGATTGCGCTTCGCTCCGGCCAGAACATCTACAATCCTGACGGTTACGCTGCCATTCAGCGCAACATTGTTCCGTCGTTGCCACTTGTTGACGTTAAGCCATATACCCACCCGCCTTATGAGCTGCTGGTCGTCCTACCTTTCTCATTTCTGCGCTACGAGGCCGCGTGCTGGTGCTGGACGTTACTTGCGCTACTTTTGGGTGTTGCCTGTGGACGGCTTTTAGGAAGCTACTGCGCAGTTCTAGGGATGTTCCCGTTCCTCATTGTCCTTTGGGAGCAGCAGGATTCCACATTTGCATTACTCATACTGATTGCCTGCTGGTTTGCTGTTAGAAACGGACGCGACGTATTGGCGGGTCTCATTCTCGGCCTTGCTCTTTTCAAGTTTCAGATCATCGTGCCGCTGGCGCTGGCGCTTGCCTTTTGGCGTCCAAGATTGCTGAAAGGCTTCGCCATCTCGGGAAGTACTGTCTTTGCCCTTTGCCTGGCATTGGTTCGACCGACAGGCATGATAGCTTACTGGCATTACCTTGTGGGTATGACAGGCGCTTCGTATACATCCATTAGCGCTTATCACATGGATCCGCGGCACAATGTCGCACTCCGTGGAATCATTTATGCGTTGGTCGGTCCCCATGCTTACGTAGTTTCAGTAATTACAGGAATCATCGGGCTGTTAATTCTTAGAGTTGTCTGGCGGTTGATGAAGAACCCCGAACCGTCGTGGGAAGTCAAGTTCGCAGCTGCCGTGATTGCCGCCCTGTTGCTCAGTTTCCATCTTTTGGCTCACGATCTCATACTGCTAGCGCTTCCGTTTGTCCTCTTAGCGGGCTCAGTGGCTCGTTGGCCGCTGGCTGCTCTCTATGCTGTACCGATATTGTTCGTTCCACACGCGTCTGCGTGGCTTGCGGTTGTTCCAATATCAAGTTTGGCAGTCATGATGGTGGTTTACTCGGACAGACCACCGATCCTCATGCGTCATAGTTTGGCCAAGACGAAATGCCATCCAACAGCAATTGCCCGAGGAGCTGCATGTGATTAACGGACACCGAGTTATCGTTGTGTTGCCGGCTTATAACGCGGCTAAGACGTTGCAGGCCACCGTCGCCGAACTTCCGGACACGGCTGACCAAACGATTCTGGTCGATGACGAAAGCTCCGACGAAACTGTATCCCTTGCACGCAGTGTGTACGTCCACGACAGCAACTACGGCTATGGACGAAACCAGCAGACGTGCTATCGAGAGGCACTCGCCTGCGGGGTGGACACTGTGGTAATGGTGCATCCCGACTACCAGTACACGCCATTGTTGGTACCTTCCATGGCAGCAATGATCGCCTGTCGCGTTTACGATGTAGTGCTTGGTTCGCGAATTGTCGGTGGCGGCGCTCTCAAAGGGGGCATGCCACTGTATAAATATGTCGCTAACCGCGTACTAACCTTGGTCGAGAATTTGCTTCTGGGGGCGAAATTCTCGGAGTACCACACCGGCTATCGAGCGTTCCGCCGATCTGTTTTGACCACCTTACCTCTACTAGAAAACTTCGATGGTTTCGTATTTGACAACCAGATGCTGGCGCAGTGCGTTCACTTTGGTTTTCGCATTGGAGAAGTATCATGCCCGACGAAATACTTCGAGGAAGCGTCGTCGATTAGCTTTCGGCGGAGCATACGATATGGTATTGGTGTGCTCGTAACCAGCCTGCAATACAGGATGGAACGGTTAGGATTAGGTCGTTTTCGTATGTTCAGCAAACAGGGTAGAAAGCTGGATCTAAAATACTATGGATCGACTTTACCACTAGACTCTGTGCCGTCCGAAATTCCACATCACGACAGGGGCCTTCCCCTGTCGGTGTGGCATAAGTGTCGCGCAAAAGAAAGGAAGATAACAAATGCCTAAGATCGTCAAGGAAGAGACCAAGATAGTGCGAGAACACCCGACCCGGCGTGGGTCCGACCATCCGCATTCTTTCAAGCCAACTGTCGGCTTTCGTACCTGTCGGATATGTGGCCTTGCTAGAAGCCACAAAATCCATGTACCGAGGGATTATGCTATCCAGTAGAGGGGGAAGCTCGCTCTGGGTACCACCTGGTTGGGTGAGGAAGTGTGTGCGAGCTTGGTTTGCTCGAACGAGAGAAGATAAACGGGTGCACCGTTTAGGCAGTTATGAAGGTTAGTCCGCCTGGAGCGTGAAGTTGACATTAATCTGAGTGTCAGCTTCGATGGGTTCCCCGTCCTGATAATAGGGGTTGAAGTGCCACTGTTTCGCAGCGTTTACGGCTGCCTGGATCAGCATGGGATGGCCGCTTACCACGCGCACAGTTTGCACATTTCCATCCTTCCCAATTACAGCCTGCAAGACCACTGTGCCTTCAATGTGCGCTTGCCGGGCCGAAGCCGGGTACAGCGGCGCGACTGGGCGGATCACCAGGCCTTGTGCGCCGCCTGCTGAAATTCTCGGTTTCTGAGCGGCAAGCGTCGACTGCGCGGCCGAATTGTCCTTTAGAACGCTGGTCGTGTTGATTGGAGGCGTATTCTGCAAGCTGGAAGGAACGGGACCGGGCGTTTGCGTTGCACCTCCAGGGGAAGCGGTCGCCTTGTAAACACCGGCAACATCATTCGAAGCCCTGATTGCCGGTTGGCTCATCGCTCCACCGCCTTGCGTTCCGGCCTGGCTTGCGGACAGTGTGGTCGGAACCGTTCTGACGACGCCTCGGTCCTGCGGCCTGAACTCGCTTCTGGTCAGCAGTGGCTGACCAGCGGCGTGCGTTCCAGAATCGCTTGACATTTCAGATTGATCGAGGCCTTGGTTCGCCGAACTGTGGGTGAGGTCGTTCTCAGCAACTTTAGCCGGAAGGGTAGGATTCCGGTGTGAGCTCCACTCGATTGCTCCGTATGCCGTAAGAACCGCAAACGCAGCAATCGCAATCACCATCCACCATTTCTTTCCTCTAGCGTCTCCAACTCCAGTCGTGATTTCGAAGCTGATCGCCGGTGTGGTGCCCGTTTCGGGTGAAGCGGGGCGTTGGGCTTCGTCCTTGGCTCGTGGAGCAAGGTCATGGCTTGGCGTAAGCGTTTTCGACTCAATCATCGATTGAGCTAACCTATCGGGCACGTTTGAAACTCGCGACTCTCCACCCTGTTCTGGCGACGTCGCTGCTTTCAATGTGACTGTTATAGGACTCGACGATAACCCAGGGTCGTCAGAGTTACCTGTCTTTGCGCGACGTTGTTTCTGGGACGATACCTTATCGACTGACTTCTCTCGCTGTGGTGGTGCTTCGGCAAGCGGCGACTTCCCTGCGACCCACATATCCAACTCTAGATTGGCTACAAAATCATCGAGGTGGGCAAAACTGTCTCGAAGAGTCGCAAGCGCTTCGGCATCTTCGGGCTCTCTCAAACCACATGCCCACTTGATCCATTGGTCGGCCTCCGGACCCGGCAGAGTTGGTGATCCTGCCTCGGACTCGGCCCGGGACCGTAACTCGGAAATCGCTTCCTCACGAAGCCGGTTCAGTTGATTTACACGGAGTGCCCGATGGTGGAGAATATTGCCGCTTTCCAACTCCCTCGCCAGGGCCAAAAGACGGTGCCGCAGCTGCTCTCGAACGTCCTGAGCCGGGTTCCCAAGTTCCGCTCCGTTCGACAAAGGCGCCCCAGCCCCGGTTTTGGCCACCCACATGCCAGGCTCGAGGTTGGCGACGAAATCGTCGAGGATTGCAAATCCGGTGCGAAGAGCCTGAAGAGATGCCGCATCTTCAGGCTCTTTCAAGCCGCACGCCCATTCGATCCAATGATCGGCTTCAGGGCCAGGTAGAACTGATGGCTGTTTCCCCAACTCGGCCTGCGATCGTAGCTCGATGATCGCCTGCTGGCGGAGTTGATTCAGTTCCTCTACGCGGACTGCTCGACGGTGCACAATCGAGCCACACTCCAACTCCATCGCGAGACCCAGAAGACGGGAGCGAGCAGCCGAAATGTTCGGGATTTCCGCAAGCAGTGCGTCCAGCTCCTCCCGGCTCTGCCATGCAGCCTCAGGTAAGACCGACGCCACAAGAGAGCGCAGGTTTCGATTGGATTCTGCAGCTACACTGAGCTGCTTGATGATTCCCTCGACGTCGACAGATTTGACTGCCTTGAGTGCTTCCAGGCTTGCGAATGGAAGAGACAAAGAGTCGTCCAGCGAAGCAAGGGCGTCGGGAGGAAGCAATGAACTCATGTCAATGTCCCTAGACCGGGGTGGTCACCTTGACTACCCACATATGAGGTTCGAGGTTGGCAACAAAGGTGTCGAGGTGGACAAATCCGTTCCGAAGGGTCTGGAGAGCTTCGGCATCTTCGGGCTCTTTCAAGGCACACGCCCATTCGATCCAACGGTCTGCTTCGGGGCCGGGCAGAGTTGGCGGGAGTCCAGCCGCCTTGGCCTGGGCTTGTAATTCGTTGATCGCCTGCTCACGGAGTTGATCCATTTGCGTGACCCGCACAGCCCGGCGGTGCACGATCATGCCGCGCTGCAACTCGGTCGCAAGGGTTAAAAGACGGGAACGAGCCCCCATGATCCTATCGATCTGCCCAAGGAGCGCGTCAAGGTCCTCTCGATTCTGCCATGTGGCTTCAGGCAATACCGACGTCACAAGTGAACGCAGGCTTCCTACAGCTTCTGCGGCCATCGCAAGCTGGTTGCTTACTTCTTTCACATCAACTGACTGGGCCGCCTTCAGTTTTCCCAAGCTATCAGATAGCAGCGCTAAAGAATTATCTAAAGACGTACAGATTGGTTGGCACATTGTACTCATGTCTATCTCCTAAACTACGGCTTTCGTTCCGGCAAACCACATGTCGGGCTCCAGGTTGACTATAAAATCGTCAAGGGCTGCAAATCCGCTCCGAAGAGCGCGAAGAGCTTCTGCATCGTCAGGCTCCTTCAAGGCGCATGCCCACTGGATCCATTGGTCGGCCTCAGGTCCCGGCAGAATTGGCGGTTCTTCACCGGGCTCAGCCTGAATTCGTAACTCTAGGACCGCCTGTTCACGGAGTTGTTCCATCTGTTCGACCCGTGATGCCCGGCGGTGAACCATGCTGCCGACCTCCAACTCCATCGCGAGAGCCAGAAGGCGGGAGCGGGCCTCCGAAATCTTCTGGATCCGCCCTACCAGCGCATCAAATTCCTCTCGGCTATGCCATGAAGCGTTGGGCTTTACTGACAGTACCAACGAGCGCAGGTTTCGAGCCGCTTCTGCAGCCGCCTTTAACTGTTCAATGACTTCAGCAATATCGACGGATTGCGCAGCCTTCAGTTTTTCCAGTCCTTCGGCGAACAGCGCCAGAGAATTGTCCAGAGATTCATGGGTGTGAGGCCACAATGGATACACGGCAAGCTCCTAAGTAGGAGATTTTTCTTTCCTCGCTCTCAACTCTTCCCGCGACCTCGGAGCATCGTGGGAGAGAATGGTGACACCTCTCCGGTTCTACTCTGAGCGCTATCTGGCACACACTCCCGTCCTGCCCTTCAATGAGCTGCGGTCAGTGTCCGGCAACCTATGAGAGCAAACAACATGCCAAACGTGACCCAAGCAATTCC
>Ga0306923_10000896_pt1 | contig 25057 bp, 20 predicted proteins | sample sta12Can44000108_FD_203841 | JGI IMG/M metagenome (GOLD analysis project Ga0306923, IMG submission 203841) | Lab enrichment of tropical soil microbial communities from Luquillo Experimental Forest, Puerto Rico - statanox.12C.anox.44.000.108 (v2)... | ecosystem: Environmental > Terrestrial >... | reverse complement strand
AATCCAACTAAATCCTTTTGGATTTGCACCAGGCTCTCCTGCGCCAGCGTATTATGAACCGAGGCTCGTGCCAGGCCCAGCGCGGCATTGAGTTCGTCCACAGCGCCATAGGCCTCGACTCGCGGGTGGCACTTCGAAACCCTCCGGTTGTACATGAGGGCCGTGGAACCTTCATCGCCGGTTTTGGTCACGATGCTCATGAAATCACTAGTCTACAGATTTTTCTCCACAGCGAGTTTGTAAGCGCCGAGACCGTCGACGATGGCGCTGGCGAGCTGTTTTCGGTAGCTGGCAGAACTAATTTTCTGACCCTCGACAGGATGAGAAAGGAATCCCGCTTCGATCAGGATGGCCGGCATCGGAGCATCGCGGAGGACCCAAAACCGGGCCCGATGAACCCCACGGTCCTCCACGCCCAGTTTTTTCGTGAGCAACTTTTGAACCTCGTATGCCAGAAACATGTTCTGATCGTTGTTGCGGTTGCCTGCGAACCACCCTGATCCCCACATCTCGCCCCCAGCGTTAGTGGATGGCGCCCCCGCCGGCGTGAGACAATACACTTCGGCCCCCTTAACCGAACTGGATGAGGACACCGTGGAATTAAAATGCAGGCTGACGAACAAATCGGAGTTCCGGCGCCGAGCGATTTCGGGGCGAGTCGGCAACTCGACAAAAGAGTCTTTCGTGCGGGTCAGGTTTACTTTCCATCCAGCGCGTTTGAGCTGGGACTCCAGCTCCTGGGCAAGCAGAAGCGCAAACTTTTTTTCCTGATTGCCACCGACCTGAAAACCCGGGTCTCTTCCGCCATGCCCCGGGTCGAGACAAATAGAACGCACCGGCCCTCGCCGAACCCTGGGAGGTGAAAGCACCGGCTCGAAGGTGGTTCGGGTGTCTGCAGTTGAAATCCATACCGCTTCCCCCTTTTGAACCAGCGGGAACAAAAGCCGCACTTCCACCCCATTAATCTGAGCTTCGGGTGAGTGGATTTGAAGAAGAATTTGTCCGCCGTTATGGCTTAACTCTATTGACTCGTCTGGTTTTACCCAGCGCCAGCTAAACTGACGAGACTTTGCCCAATCCGACAGCCGGACATATTCCTTGCCTGCAATCCTTGTTTCTTCCAAATCCGGGGATGATGCTGCGTGACACCAGAGCGGCCCGGCTAGCAGAGCCAGCAACCACCCATACAAAAGCGAGGAGCCACGCATTGCGCGCAATCTGCATTGCGCTTCTACGGACTTCAAGCCCAGAGAGAGTAAATTCTTAATTCTTAGTTCTAATTTTGCTGCGCCTTCTCCTGCCGCTCGGCTATTAAGAACTGAGAATCAAAAATTTATTGTCGAATCTGCAGGCTCCTGGTTATCGCACGCAAAAGCTTTTTCGGTTTGGGATTGCTTCCCTGCCACAGTGCGCTTAGCTTTTTCCGCCATCTGTGGTGAAACAAAGTTGCATATGGACAAGACGGCCGAACTCATAATCGATGGGCAGAACTATAAGCTTCCCGTCGTCGAGGGATCGGAGCACGAGCGGGCCATCGATATCTCTTCGCTTCGGAACACAACAGGCTTAATCACGCTGGACGATGGCTACGCCAATACCGGCTCCTGCCAGAGCCAGGTGACCTTTATTGATGGTGAAAAGGGCATCCTCCGCTACCGCGGGATCCCAATCGAGGAACTGGCCGAGAAATCCACCTTCATCGAGGTCGCGCATTTGATCATTATGGGCCACCTGCCCACCAGCACCGAGTTGAGACGCTTTTCGGATCTGCTGACCGACAACGAGTTGCTTAACGAGGCCATGAAGCACCACTTCGAGGGCTTCCCCGCCTCTGCTCACCCGATGGCCATTCTCTCCTCGATGATCAACGCCGCGAGTTGCTTTTATCCCGAGTTGCTCAATGATGATCGTCACGAGCATTTCATGGTTGGCGCCGCTCGCCTCCTTTCACAGGTTCGCACCATTGCCGCTTTTGCTTACCGCAAGTCACGCGGATTGCCCATTATTTATCCAAAGCCTGAGTTCAAGTACACTGCCAACTTCCTTCACATGATGTTCTCGGTGCCCTACAAGGACTACGACATCAAACCGGAGTCAGTTAAGGCACTGGACCTCATCTTCCTGCTCCATGCCGACCACGAGCAAAACTGCTCCACTGCCACGGTTCGCACAGTCGCCTCCAGCCGGGCCAATCTCTTCGCCAGTGCTGCAGCGGGTGTCTGCGCCCTCTGGGGTCCGCTGCATGGCGGCGCCAACCAGGCTGTCCTGGAAATGCTACAAGCCATCCATGATTCGGGAGACGACGGGTCCAGGTTCATCGCGGCAGCTAAGGACAAGAACAGCGGCAAACGGCTGATGGGCTTCGGCCACAGGGTTTACAAGAATTACGATCCGCGCGCCAAGATTATCAAAAAGGCCTGCGATGAGGTCCTCTCAAAGCTGCACATATCCGACCCCCTTCTGGACATCGCACGACACCTTGAGGAAGCCGCCCTTAGGGACTCGTATTTTGTGGAACGCAAGCTCTATCCCAATGTCGATTTTTACAGCGGAATAATCATGCGGGCGATCGGCATTCCTGTGGAGATGTTCACCGTGATTTTCGCCATAGGGCGCATGCCGGGCTGGATTGCCAATTATAAAGAAGTGATGGAGGCTCCGACCCGCATCTACCGGCCTCGCCAGGTTTATACCGGACCGACTTTGAATCACTATTTACCCATCAAGGAACGCAAATAGGCCACCGGCGCAAACCGCCGGCGGACTCAATTCCGGCTCAGTACTTCGCGGAGCGCCGCCGCCGCACCAACTTCAATGAACCTTCACGAATTTCAGGCCAAACAACTCCTGTCCAGGTTCGGCGTCCCCGTGCCACAAGGTGAAGTCTGTGATTCGCCCGAGAGCGCAAAGAACACCGGCGAACAATTGTTCAAGAACGGCGCTCGGATGGTCGTCGTTAAATCGCAAATTCATGCGGGCGGGCGCGGCAAGGGCACCTTCAATACCGGCTTTCGCGGCGGAGTTAAGCTATGCAAGACGGCTCAGGAAGTTTACGAGAACGCTCGCGCAATGCTTGGCAATATTTTGATAACCAAGCAAACCGGACCGGATGGACGGCTGGTGAGCAAGCTCCTGGTCGCGGCAGCCCCTGATATTGAAAAGGAACTGTACGTTGCCGTGTTGCTTGACAGAGCCGTCTCAAAGCCGGTGCTCATGGCTAGCACTGAGGGCGGAATGGACATCGAGGAAGTCGCGGCGAAAACTCCCGACAAAATCACCAAAGAACCTATCGACCCGGTTCTGGGCCTTCTGCCATACCAGGCGCGAAAAGTTGCCGCAGCCTTGAACCTTCGCGGTGAACTGCTCAACCAGGGCGCAAAAGCCCTTCAGGGAATTTATCGAACCTGGTGGGATTGCGACGCTTCCCTGGTCGAGATAAACCCTTTCTGCATTGTGTCAACCCACGAAGGCAAACAGACGGTTCTCGCTGTCGATGCCAAGCTCTCCCTCGATGACAACGCTCTCTATCGCCATCCTGACCTGCAGGCAATGCGCGATTTGGCTGAGGAAGCTCCACTGGAAATCGAAGCCAGCAAATTCAATCTGAACTACATTAAACTGGACGGCGCGATCGCGTGCCTGGTGAATGGAGCCGGTCTGGCCATGGCCACCATGGACATCATCCAACATTTTGGCGGCCGTCCCGCGAATTTTCTCGACGTCGGCGGCGGCGCCAGCCAGCAACAGGTTACGGCTGCTTTCCAAATCATACTTCAAGACCCGAATGTTAAAGGCATTCTGGTAAACATTTTCGGCGGAATCATGGATTGCGATGTAATCGCCAAAGGCATCGTTGCAGCTGTTAAGCAAACTGGTCTAAAGCTGCCCCTCGTCGTGCGCTTGGAAGGCAATAACGTCGTGGCGGGTAAACAAACTTTGGCCACCTCCGGCCTGACAATCATCAGCGGGGATTCCATGGCTGACGCCGCGCAAAAAGTCGTCGCCGCGGTCGCTGGCAAATGAGGCCATGTTGGACGAAGCGCTCATCGAGCAGTTAAACAAAGGATACATTTGCCCGGTAGAAGCCGGTCCGGCCTGGCGCGCCGCCTTTCACTACGGTTTTGATATGTCACTCGTAGAGAATGCGCTTGCAAAATCCCCCGAACAAAGGCTGGCGGATCACCAACGAATGCTTGATGTAATCCTGGAACTCAATCCTTGCCTGAGCCATGAGGCCACCCCAGGATGATCGCGCCCTCCTGGCCAGGCTTAGCCAGCACAAAGTGGTCTTCGTGGTTATCGGCGGGGTGTGCGGTGTATTACACGGTGTTCCTCTGGTTACTCTGGACCTTGACATCTGTTGCCCGTTCACTTCGGAGAATCTGTTTCGTTTGCAAGCATCCGTGCAGGATCTGCATCCGTATCATCGCATGACGCCAAACCGGTTGCCTTTTCACCTCACCGAAGAACTGGCCACGCAACTGCAAAGCGTGTACTTACAGACCGACCTCGGAAGCTTAGATTGTTTAAGCCACGTAACAGGGCTGGGGACTTATGACGATGTCTTCAAGCGGTCGATAATGCAGCGCACCTCCTTCGGTGAGTTCCGCATACTGGAAATTGACGCTCTGATTGCGGCCAGGCAGGCAATGGGCCGAGAGAGAGATTTCGCAGCGGTCCGGCTGCTTAAGGCGATCAAAGAAAGAAAAAAAAACACCAACGGGTCGCGCTAACACTCAAGCCATGTCCATTCTAATCACTCCTGAAACGCGCATTTTAGTCCAAGGTATTACCGGCAGCTTCGGCGCACGGCACACCCAACTGAGCCTGGCCTATGGCACCCAGGTTGTCGCCGGGGTTACTCCAGGAAAAGGCGGCCAGCTTTTCGAAAACAAAGTGCCCATCTTTGACACCGTCGTTGAGGCCATGAAGCAAACTGGCGCCACCGCCTCGGCAATCTTTGTTCCGCCGGCATTCGCGGCAGACGCAATTCTCGAAGGAGTTGATGCTGGTCTTGAGTTGGTGGTGTGCATCACGGAAGGCATTCCCGTTAATGACATGCTTAAAGTCAAGCGCGCCATCCAAGGGCGCAAAACGCGTTTAATCGGACCGAATTGTCCGGGCATCGTAGCGCCCGGACCTGGCCAAGATTCCCTGGGTGGGTGTCGCATTGGCATCTCGCCAGGATATATTCACAAACAAGGTAACGTGGGCGTGGTGTCCCGCAGCGGCACGCTTACCTATGAAGCGGTTTGGCAACTCACTTGTCGTGGCGTTGGCCAGTCAACCTGTGTCGGGATTGGCGGCGATCCCGTTAATGGCACATCTCACTTGGATGTCATCAAGCTCTTTGCTGCAGATCCGCACACATACGGTATTATCATGATCGGCGAGATCGGTGGTTCGGCGGAAGAAGAGGCCGCGGCCTGGATCAAAGATAATTGCAAGAAACCGGTAGCAGGCTTTATCGCGGGCGCAACAGCGCCGCCGGGACGCAGGATGGGCCACGCCGGCGCTATTGTCAGCGGAGGCACTGGAACCGCCGCGGCCAAAATCGCCGCTTTCAAGTCCGCCGGGATCGGGGTTGCCTCGACACCTTCAGAAATGGCTCAGACCCTCCTGCAAATGATGTGAGCGCTCAAACGGGGCTATCGTCGGGACGCTCAGAGTCCTGCTCAGGGCACTAATTCGCTTTTCCTGAAAGCCGCCAATGGACGCCATCGATTCACTGCTCAACATCGCCGGTCTTCTGCTCTGCTTGAGCTGGCGCTCTGCGCACCAGGATCCGCTGGCTCGCAGCGCGCCGGCCACGCTAGTGGGAGCCTTAAAACGCACCGAACCCAGGCGACTCACCGGTTGGCAGTTGGCCCTGGCCCTCTCCTGCATTTTAGCCGCGCGCGCCCTGGTTTATTGGCTCGTCGGGGCACCGGCGGAATGGACACCCAAACTCAATCTCGAGCTGATTGTCCTTCCCTTTAGAATCGACCTGTTCAGCGAAGCGCTGGTTTTTTCGTGCCTCAGTTTCGTGCGAATCGTGGCGGTGTTTTATTTTTGGTTAATAGTGCTTGCTATCATTAACCGTCAAAGCACCGAACCTGACATGATCCAAAAAGCAATCCGATTGCAATTGGGGAGAGCGGCTCAGTGGTCCTGGCCTTTACAGGTGCTGGTTCCTTTTGCCATGGTCATGCTGCTGTGGGTCGCGTGCAATCCGATGTTGATGAGCCTGAACCTGGTCGACCCGACTCATTCCGTGGCGCACCTGTTGGAACAAGGCTCTTTAGTCGGGTTGGGGTTGTTCTTAAGCTTGAAATACTTGCTGCCGATGCTCCTTTTGCTGCACCTGATTACCAGTTACGTTTATCTGGGCAAAAACGCTTTTTGGGATTTCGTCGCCGCCACGGCAAACCAGCTGACTGGTCCACTACGCCGGCTCCCGCTTCGCTTCGCCAAATTGGATCTTAGCCCGGTTGTGGGAGCGTTTCTGATTTTGTGCGCGCTACAGTGGTTGCCTAATTTAATTCTGAGCAAACTCACCGCTTCGAAAGTAAGCACCTGGCCGCTGTAGTTCAGGCCGGCCTTGGCAGCTTGATCGTCACCACTGTGTTGGAATCCCGCTTGCTGTCGATGCTAAGCGTCCCGCCATGAAGCTCAGTCAGCCGTTTGGCGATGGAGAGCCCTAATCCGATGCCCTGTTGCTCGTGTAATTTGCGGTCGAATTGCATGTAAGCACCCACGCGCGCTATATGTTCGGTTGAAAATCCGCGGCCTTGGTCGGCAACTGTCAAAGTCATACTCCCGGCGGTGGGCGCAAGCCTCACATTTACGCGAGCGCCTTTTTCGGAAAACTTGAAAGCGTTCTGCACTACTTCATCGACAATTTTGGCCAGGTAATCTTCGGAAATGGCGATCGGGTGCTCCTCAAGGCTGAGGCTCAGGTCGTTTTCGCGATTAGCTTGCTGGGCCTGGGAACGGGCCTCTTTCTGGACCAGCGCAGCCGGAGACTTGGTTTGCTTCTTGCGCAAAGCGGTAAGTTTTTGCGGATCGGTGCCCAGCAACTCGATCTGCGCATAGATCAGGAAGTTCTCAATCAGCCGCTCCAGTCGTCGACCCGACTGATGGATCACATGGCCCATTTCGGCTACCTCCTCGGGTGGCAAAGTCGCGGCTTCCGAGCTTAAGATCTCGCCGTAGGCCAGAATTCCATTAAGAGGCGTTCGCAACTCATGGGGAAGCATCAGGCTGATGTTATCGCGCAAATCGGCAAGCTTCTTCTCGGCCTCCTCACGAACCGTTTGAACTTTTTTGAGCCGTGCTTCCACTGCGGCGTACAAAGCTTCAATCGAAAACGGTTTTGGCAGGTAATCGTCCGCGCCCAACTCCATTCCGTGACGCATCCCGGCATTGTCAGCCAGACCTGTCATGAGAATGAAGGGGACGGAGGCTGTCGCTGGCTCCTTGCGCAACGACGAGAGAGTAAGATATCCGTCCATCTTCTCCATGTTGACGTCGCACAGAATCAGGTCGGGCAGTGAGCTGCGGGCCGTCTCGATGCCGGCAGCGCCATTCTCTGCTTCCAGCACCTCAAAGCCCTTCTGCTCCAGCGCCATGTGCACCATCTCACGCAGCCAGATTTCGTCGTCAATCACCAGGATTCTCTTCATCTCTAAGCAAACATTAAATATTTGGTCGGGGCCGGGCCGTACCCTGGAGGGGCCTGCCTCCGCCTGGCAAACCGTCGCCCGACTGTCCTAAAATCGAACAAGCCCAAGACACCAGTTGCGCAGTCGTCCACAGACATCCCACGCAGACCGCAGCGCCGGCTTTTCTTTGCCAACAAAGCAAGTCTTTTGCCTCTTTTTCATCGAACAGGTTTTCGCTGATTCAGATCCCCTCAATCCATCAAAACCCAGCACAAGGAGACAGCCGGCCTTGCGCGCGCTCATCGCCATTTCTCACCCATCGGATGCTATTTATCCACGAAAGTTACCCACTAAATCTTCAACTGTAACATCCGCTATGGCGGTCTTCACAAGATCAGCTGCCTGTAGACACTCCGCCCGAAAGCTTTGAGCCACCGCCACGCAACGCATCCCTGCCGCAATTGCCGCCTGAATCCCGTTCACTGCATCTTCAATGACCACACAATTGACAGGCTTCACACCCAGTATTTGGGCTGCCCTAAGAAAAATATCGGGCGCGGGTTTCTTGACCGCCACATTCTCGCCTGTGACCACCCCATCCCACGCCTCAATTGGCAGTTCAATTTGTGCCAGATTCGCGGCAACCTTCACTCTATCAGCGCTTGAAGCCACTGCCAGACGCAACCCGGCTCCGCGACATGCCTTAACCAGCTGGACCGCACCCGAAAAGGCTCTTAACCGTGCTGGCACTAACGCCAGATAAATCTCGTATGTGCGTCGCTTGGCCGCCGCAATGTCGAGGGGAAAGCCGTACTTCTCCGCAACGCCACCTATGTACCTGTCTTCCCCGGTGCCGATAAAGGGTCGAAAATCCTCTGACACCACGTTCAGACCTTTCTCGCGGAACATTTCGATAGCCGCCGCGTTGATGAGCGGTTCGGAATCCGTTAGGACGCCATCCATATCGAAAATGGCGGCACGAATTTCAGTCTTTGTGTCCAAAAGTCAAAGCGTTTTCCGGCGCGGTTGTTCAACTAACCTGCAGGCCATAATTGCAGCACTTCTGAGAATACTGCTTCCGTCGGCAGCCTTTCCAGACCGGTGGAGTACCGCAACAGCTTTACCTTTTCACTGGGCGGCCGCCAGATTTCCTCACGTGTCGTACCCCACAAGACCAGGGCTGGCAGCCCGAGAGCAGCGGCGAGGTGAGAGATTCCTGAATCGTGCCCAATGAAGCCGTGGCAGCGAACCAATAACCGCGCCAACTCCGCAAGTGGCAAGCTTTGCGCAACTCGAGCCCGCGCGAGCGGCAAGGCTGCCGCCAGGCGTTGCAACCTCTCTCCCTCGGCCTCTCCACCTACCAGGAGCAGCTGGAAAGGAGTCTGATCGATCAAGCGCTGCAATAGTTCAGCCCAACGGTCTTCGGGCCAATTTTTGAGATCGCTGCCGCTGCCTGGATGCAACGCAAGTCGACGAGTTGTCGGGACCACACTTGCTCCCTGCGCCGGAGGGGCTCCAGGTTCGCCATTCAAGGCCTGGTCATGACCACTAATCACGAGCTTGGGCACGGGGTCAGCCTCAAAAATGGCCAGCCGCTCCAACGGCTTGAGATAAACCTTGCAAGCGTGCATTCGCACCCGTTCATCAGGTCGGTGCGGGCAGGCGATGAATTGAGCCGGTGAGCAGCGGCTGATATTCGTTCTGAAAATATCATCCGGGTCGTAAAGATACGAAACGATGAGGTCAAACTCGGAAAAATAATCCGCAAGGTCCTCGGATAACGTGCCGTTGCGGGCAAAAAAACCAGCCAGTGAGCGGGCTTCTATAGAACTTGCCTGGTCCACCAGTCCGCCAGCGACCGCCAGTTGCACGATATGGGGATACCCAAGCACCTCGAGATGGGCTTGCGGAAACTGGCTGCGCATCGCCGCAATCGCAGGCAGTGTCAAAATGAAATCGCCAATCGCCCCGCCCCGAATTACCAGGATTTTAGCGCGATGCGAGTTCACTGCATCCTGCCAAGCCGGCAACTAAAACTTGGTCAAACCGAGCACAGCGACAAATAATCCAAAGGCAAGACGAATGCCGCAGCCAACCTTGATTCGTTTCTCCGTCGCGGTCGCCCAGTTCAGGAAGTCGCGCAAGCGCCATGGCGAAACCGTGAGCCAGATTCCCGCCATCACCAGAAGATAAGCCCATGCCTGGATGATCAGAACGAACGAGCTCTCGGCAAGGTGGGGTCGGCCCGTGTCGACCATCAGCTTGGCCAGCAACAGGAAAACCACGGCCAGCCCGCGAACCGCAAGAAAGTCCTGCACATAAATGCAGCTGCCAATGCCAACCGCCGCAAAGCCCGCGAACAAGATATTTTTGTAGGCTGCGAAATCGGAGATGGATTCCTGGCTCAGATTATAAACAAACCAGGCCGTCCCCAAGAGCATCAACCCATAACCCCAGGGCACCGAGCGAGGAAACTTGCGCACGGCTGCGGCAAAAGCGGCTGGCTTTACAAAACCGTAGATTTGAGGAAGCCCCATGCCTAGCCCAAGCACGATTGCCAGGGTAGAAAGCTTAAATGCAAGCATAACTTAAAATCACTCGTTGAGATTAACGACAGCGGGGTCCCCGTAAAGGGTAAACGAACCGGCACGCGAAACCTTCACATCCATGACCTGGCCGCGATGGCGCTCGGCTCCTTCAAACACGACAATTTTGTTGCAACGCGTCCGGCCGGTGAGTCGTTCCGGGTTTCGTTTGCTTGGACCTTCAACCAGGATTTCCACCTGGCCCCCAACCAATGCCCGGTAGCGACGGCCTGCAATTTCATTAACCAATGCCAAAAGCCGTTGGTGACGCTCCTCCCGAATCGCCTCCGGAATTTGATTAGGCATAACGGCAGCCGGTGTATCCCGACGCTCGGAGTAACGGAAGATATAAGCCTGATCAAACTCAACCTCTCGGGCCAACCGCAGTGTTTCTTCAAAGTCCGCATCCGTTTCGCCCGGGAAACCCACGATAAAGTCGGTGCTCAACCCAATATTGGGACGGACCTGTCGCAGCTTGTCGATAAGCTCCAAGTACCGTTGGCGAGTATAACCGCGATGCATCAACTTCAGCACCCGATCGCTGCCGCTTTGGACAGGCAGATGTGCGCTCTCAACCAGCTTGCTCAGCCGGCCATACGCCGCCACCAGGTCATCTCCATACCCCTTTGGATGCGGTGAGGTAAACCGCACGCGCTCCAGCCCCTCAATCTCTTGAGCAGCCTCCAGCAATTGCACAAAAGCCGAAAGTCCGTTGCGCACGGGAATGTCGCGCTTCCCGTAACTGGTGACAATTTGGCCCAAAAACGTGATCTCCTTAACCCCGCGACTCACTAGTTCCCGGCATTCGGCAAGAATATCGGGGATGGTTCGGCTGCGTTCTTCGCCACGTGTGTAGGGCACAATGCAAAACGTGCAGTATTGGTTGCAACCTTGCATGATACTCACGAACGCTGTGAAGGACTTCTTCCCGTTTCCGTTCAGCAAATGCTCGCGAATGGCTGCTTCGCTTTTCGCCTCCGCTTCGACATCGACAATTTTATCCCGCTTACCGGCCAGGAGATCCTCCAAATGGTCGGTGACCCGATGGAATTTCTGTGTCCCGAGTACCAAATCAACGTCGGGCAACCTATCGATCAACTCTTTGCCACGGCTCTGGGCCATGCAACCCAGAAAGCCAAAGACGATATTCGGCCTCTGACGACGGGTGTCTGCAATAAGAGCCTCCATCTTGTGCAACGCTTTTTGCTCTGCCATGTCGCGCACACTGCAGGTGTTCAACAACACGACGTCAGCCGCCGTCTCGGACTGCGCCAGAGAATACCCCTTGGCAACCAACTGCGCCGCGACTGCCTCGCTGTCGCGCTCATTCATCTGGCATCCGTAAGTTTTGATATAAACACTGGGCATTTCCGCACCAAAATAGTCGTGCAAGCTACGACAAATCAACGCCATTGAAAAGCCGCCTTTTGCGAGGGGCACGGAATTGGCCGCGTCTGGATACCGCCACCGACAGCGCGGGACGTCCTTCGGTTCGTAGCAGTTTCGAACGCGTAGCAGACCTTGCGCCGAAGGCGCACAATCCCTCAGCCCGGCCCAACGGGCCGGGTTGTCGTTAGGTCAAGGTCAGCGCCCCCAAAGGGGCGCGATGCCCAGTGCCCTGGATCCAATGATGCCTTTGGAAATATCCCAGCCTATTAGGCCGCATTTGGAAGTGGCAATTGATCCCCACTCCGCTGGGCCGGGCTGAGGAATTAGGGCCTTCAGGCAAACTCGGATATTTAAGGTTGCCCCAATCAAACCAGGTTTGCAGCATGCCGCCTGACTGATCCGGGTTCTTCCATACTTCTTTACGTCAGGCGCATTGCAGCGGTTGGCGCTTGGCTTGGCCGCCATCCTGCTCTGGCAGTTTGCACTCAACGCCTCTGCTGCCACCACGCTCGAGGTCGCAAATCTACGATGCGAGTACCAAATCGACCCTAACGGCATGGACGTCCTTCAGCCTCGCTTAAGCTGGACTCTTGCCTCTCTGCAGCGTGGCCAGAAACAAAGCGCGTTTCAGGTCCTGGTCGCCCGCTCGCCTGAGATGCTGCGGCGCAACGAAGGAGACTTGTGGGACACAGGTAAAGTCGTCTCAGATGAATCCATTCAGATCATTTACAAGGGCATACCGCTCAATTCGCGTTCCCGGGCCTGGTGGAAGGTTCGGGTCTGGGACAAGGACGGTAACGTATCGGACTGGAGTGAGTCCTCACGCTGGAGCATGGGATTGCTGCATCAGTCCGATTGGCACTCCGATTGGATTGCTGACCCGGCTTTGTTGGCCGCCTCCCCGACGGCACAGACCCGAACTAACCCACTACCCGCCACAATGCTCAGAAAGACCTTCCAGTCTGAGGCGGCACTACGGCGAGCTACCGCCTATGTAACCGCGCTGGGTTTGTACGAAGTCCGAATCAATGGCCAACGCGTTGGGGACCAACTTCTGGCTCCTGAATGGACCAGCTACTCCAACCGCGTTCAGTACCAGACCTACGATGTCACTGGCCTGGTGCGTGGAGGCACAAATGTAATCACGGCACTCATCGGCGAAGGTTGGTACGCTGGCCGCCTGATGGCGGTCGGGCGTTGTGCTTACGGTAACACTCCGATGTTCCTAATGCAGCTGGAATTCGAGTTAGACGACGGTTCTCGTAAGGAAATCCTCACTGACAGTACTTGGAAAGTTAACAGCAACGGTCCGATGCGGGCTGCTGGCATTTATGATGGCGAAACCTTTGATGCGCGGAATGAACGGCCCGGATGGGACAGTCAAAACTTCGATGACGCTTCCTGGACTGCGGCAACAGCATTTCCTCTCGATGCTCGTCAACTCGTGTGGCAGCGCAACGAGCCCATTCGATTCGAACAGGACCTCAGTTGCCAAAAACTTTCACAACCGAGGCCGGGTACTTTTGTTTTCGATTTAGGCCAGAACATGGTTGGCTGGTGCCGCCTTCGCGCGCAGGGCACTCCTGGGGTCGTGGTGACTATCCGCCACGCCGAAGCCCTGAACGATGACGGTACGGTCTATACCGCCAATTTACGTGGAGCGCTACAGACTGACTATTACACCCCGGCTCGAACAGGAGAGTTCACCTTCGAACCTCACTTTACTTACCACGGGTTCCGATTCGTAGAGGTTACTGGCCTCGCTGCCCCACCGACTGCTGAAGCAGTCTTAGGCCGTGTTTTCCACTCTGCCGCACCGGCCGTCGGCGGTTTCGAATGTTCAGATCCAGCATTGAACCGACTCATGCGCAATGTCATGTGGACTGAACGCGCCAACCTAATGAGTTCGCCAAACGATTGTCCCCAGCGTGATGAACGTTTTGGTTGGATGGGCGACATCCAGGCGTTTGCTCAAACCGCAATGTTCAACCGGGACCTGGCGGCGTTCTGCACAAAATTTGCCCAGGATATCCGGGATGATCAGGCACTCGACGGGCGGTTCCCGGATTTCGCGCCCCATCCAGGCGATCCAAACGCGAAGTTTTCCGGCGTCCCGGCCTGGGGTGATGCCGGAGTCCTGGTTCCGTGGTGCGCCTACCTCAATTATGCGGATCGTCGCTTGCTCGCGGAACAGTTCGACAGTGCGCAACGGTGGGTTGATTACATTCACACCTTGAATCCCAACCTCATTTGGGTCAAAGGCCGGAACAATGATTACAACGACTGGCTCAACGGCGATTGGATCAAGGCGGCAACCTGGCCGACCCACGGCTCATCGGTACCTAATGAACTTTTTGCCACGGCATTCTTTGCGCATTCAACCGAGCTGGTTGCAAAAATGGCAGACCAACTGGGACGAACGGAACAATCGCTCAGATACCGCAAGCTATTCGCGGAAATCAAGGATGCCTTCAATGAACGTTTCGTTACATCGGATGGGACCATGACTGGCGACACGCAGGCCGGTTATGCGCTGGCGCTGGCGTTTGAACTAATGCCGGAAAAATTGCGCGCCGCGGCCACGGCGCATCTTGTCGCTGCAATCCATCAATACCACGACCACCTGTCTACCGGTATCCAAACGACGCATCGCGCAATACTGGAGCTGAGCCGTAACGGATATCAGGACCTCGCCTGGCAATTGATTACTAACCGCTCCTTTCCATCCTGGCTTTACATGGTCGATAACGGTGCGACAACCATTTGGGAGCGCTGGGATGGTTACGTCAAAGGTCGTGGATTCCAGGACCCCGGGATGAACTCTCTCAACCACTGGGCTTTTGGGGCCGTAGGCGAATGGATGTGGCGCAACATTGTCGGTCTCAATCCAGATGAAGTTCAACCCGGCTGGAAACATTTCACAATCGCGCCTCATCCCGGAGGAGGCGTTACCTGGTGTCGAGGAGAATTCAATTCGATCCACGGCCCGATGGAGAGCAGTTGGCAGCTTTCCAGTGGCGATCTGACGCTGGACGTATTAATCCCGCCAAATACCACCGCTACGATAATAATCCCTGTAAAACCCGGATCGAAACTCACTGAAAGCGGCAAGACCATCTCCAGAACGACAGAGATTCAGGTATCTCAACTAGAGCCCGATCGCGCCATCCTCGAAGTAGCCAGCGGACGTTATCGGTTCAAGACCTCCCCCAGCGCCTCCAACCAATAAAGCGAAGCATCTTTTTCGGATTTCGCCATTCGGATTTCGGATTTCTTTCGGACTTCGACCTTCGGGTTTCGGATTTCGTAAAGGCTTCTCAAAATAACCCGAATGCGTCACTTCGCTGGCGTTAGCCGCACCCATCGCAAGTTGATTGGCTTCCAGGACGACGCATCCTTTGGGCGGACGTTAATCTGACCGCCAGGCTGCGAAATCTCAATTTGACCAAGATCCACAATTTTGAAAGTTCCCCAGTCACCGGTTGAATCGAGCGCTTTCGTCAGCCGATTCGCTCCGGACTCGATCAGCAACTCTTGGCCGCCATGAATGGTTGCAATTGAAGCGCTGACATTGAATTTACCGGGTTTGTTCAAGTGAACCCGCCAGGAAACCCATTCGCCGGGATTGTCCCAGAAACCCAAATTCATCTGATCATCGCGATTCTCGGTATTGAGTTTATCACCGTGAATTTCGGCATCGTCGGCCGCGAGTACCAGCTCGCCTTTTGAATCAGGCTCCACGAAAGCAACCTCCTCGACCAGCGGCGCGGGCTTTAGGTCAGTGCCGCGAATTCGCAAGGCGCAGGTATAGGGCGAGAGCTTTTGCCCTGGCAAAGTCACCTGCAGACCTTCGGCAGTCCGATTCCAAACCATTTTGGCTTGCGACCCCAGCAGGCTTACTTCGTTTATTTTGCCCGAGCCTGAGCTGGCGAGCGATTTAACTAGCAACTTCCCGTCCTCAGGCCACCCCAAACCAATCGCATAAAGCACATCACCCTTGGTAGTGAAACGAATGTCTTTGGCGGTATATTTAAAATCTTCGTGGAAATGGCCGCCTTTGGTACGCACGCCGCCCTCACCGTAGACCAACCATGGCCGGGTGGAATAAATGGCCTCGCCGTGGATGGCGATCCAATCTGCTAATTCGTTCAACATCTGCTCAACTTCCTTGTCGAGGGATCCATTGGGTCGTTGCACCACGTTCAGCAGCAGATTCCCGTTTTTGCTGACAATGTCCACCAGCATATGGATGGTCCAACTCACCGGACGGAACTTCCAATTGCGATTGTAAAACCAATCGCCGATCGAGGTGTCTGTCTGCCACGGATAAGGGTTGATCCCAGGCATGACACCGCGTTCAAGATCCTCCACCCACCGACCCTCGGACTTCTGCTTGCAGGTATAAACCACCTGCGCCTGGCCTGCATGTCGCGCGGAATCTGAATTATAAAGGTGCGCAATCAAGCTGCGTCCCACTTCATTTCCAAATGGCACACCGCCATCGGTGTAGAGCAGGTCCGGATGGTAATTGTCGACTAACTCCTTGATTTCATTAAACCACATCTGTTGCCAGCGCGGATTGGTGCTATACCAACCTGTATCGCCAGGTTCAGCCGCAAAATGATAAAGCTCCTCGTAGCGTGGATCAGCACCGTCGTAGCTGACGCCGGCCAGAGGTCCCGTCTTATCAGACTTGTGGCTGTCCTGGAACCAGGTAAAACTCGCGCCCAGGTGCTCCGATACACCAAATTTCAGTCCATTTTTTACCGCCGCCGCCTGCCAGGTGCCTACCACATCCCGGTGCGGCCCCATGTTAACCGCATTCCAACGGTGCAGTTTCGAGTTCCATAGAAAGAAGTTGTCGTGATGCGACCCCATGCTCACGAAGTATTTGGCGCCTGCCCGTTTGTACAGGGCCATCAAACGGTCCGGGTCCCATTTCTCCGCTTTCCATAGCGGGATGATATCCTTGTAACCGTTGGTCGAAGGATGGCCGTAGTGCTCCAGGTGATCTTTATATTGAGCATGCCCCTGCTGGTACATTTGACGCGCATACCAGTCACCATCCATTGGCACCGCTTGCGGGCCCCAATGGGCCCACATCCCGAACTTTGCATCGCGGAACCAATCCGGACAATGATAGTTGGTCAACGACTCCATGGTTGGCGCAAAAGCACCCGGTGCAATGCCGAGGGCCAGGTTAGACTCGGCTGCGGCAATGCGCCACGCCATGAAGCTGAGCACGGCCGTAAGTAAAGTGTGAAGGATGCGTGTCATCGTGTGTTGCACTCAGGTTGAGCTTCCTCAGACGAAAAGTCGAGATCGCCCTTGTGGAAGTCTTGAGTTTTACTTTTTAGTTTATTGGGACTAAAAGCGAGCAAGTGTCGCCGAAGTTAGAACCCACGCAACTCGGTGCTGGAACGCTGGGGCAAACCCGGCGCGGGGGCGCGATTCAGCACCAGATATTCAATGCCGCGCTGAGCGCAATACTCCCGCTTGCCACCTCGGTCTCCGTCCTGATTCACCGCGTATATATCGGGCCTTATTTTTTTGATTTCCGGGTCCGCATCCAACCATCCTTCTCCGGAGGACACCAGAGCCTGCGCCACGTAACGAACCGACGAGACCATATACCGGCGCTCGTCCTGCGGAAGCAACGGGTGACCCTGGCCTTTCAGCAATCTTATGTTCGCGTCATGCCCAACGATCACATACAGGTCTCCGTACGTACTTACTTCTTCAAAAAACCGGATATGTCCGGAATGGAACCAGTCAAAGCATCCCGTAACGACAACCTTCTTCCGCCCACTCCCTACCGGAGCGGCAGCTTGTTCAGGGAAACCTCCAAGTTGAGTGGCTTTTATCACATGGTACTTCAGCCCGCGCGCATCACAAAACCTCCTCCGTGCCTCGTTAAGCGCGCCGAGTTCATCCACCCAGGTCGCTCCTTTGAAGCCCTCAGCGTCGGGCAAAGCGTCAGCAGGAGTAAGAGGGTTTAACGGAATTGCGGCCGTTACAAAACGCAATGCTCGCAACTCATACAGTCGTTCCGACAATGGAAACTTGGGGAGACTTCCCGTTTGTGCTTGAATGGCCTGATCGCTGTGGACCCAGACAGTTAGTGGACCGAGTTTGGTTGCTTCCTGCAGTAGCCGGACATCCCGCGAGCGTAGGTCGTCGAACGCACCGACTAGAGCAACGGCTGGTGACATGGCCTAAGCGCGACGGTGGCGACCGGGGCTCAACTTCGGCCCGACACGAACGTTGACTTGCAGTCCTCCTGGCACTTGCCTATCGGAAACAACAATAAGATAACCGCCACCGCATCCCGAAAACATAGCTCCTGGATAATTACGCTGATATGCTCGAAGGATTGCTTTCAAATCGATCTTGATTGCAGGGTCTCTCACGGTGTGAGGCAGGATCTTTTCCCAACAAACCATGCATTCATTCATGGACTCGCCAAGGGCGTTCAGGTCTTTGCGCTGAATCGCGTCGAAACACCGCTTGCCACTGCGCCCTAACTGGGCGATCCAACTTGGCTCCAAGCGCTTTTCTTTTAGCGGATCATACCCCTCGGGTCGAGGCTCAATCGGTAGCAGGTACATGACCCGTTCCAGCCAGCGCGCAACTTTGTTATCCGTAATGGATTCAATCACGACAGGAAAAACTCCGCCCTCATGACCAAAATCATAATCTAAACGGCTGATCCCGGGGTAGATAAGCCCAATCATATCTTGCGACCCGCTGGGATCAGGCTTCCCATTGTTCTCAGCGTAGTAGAGTTCCCGAACCAGAACCGGTGCGGGTCTCGAGGGGAGACGACCCCGCCACAACCGCATTGCCACGGCCCGAGTGCCGCTGGCGCACCCGGCTCGATCCATTACGCGGAAAGTTGGTTCCAGGCCCACTACCACCATTGACCCGGGCGGCTCCGGGTTATGTCGAGAAACAAACGGTTGGTCAATCCAACCCCCTGCCAACGCAATCCGGTTGGGAATGCTTCCGATTACCTTTCGAATCGAATTATATGAGCTCAAAGCCGCAAGAGTCATAATTGAGAGCGACAATCCAGCGCAACTAGTTAGTTCGGCCAATTCAATAGCGAACATCTTTCTCGAGTTCTATTTTCAGATTGGTGGGGTCTTCACCCCCCTCATTCAGGGGCTAGCAACTGGGTCTCGTCCAAGTCTGGGTAGGTTTGCTCCCTTGAAAACCTGGGTAACAAGACTACTAAGAATTAGGGGATTTTAATTATATCGTTCGGGCCGGCGCTGGGGCTGTGCTCTGGCTTGACACAAGAAAAGATTATGAAGAGCAGAACATCCGGCCAGGCATTGAAGTCCCCCAGAGTGCGCAGAAGCGATCCCGGCCGGAGCCGAATCCCGTTGCGGGCCTCAGAGTTACGCTTCCGCCGTTTGTTCGAGACGGCTAAGGACGGCATTCTTATTCTCGATGGCACTACTCATAGAATTTTAGAGGCCAACCCCTACATCTCCGATCTCCTGGGCAGAGACAGAAGTGAACTCATCGGGAAACCTCTTTCAGAACTGGGCATTTTGGTCGATGCCTCGGGTTGTGAGCGCGCCCTGGAAAAGCTCCGTCCCGGAGCATCTGTCCGTTTTGAGCATCTGCTGCAAAGCGCGAATCAGGAAGGCGTCGCAGAGCTTGAGTTTGTCTGCAGCAGTTACGATGAGAAGGGCCGGGTGCTTATTCAGTGCAACATCCGCGACGTAGCGCAACGCAAACAGGCCGAGCGTAAAGTGCGAGACGCTCTCCAGCAACTGGCGCTGGTTAAGCGAGGGCTTGAGGCCCGAGTACTGGAACGCACGGCGGACCTTCAGCAGAGAAATGCCGAATTGGAAGCTTTCTCGTACAGCTTGTCCCACGATTTACGGGCTCCGATTCGAGCAATCGTGAGCTTTACACAGCTTGCTCTGGAGGAATACGGAAAAAAGGTTGGACGCCCGGCTACAGAGTACTTGGAGAAAGCAGTAAGCGCTGCCCAGAGGCTGGACCGTCTGATCCTTGATGTGCTGGCGTTCTCCAAGGCAACTAGGCAGCGATTAACCCCCGAGAACGTGGACCTTAACCAACTGGTGCACGATATCTTGCTGGAACGCCCAGAATGGGCGGCACCGAAAGCTGAAATAAAAGTGGAAGAACCGCTTTCACCCATCCTGGGAGACCGGGCTTCCATGACTCAATGTCTCACGAACCTTCTGGACAATGCCGTTAAATTCGTCCCTTTGGGCCAAAAGGCCAAGGTGCGAGTCTACACAAGGTCGAACCGGGACCATGTACGCTTATACGTCGAAGACAACGGGATTGGAATTCCACCCTCGGCCCAGTCTAAGATCTTCGACCTGTTTCAACGCGCACACAATGGGTACGAGGGTCATGGAATTGGACTGGCTATCGTGCGGCGCGCCGCCCAGAGAATGGGCGGCAAGGTTGGCCTCAACTCGGAACCCGGGCAAGGCAGCAGCTTTTGGCTCGAATTGCCAAGAGCCAATTCGAACTAGTCGGAAAATCGCAGTCCGGTGGGGCGAGGCTCCTGCCGAGCCCTGATCTTTTCTGTGGAACAACACACGCTCCTTTGGTGCTTCGAAACTTTCTTCGCACGGCGTCGTGGGGCTCCGCTTTGGCTGGTATGATGGGACGCTTTCAGTCCCGCGCCGTTCAATTTTCTTCGTGCTTTTTACTCGCCTACCTATTTAATTCCCCTGATGACGACTTGGCTCTTGGTTTTGATCCTGCTCGGCTCTTGCGCAGGACTTGGATACAGGCAGGGAGCAATCCGGGTAGCTTTTTCATTCCTTGGCATTTTGATCGGTGCATTGTTAGCCGTTCCGCTGGGCCGGCTCCTGGGACGCTTGCTTGGCCTGGTCGGCGTAAAAGATCCGTTAATGGTTTGGGCATTGGGGCCTGTGCTGGTGTTCATTCTGTTTTCGGTCATTTTCAAAGTCGCCGCCGCCGCCGTGCATCACAAAGTCGATGTGTACTACAAGTATCATGCCGGTGACCTCCGACTGGCTCTTTGGGAGCGATTGAACCACCGCCTCGGTCTTTGCCTGGGTCTGCTCAATGGAACCGCCTATCTCATCCTCTTAGCTTTTGTCATTCATGTCGCCAGTTATCCCACTGTGCAAGTGGCCAGCTCCGACAGTGACCCAACCTGGATGCGCCTGCTCAATCGAATGGGAAAAGATCTCCATGCGACAGGCTTCGTTAAAGTCGCTCGTTCAATCGACTCGCTACCCAAAAAAGACTTCGACATGGCGGACCTGGGAGGGTTGATCTACCGAAATCCCTTGTTGGAAGCACGGCTTTCAAACTATCCAGGGTTCCTTGGACTTGGCGAGCAGCCGGAGTTTCAGGAGTTGGGCAACGATAAAGAATTCATGCAACAATGGGCTGGTGGCGAGCCGATCATGACTTTGCTGGACAATCCGAAGCTCCACCCCATTCGCCAAAACCCAGACTTGCTCAAAACCATCTGGACAACCACCGAATCAAACCTGGACGATGTCCGCACCTATTTGACCACCGGCCGTTCGCCACAGTTTGATTCCATCAAGATCCTCGGCCGTTGGAAATTCGACCCCAATGCCGCGGTCAACGCTATCCGCCGAGCGAAGCCCAATATTTCTTCGCGGGAAATGCAGCGCGTACGAGGGCTGCTGGAGTCCAGCTTCAGCAAAACCGAATTGATCGCAAAACCTGATAACCAGCTTACGTTGCGGAACGCACCGCCCCTGAAGTTTTCACTCGTCTCCGCGACTGCGGCGACAGCGGCTACTGCCGCCGGGTTTCCTGCTCCATCAACTCAAACGGTGCAAGGTCAGTGGAAAGACGCCGATAGCAAGTATCTGTTGAGCTTATCGGGCCAGGACCTCCAAACCTCCGTGGAGGGCGATCGGCTCAGTATGAAGAACGAAGGGCTGGAGTGGGTATTTGCGCGAGAAGACTGAACGCGCCAATTCATTCAAAGCACCCGCCCCGCTGCAAGCCTCGATCAGTACAACAAATATTTTGCACGCACCTGCTTAAATGCATCCAGCTCTTTTTGCCAGAGTCGGTGGATTTCCGTTAGAGAACTGTTTGATTTGAGGGCCGTTTGCGTCTTCGGGTGAACCAGGAGGCGCGCGGTTTTCTCCATGTTGAACTGGACAGGGTACAAGCGATGCAAAGTTTCAATGATCGTCAGACCGACATCCACCGCGCTAAGTTTTTCGCGGTCCGTTAACACAATGTAGACCCCCCGGCACAACTCCCCTTTGTGAATGCTGTAATTGGGCTTGAACTGCACCGGCACAAATCTCACGCCAGATAGGTTTGCCTGATTGAGTTCGCTCGCAAGGCGGACATCGTCCACGTACGGCGCTCCGACTACCTCAAAAGGAGTGTCAGTCCCCCGCCCAACTGAGACTGCACTCTCGAGCAAGCCGATCCCGGGATAAAGCGCCGCCTCGACAACGTTCCGCATGTTGGGCGATGGGTTGGTCCAGGGCAAACCCGTCTCATCAAACCACCACTCCCGATGCCAATTCTCCAGCGGTATCACCGTCAACTCAGCCTGGCAGTGCCGCTCCGCTTGATACATCCTGGCCAGTTCGCCAATCGTCATCCCGTACCGAAGAGGCACGCGATGATACGCAACAAAAGTTGGTTCCCCGGCCAAAACCGGCCCTTCGATGGTGCTTCCGTTGATAGGGTCGACCCGGTCCAATACAAAGTACTTCTTCCCGTTTTCCGCGGCAGCTTCCATGACCATCGCCATCGTGGCGGTATAAGTGTAAAAGCGGCAGCCAACGTCCTGGATGTCAAACACAATGGCATCCAGGTCTTTCAATTGTTCGGGTTTTGGTTTTAGGGCTTCGCCGTACAGGCTGTAAACAGGCAGCCCGGTTTTTTCATCCACACTATCTCCAATGCGCTCGTCCTCGGCTCCACGAATCCCGTGTTCCGGACTGAACAATGCTTTGAGTTGAACCTCGGGGGCGTGGTTGAGGAGATCTATGGTGGGGTTTCTTTGTCGATCGTGTCCGGTGTGATTGGTGACCAGGCCCAGGCGCATTCCCTTCAGCGGAGAAAAATTCTGCTTTACGAGCACATCGATGCCTTCAAGCGTGGCCTGCTGGCCGGAATGGCCCGACGGCCTCCGGGTAGCCTCCAGACCCGACTCTTCAAGTGGCGCGAGAGCTCCCGGAACGTAAGCGAAATTGAAGTCCCCAATTGCTTCGGCGGCCAGGGTGCCAAGCTTTCTGCGCAGGGCACCTACATTGCCGGACTCGTTCGGGTGATTGCGGTTAGAGAGAAAGATTACAAAGCTCTTTGAAAAGGGATCGATCCAGATTGAAGTCCCCGTCCACCCGGTGTGACCGTAGGATCCGAAGGGAAAAATAGCTCCTCGTGGCCCGCTATAGCCGGTATCGATGTCCCATCCCAACCCCCGCCGCGCAGACATCTCGGGCGGCGTTTGCACGCTTGTCATCATTCGAACTGTCTCTGGCTTGAATATCCGTACGCCATCCAATTCACCTCCGTTGAGCAGCATTTGCCCATACCGCGCCAGGTCCGCCGCTGTGGAAAAAAGCCCCGCATGGCCCGCCACTCCACCCATATGACGCGCGGTGGGATCATGAACAATCCCGCGATACGGTTTGCCTCCCACTACCTCCGTTGGAGCAATGCGGCCAATCTTGTCTGCGCCTGGCAAATACGCGGTGTCGACCATCTTCAACGGCCCATAAATTTCCCGCGCAACGAAATCGTTGAGTGAGGTTTTCGTGACTCGTTGAACAATCTCCCCCAGCAGGAAAAAATTTATGTCACTGTAGCGGAACGCGGTGCCCGGCGGTGTAAGCAGTTTCTCGGCACATGCCTTGCGAATTGCCGCTTCCTGGCCGTGCCAATCGGACTGGGTTTCGATATCTCCGCGCAGCCCCGAAAGATGAAGCATCAATTGTCGAACGGTAATCGCCTCCTTGCCGCCGCCTGTGAACTCCGGAATGTATGTTTGCACACGCTGGTCCAGATCGAGCTGACCTCTTTCAACCAGCAACATGGCCGCCGGCGTGCACGCCACGACTTTTGTTAAAGACGCCAAATCAAACAGTGTATCTTCCGTCATGGGTTCACCACTGGGCACAAGAGCCCGGTTTCCATACGCCTTGTGATAAGCATTCCCGGCATGGCTGACCCACAACACGCCGCCTGGACAATTTTGATCCTGGATCGCTTGCAGAATCTCAGCGTCCATCTCCTGCAGTTTCTCAAAACGAAACCCGGCATCGGCCAGGGCGGCGCTACCGGCAGTTAAGGCCATCGCACAAAACCACAACCGCCAGTAGAGCCGGTTGTTTCTTGAACCATTCGAGCGCGCATCGATCATGCGCTCAGTAAAACCTCAGCGATCATCTGGAGCAAATGGTTTCCTTTCGACTTCTCTCAAGGGAGCGAAGAGTTAGCGGACGTTCGCAAATTAAAACGGAATCCGCCTCATGGACGGGTCCATCCGCGCTTCAAAACGGATTGATGGCTACGAATTGCCCCAGGACCGTTTCTGCGCTATCTCTCACATCATGAGAACCGAGCTTAAGGATAAATGGGTATTGCTCACGGGAGCCTCGAGCGGGTTTGGAGCGGCAGCCGCGCGAGCGTTCGGTATGGAGGGTGCCAGGCTCTTGCTGGGTGCACGGCGCGTGGACCGGCTCGAACAAGTCGCGCAGGAAGCGAAAAAAGCCGGGGCCGCCGAGGCCCTCGTGCACGTTCTGGACGTAGCTCAGACCGCGAGCGTGGAAAAGTTCATGGAGTGGGCAAAATCCAAAACCGGACAACCTGCCTCCTCGGGAGGCGGGTTGTTTGTCCTCATCAACAATGCCGGCGGAGCCCAGGGTTTGGACATCGTCGCTGAAGGCAAAGATCCGGACTGGGAAGCGATGCTGCAGTCGAACGTCCTCGGGATACTGCGCGTGACCAGGGCCGCGCTTCCTCTGATCCCGAAAGATTGCGGCAGTTCAATTATCAATATCGGCTCAATAGCCGGCCGGGTTGCCTACGAAGGCGGTGCCGCCTATTGCGCCGCCAAAGCCGGTGAACTTCAAATCACCCGCGCCTTGCGCCTCGAGTTAAACGGAACGGGCATCCGCGTTAGCACTGTTGATCCCGGCTTGGCTGAAACGGAGTTTTCCCTGGTCCGCTTCAAAGGTGATGCCACGCGAGCCAAAAAGGTCTACGAAGGCACTCATCCTCTCATCGCTGAGGACATCGCCGAAATCCTGGTTTGGATCGCGACCCGCCCGCCTCACGTGGACATTGATGAGCTGTTAGTAAAACCCGTCGACCAGGCCGCTATTCACAAAGTTTACAGGCGGAAGTGAGAAAGTCCGAACCCCGTAGGCCGAAACAAGCCCGAATCCCGAAATCCGAAAAAGC
>Ga0306923_10000893_pt1 | contig 25064 bp, 24 predicted proteins | sample sta12Can44000108_FD_203841 | JGI IMG/M metagenome (GOLD analysis project Ga0306923, IMG submission 203841) | Lab enrichment of tropical soil microbial communities from Luquillo Experimental Forest, Puerto Rico - statanox.12C.anox.44.000.108 (v2)... | ecosystem: Environmental > Terrestrial >... | reverse complement strand
AAGCGCGACCACCGCGTGCTCGGCAAGCAGCTCGACTTGTTCTCCATTCAGGAGCTCGCCGGCCCCGGCCTGATCTTCTGGCACCCCAAGGGCGGCATCATCCGCAAGGAAATGGAAGACTGGATGCGCAACGAGTACCTCAAGCGCGGCTACTCGCTGGTCTTCACCCCGCACGTAGCCCGCGTCGAGCTGTGGAAGACCTCCGGCCACGAGGGCTACTACGCGCAGAACATGTTCACGCCCATGGAACTCGACGACGCCGACTATCGCATGAAGCCGATGAGCTGTCCCTTCCACATCCTCATCTACAAGGACTCGCTCAAGTCCTACCGCGATCTGCCCGTGCGTCTCGGCGAGCTCGGCACCGTCTATCGCTACGAGCGCTCCGGCGTCATGCACGGCCTGCTGCGCGTGCGCGGCTTCACCCAGGACGACGCCCACATCTTCTGCACCCCCGAGCAGATTGCAGACGAAGTCGTCGGCTGCATCGACTTCGCGCTCGAAGTGCTGCGCGTTTACGGCTTCGACAAGTTCACCGTCGAGCTTTCCACCTGGGACCCCGCCGACCGCAAGACTTACGCCGGCGGCGACGAGCAATGGGAGCTCGGCCAGCGCTCGCTCGAACAGGCGCTCAAGCGGCGCAGCATCGAGTACAAGACCATCCCCGGCGAAGCTGCATTTTACGGCCCCAAAATCGACATCAAGCTGGTTGACGCCATCGGACGCCCCTGGCAGCTCACCACCGTGCAATTCGACTTCACCCTACCCGAGCGCTTCCAGCTCGAGTACGTCGGCGAAGACGGCAAGCGCCACCAACCGCTCATGGTGCACCGCGCCCTCTACGGCTCCATCGAGCGCTTCTTCGGCACCCTCATCGAGCACTACGCCGGAGCCTTCCCCGTCTGGCTATCACCGGTGCAGGTGGTCGTCATCCCGATCGGCGAGAAGCATCATGCCTACGCACACGAGGTCTGGGAGAAACTCAAGTCCGCCGGAGTGCGCGTCCACGTTGACGACCGCAACGAGAAGATGAACGCCAAAATCCGCGAACACGCCCTAGAAAAGGTGCCGTTTCAGTTGGTCGTCGGCGACAAGGAAGTGGAGTCCGGCCAGGTCAACGTCCGTGTCCGCGGCCAGGAAAAAGCCGAAGGCTCCGTCGCGGCGGACGCGTTCGTGGATCGCGTGAAGAAGCTGATCGAGACGAAGACGGCGACGCTGTAGCGGTCTAGCAAACAGATCCCCTATTGCCGAATCGGAATTCCAAAATGGGGAGGGTTTTCCCTTGAGCAGGGTCTTTCGTCTGGACAAACTGGCGTAAGCTGGAGCACATGCTCACCCACTTTCCCCAGGCAGTTCCGGAGATTCCCGTTAGCAACGTCGAGAAGGTCGCCCGCTACTACGTCAACGCCCTAGGTTTCCCTGTCGACTGGAGTAACGATGAGGACGGCATCGGAGGCATCTCGCAAGGCGACTGTCGCCTGTTTCTTACAAACGCTGGCTTCCACCAAGTTTTGGCAATGCGGGAGCAATCGTGGTCGGGCTGAACCTCGACCGCAAGCAGGAAGTCGACGAACTGTACCATCGCTGGCGAGACGCTCATCGCCGAGGCGGAAGACAAGCCGTGGAACCTGCGCGGGTGCACAGCCACTGATCTGGACGGCAATCGATTGCGGGTATTCTACGACTTCACTTGTGAACTCTGGCAAAAACAAAACGTAGGGAAGATTCGCGCGCAGGTACTGCCTCCTGGCAGTTGGCTACTGCTTTTCGAAAACAAACACCACTTCCCCGTCCTCGTATTTCCAGACGTTGGTGAGGACTTTGCCATCGGTCGACACAGTAGAGGTCATTTCCGTGACGATCTTGTCGCCGTCCTTCTCTACGATCTTCCGTGTCGAGCCCGGTTCTATTTGGCACATCACGGTTGAGGTCTTCGACGGGTCGACGTGCGCTACAGCGTGTTCCTTGGCGTCGCAAATCCGGACCGACTCCTGGTGCCGCTTCTCGCCCGACCTGGTCACGTAATCGAGTGTGCTGGCGTAGGTGTCTGGACCGGTTTGCTTGATGGTGAGCGTTCCCTGCGATATGTCGCGGTTGCCGAGCTTCGATCGCTCAGGATTGAGTCTCCATGTGCCGGTAAAATCGGCGCCCGCCATCGTCCCGACGATTAGCACGATAGGCAGCGCTGTCCTGAGGAGAGGAATCATAAGGCGTCTGTTTGCGACGCAATCGGTGTGGATCGAAGCCGCCGCATGGATGGAGTGGCAGTATAGCGCAGCCGACTTCTCCAGCGCCGGCAACGAGTTGACGGGCCAGCAACAACAGCGGACGCCCTTCAGAGCGCCCGCTGTTGCTGGGTTGACATTCTGCTAGGTTAGGGGAATTGCACGGCCGGAAGCACGCTGGTTCCCTCCGCACGAACTGCGTCCAAGAAGCCCGGAGCGATCCCCAAGGCTTTGAGAATAGTAGGCGCCACCTGAGCCGTACCCACTGCGGCGCTCACCGTCCGCGGTGTGAAGCTCGGATTGGAGAGCAGCAGAACGACATTGGTGTCGTCATGGGCGAACCCGCCGTGCTCGGCCTGTTTCGCATGGCTACCAGAGTACGTAACACCGACATTCGGGGTCACGATGATGTCCGGCGTGCGGGGGTCTACGGTTGGGTCGTTATAGTTAAGGAAGAGCGATGGGCCGTAATAGATCTGCCCGAGCGCGATTCCGGTAGCGGAAGCGTTTGATTCGAGGACTCCGACAGCGGCATCCGTATCGAAGGCGCTTTCCAGCCAGATGAGCGAAACGTCATCTTCCGTCGGCCCGATGCCGGTGGGGTTGTTGGTCGATTCGGAATAGGGGAGGAACCCGTCGTTAGACAGCAACGTGGCGGGTGAGGTGCCGACATTCAACTGGGCTACGTAGCGGCTGGGATCGATGGGCGACTGCCCGTGTTTGGCTGTGATCACGATCAGGGTCGAACTCAGCAGCCCCTTTTTACTCAGCTCGGCGACGAATGCGCCAATTGATTCGTCGACGAACTGGAATTCGTTCAGCAGGGCTGCGCTTGGCGTGCCTGCGGCATCCAAATATCCGCCCTTCGTGTTATTGCTCGCTTCGATCAGCTTCTGGCCCACGCTTACTGACTGAAAGTTCATGCCGAAGACGGTCGGCACCTGTGTTGTCGTATTGCCGAGATGGTTCTTGCCATTGATCTCGTTCAGGATCGCATTTACTTTCAACTGGTCATAGCACTGAATGTTCTCAAAGCTGTTAGTCCACGCCGTCAGGTCCGAATGGGGATCGCGAATTGTGGCGCAGGAGAAGCCTGTGACCGTGGTGACTCCAGGCAGGCCAATAACGGTGGAGTTGATTTCCGGTGCGTAGAAGTCGTCGAGTGCGCTCGGTCCGATGCCCGAAGCGACCGAGGCGTAGGCAGGATGCTTGTCAGACCACGCTGTGTATCCACCTTTGCTGTGGATCACGCTGAAGATGCTGTTGGCTCGAACGAATTCCCATGGGTAGACGGGCGCGCAGCCGGCCTCGGGGTTGCGAACCAGTTTCTTCGGATCGATCGACTTGATACCACCGTCTGTCAACGAAGCGCCGCGCGCGCCGCCGTTCACTTTAGTCTTGTCGATATCGATGCCTTCTTCATATTCCGTTGTGGTGCCCGATGGCGGTCCATACGGTGTGCAGGGGCCGGCCGCAAGGCCGTTGCCGGTAGTCTTCGCGGGCGCGTTGTAATTCCTGGAGTAGGCGACGTCATAGTAAACGCCGGTCAGGGCCGGGCTTCCGCCCGTGACGATGGCGGTCAGGCCGGGAAACGAATCAGAGGGTTTGGAAGTGCTGGCGGCGACGTAGTTGATTCCAGTCTGGGCCAGCTTGGCTATGTTCGGGCAGTACGGTTGGTTGTTGTTGGCGGTGCTAATGCCGTTGGCGCAGTTTAGGAAATCCACTGCGTGCATTCCGTCGACACTGATTAGCAGCACATGCTTAATTTGGGCAACCGCAGCGCCGGTGAAGCAGGCCGCTGCGAGGGCAATCATTGCAAGTGTCTTCTTCATCGTGGACCTCATTCGTTAGGGGATGGAATTGTTTTGCGGTTAAGCGCTGCGCAGGGTTAGCCCTGTGTAGCGCGTTGGGGGTAGGTTATTTCAGCGCTTCTTCAGCCGGCGGGCGAGAATTCCTAAGAATCCCCCACCGAGTAACAACGCCGGTGCTCAGATCGACCGATCCGAATTCGTTGCCCATGTCAACAAACGTCATGTTCGGCGAAAGTCCGGTCGCCGTGATCTTGTAAACGGTGTTGCCTCCGGTGTCGCTCATCAGGAAGTATCCGTGTGTCGCATTACCGTTGAACGCGGAGTCATCTGGTTTCAGCTCGGGCCGAGCAAGTGGATGAACGATTCGGACTGATTGGGTGTTCCGGCGTTGTGAATGAAAACCAACTGATGGTCCGCTTCGCCAGTCAGAACCAAATCGCCGTTGGGAGCGAGGATGAGAGAATCGGAGTCGGTGATCGTGTCGCCCATGCTCGTCCCATTCACAAGATTGGTGCCGGTGAACTGCGAGTTCAGGATGCCCGAGACCTGCAGGGGCGAACTTAGTCCGGTCGTAAGCCTTAGGACGATCGCGCTGTTCGATGCCGGATTGGTTTCGCTGAGGAACGTGTTTCCATTGGTGAAAACCACGTCATCGAAACCACGATTGGCCGGGTTGGTGTACGTGTTTCCGTACGTGTACAGGGCGGTGGTGTTGGTGACTGGATTGATCGCCGTCAACGTGGAATTGCCGTCATTGTTTTGCAGGGCCCACACCAGGCCGTTGGGGTCGATCCGCAGCCCGTCCACGTTGCCCTTAATAGACCAGGTTTGCTGCACCACTCCGCTGGGGCTGTATCGAACGACGGTGCTTGACCCAAACGATCCTGTAGAGTCGGAGCCGTTTTGATAGGAGATCCAAACGGAACCAAGCCCGAAATACGTGGAATCGGGTTGGGTTGTTCCCAGGGTCGTCCCAGTGGCGAAGGTGTGCACTGAGTAATTGGGCGCGGCGGGTAAGTTTACGGTGAGTAGAAAGGTGAAAGCTGCTGTAGCCACAATCGCGCCGTATCGGCGAAGGAGACTGGACATCGTACCTCCTCATTCGACCTCGAGTTTCTTGGAGTTGTTTCCGACCAACTCAGCCTTGAAATGGTGCGCCGATAGGCTAATTGCAAAGCGAATCGTTGAGGTGAACGTGCGGTAAATTCAGTGGCCGAGGCATCTACGTGCTAAAAAAGCGGGCGGGAAGTGCCACCGATCCCCAACATTTTCCCCCGAGAGCCTGGTCACCGCGTAGGTTCATTTCTCTCTGTTCCAGACACACGAGACCGCAGTACCATCACCCCGCTTGCAGGTTGTAGTAGAGGAATCTCTGTCGTCTCATCGGAACGGACTATGAAGATCTCGGAGGCTCGCTACCTGAGGCATCTTCTTAGAAAAATATCCGCGCTATACACGCTCGTCTTGGCGATTACGCTTCTGACTTACCCGGTTGTCCTGTTGGCCGACGCCGGCAAAACGCTTACGGTCTCTATCCCCTAGCACACCGCCAAAGGCGCCTTGCTGTCCGAGGTTGCGAGTACGATATCTCATCACAAGGCCGACCGGAACACCGGCGTCCGGTTCGAAGCCGTGCAACTCGCGGGCGTCGAGCAGATCCTGGTCACTGACAATCCGTTTAAAGGGAATCAGGCGAATCAAACCTTGTCGCCTGAGTTGCGCGACCGGGCCATCCCGGAGCACTGCGATTACGTCCTGTTGGTTTCGCATGCTGATGTGCGAACCGTGCGCTCGCCGCAACCGAACGTCCTGTCTCCGAATACACAGTCGACGACAAATACGTAGGATCCGTATATGCGCAGGCAAGATCCTGACAACTAGGTTCGAGTAAGCTACCAGCTGTATGCGCGGGCCCCGGCGACTCGCCACGTCGAAGGGTTTGTCACGACACGACTCCGCGCCGTAGCAGGCGGTCGTCGTCCAGGCGCTCGCCTGCTGGCCAATCAGGTCTTCGCGAAGCTGGCGAAGTAGGGCCTTGGGCGCCACGGCTCCCAGGCGCACAGAAGTTCACTTCCGCAAGCACTGGTTACCAAAGTTTTTCCATCTGCCTTCTGCCTTTTAACTCGTGACAAGCATCTGCATCACTCAAATGGATACCTGTAACTAATTGTTTTTCAATTGGTTACGATAGATTTACCCTAACCTATTGAAAACACAAGCCCGCACCTAAGTGAGTTTGTGTGAATTTTGCGCTTTATCGGACATTGAATTCAGATTTGGCCCGCCTGCGGGGTTTCGTAGTACGCTATCGCCGTCGGAGGCGCACTTGTCCGATCTCACATCGCAACTGCCATCTGAACTGCCACCTGAGCCGGATCCGACCCACTTTACCTTGGGAGGTTACACCGGCCCGTCGCGGGTGATCGAGGGCGTCAGCTTCTGGCCACGTGTCGGAGCGCGCATGATCGACATTGTCGTGATGACGTTTCTTGGTTTCATCGCGGGTGTGCTGTTTGGCGTCGTGCTGGCAATCGTCGCCACTCTGCTTCGTCAGCCCCTGGCGGTGGTGGCAGCCAGGTACCACCGAACGGGAATCGCGGTTTTTATTTTCTCTGTGTTAGCTGGATTGGCGTACCACACCATCTGCGACGGGCTACACGGCAGTACGGCGGGAAAGCTCGCATTGAACATGGTCGTGGTGCGTGAAGATGGCACTCCGTGCGACCTTAGCGCCGCGCTGAAGCGTGAGATTGCTTACTTCTTTGACGCACTCTTCTTCGGCTTGATTGGATACGTGTCCATGAAGAAAAGTCCGCAGGAGCAGCGTTACGGCGACCACTGGGCGCACACAATTGTCTGCCGGCGCGCCGCGGTGGCGCCGCAATACCTCCGCAGCGGACGCCGCTTCGTCGGCGTGCTTGGGCTCGCGTCGCTCGCCAATCTCGCGCTGGTGATTGTGGGACTTCTGCTCACCTAGATCCCTACTCATAGCGCAGCGCCTTCACCGGATCGAGCCGCGCCGCACGGTGAGCCGGCACGTAGCTCGCAAGTACGCAGATTGCGGAAAGAATCGCAGCGACCACGATGAGTGTGGCGACGTCCCACGGCTTGACGCCGAAGAGGACGCTGCGCAGGCAGTATCCCGCGAGCACCGCTCCGGCAACGCCGGCCGCGATGCCAATCGCAGCGAGCCGCGCACCATTGACGAGGATCAATCGAAGGACGCTGCCGCGCGGCGCCCCGAGTGCTATGCGGACGCCAATTTCGTGCGTGCGCTGGCTCACTGAATAGGACACGACTCCGTAGAGACCGACAACGCCTAGCAAGAGCGCCGACACGGCGAAGATACTCACCAGCCACGCCGGATAGCGATGCATCATGGCAGCCGGAGATTGCGCGATCAGGTCTTCCATGGTCTGCATCTGGAACAGGACGATGCCAGGGTCGACCTGGTGCACGGCGTTTTCCAACTCTGGCCAAAGGGTTGCGCGATCAAGATCGGAGCGCACGACGATCGCGAAGATGCTGTCGCTACCCTGGGCGGAGGGCGTGTAAATCGCGGGCTTATCAGGGTCGCTGAGCAGGCCCTCATGAACATCGGCAACGACACCCACCACCTCGCGCGGCTTCTCTTGCGGGCTATAGGTGAAAACGATCTGCTTGCCGACGGGGTCCTGATCACCGAAGGCTATTTTCGCCAGCGTCTCGTTGATGATGATCACCTTCGGCGCGTTCATGTTGTCGCGAACATCGAAGTATCGCCCGGCTCTCAGTTTGGCCTGCAAGGTGGAGAAGTATCCGGAATCGATGTCGCGGCTGTTGGCTTCGTAAGCTAGGGGCGTCAAAGGGGCGCCGACGACGCGGAGGAGGCTGGTGTTCCCTCCAACGATCGGCGGAGTGCTGGTGGCTCCAACTGACGAAACGCCGGGCACGGAGCGCAAGGCGTCAACCAGCTTGTCATGCAGCACAAGAGCCTTGTCCTGCGTGCTGTAGCGGTTGATGTCGGGAAAGACATAGAAGGTCGTCAGCTTGCTTACGGTGAATCCCGTGTCGACGTTCAACAGGCGGTAGAGGCTCTTCAGGAGCAAGCCTGACCCGACCAGCAGGACGGCCGAGATCGCCACCTCCGCGACGACCAAAGATGAACCAACCTTTCTCCACGAACCCGCGGCGGAGGGCGGCCCGCCTTCTTTCAGCGCATTGTTAAGCGGCGCGGACAGACCCAGCGCCGGCGGCAGTGAGAACAGGAGAGCCGTCAGTAAATCCAGTCCGGCTGCGAAAAGCAGAAGACCTGGTTCGACGGAGGCGTCTTTGAGATACGGCATGCTTTGAATCGCTTGCTTGGGCAGGGTGTGAATCATCCATCGCGTGGCGACGATGGCGAAAAGAATTCCCGCTGCCGTACCCACTGTGGCGAGCAACGTCCCTTCGACGATGAGTTGGCGAACGACTCGCCAACGGCGCGCGCCGAGCGCAGATCGGATGGCGAACTCTTTAGCACGGGTTGCAGAGCGGGCAAGAAGCAGGTTGGCAATGTTGGCGCAGGCGATCAGCAAAAGCAGTCCGACCGCGACGAGCAGCACCATCAGGATGGGTTTGATCTGCCCGGTGATGAGCTCGCTAAGCGGAACAACCACGGTGCGAAGCTCTTGGTTGGAGTCGGGATATTGCTTCTCGAGATTGGCAGCGAGGGTGTTCATCATCCCCTGCGCCTGGTGGAGCGAGACGCCCGGCTTCAGGCGCCCGACGGGATGAAGCCAGTGAAGGTTGCGCCGGGTCTTCATGCCGCCGCTCGCGTGCAAGGTGACGTAGAGGTCGTTGTCGCCCATGGGGGCAAAGTGGAAGTTCTTGGGCAGTACGCCGATGATGGTGCGGGGCCTACTATTGAGCGTCAGGGATTGACCGAGGATGTCGCGGCGGCCGCCGAATCGACGCTGCCAAAAGCCGTAGGACAGCACCACGTATCGCGGGGCAGATTCGAGATCTTCGCCAGGCTGGAAAACACGCCCAAAGAGCGGAGCGACGCCGAGGGTCTGGAAGAAGTTGTCGCTGACGCTACCAACCGGAACCATCTGCGGCCCATCGGTGCCGTCGAGAATTCCATTGCCGCCGCCGCTATAAGCTGCCAGCGCAGTGAACGCCTGGTTCTGCTGCTTCCAGTCGAGATAATCGGGGTAGGAGGCCTCGAAGCGCGAATAAACTTCGGCCTTGCGCGAATCCCATATCTTCACCAATTGCTGGGGGTCGCGATAGGGCAAGGGTCGTAAGAGTGCTGTCTCGATGAAGCAGAAGATCGCTACGTTGGCTCCGATAGTCAACGCCAGCACCAGAGCAGCTACGATGGTGAAGCCGGGCCGGCGTAGAAGAACGCGCACGCCGTATTGAATGTCTTGCAGCAATCCGTTCATCCCCACCCCCTGGAGCTTGCTATCGTCTAAGTCCGTACCTGCGGCCGTGGACCGACCGGTTGCACCGATATTTCTCTTTGACTCTCTAAAGGGCCAGAGGTTTACAAACAAGGCACGCTTTCGTAACAGGAGGGCAGGAATGGACTGGAGGACACATGGCGTGAAGATTGTGCGGGCCGGTGAACTGGACACGAATACGCCGCAAACGCCCGGAATGACGCGGGCTGCCGCCATCACGAATGCGCGTACGGGCGCCAGCAAGTTATGGGCGGGTACCGTGGTCGTACAGCCGCAAGCCAAAACGGGTCCTCATCACCACGGCCAATTGGAGACCGTGATTTATGTCGTGCGCGGCCGCGCGCGAATGCGTTGGGGCGATCGGTTGGAATTCTGCAACGAAGCCGACCCCGGAGATTTCATTTATGTTCCGCCTTTCGTGCCGCATCAAGAGATCAACGCTCGTACTGATATGCCGTGCGAGGCGGTGATCGTCAGAAGCGGGCAGGAGCCGATCGTCGTGAATCTCAACATTGAGAGCCCGGAACCTGAGACTGGCTCGGGCGATGAGAAACCGTTCCACCCAAACCGTTAGAGTTCTAGTTCTAGTTAACGCCGGTCACTTGCATTGGCACCTGTGGTCTCGTCGCGCCCAGTGTTTTCAGGCTCCGATTGTTCAGATTTGCGGTTAAGCAAATGATAGGTGACGGCGTCCCAGGCGTTGTGAATGCCGCAGAACAGGAGCAGCGAGGCTGCAGCTGCCACTCCAAACAGTGCCTCGTACGCATGGGACTGTGTCGCATAGGCGGAGACGGCCAGAGCGGCGTACGCTGCTGGCAAGACGACGTGACATAGCGAGTCTTCGAATACGAGTCTTCGAATACGGGCTGGTACAGGGTCTGCGCCTCCATATGGCGGGCTATCGCGAGCGTATACAAAACGCCGACTAGCTAGTCCGACCAGCCCCCAGGCAACTGCGGCGCTGATGATTCCGTGCCAGGGAGCATTCAAAATCGCGGACAGTAAGAGCACCGTTCCGAAATCAACGATGGTGGGCGTCGAGAAAGCCGCGCCCGCCCGTGACAGATCCTGTCGAATTGGCATCTGGGAGATTAGAGTGAGACGACGAACTGCAATCCGATGAGCGCGCCGGCGGACGACCCGACAAATAACGTAGAAGTTCTCCCCACCGGCAAGGGCTGTCATCTCATCACCAGAGTGTTGCGTGTATGCAGCCGATAACGATACCTCAACATGGGAGTTGGATCAGATGCGCCTACTGTGTTCTCGGAAGCAGGTAGATCGTCAATGAATCTGAATGACAACCGCGACATCGAACTTGGAATAGTACTTCTTGACGTCGCCGGCTCCATACTTCTCCCGGAATTTTTCCACGATCGATGAGACTCGTTTCTTATCCGTGACAGCAACGGCCTTCAATTCAGCTTCTACGCCGCGAGCGTCGATGCCAATCGCCGGTTTCTTGAGCACGTTCTTGTACCACTGCGTATCGGAGCCTGCGACCGGCACGAGGTAGAGCGTGTGGTCTTCGAACACGAACCATACCGGATTGGATATCTTACGTCCCGACTTTCTTCCCGTCACCGTGATCTTGATTTCGCGATACCGGGAAAGGCGATCTTTCAGGTCATCGTTGTGAGCTGGCATGTCTACCTCCCGGTAGCTGACTGTGCGCCTAGGATCTGCTTTCCCGTCGAATCGTTTTCTTTGAGCTACGGACGGGCCTACTTCGGCCGCTGCGTTTTGTTCATCCACACACGCCACGTCACCGGGCCAGCTTCCTTATTGGTGATCGGCCGGCCGGCCAACTTGAGCGCGAGTTTAATCTGCCCGTGATGATACCCCTCGTGCCAGATCATGTGCTGAAGCAGGAGTATTGGGTGATCATAGTGCTGTTTCATCTCCTGTTCCGCCTGGACCCGGCTCTTTACCGCCTCCCGCACTGCTTTCGCGCTCTGGTTCAGCATCTGCGTCATGCGATCGGGATCTCGCTCGGTGGCCCACTCGCGCTCATGCTCAACCGGCATGCGGGCAAACTCGGGCGCATCTTCCTCGACGAACACCAGCCGTACATAGTGGATATGAGCCAACATCTCGCCGACCGTGGGGCTTCCCTCTACCGCGCGGGCATCCAGGCCGCCCTCAGGAATGATGCGAACGAGGTTGGTGAGGATCGTGTTGTTGCGGTCCCAGGAATCGAGCAGAGCCTCAAGAAGACTCTGCTCTGATGCGTCGGGCATAGTTTCATTCCTCCGGCGGCGCAGGAATCGCGACGCATTCTACATCGGCTTGCCGCCTAGAGTCCTGTCATGGCCGCCATCGCCTCGGAGTAACGTGCCCCCTGGATCGTGATATTTCGTGCCGCAGCGTCGATTTCTTTGAGATCGTCGGGCGCAAGTTCGACATTGACCGCTGCAATGTTCTCCTCGAGGCGATTTAGCTTAGTGGTGCCGGGAATCGGAACGATCCAACGCTTCTGTGCGAGTACCCACGCGAGCGCGATCTGAGCGGGCGTGGCCTTCTTCCGTACAGCAATCTGGCTGATCAGATCGACCAAGGCTTGGTTCGCTTTGCGCGCTTCCGGCGTGAACCGCGGGAGGCTATTTCGGAAATCGGCACTGTCAAATACCGTGTTGGTGTCCATCTTTCCCGTGAGAAAACCCCTTCCCAGAGGACTGTAGGCGACAAAGCCAATTCCCAACTCCTCCAAAACGGGCAGCACGTCCTTCTCGTGGTCCCTGAACCAGAGAGAGTATTCGTTCTGCAGGGCGGTGACGGGCTGTACGGCGTGCGCGCGACGAATGGTCTGTACGCCTGCTTCTGAGAGACCGAAGTGCTTCACCTTGCCCGCCTGAATCAGATCTTTCACTGCGCCTGCCACGTCTTCGATCGGCACCTCCGGGTCGACACGGTGTTGGTAGAACAGATCGATTACGTCGCTCCTGAGCCGTTTGAGCGAAGCATCGGCGACCTGCTTGATGTGCTCCGGCCGGCTATCCAAGCCGGCCATACCGGGGCTGCCGTCAGGCTTCATCCTGAAGCCGAACTTGGTGGCGATGACTACTTTCCTGCGTACGGGGGAAAGGCCCTCGCCAATCAATTCCTCGTTCGTGAACGGCCCGTACACTTCGGCGGTATCAAAGAAATTGACGCCGCGGTCCACGGCTGTTCGCAGCAGCGCGATCATCTCTTTCTTGTCCGCGGGTGGGCCGTAAGCATAGGTCATGCCCATGCAGCCGAGGCCGATAGCTGACACTTCAAGGTTGCTCTTACCAAGTTTGCGCCTTTGCATGAATTCTCCTTCGACGAAGGGTGCGCGGTTACGGTACCGCTCTTGCGCGCTGTTCTTCGCGCCAGCGAGCCGGTGGAACTCCTTCCCACGTGCGGAAAGCGCGGACGAAGGAGTTGGCGTCCTCATATCCGAGAAGATAGGCCGCTTCACTCAGCTCGAGAACGGAATTATTGAGGTAGTAGCGCGCAAGTCGACGCCGCGCCTCCTCCAGAAGGCGCTGGAAGCTCGAGCCTGCGTCCCGCAAACGGCGCTGCAGAGTGCGCGAGCTGATATGAAGCGCGTCCGCTATGTCATCGATCGTCGGACGCCGACCCGTGAGCTTTTGCTGAATGGCGCCGCGGACGCGCTCGGCAAAATCTTCATCGGCGGTTTGCTCTTTCAGCTCCGCCTCGTATTGGGGAGCAAGCATCGCCAGCAGCTCGGCATTGCGGGTCACCAACGGCCTCTGAGCGTCAGAGGCGCGAAAGACGATGGCGTGGTGCGCGGCGCCGCAAACTACGGGACAACCGAAGTGGCGCTCAATCGCTTTCTGATGCGCGCGAGATTGAGTGAATTCTACCCGTAACGGCGAGATGCGCGTGCCAGTGCCGTGGCGAGCGATGGAGAGCACCCAGGCGAAGCAGCACTCAATCAGCACGTGCGGCTCGACCTCTTCAGCGAGCAGCCAGCGAAACTGTATGCCCCACTCTTCGTCGTCCACCTGTTGCAGGACCTCTTCCGGGCAGGTGAGCCGCTTGTAACGCGCCATCTGATTAACCGCCGCACCGAAGTTCTGCGTCGAAAGAGCAGCCAGCCCCATTGCCTGGAAGCGTTCGGTCTTCGTTTCCGTGCCCAGCAGGAGACCAACGGCAGGACTCGTGCTGACTTCGCCTATAGCCCGCCACAACGCAAAGAACTCCTTCGTGCTGACCAGAACACGCGGTTCGTCAACATACGCCAGGGAAAGTTCGGCCCTGCGCAGGACTGCGGAAGGCGGAACTCCCAGCTCTTCCAGCTTGCTAAACAGACCGCCTGACACACGAAAGTGCTTGTTCATCGCCTTACTCTGACTTGAGAGAAGCCATATCGATCGAGAAGCGGTACTTCACATCGGACTTCACCAGTCTGCCGTAAGCTTCATTAACCTTTTGGATCCGGCAGATGCCGCAAAACAGTCTGCACGTCCTGTTCCGTGGGATCGCGCCGCGCGATCGTGGTTGGCTTCGGCGGCGATAGAGCACGCGGAGTGAGCCTTGGCCTTGTACATGTGCGTAATGTGGCTGCCTGCCTGGGTCGTTGATATGCAAAACACGCCATTGTATATGCGGATCGCGCCATAGGTTGAGGACTGAGGTGAGCTTTTTGCCTGGTGGTCAAGTGAACTAAACTAAAATGCTCCCGCACGGAGGAATTATGGCAGCCTCAGCCGCTACAGAAGTTAAGCCCCACGTCAACCTCGATCAGATCAAGTTCGATATCTGCTGCGCGGCACGCATTCTCTTCCGCCAGGGTATGAGCGCTGCAAACGCAGGCCATATCAGCATGGCCATAGCGCCAGATCGTCTGCTGATGAACCGATTCGGCCCGTCGTTCGCTACTCTGCATCCCAACGACATCCTCACCCTCGACTTTCAAGGCAACATCCTCGAGGACCACACGCCGCAGAAGAACGCCCGTCTGAACGAAACTGTCGAGCTGCACGGCATTATTCATCGTTATAACCCGCATGCGGTCTGCGTGCTGCATACCCATCCGCCCGCGACCGTGACATGGAGCACGTTTCGCAAGGTGCCGGAAATCTATGACCAGGAGAGCTGCATCCTCGCCGGAGACGTCGCCGTCGTCGAAGAGGACTACGAAGGTTTGGCCTCGGGTGAGGAACGAACCAAGGCCGCTGCCTTGGCACTCGGACAGAAACGCGCCGTCATTTTGCCCAATCACGGAGCCATCACCACCGGTCCAACGGTGCAACACGCGTTGTTCGCCATGATCATCCTAGAGGGTATGGTGGCGCGCAACCTGTCGGTCCTCGGAGCAGCCCGGGCGACTGGCCTGATGCCCACTCCCATCAAAATGGCGGTCGCCCAACAGGTCCGAATGGGCATCGCCAAGATGAACGCCATCGAGCCGCTCTGGACCGACCTGCTCCACCGGCTGCTGGCGACGGATCCGGAGCTGTTTGCGTAGCACTGTGGAGGGCGATTCAACCACGGATTAACCCGGATGACGCGGATGAATTCGGGTGTTAGGAAGAATCCCGCAATTGTCGGTGTGATCCATGTTCAATTGACGGTTCGCTTTTTTCTTGGGAAGCTGTCGATTCCCGTCTGTTCCGTACGTCATAGCGATGTGGACGGTAGAATCAGTTCGCAATCACCCTAACTAAAGCGAGGAGACAGAATGTCAAACTACTTTTTATTTCTCTATGACGATCCAACCGGCTGGACAAAGCTGAGCCCAGAAGAAATGCAGAAGGCCCTGGAGAAGTACATTGCCTGGAGCCAAAAGGCTACGAACAATGGCTTCCTGCGCGGCAGCCACCGTCTGGCGGAAGATGGGGGCAAAGTGATTCGCGGCACGAAGGTCACGGATGGGCCCTACAGCGAGACAAAGGAAATTCTCGGCGGCTATTTCCTTATCTCAGCGGACAGCTACGATCAGGCGGTACAGCGTAGCCTCGATCATCCTCACCTGGAGTACGGGGGGACGATTGAAGTGCGCCAAGTGCATCCCATGCACGAGCAGAAATGAGGAGTGGCGGAACAGGCGCGGAGCCGGCAGTTGCCGAAGTCAGCGGCTCGGTGGAGCACCTGTTCCGCCACGAGTCTGGACGCATTGTTTCTTATCTCACGCGGCTGCTTGGCCCAGAGCACATGGACCTGGCTGAGGAGGTCGTACAAGATTCGTTACTCAAGGCCTTGCAAAGCTGGTCATATTCTGGAATTCCATCGAACCCGGCCGGGTGGCTGCTACAGGTTGCGCGCAACTCCGCACTCGACGCCATCCGCCATCGTAAAGTCGCCACCGACAAAGAGCCGGCGCTGGTCGCCGAGCTGACTTCCCCCAGCCGGACTCCGCGCTCTGATGACGTGACGCCTGACCCGAATCTCCGCGACGCCGAGCTGGGCATGATCTTCATGTGCTGCCATCCGGCGCTTTCGGCCGAGGCGAGCATCGCGCTGAGCTTGAAAGCAATCGGCGGATTCAGCGTGCGAGAGATTGCGCGCGCATTTCTTGCCGACGAAGCGACGATCGCGCAACGGCTAGTGCGCGCCAAGCGGCAGATCCGGGACAAAGGTCTGTCGCTCGACCTGCCGAGTGGTTTCGATCTGCGCAAGCGCCTCGATTCTGTGCTTGATGTCGTATATCTCATGTTCAACGAGGGCTACGATGCTCATCAGGGCGAAGAGCTGATCCGGCAGGACTTGTGCCTCGAGGCGCTGCGGTTGGCTCAACTGGTTGCGGCTTCGTCGATGAGCGTTCCCCGGGTGCACGCACTAGTAGCGTTGATCGCCCTGCAGACGGCCCGACTTCCCGCCAGGACCGACGGTGGGGGGGACTTGGTGCTACTGGATCAGCAGGACCGCTCGCGCTGGGACAAGCGCCTAATCAGTTTGGGCTTTTATCACTTCGATCGCTCGGTGGCCGGAAAAGAAATATCGCCTCTTCACGTCGAAGCCGCCATCGCCGCGACGCACATCCGCTCTGCCTCCGGGGAGGAAACTGACTGGCCGCTCGTGCTCAGCCTGTATGACCAGCTTTTGCAGCTCAAGCCAAGTCCGGTTGTGGCGCTGAATCGCGGCGTGGCAGTCGCAAGGGTGCATGGAGCGGAAGCAGCGCTGGCCGAACTGGGTCGGCTGGAGGGCGAGCCGGCGCTAAAGAACTACTACCTGCTTCCTGCTGTGCGGGGGCAGCTCTTGGCAGAGTTGGGGCGGCGCGAACCGGCGATAGCGGCTTATCGTCAGGCCGTCGCGCTATCGTACAACGCACCGGAACGCCGGTTTCTGCAGCGGAAAGTCGACGAGATTCGAGGCGCCCGAGACGCGCACTTCCCGCACTCTGAAGCCTGATCGCTAACGGCTGACAGCGAAGCGCCAACCGCTATACCATCTTCGGGTGCGCGAACAGGTGCTCCATTACATTGGCGAGCGCAAAATGCTGCGGGCGGGCGACCGTGTTGCGGTGGCTGTCTCTGGTGGAGCCGACTCGGTCGCGCTGTTGCGTGTCCTGCTCGAATTAAGAGAAGAGCTCGGGATCGTAATGGTCGTCGCACATTTCAACCATCAACTCCGTGGCGGGGAGTCCGATGCCGACGAGCGTTTCGTCGTTGACCTCGCCTCTGAGCATGACCTGCAGTTTTTTGCCGGACGCGCCGATGTTCGTCTCCACTCCATTGCCAAGAAGCTCGGCCTCGAGCACGCCGCCCGTGACTTACGGTATCGCTGGTTGCGCGGCTTGGCCGACGAACAAGAATTAAGTGCAATTGCCACCGGCCACACATTAGATGACCAGGCCGAAACGGTACTGATGAAGTTTTTACGCGGTGCCGGCACGAGAGGCCTTGCGGGCATTTGCCCGGTCATGACGCTGGATCGCGTGCCTGTTGTGCGTCCTTTACTAGCGACTTCGCGCCAGGAAATCGAGCACTACCTGCGATCGATCAAGCAGCCCTGGCGCGAAGACCACACCAACCGGGACACGCATCTGACGCGCAATTGTATCCGCCATGAGCTGCTGCCGTTGTTGGAGCGCGATTACAACCCAAACATCCGCCATGTGCTGAGCGAGACCGCCGAGATTGCCCTCCCGGAAGAGGATTACTGGCACGAACATACCTCGGCGCTTGCTTCGCGATGGCACCAGAAGGAACGCCGTTTCCGCTTACAGGAGCACGAAGGCGTAGTCGGTAGCTTCTTGTCGTCGGGAATTGCTCTGCAGCGCCGAACGTTGAAGCACTTCCTGGAGTGGCACGGCATCACGGTTGACTTTCACCATGTCGAGGCGGCCCGGCTATGCGCGCTCGGCGATGGCTCTACGGCAAACTTGCCGGGAGGATGGCAAGCGCGACGGGAAGGTAACTGGCTGGAGTTGCTGGAGCCCAGCGCGGCCTTCGAGAAGGAGGAGAAGACCGGGCCGTGGCAGTACTCCCTGCCTATCCCTGGACGATGCAGTATTCCCGAAGCCGGGATCATGCTGGAGGCCGTCCTGGTTCCCGCCGGATTCGCCTCTCTCGAACCCCCGGGATCACTGCTAAGGGCTGCCGACTTGGGCTCGGAACTGGTTGTCCGCAACTGGAAGCCGGGCGACCGCTTTCACCCCTCCCACTCTGCCTCCGCAGAGAAGCTAAAGCGCTTGTTTTCCAAAAAAAGAATCCCCGCTACCGAGCGGCCTTGGTGGCCGATAGCCCTATGGGGCGCAGAGATCGTCTGGGTCCGCGGATTCCTCGTCGCCCATGATTTCGCCTGGAAGCCGGGCTCGGGCAACGCCGTCCGTATTGACCTGAAAGTCGCCCGATAAAGCCGACGGTGCTCGTCGAATCTCGCTTCAACCGCTACCAAATGCCCTTCCAAGGTGTCTAAAATATGTGTGGTAGCAGGCAGATCTGTAGAGACCTATCCCATTCTGGTTTTGCCCAGCAGCCGAGGACAGATTTCTAAGTCTTTCCTCCCGTTCCGCTTACACCGGCGTTACAATCTGTATAGGAAGGGAAACTTCATCCAGCGCCTGCCGATGGCATCTAACGAAGTTGGGCATATATTTGTGTATGCCCGGTTACACAGGAGTCCCTAGTGAATTCGACGGTCAAAACCATCGTGTTCTGGTTGGTGATTGTGCTCGCAGGCGTCCTGCTTTGGCAGGTCGTCAAGGGAGCCAACTCCGGCGCCAAAGAACGCGAAATCAACTACTCGGAGTTTATGTCGCAAGTTGACCAGAACAACGTCAGCGAAGTGACGGTTCTAGGCAGCGATGTCCGCGGTAAGTTCAAAAACGACAAGACGGCGTTCCATGTCGTCGTGCCACCGAACTACTCCGAGATGTACAAGCCGATGCGCGACCACGGCGTCAACATCACCGTGAAAGACGCCAATGGTGGCAGCTACACCTGGCTTATCAACCTGCTGCCCTTCGTGCTGTTGGGTGCTTTGTGGTTCATCATGATCCGCCAGATGCAGACAGGCGGCAACAAGGCGCTGTCGTTCGGCAAGAGCCGCGCTCGCCTGCTCTCCATGCAGCAGAAGAAGGTGACGTTTAAAGATGTCGCCGGCGTCGATGAAGCCAAGGAAGAGCTGCGCGAGATCATCGAGTTCCTGCGCGAGGCGCAGAAGTTCCAGAAGCTCGGCGGGCGCATTCCCAAGGGCGTGCTGTTGGTCGGACCTCCGGGAACCGGCAAGACTCTGCTAGCCCGTGCGGTTGCCGGTGAGGCCAACGTGCCGTTCTTCAGCATCTCCGGTTCTGACTTCGTCGAGATGTTTGTCGGCGTGGGCGCCAGCCGCGTTCGCGACCTGTTTGAGCAGGGCAAGAAGAACGCGCCCTGCATCATCTTCATCGACGAAATCGACGCGGTTGGCCGTCATCGTGGCGCCGGCCTCGGCGGCGGGCACGATGAGCGCGAGCAGACCCTCAACCAGCTGCTGGTCGAGATGGACGGCTTTGAGTCCAACGACGGCGTCATCCTGATCGCCGCGACGAACCGTCCTGACGTCCTCGATCCGGCGCTGCTGCGTCCCGGACGCTTCGACCGCCGCGTAGTAGTCTCGCGTCCCGATGTGCGTGGCCGCGAGGAGATCCTGCGCGTCCATACTCGCAAGATTCCGCTCAGTGACGACGTCAATCTTCCCGTGCTGGCCCGCGGCACACCGGGATTTTCCGGCGCCGACCTGGCCAACATGGTGAACGAGGCCGCCCTAAACGCCGCGCGTCAGAACCGCAAGACGGTTCTGATGTACGACTTCGAGATGGCCAAGGACAAGGTCCTGATGGGCGCCGAGCGCAAGTCGATGTTGCTCTCCGACGAAGAAAAGCGCACTACGGCGTACCACGAGGCCGGACACGCGCTGGTCGCCGCCCTGCGCGAGCACTCGGACCCGCTTCACAAGGTGACCATCATTCCACGCGGCATGGCGTTGGGCGTCACTATGCAATTGCCGCTCGACGACAAGCACACCTACACGCGCGACTACCTCGAAACGCGTCTGGCCATTATGATGGGCGGCCGCGTGGCCGAGGAGTTGTTCCTGAACACGATGACCACCGGCGCCGGCAACGACATCGAGCAGGCATCCGATCTCGCGCGCAAGATGGTCTGCGAGTTCGGTATGTCGTCGCTTGGACCGATCACCTTCGGCAAGAAGGAAGAGCAGATCTTCCTGGGCCGCGAGATCAGCCAGCACCGCGACTTCAGCGAAGACACAGCGCTGAAGATCGACGCCGAGGTTCGCCGCTTCGTGGATGAAGGCTATCGGTCGGCGGTGAATATTCTGAGCTCGAACCGCGACAAGCTGGAGAAAATTGCGATGGCGCTGCTCGAGCGAGAGGTGCTCGATGCCAGCGAGGTCCAGATGATCATCGAGGGCAAGGAACTGCCGGCACGCATCGATCCCAACGCTCCTGCGACCAAGGACGAGGTTCAGCAGGTGCTGAAGCCCGCTCCGGGACAGCAGCCGAGTGTAAGCCCCGGCGAGAGACCGGCGCAGGCCTAACGAAGCAATTAGCAGCTAGCAATTACTTAAAGACAACGGGCGGCCGAAAGGCCGCCCCATGTTTTTCCGCTGCCTCGGGCTGGCACGGCATCCTCGTCAGAGACGGCTATCACGTCAGCACGGTTCAGGAGCGCGAGACGTCCTTCAAAGAAGATCTCAATAGCTAGGACGAAGCGAGTCTTGACTCTTCAAGACGGCCCTTAAGCTAGGCTAGGCTAGGCTAGGCTACATCGCAGCGTGCATGCCCGATGCTGGCGCAAGCGAAGCACAGGATGGGAAGCGCTTCCCCAGTGTTCTCAGCAAGTCGGGCGCAATCAAGAAAACGCCCGACGACTTCACGTAGCTCGATCCCGCACAGTTCCATGATTTGTTTGCCGCCGATCAGGCCGCCTTCATGGCCCAATCTCAGGTGTTCAATCTGGCCGAGAATTTTTAAGCCTTGATTACAGCGCCGGCATGGAGAAGCAAGCCCAGTTGGATGTCGGCAGCAGGGCGGACAGAACCATCAATCCTGAGCTCGAACGGTGGTACGCCGCGCGCGCCATGAGTCACACCGTCGAGGTCGCGCAGGCGCAAGCCACGTGGTCTACGGGTCTCAAGTCGCCGCGCTGACCGACGAAGCTGCTACCCACCCACACTGATCGACCAGCAATGCTTCTGCCTGTGCTCAGGACGCCGCGACTTGGATCAGTGGTGCTGTCTTCTCCACGACATATCCAATGCTCGCCCCTCCGATTCCTGCGTCTTGTAGCGCAGTAGTCAACCGCGCTGCATCCTTCTCCGCCGGCGAGATCAGCAGCCCTCCGGCCGTCTGCGGATCGTAAAGCAGCATTCGCAGGTCTTCGGGAACGTCGTCGGCGTACTCGACGCAGCCTTCCGCGAAGTTACGGTTCGCCTTCAGTCCGCCGGGAATGTCGCCCGCCCGTATGCACTCCAGCGCACCCTCGAGTAGTGGAACCTCCGATGCGAACAATCGCACGCTGACACCCGATCCGCGCGCCACTTCGCGCACGTGGCCGATCAGCCCAAAGCCGGTCACGTCGGTCATGGCATGAACCTCGAAGCCGCCCGAGGTCACGACTGCTGCGGCGACTTTGTTCAGCGTCGTCATCGCCTTCACGGCAGCGCGTACCCAGGCTTCCCTAGCGTGGCTGCGCTTGATCGCCGTTGAGATTACGCCTGTGCCTATTGCTTTGGTAAAGATCAGACGGTCGCCCGGCTTCGCGCCACTGTTGGTCAGCACACGCCCTGGATGCACGGTGCCGGTCACGGAATAGCCCAGCTTGATCTCTTCATCCCGGATGCTGTGTCCACCGATCACAGTACAGTTGGCCTCGACCATCTTCGACAGCCCGCCCGCCAGCATCTGTTCTAGCACGTTCACATCGCCGTTCTCGGGAAAACACACCATCGTCAGCGCGCTCAGCGGACGCCCGCCCATGGCATACACATCGCTCAGCGAATTGGTCGCGGCGATCTGGCCGAACGTGTACGGGTCATCAACGATCGGCGTGAAGAAATCGACAGTCTGGACGAGCGCGACATCAGGCGTGAGCTGATACACCCCGGCGTCGTCGGCTGTGTCGAAGCCGACCAGCACATTGGGATCGTGTTGCCGGGCTAATTTCCCAAGCACCGAGTCCAGCACCGCCGGACTGAGCTTGCTGGCTCAACCTGCGGCCTTCACCATCTCCGTCAAACGAGGTTTGGCATTCTCGGGCACAGCTCGATTGTAGCAACCGGAAAACGAATAACTTTAGCCATAGATTTACACGGATGATACGGATAACAGCCAGGTCATAAAAGCCCGCACCGCGGCTTGCGCGGAGACGCGGATTGTACCCCGGAAAGAAAGCAAGACCGCAGCGGCTTGGGGGGGAACCAGTCAGCACCGCTGACTACGTGTGGCTGACTCGAATTCTCAGCGATGGATACTCCAATCCCGCTCGCCAATCAAGCCACTGGGCTATCCACACGAGGATCAAAAAGCAAAGACATAACGTCCGCATGCCCGGAGTATACACCTGTATGGAATCTCTGAAATCGGCGTTAATTTGTCCAGCTGGCTATTGTCCAGTGACAACTTGCTTCACTGGGAGCAGATGTATGTCGCTCCCGTACAAAAACAGCAATGAATTCTGCAAACGCTTCGACCACGCCACCTCATTTGCCTTGGCGCCTTCTTCGATGACCACTTGCAGCTTCGTCTCGCCGAGTCCCTTCGTGCGCAGAATCTTCGCCACCTCCTGCACCTGTTCCACATCTTTTGCGCTGGCCTTCTCGTCCGCGTCTTCCGCCGTTCCAATCGCGAGGTACATCTTCTCGGGAAACTGATTTGCCTTCTCCGCGTCCTTCAGCAACTCGCCATTGCCGATCAGCAGCGCCGGGCTTTCAATGAGCACTTTGCCGAACACGCCGGGGTGCGTCAGCACGGTATAGAAGGCGACCGCCCCGCCGTATCCTGCACCGCCCAGACCCGTATTGTGGACGCCCGTCAGCACGCGATACTTCTTCTCGATCAGCGGCATGACTTCGTGGATTACAAAATCGCCGTATTGTTTTCCGTGCACGTCCTGCGTTTCGTATTTGCCCAGCTCCTTGTTGTCGGCATCGGGATATGGCAAATACTCGTTCGCTCTTCGCGGTGTGCTGTCGATCCCGACAACAATCATCGGATGAATTCGCATGCTGCCCGTCAGAAACTGCACCGTCTCGTCAAACTTCCACTCGTGAAATTGAGCCGTCGCCTCGTCGAACAGGTTTTGCCCGTCCTGCATATACAGCACGGGATAGTGCTTGTTGCGGTTGACCGGCGCGAAGTAATTTGCCGGCAGCCACACCCGCAAATTGCGAATGTTTTGGTACACCTCGCTGTTGATGGTGATGATATCGAGCACGCCCAGCACGCTCGGCTCTCTGGCCGGAATAAGCGGAGCCGACTCAGCCGGCTCAGGCGCCTGCGGCTGTTGGAGTAGCGCGAAAGCGGCAACCCCTTTTCCTGATTCCTGGGATAACGCCGACGTCGTAAAACACACGAGAATGGAGGTGAGAAGACTTGCGGCGCAAAATTTCCGCATGCAGAAAGATTATCAGCACAGTCAATGGGGTTTATGTAATCGTTAATGCCCGGTTGAAAATGCTTTACTTCAGCTTCAAATCCACCAGTTCCATCTGCGGATAACTTCTGTCCCAGTCATCGGAGATATGTTCCAGTGCGATCCGTACCGGCTTTGTTTGACCCGGGCCAATGGGCGCCTTGGTCATGTCGACAAGATCGGGATATCCTGCCAGTTGATTCTCCACCAGCACGTGCAGTGGTAGTGTTTCTTTCTGCACGATCTCTCCCAGCGAATTCTTGAACTCCGCATGCACGTCGGCGCCGACCAGCGCGTGATCGCCGGTGTTGGTGATCTTGAAGTCAAGGTAGGTAACTGTGCCGCCCATGTAGTTCTCGGCGGCACTCAGGTTGATATCTGAAAGCTTCAGGTTTTGCGCGTAAGGATTCGGCTCGGTGCTGGCAACCGTGTTGTGCCGACCGAAGAACAGAATCGCCGCAACCGCAACAATAACGGCGATCAGACCGACGAATGCGGGTACCCAATTGCGCTTCTGGTCGGGAGATGGCGCAGGTCGGTATTGCGGTTCCATCACGACCCGATTCTACTCCGCGGCACAATACGGCTCGCAGACGAACTCAGCACTGCCGGCGGTTCGTCGACTGCGCGGGAGCGGGTGGCTATTTTGCTTTGACCTCGACGATGTTCAAGTCGGGAACTTCCTGGTTCCAGGTAGGCGGGATTTCTTCCACGGCTAGGGCGACCCGAAAAAAACGCATTTCGTAGGGTTTGATGGGATTTCGCGCAAACTCGTTGTCGACCAGATCCGTTCCGCCGTGCTTCATGCCGACCAGTGGCTTCTGCACGCTCGCGATGAGCTTGCCTTGAGCATTGTGAAAGCCGACGTTCGCACCGGCTTGCGAGACACGTCCGTTTCCAGCATTGGTCACGAGGCCGTCGAGATAGACCGCCCTCCCGTCGGGCGCACGACTGATTTGTACGCTGCTCAGGTGAAGATCGCTAGGGTCCGCTGGTATTGTCCTACGACCTGCCCGCACATCCGAGTGCCTGGCGACGGGCGGAAGAAACTTTAACACGATTATCAGCAACAGAAGCGCTGCAACCGTCGTCAGGATTCGACCTACGAGTGGTATAGCTCGGCTCCGTTTTCGTCTCCGTCCGCCATGAACTAGCGTGAGATTCGGCCGTTCATTCACGTGGCTTCGGAACGGTTGTGCCATGACAGACCTCTGGGCACGAAGATCGGCGTCGTTTATTGTGTGGGGCCAGAACTCCTTTGGGTTTCCAACCGGACGAATACCTACCCTTGTAGCGTTGTAGCGGTTACTTAAGAGATATTTTAACAAATTGCCTGGAGTAACCACTCCCTAACACATAACTATTCGCAAAAATGCAGGGGCAGCGTTCCGGGATTTTTTCTACGGCATTGTCCTTATTGGATGGCCCCCGACTCGGCAACAGAAATCTTCGTATCCGTACGGAATTTGCGATAGTCCTTGTACGTGAGGTGTATGTTCTCGTTCACACCCTTTAGCAGTGCTACGCGCGCATCGA
>Ga0306923_10000892_pt1 | contig 25065 bp, 20 predicted proteins | sample sta12Can44000108_FD_203841 | JGI IMG/M metagenome (GOLD analysis project Ga0306923, IMG submission 203841) | Lab enrichment of tropical soil microbial communities from Luquillo Experimental Forest, Puerto Rico - statanox.12C.anox.44.000.108 (v2)... | ecosystem: Environmental > Terrestrial >... | reverse complement strand
GCGACCATCCCCCGGCCGCCTCCTCGGTTTAACCACTTTCCTTTCAGCTACATCTGGCGGGTTTGCCGATCCTGAACCCTGGCAGCACGCTTGCATATTTCCCAGGCAGGCGAGGCCCCCCTACCTTGTCACTTAGGTCAGTACTTTTGTTTATTGGAGGAACGCTCATGAACAGGATGTTCGCTTCGTTCTTTGGGTCAGTTTTGCTGGCTGGAATTTGTGTGGCGCAGGCTGCACAAACTCAGGCTACCGGAACAGCGTCGCAGGATGCTTCAGCAACCTCGAGCCAGGCCGGAGCGCAGACCACGTCGAACACAGCGGCCGCTCTATCGCAGGCGACTACAGCCTCGGCTGCAAATAAGCAGGCGCAAGTCGCCGGCAGCAGCCAGTTGCAGGCCGGCAGCACCATGCAGGCAGAACTCAGCAAACCGCTCGATGCGCGCAAGAACAAAGTCGGCGATGAGGTCATCGCCAAGACCACGCAAGACGTGAAGTCCGAAGGCCACGTCATCGTTCCCAAGGGCTCGAAGCTGATGGGCCATATCACGGAGGTGAAAACCCAGACCAAGGGTCAGGCCAACTCTGCGCTCGGCATTGCCTTCGATCACGCATTGCTGAAGAACGGGACTGAAATGCCGGTTTCGCTGACCGTCCAGGCAATCGGCCGCGGCCAAGCGGCCGCTGCCGCTGCGGCTGACAACGAGATGATGTCCGGCGGAAACGCGAGTGGCACCGGAGGCATGGGATCCTCCAGCCCGCACGGACCTGGCGGCGGACTCCTGAACGGAGCTGCCACATCGACCGGCCACGTGGTGAACACCGCGGGCAACACGGCAGGAGCTGCGGTGAACACAGCAGGTGCTGAGTCTGGAAGGTTGGCATCCGGCGCTCTGACATCGACCAGCCAGGGCGTCGTGGGATTGCACGGGCTCAGTCTTTCGACCGACGCATCGAACTCCACTCAAGGATCCGTCATCACCTCTAACAGCGGTAATGTGCACCTGGATAGCGGGACAGAGATGATTCTGCGGGTGAATCAGTAATCGCGATCGCGAGAAGCTAACCAAGGCAGCGGGCCGCCCGCTGCCTTTTTCCTTTCTGGATCGAAAATGGAAGCTGGGGCCAGACCGCAAACCACAGGTCAGGCGTTCGAGATGCGTGAGGGCAACCGTGGACGGGTCCGACCCACGGTTGCCTCCGACCGGAATGAGCCGTCAAGTTTTTTGACTTGTTGCCTCCGCGGTAAGAACTTCTTGTTGAAGTACGGTTGTTCCCTTATGCAATCCGTTGCAGCTTCGGTAAACAGCTGAGTCAAGATCAGTTGCAGCATGAATGAAAGGTCTGCGAGTTGCTCTTTGAGCCCCACGCCGGGGTGCCCGTGCCGGTGCTTCCCGGTCCCCAGGTTTGCAGGGAGGGACCGACTCTGACACGAGGGGCATTCCCAAGGAGGACCCTCGCCATGCGTCCCTTCACCCTCGTTTTTCTGATCCTCTGCTTTGCCTCTCTGACGCTATTTCTGTTGAGCTGTAGCAGCAAGAACAGCTCCATGCAGATGGCCAGCGTGCAGGTGAGCCTGAGCGATCCGGCGACCTGTTCGGCACCACAAGGGCCGTTCAGCCATATCTATGTCACTGTCACGGATGTACGCATCCACCAAAGTGCGAACGCATCGGACAACGACTCCGGTTGGGTCGACCTTGCGCCGGGTCTGGCCAACAGCCCGGTACAAGTCGATTTGCTCGGAGCCTCCACCCAGTGCTTTCTCAAAATGCTGGGGTCACAGCAGATTCAAGCGGGCGCCTATCAGCAGATTCGTATCCTCCTGGCGGATAACAGCGCGAGCGTCAGCGGAAACCATTGTGGAAGCACCGCGAATTGTGTAGTGGTGGCCAGCGACCCGATGAATCCCCGCGCATTGCGGCTCTCGTCCGAGTCGAAGACCGGTATCAAGATTCCTCCGGGACAGATCGCCGGAGGCAAGTTTGTGGTCGCGGCTGGCGAAAGCAAGGATCTCGATCTCGATTTCAACGCTTGCCGTTCCATCGTGACTGAAGGGAACGGATCATTCCGGCTGAAGCCCGTGCTGCACGCGGGTGAAGTGGCGCAGCAGTCCGCGATCAGCGGGACCGTGATTGACGCGGGAACGCAAGCACCGATCCAGGGCGGTAACACCGTGGTCGCCCTGGAACGAAACGAGGGCAGCGGCGTGGATCGTGTGGTGATGGAGACGGTGACCGATGCGAGTGGAGCATTCTCGTTTTGTCCGGTCGCCAACGGAACCTACGATGTCGTGGTGACGGCAATCCATGGAGCCGGCGGGGCCTACGCCGCAACTGTGATCACCGCAGTACCTTCCAGTGGCGCATTGGGCAAGGTTCCATTGACGGCAATTCTTGCGCCCGCATCCATCATGGGAGCCATCACGACGAGTACGGGGAGTAGCGCAACCTCGGCAGACCTAACCCTTTCAGCGCTGCAGGGGATCACGGAGAACGGGTCCAACCTGCTAGTCACAGTTCCGCTTGCCGCCCAAAGCGCGTCGAGCGCGACCCTGACGACAGCACCCGGCATGAGTTGCGCTGCGAACACCGATTGTGTGAGCTACACGCTGTCTGTGCCCGCGGCAAATCCCAGCGTTGGGGCGTTCAGCAATTCGGGAAATCAGTCGCCGGCTGCTCCCACCGCTGGCCCTGTGAATTACACACTCGATGCGATGGCTTTCGTCCCCGGCGCGGCAGGCCAACTCGATTGCACTCCATCGGAACAGCAAACCAACCAGACCAGCAGTAGTGCGCCCCTGAGCGTGAGCGCGGGCATGAGCGTGACGGCTGCGACGCTGGCGTTCACCGGCTGCAACTAAGATGCCAGTCGGACCGTGGTGGTCGCGAGGGGCGGAGGCTGCGGGTTCGCTTAGCAAGGGGACGAGTGCGATCGACGCTTTCGGCTTGGTAATCTATCCCGGCCATGAAAAGCTTCGAGGAACTCTCCGAAAAAGAAGTCCTTGCTCTCGCCATCTCCCTGGAAGAAGAAGATGAACGCGTGTATGCCGACTTTGCCGAAGGCCTGCGCGAAAACTTTCCCGCCTCGGCGGCCGTCTGCGAGGGCATGCGGAACGAAGAGTCGGGTCATCGGCGGCGGCTCATCGAGCTGTATCAGGAAAAGTTCGGCGAACATATTCCGCTCATCCGCCGACAGGACGTGCGCGGCTTCGTGCTGCGCAAACCAGTATGGCTGGTTCGGCCCTTGGGGCTCGACACCGTCCGCAAGCAGGCCAGCGCGATAGAACTCGAGACGCGCGGCTTCTACGAGAAAGCCTCGCGGCGCACCCAGGACGCGAGCATCCGCCAACTGCTCGACGATCTGGCCAACGAAGAACGCAGCCACGAGGAGCGCGCCGACTCGCTCGAAAAGGAAAAGCTGACTGCGGGCGTGAAGGCCAAAGAAGAAGAGGCGAACCGGCGGTTGTTCGTGCTCCAGATCGTGCAGCCCGGCCTTGCCGGATTGATGGACGGATCGGTCTCGACGCTCGCGCCAGTTTTCGCTGCGGCGCTGGCCACGCGCAACAGCTGGGACGCGTTCCTGGTCGGGCTCGCGGCGTCGGTCGGAGCAGGCATCAGCATGGGCTTCGCCGAGGCGCTCTCCGACGACGGCAGTCTCACCGGCCGCGGGCACCCGTGGATCCGCGGCCTGGTCTCGGGAGCGATGACCGCGCTCGGCGGCATCGGCCACACCCTACCCTTCCTGATCCACGATTTCCGCTTTGCCATGGGCCTGGCGATCGCGGTGGTGCTGGCGGAATTGGGAGCGATCACCTGGATCCGGCACCGCTACATGGACACGCCAATCCCGTCAGCCGCGCTGCAGGTCGGCTTGGGCGGGGCGCTGGTGTTTGTCACCGGGATTTTGATAGGCAGCAGCTAGTCATCCGTCGCTGGCGACCCAAAGGGCACGCCCGCAGCGTGCCCTTTCTGGTTTTGCCAAGAACCAACGACCGACGACGAACGACCGGTTTCACGGCGCTTCAATCAGCTCCATCTTGCCGTCGCGCGTCCGATGCAGGATCATCACCTTCCCCTTGGGATCGCGGAAAACGAAGACGTCGCGATCTCGGAAGTGGCACTCCTTGATCGCTTCCTCGAGCGTCATGGGGCGGAGGGCGACGGATTCCGAAGTTTGCGTCAAGTGGACCTCGGTCGTTTTGGCCACCGCGGGGTACTTGTGCACGAGCACGGGGACGGCCGTCGACTCGGTGAGTCCGACCGCGGTTTGAACCTCGGCGCCGTTGGCCTTGCCGCTTTCTCCGTCCCACTTCTTGTGCGATTTGCGCTTCTTCGAAATGATACGGGTTTTGTGTTTGAGGGCTTGCTTCTCGATATGACCCAGCGCCTCGCTCACGGCCAGCTTCATGTCGTTGGCCTGAGCCAGGCCGACGATCGGGCCGTTGCGCGGACTGATGGTGATTTCTGCTTTATGACGATGTTTTTCCACGGCGAGGATAACCTTGGTTTCGAACTTGTCGCCGAGGATTTTGCGGATTTTTGCCAGGCCGGATTCGACTTCTTTGCGGATGGCGGGGGTGATTTCGTACTGCCTGCCGGTGTACTCCACGTTCATTGAGCACCCTCCTGGGATTCTTGATTCCACGATCTGGGCTCAAACAACCGGTGTTGCAGGGGTTGCAGGTTTCAGCGGCTAAAGCCGCCCTTTCACGGTGAACTTCGTGGTACGCCTGAAGGCGTACCCTGATACGAAGCTACTTTTTCACTCTGCGCTGGTGGGTACTCGGGATGCGCATGTCTTCCCGATATTTCGCAACCGTGCGGCGAGTGACCTGGATACCCTGCGACTGAAGGATGCGGGTGATCTGCTCGTCGGTCAACGGCCGGGCAGGATCTTCTTCCTCGATGAGCTTCTTTACGCGGCGCTTGAGGATCAGCAACGAGGTGTTGCCGCCCTCGGGGCCCTGCACGCTCTCGGAGAAGAAGTACCGCAGTTCGAACACGCCCTGTGGAGTATGGGCGTACTTGTTGGCCACCGCGCGGCTGACGGTGGAAGGATGCACGCCGATTTCTTCGGCCACCTCTTTGATCATCATGGGCTTCAGATGATCGATGCCTTGTTCCAGAAAGTCCTGTTGACGCGCGACGATCGAGTAGCAGACTTTCATGATGGTCTGCTTGCGCTGCTCGATGTTCTTGATGAGTTGGATCGCGCTTTTGTAGCGCTCTTTCACGTAGTTGCGCGTGTCTTTATCGTTGCCGTCTTTGGATAGCAGGCGTTTGTACGCCGGATTCAACCGCAACTGCGGGACGTCCTCGTCATTCATCAGGCAGAGCCACTCGTCGCCATGCTTGATGAAGGCCACGTCCGGCTCGATCAGGCGCGTGGTGACCTTGTTGTAGCGCAGGCCGGGGCGCGGATCGAGGGTACGGATGAAATCGAGCGCCGGCGGAATCGCTTCCAGCGGACGACCGATGGCCTTGGCGATTTCCTTGTGCTGCTTCATCTGCACGGCGCGCAGATGCTGGTCGACGATCGCGAGGGCATCGGCGAGCACTTGCGTGGTGCCGTTGCCGTTCTTCTGGGTCGCGTGCTGTTGCTGGATGTAGCGCAACTGGTACAGCAGGCACTCGCGCAGATCGCGGCAGGCGACCCCCGGCGGATCCATAAACCGGACCACTTCCAGCGCTTCCTGCAGCTCTTCGCGACGAAAGCTCGGCTGATACACCGGCGCGGGGGCGGCTGCCGTAATGGGAGTCTCAGCCACGATGGGAGCAGGTGCGACAGCGGTTGCCGCCGAAAGGCCGCCCGGGTCCGTCGTGCCCACTTCCGGGTCTTCCCACTCTAAAGCCTCCGCGGATCCGAGGTCTGCCGAAACTTCCCCGGGCGCGCTCTCCGCCGCACCGATTCCCAGAGCTTCGGCTTCTTGGATCAGGCTCTGCTGGGTTGCGGCATCTTCTTCAGGAGTCGCGGGCGTGGTCACACCCAGGAGCTCGTCATCGCTGGCGATGAGGTATCCGTCTTCGTTCAGGTTGCCGATGATCAGCTCGGCAGCTTCCCGTACGCCCGGGCTCAGCGAGAGGGCGCCCAGCTGCCACATCAAGTGGTCGGTTAAGGTACTGGGCTTGGAGAGGAAATTCTCGAAAGAAGGCCGCTCGATATCCTCCATTTCGCCCGGACTGCGATAGCCGGGATCGAGATACTCCTGGAAGAAGGAACCAAAATCGATTTCATCGAAAGGGTCCTTCTTCTCTTCGGTGGGGACAGGAGCCTCTTCCACGGTCGCGGCCGAAGTGGCGCGATCGCGCTCTTCCTCGCGGCGGCCAACTTCGTCGATCAAGGGGACGGAGTCCTCCAGTTCCTCGAGAACCGGGTTCTCCACCATCTCCGCGTTGATCATGTCCTTGAGCTCGATCTTGTTGAGCGCGAGGACCGACACCATCTGGACCAGGCCGGGGGTAAGGATCTGGCGTTGCGACAGCTTGACGTTCAATTTGTGCTGCAGCATCACCATACGAGCGGTTGTTCTCTCCTAACCCTATGAATTCTCAGCTTCCCGGCACTGACGCCACTGTGATCGAGCGCACCCGCCGGAGTGCCCACTAAGCATCCAGTATCAAATCAAAGTTCAGTCGCGGCTACGTTACAGCCGTAACGTTTTCTTACACTTCCGAGCCCCTAAGGGCTTGACTTTGTAGCGTCAGCATCTGGTCTGCTGACCCGGGGGCCTACGGCTTGCAGAGGGCGTTCCACACTCGCAGACGCAACCGTCATGGGTCAATCATCCCGGCGGGACCCCGGAGCTACACCAACGAAAAGCTTTCGCCCAGATACACCCTTCGTACTTCCGGATCGTTGCCCAATTCCTCGGGCGTGCCCGTCCGGAAGATTCGGCCCTCATTAATGATGTAGGCCCGATCTGTGACCGACAGCGTTTCGCGCACGTTGTGGTCCGTAATAAGGATTCCGATGCCGGCCGCCTTGAGGTCAGAGATAATTTTTTGCAAGTCCAGCACGGCGATCGGATCGATCCCGGAAAACGGTTCGTCCAACAAAATAAACGTAGGATTGATGCACAAACAGCGCGCGATCTCGACGCGCCGGCGCTCTCCCCCTGACAACGCATATCCGCGGTTGTGGCGGATATGTTCAAGCCCTAACTGCTCGATCAGCTTCTCCATCTTCTCCCGGCGCTCATGCCACGAGACGGGCTGAGCCTCGAGGACGGCGAGGATATTCTCCTCAACCGTCAATTTCCGAAACACCGAAGGCTCTTGAGGGAGATAACTGATGCCGAACTGGCGCGCCCGCAGGTACATGGGAACGTCAGTGATGTCTTCGTCGTCGTACAACACGCGCCCGGTATCTGGGGGCACCAGGCCGACGATTGCGTAGAAGGAAGTGGTCTTCCCCGCGCCGTTTGGGCCAAGTAATCCAACAACTTCGCCCTGATTTACCCGGAGGCTGACGCCCTTCACAACCCGGCGGCCGCGATAGGTTTTGCCGATTTCGTCGGTGGCCAAGGAATGCATTTATCGTGCCACTCGGGTATGAGTAACGGTTGGGGAGCTATCCCTGCCTTCCACGAGCACCCTATCATCGCGCCTAAAGAAAGTCAACGAATCCCCCCGTATTTTGCCCTGTTCGGCATCAAAAATGCTAGGCGACGCCCCGGTCAGAACGAACTTGTCGTCAGCCGCCGTATAGACCAAGCGGTCTCCAGTGGCCTGGCGCCCGGGCTCCCGAACCTCGACTTTTCCCTGCGCGACGAGTTTCTCAAGTTGCCCCTGTCCTTTCTTGGAATCCGCCAACTGGACCTGGCTGCGCGGATAGAGGAACGCGTCGACGTGATCGGCAGTCACGGTCATGTCCGCGCCGCGCGCGGTGACGCCATCCTGGAACTCCGCGCGATGCTGATCATCGGTGTAGGTCAGTCGGCGCGAGGTGATCACAACCGGCGTGACATTTCCTGCCTTGTCGAGTTGCACCAGCGCAGTCGACACCGGCTGGCCGTTGCCCTCCGCCTGGATCGAGCGGTGATCGCGATCAAATTCAATGCGCGGCGCTTGCACCATGTTCGCGTCCTGCCAGAGCCGCACATCGCCTTCATACACCGCAGTGGCCGAGTCATGGCGTGCGGTCATGGTCTGCGCCGTGACGTGGATCGGCGACGACGAAGCCAGCAGTGCTCCGTTAGGCTGCTCGCGAATCTCGCTGTAGGTGCTCTTCACACCGCCTTGCGCGACCGCATCGCCACTTGCCCGGTTCATGCGCACGACCTTTGCAGTCGTGCTGAGGCCCTTGTCGATCACGCGCGGGGAGCCGGTGAGTTCGAGCATTTGATCGGATGGCGTATAGCGGGCACGGTCGGCACGTGCCTGCAGCTCAGCGTCACGGTACTGAACATTTCCCTGCTGCACGATGGAGTCGATTCCACCCGTGGCACGGAACGCGGCATCGACCTGGGTGCTGGTGCTGGTCCTGTCCGGCTGTCCCGGGGCCACACTCAGGATCCTGGCATCCGGCGCGCCATGCACCTTTTGCAATCGGTTCTGCCCGTCAAAAGAAGCCAGAAATTTCCCGGCGGTCACAGTCGTGGACGAGCCGTCACCGACTGTCGGCAATACCGTAATACTCGCGGCGCCCAGCGTCTCCGCGCGCTCCAGATGCGACCCGCCGGCCATAAAAAAGTCGATCGCAGGTGCGGAGATCTCAACCTGCTGAGTGTTAGTGGAGGAAAGGGTGTCTTGCGAGCCTGCCCGGAGCGAAGTCGAAGGGTCCGGGCGGGCGGGGACGCCGGCCGCTCCAGCGGTTCGAGGCGAATCGCTGCCCTCGGAATTCCCGCCGGACGCAAGCTCAACCAGCTTCACGTTTTCCTCGGCGCGCACTTTGCTGACTTCGTTTCGGCCGGAAAACGCCACCTGCACGCGTCCCGCGTTCACGCGGCTGGGCCGCGCGCCTGAGGAGTCCATCTGCACATCCCCGCTGAAGACCGCCCGCGACAGCCCGTCCTGTTCCTCATTGATGACGAATTCCGCTTGTTCGGCCCGCGCCTCAATCGGAGAGACGCCCGCAAGATGCGCCCTGATGCCGCGAGTGGCCTCGACATGCTCGACGGTGTTGTCCTCGCGGAGAAACAGCACCGCCTGATCGGCACTCATCTGCGACGCTCCGTGCAGCAGTATGGGGCGTTCGAACCCCACCTCACGCGGCGTCTTTGTCATCACCCCGCGTTCGGCTTCGAGCCGCACATCGCGCGAGCCGTTCAAGGCAAGGTCCACGCGCGAATCTAGGGTGAGCACATTGTCCTTCGCCGTGTAGTGCACGCCCTGTGCCGAGCCACTGGCTTGCGGCATTCGCAGTTCGACCTTCTCGGGCGTGAATGCGTCTCCGCTCTTCTGATTGAAGACCAGACCCCTCGTCGTCAGGTGGATCGGGTTCTTCATGTTCGCCGGCCTGGACTGGTCGGGCTTGAGCAGCCCCTCAGGGTTCGCTTCCAGATCGATACGGACTTCACCCTTCGCGGTTACGTTCCCGCTTTCGGGGTCGTAGGCGAAGTCATCGCCATAAATCTGATCGTAGCGGGTTGAGTCGCGCCCGTAGAGCGTGATCGTGACGTTGTGTAACTCGGCGCGTCCACCCAGCTTGAACTGCACGGCCTGGCTGGCCTGGATGGTGAACAGCGTGCGCCCTTGCTCGGATTTCGAAACCTTGAAGCCCTCCGCGCTCTGCTGGATTTCGACATTCATTTTGCCGGGCAGTTGCTTGAGAACGTCGTGCACCTGCCACCGACGATGCAGATACACCCCGGCCACGACCAGGCTCAGACCGAGCGCGGCCGCCACCAGCCAGCGGCGAAGGCGAGGAATCGCGAGCGGCATCAGACTCAGTGTAGTTGATGCCGCCCGTGGGAGAATGGGTTCCTGGGTTCGCAAGCTGGGGGCTCGCGGCTAGTGGCCCGAAGCTCTAAAAGGTCTCATCCAACGCGATCGCCTGAATCATCTGATCCAGTTCCTGGCCAGCTCGCTGCTTGTTCCTAGTCAAGTCCGCCAACTCATTCTCGAGGGCTGCCAGGCGGTCTTCCTGCTGATCGAGCTGCCGGGTATAGCGTTGCACCAGAGCCTTTTCTTCGGCGCTGCCCTTGAGGGCTTTCATATTTTCCCGCAGGCGGGCCTGATCGTTGTGGATGGAATCGTGCTCCGTGCTGCGAGCCTTCATTTGCACGTCCAGTCCTGCGATCTCGTTCTTCTTTGCCAGCACTGTAGCGAACGCTTCCCGCATGGCCTGCGTCATCCGCTGCTGGCTGCCCAGCACCTCGACTTCCTGGTCATTAAGATTCGTTAAAGCAAAGCTGGAATCCAGCGGATGGCAGCTCTCCACCTTCAATTCCGCAGTCGAACCCGGGGCGACGTTAATTCGGAAGCGATGGAACGAAGCCGTGGACTCCTCCGGCTTCGGGCCGCCCTCCACCAGCTTCCAGTCTTCTTTGGCCGGATGATCGATCACCACCTCGCGCGGGGCGGCGTCGGCATTGCGGATCCTGTAGACGCGCGACTCTCGCTCCTCGCGCGTTGTAACCATGATCCCCTTCGCGATGCGAACGCGCGTGATCGGCCTTTCGCTGGACTCGTCCTCGGAAACCACGTGCACCGCGGTATCCGCCGCATAAGAGAGCAGGCGCCGCTCGTCAGGATGAATCGGATCCAGAATGCCCTCCCCGGCAAACGTGTCCCGCTCGAGGATGTTGAATGTGCCCGCGTCAAGGGTGAGCCCGGAAGTGTTGTGGATCCAAAGGGCGCGGAGCGCGCTGGGACGGTGCTCGGAGTCCGAGTCGTCGTCAGAGTTTCCGCCGGTCCAGAGCGTGACCTTCTCGGCCTCCACGCGGGCATTCAAGATGGGCACAAGGGCCGATTGGTTCTTGTTGATGGTGACGGCTTGCTGGATGTTGTATTCGAAGAAGTCCCCGAAGCCTTTCCCCTCCGCCTGGGACGTTTGCCTGGTGAGGGCGGTCGAGATCATGGTGGAGGTGGTGTTCACTTCGAGCGCAGCGGCGCTTGCTTGAGTGGTTTCCTCAGCCACCGGGGCTGTTGCACTGGCAGCGGGAGCTGGAGGTGGGGGCGCCGCTGGAGGGAGATTATTCATAGTCGCTTCGTGGGTCTGCGGGGACAGCATCAGTGACTCCGGAAGCGCCACGACTGGCCTTCTGGTGTAATAGGGCTGCGAAATATCCTGAATGAACGACTGCGGCGCGCCTGCCACCAGCGCGAGCTGCACATCTTTCCAGTCCTCGCCCACCGTGTTGTCGACGATCGCCCAGCCCTGCAGCAGGGGTTTTTCGCCCGGCTTGTCGGGAACAATGATGCGGTAGGTGCTCTTCCATACCGGCACCTCGCTAATGTAGCTGACGAAGACGTTGCGCTCCCCCGAACCCACGGCCGAGATCGTCATGCGGCGTAGATCGCGAGCGCGCGCGCTCCCCACAAGGTTGAGGTAGCGGCCAACCTCGTCGCTGAGTTCGCGCTCAGCCAGCCGGACCGATGTGCCCGGACCGAGCTCAAAGCTGCGCATCTCGCCACTGTCGGTCACGATCGCGAAGGTCGTGACGTCCACGGAGTCACCTTTGCCGTTCTGTTTGCGCTCTTTTTCCACGCTAAGGAGCCGGCCCATCGCCGATGAATTCCCGCTCCGCACCTCCACCCGCGCACCGCGGAGTGCTGTTAGGAACTCGGCGTTCGTGACCTGCGCGCCAAAGGGCAAACGCAATAACCGCAAGCGCTCGTCGAGCGGAGCGATCGAGTTGTAGCGCACGGAGCCGATGTGGCCTTCGCCAAGATCGACCACGGTCAGCGATTTCAAGACATCGTTCAATTGGCTAGTTGTGAAATCGATCCCGAGATCCTGGTTCCCGCGCACACGAGCGGTGTGCTCGAAGTACCCGATGCCGTTCTTATAGAGAACGACCCGTTTGACGGGGAGACGGGCAGAGTTGGCGGACTCGAAGGCCGCCGACGAAGGGCGGGAACTTCCCGACACCGAAACGACTGGCTTGGTTTCAGCCCCAGCCAGCGCTGCGAAAACTACCCCAAGAACAGCCTTTGCGAAGCGGAACATGACGACCTCCCGGCGTCTTCAGGAACGCCGAAACGTTCAAGTCTTGCACCGCAACATAGACAGCACGTGGGAGACCGACTTACATAGGAGGCGCTTTGGATGAGGCAATGCGCGCGTGATTTGGCTGCTGTCGATTGAGGATGAATGTTGAAGAACCTCAGGCGGCCTGAGGCGGTTCCAGGTACGCCCAGCGCTCCACCAGCTTGCGGCCTTCAATTCTCCATATCACGATGCCGGAAAAGCGGATTTTCCGGCCAGTTTCGCGGTCCGTGCCGGTCCAGGTGTTGCGCACCACGACCTTGTCGCCTTCGGCGATGATGTCGTCGATCGTGACCCGCATGTCGGGAATGCGCTTGAGCGCGCTGCCCTCGTACTGCTTGGCGCCCTCGGGACCGGGCGGCAATCCAGGCGGAACGTCGGTGCCATGGTCCACGAACTTACGGGAGAAATTTACGTCACCGATGGCGATATTCTTTCGGTTCACGAACTGCTCAAAATGATTCCGAACGAAACGCTTCATTTCTTCCAGCGTCATCGCGGTTTCAGTCGCGGCTTGGGGCATAGGTCTCCTGGGGGTCGACGAAGTCTCAAATTCCGAACTTAACTGATGCGCGAGCTGGCCGGAGGATTCAGGCGTAGGCGGGTCGATTACGAGTGAAGAAATGGGGAGGGGGCTAGCCTTGTATCAGGGCGCGCCTTTTGGGGGCTGGGGGCACGGGCCGGGCGGCGGCGAAAGCCGCTTGATTTTGTCGCGGGACGGCGCGCCTTAAGGCGCGCCCTGATACGAATCCTCGAAGCTCAACGCCCTCGCGTCTGGAAATCCCGCAAAGACAATTCGAGGCCGCCGTATTCGGGGTGATCGTTGTGGCCAACCGTGAATGCGATGTCGAGGGTATCGCCGGCGAGAAGCTTGGCGGTCTCCAGGCGCTCGGCCATGTGCCAGGCGAGGGCGTCGAAGGTGATGTTCTGGCGCCAATTGCCCTTGCCAGCTCTCAGTTTTCGGTTCTCAGTTTCTAATCCCGGTGGTGAGCTCGTGACAACCGGCGCCATCACTTCGCGGCGTCCAGGGCGGCGGATCTCGGCTCCATCGGGGTGGCAACGCGGTGTAGTCAGGACTGCGACTTCGTTACGCGAGTCTTGCTCGACCTCGGTGGAGCGGTGGGCACCCTGCCCTGAACCTGTCGAAGGCTCCGCGCCCGCCGGGACAGGCGAGACGCAGGTCGCTCCATAGTCAGCCTTGCTCGTCGCGGCCGCGTTGCCTACCAGCGCTGCTGCCAGCCTCAGCTTCACGTGCTTGTCTTTCAGAACTCTCGGTGGGGCCATCAAGCGCACGGCTCGTGCGGAGAAGACCGGCTCGGGATTCCCCTGGCCGAAAGGCTCGAGCTGCTGGAGCGCCTGAAACAATGCGGGAGTCACGTGCAGCAGGTCGAGCTCGCCATCCACATCGAGAACCGGCTCGAAGTCTGCGGGCGTGAGCCGCAGGCGGGCGTATTCGTCGAGATGAGAGCGCAGCTCGGGCACCTTCTGCGAAGGCAACGAAAAGCCAACCGCGTGCGCGTGGCCGCCATAGCGCGTAAACAGCTCGCGGCAGGATTCCAGCGCATCGAGCAAGTGAAACGCGCGAATCGAACGGCCCGAGCCGTGAGCTTCGCCGTTATCGTGGGAAATCACCAGCGTAGGCCGCCCATAGCGCTCGACCACCCGCGTCGCGGTGATGCCGATGACACCGCGGTGCCAGCCGTCTCCGTCGATTACCACACAATGTGCATTTCGCAGGTCGGGCTCCTGCTCGAAGCAGCGGTCGATGGCCTGCAGAATCCGCTTTTCTTCTTCCTGTCTCTCGCCGTTAAGCTGATCGAGCCGGCTGGCGATCTCGCGGGCGCGTTCAGGGTCTTTCACGCTGAACAGTTCGATGACGTCGCGAGCCACATCCATGCGCCCGGCGGCGTTCAGGCGGGGTGCTATGCGGAAAGCGATCTCGCCTGAGGTCGGCGGTCGGTTCGCGGGAATCTGCGCCACCTCGAGCAGCGCCTTCAGCCCGGGATTGACCGCACGTCGCAACCCGTCGAGGCCGAGCTTGGTGAACACGCGATTCTCGCCCGTGAGGGGGACGGCGTCGGCGATGGTCGCAATCGCCACCACCTTCATGAACGACATCAGCAGGCGCGAGGTGTCACGGTCCGTGAGCCGCTTCTCCATCAGGGCCTGCGCCAGCTTGAATGCCACCCCCGCCCCGCACAGCGCCTTGCACGGATACGCGCAACCCGGCTGATTCGGATTGACCACGGACAAAGCTTTGGGGACGCCATCGCTTCCGGGCAAGTGATGATCGGTGACGATGAGGTCGACCCCGAGCCGCTCGGCCGTTTCGGCGGCGGCAAAGGCCCGAATGCCGGTGTCGACGCTGATAATCAGGCGAACGCCGGCTGCGGCCGCACGCTCGATGACATCGTCTTTCATGCCATAGCCTTCGCGAATGCGGTGCGGCACGTGGAAGTCGGCGCAACCACCGCAGAGTTCGATGGCGGTCTTCAAGATGACGATCGCGGTGGTGCCGTCGACGTCGTAGTCGCCGTAGATCAGGATGCCTTCGTTGCGTTCGATGGCCGCTGCCAGGCGTTCGATGGCCGTCCGCATGCCTGCCATCAAGTAAGGCGAGTGCAGATCACTGAGTGAGGGCGCGAGATAACGCCGGGCGGCTTCGGCATCGTGGATCCCGCGCATACAGAGCAGCCGGGCCAGGGTCGGGGCTAGAGCAGGATCAGAATTCGGTTTCAGATCACGCAGGGTGCTGAGTTCGCGAGCTAGGGATGAGACCTGGGTTTCGTCTGCGGACTTCGTGAGCCACTTCATGCAGGGTACCCCATGTTTGCGCGCTCGTTGCGCAAACGTGGGATTCTACAGATCCCTCGGGCTGGACGTTTCTTATCGCGCATCGTACCGCTTCAGAAGGTCGGCCAAATTATCGGGATACTGGAAGACCTCGTCATCGAGGTCGCAGAACGCCTTACGGTCAGGGAAATGACCCAGGAGCACATCCTGTCGAGCAAAGCGCTCTTTGGGAGATATCCCGCCGAGAAATCTCGCTACTGCTCTCCCAACGATATCGGCCATAGGAAAAGCTCCGATTGTCCTGAGGGCTTGAATGGCGTCAGCCGCGTGGTCTCCTGCAGAGTTATAGAAGTACTGAGGAAAGCCGCCTTGGTTGAGCTCGGCCTCTAGCTCGTCGACGAACGTGCAAACCTCACTGCGGTCCAACGTGACCCCCGGCTTTTCGCGGACAAGAGCGTCCGCGCCACGTAATCTCACTCTTCCTCGTCGGGGCCTGGCTCATCGATGGGGATTCCGCCGAAGTCGTCCGACAACTCGGCCAGCCGCTGATAGCGGTCGTACCACTCGGTGCTGGCTTCGTAGAGAAAGATGCTGCCCTGAAAGGGCCAGCCCAGTTGCACGAACCCGGTTTTGCCGGCGTAAGTACGCAGCCAGCGCGCGTCTTCCAGGTCCTCGTCGTTGGTGTATTCGGCGTTCGAAATGCGCTGGATGAGTTCTTCGAGTTCGTCGCGCTTCAGCGTCCAGGAGTCCATGGTGAGGAACGGTGCGCCCGACGACTTGGCCAGCTCGACGAAATCCTTCCAGCCGTCGACGTTGTCTTCCGACTTCCACATGACGCACTGCACTTCCTCGTAGTCCACGTAGCCGTGAAAGCGGCGCAGTCCGTGGCCTTCGATGAAGGCGATCATGTCGTCTTTCAGACCGGAAAGATCGTCGGAGACAGAATTCATGTAGGGGCTCTCGGTGAATGAGCATTGTAAGCTTTTTTGGGGGGAGGGAGTAGGAGAGAGCGAGCACTTGGCAATTGGCCCCTTGGCGTCACGGGGACTCCGCCGTTTGCGGCGCGGATTTTGCGCTAAGAGCTAAAAGCTAAGGGCTGGGAGGTGAAGGCCAAGAGCCGGTTTTCCGTGTGCTACACTAACTGTTTCGCAACCGGCCTCCGAACGTAAACGATGCTTTACTCCAAAGAATATGTGGGCTACCTGGCCCGCGAACTCACAAAAAAGCTGATTGCTGGCGAGCTTATCGAGACCGCCAACGTGCCCGCTGTCACCGAGCGGGTTCACGCGGCGCTGCTCGAAGAACTCTCGCTGGAGGACCGCATCAACGACGAAGTGCGGGTAATCCTGGAAGCGTATTCCGACGAAATGCGACGCAGCGGCGCCAACTACCAGGAAATGTTCCGCAAGGTAAAAACCGAGTTGGTGAAAAAGTACAAAGCGGTGTTGTGAAGAACTTGAAAAGCGGTGTTGTGAGGAACTTAAAAGGCTGATTCACCACCGCGACACGGAGTCACGCAGAAGGCCCTAATAGAATTGTCATCCTGAGCGCAGCGAGGGATCTGCTTTGGAGCGGTGGGTGTGTGACTTTAGAAGTTGGTTCCCCCCGAGCTTCTGCACCGAGGTTACTAATTTTGGTTTTCTCCGTGTCTCTGTGACTCCGTGGTGAAAAGAAGTTTTAAGGATTTCCCGTGAGACTAAGTCGCGACAAAGTCAACAAGCTAGCCCACGTGGTCAGCGATGCCCTCGCCGACATGCCTGGGGTAGACTTCGTCGAGGACCGCAACACCATCCGCCTTGAAGTCCGCAAGGTTCTCGAACAACTTCTCAACCAGGAAGCCAGGATCGACCAGTCAGCACGCCAGAAGATCGAAAGCCAGAAGCGCACCATCCTCGAAGGCAGCCAGGAGTGGGACATCCTCTACCGGAAGTATTACAACGAGGAAGTGAAGAAGCTAGGGATTTGAAAGGCAGCTTGTGGCTGGTAGCCTGCAGCGAAAAGCAAACCGAAAGGAACCGGGTGGCCATGGCCACCCGGTTGTGTTGTAGCCTTCTCCATGGGCTCCTCTCGGATGCCGGCAATTGCGGACATCTCGTCGTTCATCAAGCGGGCCGCTCTCGAAGGCGGGTTCGACCTGGCCGGAATCGCTCCGGTGCGCGACTTCGACGAACTGGCTTACTTTCCGCAATGGATCGCTGGCGGCCATGCCGGCGAGATGAAGTATCTCGAAGCGCGTGACGAGTCGGGCCGGCTGAAGCGGGAATCTCTGCGGGTCGCCGCCCCTTGGGCACGCAGCGTGGTGGTCTGCGCCATCAACTACAACACGGCGCATCCGTATTCCAGCGAGGTGAACGATCCCGAGCGCGGATGGATCTCTCGCTATGCGTGGGGTCAGGAGGATTATCACGAAGTAGTGCTGCGACGGCTGCGAGAGGTGGAGCGGCGGATTTGCGAGGACGCGGACGCCCCTTCGAAAGGCTCAGCGCAGGCTCAAGCGCTACGGACGTGGTGCTATGTCGATACCGGCCCGATTGTTGAGCGCGTCTACGCCAAGTACGCGGGCGTGGGATGGATCGGCAAGAACACCTGCGTACTGAATCAGAAGCTGGGTTCCTGGCTGTTTCTAGGCGTGATCCTGACTTCGCTGGAACTGACACCAGACGTGCCCGCGGCCGACCGCTGTGGGACCTGCACACGCTGCCTCGACGCCTGCCCTACGAACGCATTCATCGGCCCGTATCAGCTCGACGCGACCAAATGCATCTCGTATCTGACCATCGAGAAGCGCGGCCCAATCCCTGCGGAACTCCGCGAGGGCATGGGCCGGCATGTGTTCGGCTGCGACATCTGCCAGGACGTCTGTCCCTGGAACCGCAAAGCTCCAGAGACCGGCGCGCCCGAATTTCAGCCGCGCGACGGGCTGGTGAATCCGGCGCTCGAGTGGCTGGCCGAGATGAAAGCGGAAGAATTTCGAGAGACTTTTCGGGGCTCTCCCGTCCGTCGGGCGAAGCTCAGCGGCGTGCGTCGGAACGCAGTCATTGCCATGGGGAACAGTGGAGATCGGAAGTTCGTGCCGACGCTGGAGCGGTTATGCGAGGACGAAGACCCGGTGCTTGGGGAAAGCGCGAAGTGGGCGATGGAGAGAATCTGCGATTGAGGAACGCCCCAAGTCGCTGGCATCGTCTGGAACTGCTGGACGGGAGCGTTGGCGCATCTGGGAGTGGCTCGGGGAAATGCCTTGCAGTCGCGAACCTCGCAGGGAGCGGATGCCCATGCCTCCCGCGGCCGCGCACTCGCCGCCTACAAAGACTTCCTCACCCTTTGGAAAGACGCCGATCCCGATATCCCTATCTATAAGCTAGCCAAAGCCGAGTACGCGAAGCTGCAGTAGTCAACTGACGCGATCGGGCGTCTCTTACACACACTGACGCTCGCCTCTTGATCGCAATCCCATCTCCCTGCTCCCCCCGTGTTAGCATTTCCTTATCTCCATGCCTCGCCGGCATCCCATGGCCCGTTTCTTCCATGGACGTCCCCTAGCTTCCGCCGCGCTTGTTCTACTGACTACGCTTCTGCTCCCAAGCAACCTCAAGGCCGCCGAGCTCCAGTGGCAACAGTTCCGCTCCGCGCACTTCACCCTGGTCACTGACGCGGGCGAAAAGAAGGGCCGCGAAATCATTCTGCGCTTTGAGCAGATGCGGGCTGTCTTCAGCCAGTTACTTTCCCGCAACAAGCCCAAGATGCCGGTGCCGCTGACCATCTACGCGCTCAAAGACGACAAGCGCTTCTTCCAGATGGCGCCCCTGCGCAATGGCCAACCCATCAGCGTCCCGGGATTTTTCGTTCCCGGGGAAGACCACCAGTTCATCGTCCTGAATGCGTTTGAGGAAGAGCCGTGGCGCGCCATCCAGCACCAGTTCGCTCACCTGATGCTGAACTACAACTATCCGCCGACGCAGCCGTGGTTTGATGAGGGCTTTGCCGAGTACTTTGCCTCGATGCGCCTCGACAACAAACAGTTCGAGATCGGCAACGACCCCGAATTGACTTCCAACTACACCGAGGACTTGCTGGGCAACCAAACCGAGGCGCACAATCCGCCCAAGTCGCTCACCGAACTCCTTGGCGGATGGGTCTGGCTCTCGCTGCCCGACCTGTTCACCATGAAGCACGACACGTCGAGCCACCAGGAAGGCTCGCACCGTACGCTCTTCTACGCGCAGTCGTGGATGGTGATGCACTACCTCATCAACAAGGAGAAGCTCCCCGAGACGGGGACGTATTTCGGCCTGGTGGAGACCCAGCACGTGCCCGTCGAAGAAGCGATCCAGCAGGCCTATGGTATGTCGGCCGCGCAGCTCGACAAGGCGGTGAAGGACTACTTCCATTCACTTTCGCAGTTAAAGCAAGACGCCGACGCCGCGCGCCGGCCGGATGCTGCCCCCAATCGCCCGCAGATCTACCATTTTCCCGCGCCGATTGGCCCCGACGAGCTGGCAGCCGAGATGAAGATAGTCCCGCAGGCCGACGCCGAGGCCCAGCTTGCCGAGGTCATGGTGCGGATTCCCGAGCGCCGTGAACAGGGGCTGAAGGAAGTCGATCGCCTCCTGCAGCTGACCGACAAGAACGGTCAGCTTGTTGACAATGAAATCGCGCACCGTGCCCTGGCCTGGGTGCATTTGGAAAAGAAAGAGTTCCCGGAAGCAGCCGAGGAACTGGGCAAGGCGGCGGCCCTCGATCCGCGCGACGTGTGGAACCGCTATTACCTCTCTCTGGTGAAGTACAAAACCGCGCAGGCCCGGCACGAGGAAATGCAAGGCCTGCCCAACATGATGATCGACCTGCGTGTGGCGATTGACTGGTATCCGGATTTCGCAGAAGCCTTCAACATGCTGGCGATGGCCCGCATCGAGGGCGGCGGTACCGCATCCGCGCTCGAGTCCATCAAGCAAGCAATCGCCCTCAGCCCACGCAACGAGCAGTATGTCCTTAATCTCGGACAAATCCAGGAGGCGGCCAAGAAGTGGGATGCGGCCCAAGAGATTTTCGAGCGGCTGAAGTCCAGCAGCAATCCGCTGATTGCGAGTGCCGCCCGCAAGCAGCTGGATGAATTGCCCACCGTCCGCAAGTACGGCGTTTCGCCCAGCGCGCCCAAACGCGTCACCCAGTCGTCGCCATTTGACGAGCTCGAGCAGGAGGCGCAGAAGCGCGCTCAGGAACAGGAACACGACCCGACAGTCCCCGACAAGCGTCCGACGCAATTTGCCAAGGGAGTCCTGGTGAGCGTCGATTGCTCGCGCGCACCAGCCGCCGTGCTCACTGTGAATACCGGCAGGCCGCTCAAGCTGCGCGTAGCGGACTACAAATCTCTCCTGCTGATGGGCGAAGACCAGTTCTCTTGCGATTGGAGGAACCGCAAGGTCGCGGTGAACTACAAGGCAGGGCCCGGCGGGGAGGGGGATTTGGTGTCGCTGGAGATCCAGTAGCCAGGAGCGGCCTCGGCGGATTGCACTCGCATATGGCACTTGGCCCTTAGCATTTGGCCCCTGTGCTTTTCAGGCTTCTCCCCGGCAAAACCGGCGTGTCCATACTGCTCAAAGAATGCCGCTCTATTTTGCTCGGACGGCATGGACGTTTCTTGGCTAAATGCCAACTGCTCCATCACGCAGCCGGAGTGCTCACACACGTCCAACAAAAAACCCTCCCGCGGGAAGCCAGGAGGGTTGGGAATGGTTTGGGAGCAGGCTAGAGACGAGTGACGTTCGCTGCCTGAAAACCTTTAGGACCTTTGAGGAGATCGAATTCGACAGTTTCGCCTTCGTTCAGCGTGCGATATCCGTTCTCCTGGATCGCCGAGAAATGGACGAACACGTCCTCGCCAGTGGAGCGCTGGATAAAGCCATAACCCTTGGCTCCGTTAAACCACTTTACAGTTCCCTTCTCTCTCACAGAGAAACTCCTTTGCCTTTTCGCGAAGAATTCATCCCTCCGCCTGCTGCTGAAGCCTCGGGGTCAGTCCCGATGGCCCCCCCTCAAGCAGATCGAAGAGAACAGGTCGCGTTACTGCGGCGGGTGAAGTTACTGGCACAAACAAAAAGCCCCAAGCTTGACGCCGGAAGCACAGGGTGCACGACGACGAGCCCAGCAGCTCCGGATCGTGGCGCGAAATTTCCACCGCTGAACACAGAAACGTCAACCCACTTGCTGAACCCTGCCGTGGTTGCGGCAGTGGTCGAGAATAATATGCAGGTCGTATTCTCTTGGCAAGTTAAGAAATTCGCTCAAGCCTCTTAGACTCAGGAGCTTGCGTCGCTTGCCTGCACCATCCATATGACCCCTGGTCACCCACAGTCCTAATCCCTCCGCGCCGGCATCGTTCGCATCTGTTTGATAGGATTAAGCAAACCTGTGTCCGGTTCTGTCACAAGTACGGTTTCTTCCCCTGTCGAAACCCTTCGGAAACGATCGAATAGCTCGTACTCGGGGATTGTGCTCTCGACCGTTCGCTACCTCATGCGGACCGAGGTGCATACCTTCGCCTTTTCGGTGGCCGCCAATGCCATCCTTTCGTTTTTCCCGTTCATGCTGTTGCTGATGACCCTGATCCTGCGCGTATTCCACTCGCATCGGATGTACGAAGTGGTGAAGCAGTTGTTAGAGGACTATCTGCCCGCTGGGCAGGAGTTCGTCATTCGCAACCTCGAAGCGCTCGTGCATTCCCGCCACCAGGCGCAGATCGTTTCGCTGGTGATCCTGTTAGTTACCTCGACAGGAATTTTTCCCGCCCCTCGAAGTCGCCCTCAACCGCATCTGGGGATTCGCCGACAACCGCTCCTACTTCGGAAACCAACTCATTTCGCTGGGGTTGGCATTCTGGTGCGGCGTGCTGGCTCTGCTCTCGATTGCCATAAGCGCCGGCAATGAGGCGTGGATGCGTTCCCTGCTGCGCGACCACGCCCTCATTTTGGTGCACATCGTCGGGTTCCTGGTGATGAAAGTGTTCGCGATCGGTACCAGCATCGCGATTTTCTTCTTGATTTACTGGCTCCTGCCCAATGGCCGGGTACCGGTTCGCGCCGTGGTGCCATCCGCCGTCATAGTGGGATTGCTCTTTGAAGCGCTCAAGTACGCCTACATTCTCGCCCTTCCCTGGTTGAACTTCGCCGAGGTGTATGGACCGTTCTCGCTCTCCGTGTCGCTGATGTTCTGGGCCTTCCTGTCAGGATTGCTGCTGCTCACGGGCGCGCACTTGTCGGCCCAAGCGCACGCGGGCCGGATCTAAGCTCCGCTCTCTTTCAAGCACGGGAAGGGTGCGGGTACCGGTACGGCTCAACTCTGGAGCCACGGACACGTCGGGTGTGGCTCTGCGCTTAGTAGAACTTTGCGATGATTCCAACCGCCGATCAGAGGCTCATTCCACGACTGGCAGCACGAGGTGTGAGGGCAACGCCGGCGAGCCATAAACCCGCTGCGTGGCCTTCACGAAGTCCGACTCGCTTGCCTTGTAGATACTGGGCACGAACCGCTGCGGATTGCGGTCAATCACCGGAAACCAGGTCGATTGAATCTGCACCATGACCCGGTGACCTTTCAGAAAAACGTGGTCGCGATCCCGCAGCGGCACCTTCCACTCGATGGGTTTGTCGGCAACAAGCGCCTGCGGCGTCTCGAAGCTCGTCAGATAGCGTCCGCGCCTCACTTCCATGGCGATGGGCAGTTCGTACCCGTTCAGCGACTGCACGTATTGTCCAGGCTTGGGTCCATTCTCGTCCCACGCATTCTTCTGCGCATTCTCGGGATACACATCGATCAACTTCACGACGAAGTCGCTGTCGGTGCCTGAGGTTGAAGCAAACAGGTCCGCCGAGACTTCGCCGGTCACGGTGAGATCGTGCTCGAGCGGGGCGCTTACGTAGGTGAGCACGTCCGGACGATGGCCCACAAAGCGCTGGTCCGCCACTTCCCATGTGGCCCAGTCGCCCCCGGGATAGGTTGGCGAAATGGGCCGCGCTCGATACGGCACAGGGTTCGCCGGATCAGAAACATATTCCCGGTACGGTTTCTCGGCGGCCGCCGGCGCCGCAAACGAGAGCGTGCCGTCGCTGTGAAGGTAAAAATTCTTCGCCTTCGTTTCTCTGGGCGGCCACACGGGATAGCTGTGCCAAGTGTTCGATCCGCTCTGAAACGTGGTCGCCTGCCACGACGGCTTCTCTCCCTTGCCATGCAGGTAGTAGCGGAAGAAAGGTGCTTCGACGTTATCGCGGAATTCACGCGACGTCTCGTGCCCGCCAAACGGTATCAGGCCGATGCTGTCGCCCTTCGGTGCCCGCCACTCCCCGTGGAACCACGGCCCTGCGACCATGAAATTGTCATGCTGCGGATCGTTCTCCTCTGCATGCCGGAAGATTTGCCACGGTCCCCAGGGATCTTCCTGGTCCCAGAATCCCGCGACGTTCAGGTTGGGCACCGTCGAACTGTGCAACTGCCGCACCCACGCTTCTTTCTTCCAGAAGTCGTCGTAGTCGGGATGCTCGAGGTTGGCATTCCAGTAAGGAATCGAGCCGTGCAGGTACTTGGCGTTGATGTTCCCGACTGGCCCGAGGTCCAGATACCACTGGTACGTGTCGTAGGTTTCGAAGTCGAAATGCGTGTTCTTGTTCTTGTCCGCCTGTTCCATCACGGCGTATTCGAAGTTGTAGCTCTCCCGAAGCGCGCCGAAGCGATGGTCGTCGTCATTCATCCACTGGTCCACGGGTGAAGCCTGCTCGCTCATTGCCTTCAGCGCCGGATGCGGATGCAGCAGAGCGAGCGCGGTCGTCAGCCCGTCGTAGGAAACTCCAAACATCCCGACTTTCCCGTTATTGTTGGGAACGTTCTTCACCAGCCACTCGATCGAGTCGTAAGCGTCGGTAGTTTCGTTGACGGCCTTGGGATCCTTGAGGTCGACCCACGAAGACAGGAGAAATTCGCCCTCCGATTTGAAGCGCCCCCGCAGGTTCTGAATCACCAGGATGTAGCCATCCTGCATGAGTTCCTTCAGCGTCGTCGGCATCTTCTCGTACGGCTTGTCGGGAACTCCATAAGGCGTCCGGCGAAACAGGATCGGCAGCGGCCCAGCCTGATCGACCGGTGCCATGATTACAGTTTGCAGGTGAACCCCATCGCGCACCGGAATCATGAGCTGCTGATAGGTGAAGAGGGGCTTCACGGGCGTTTGCTCCTGCGTGGCCGACTGCGCCGCCGCAGCATGCGGGAACGTCAGCGGGAGCAAAGTGAGCACGAACAGATGAACCATTTGGACCGAGAAAGAAATGAGGAAACGCAACCTTGCCTCCGATGCTGAGTCCGCGCATCTTAATGGCGTGTCGGCAGGCGAGTCAACGCGTTCGGGAATCAGTGCGCAACGCACGCCAAAATGTCGCGGCCCCAGCGCTGTGCTGCCATGGGGCCCCGTTCGCTTAACGTTTACGCCTGTTACGCGCCTATGCCATGCCCTCCCCAGCCATCCAGGGCTTCGGCCCATTCTTGGGCAGAATGTCGAGATCAATCACCACCTAGCAGAACGCCATGACAACTGCCGTGAACGCCATCAGGGTCGCGGCAAACTCCGTCCACTTGGGCACGTGGTAGATCCCCGCACCGCGGGCCTGGCGGTAACCGTGATGGTAGCTGATCGACATCACAGTAGGAACATCAGGAGGACAAAAAGGATCGACATGACAACCTCCTCGTGGCTGGCCTGGCCTCCTGCTTTCGAAAGCCGCGGCGGGAAGCGACTTCACCCTGATCTATGATCTATGCGCTTGAAGAACAATCCCGGGAGGGTCGGGCGGACGCTGATGGCAGGGTACTTACGCGAATGCCTTTCGGTTACCAAAGGTCGCCGCGCCACTTCGTTTTGCTGCGATTACCGCATTTTGCAGCGGTCAGGACCGCCGATATCCATCCCCAAGCGAAGGCCCGATCGGGGATTTAGGGTAGGGCAAAATGAGGACGTCAGAGAACGGCAAAAACGATGCTCAGAACTCCTTTCGCCCGGCAACCCCTGGGCACGGAAGCGACTCTAAGTCAGCAGGCAGAAACTGCAGTCTTCCTTACCCTCCGGGCTCCCTGAGCGGAGAG
>Ga0306923_10000891_pt1 | contig 25069 bp, 23 predicted proteins | sample sta12Can44000108_FD_203841 | JGI IMG/M metagenome (GOLD analysis project Ga0306923, IMG submission 203841) | Lab enrichment of tropical soil microbial communities from Luquillo Experimental Forest, Puerto Rico - statanox.12C.anox.44.000.108 (v2)... | ecosystem: Environmental > Terrestrial >... | reverse complement strand
TAACGTTCAGAACGCGGGTGCCGCTCAAACCATGAACGCGGCTAAGTAATTGCTAACAGCGCAAATTTGTTGGCTGGGGCGGGAGGATTCGAACCTCCGCATGGCGGAATCAAAATCCGCTGCCTTACCACTTGGCTACGCCCCATCAGACGCGTCGAGCGCCAGCGCAGCGCGCGGACCATACCGACACACGTTGCAGTGATCAACGGCGGCGCATATCCGCGCTGCCTGCCATTGCAGCGGCTCACGTTGCGCCCGCGTATATTGACCTTATAGTTGCCACAGCTCCCGCCGTCGGGCTTGCCCGCGATCGTCCGGATACAAGCTAGATATGCGCGGGCAAGCTTCGCAGCGGGCGCACGCACCTTGCCCGCGCGCAAAGGAAAATAATGACGTACCAAGCGCCGGTTGCCGATATCGCTTTTGCGCTCAAGCATGCTGCGGGTTTTGCACCGGCGCTGGCCGACGGCCTCTATGGGGATCTCACAGAAGATCTCGTCGAAACCGTGCTCGAGCAGGCCGGAAAGTTCGCGACCGATGTTCTCACCCCCCTCAACGCGGCCGGCGATCGTCACGGCACGCTCTTCAAGAACGGCGTCGTCACCATGCCGACGGGCTGGCGCGAGGCCTATCGCGCCTGGGCGCAGGCCGGCTGGAACTCCGTGGCCGCGCCGGCGCAATGGGGCGGCCAGGATCTGCCCCACGCCGTGAATGCTGCCTGCATCGAGATGTGGAATTCGGCAGCGATGGCATTCGGCCTCGGCCCGCTGCTTACCATGGCCGGCATCGATGCGCTCGTGGCGCACGGCAGCGAGGCGCTCAAACGCGCCTACCTGCCGAAGCTCGTCTCGGGCGAATGGATGGCCACCATGCAGCTCACCGAGCCGCAGGCAGGCTCCGACGTGGGCGCCCTGCGCACGCGCGCCGAGCGCGCCGGCGACGGCAGCTACCGCATCACCGGCCAGAAGATTTTCATTACCTACGGCGAGCATGACCTCACCGGGAACATCATCCATTTCGTGCTGGCACGCCTGCCTGACGCGCCGCCGGGCACAAAGGGCATCTCGCTGTTCCTGGTGCCGAAATTTCTACTGAACGCCGACGGCTCGCTCGGCCGCCGCAACGACGCGCGCGCACACTCCATCGAGCACAAGCTCGGCATTCACGCCTCGCCCACCTGCACCATGGTTTACGGCGACGGCGGCGGCGCCATCGGCTTCCTCATCGGCGAGGAGAACCGGGGCATGGCCTGCATGTTCACGATGATGAACGAGGCGCGCCTCGCGGTCGGACTGCAGGGCGTGGCCATCGCCGAGCGCGCCACGCAACAGGCGCTCGCCTATGCGCGCGAACGCAAACAAGGCCGTGCCACCGGCATCAATTCGGGCGCAAGCCCGATCATCGCGCATCCCGACGTCAAGCGCATGCTGCTGAGCATGCGCGCACTCACCCGCGCCGCGCGCGCCGTCTGCTACGCGACCGCCGTGGCCATCGATCGCGCCAAGCGCAGCGCGGACGAAGGTGCCCGCCAAGCCGCGCACGAGCGCGCCGCGTTGCTCACGCCGGTTGCCAAAGCCTTTTCCACGGACATCGGCACCGAGGTCGCCTCGCTCGGCGTGCAGGTGCACGGGGGCATGGGCTACATCGAGGAGACCGGCGCCGCGCAGCATTATCGCGACGCGCGGATCGTACCGATCTACGAGGGCACCAACGGCATTCAGGCGATCGATCTGGTGACGCGCAAACTGCCGCTCGCCGGAGGCGCAGCAGTGAAGGGTTACATCGGCGAGCTCAAGCGTACGATCGAGACGATCAATGCGGCCAACGATCCGGCTTTCGGCTGGACTGGCCTGCGCCTGCAGGAGGCGGTCGATTCATTGCAGCGGGTCACCTATTGGCTGCTTGGCCGCGCGCACAACGATGTGGATGCGGCATTGGCTGGCGCCACTCCTTACCTGCGCCTGTTTGCGCTCGCCGCCGGCGGCACGCTGCTCGCCCAAGAGGCAGTCGCCGCGAAGCGGCTTGCGGGCAATGGCGCCGATGCAGCCTCGCGGATCGCGCTGGCGCGCTATTTCGCGGAAAATCTGGCAGTGGCCGCCGGCGGCCTCGAGCGAACCGTGGTAGAGGCCGCCGACAGCGTCAACACTGCCGACGCGGCGTTCAATTCGCAAAACTGATGTCGCTCGCGAACCGTACGCTTTTTATTACCGGCGCTTCGCGCGGCATCGGCCTCGCCATTGCGCTGCGCGCCGCGCGCGACGGCGCCAACATCGCGATCGCCGCCAAAACCGACAAGCCGCATCCGAAACTGCCTGGCACGATCTTCACCGCCGCCGAGGAAATCGATAAAGCCGGCGGCAAGGCGCTGCCCCTCGTGGTCGACGTCCGCGACGAGATGCAAGTGAAGGCCGCGATCGAACGAACCGTGGCAACCTTCGGCGGCCTCGACATCGTCGTCAACAACGCCAGCGCTGTTTCGCGAACGCTCGTCGTCGACACGGATATGCGTCGCTTCGATCTGATGTATCAGGTCAATACCCGCGGCACCTTCATGGTGTCGAAATATGCCATCCCGCATCTCGAAAAATCGCAAAATCCCCACATCCTGATGAATTCGCCGCCGCTCGACATGCGGGAAAAATGGTTTGCCGGCAGTACCGCCTATTCGATCGCGAAATTCGGCATGAGCCTTGTGGTGCTGGGGCTTGCCGGCGAGTTGCGCGAGAAAGGCATCGCGGTCAACGCGCTGTGGCCGCGCACCACCATCGCCACCTCCGCCATCAAGAACTTGCTCGGCGGCGAGCGGGTGATGCGCATGTCGCGCACGCCTGCGATCATGGCCGATGCCGCATATCTGATCTTTCACAAACCGGCACGCAGCTTCACCGGCAATTTTTTGATCGACGACACGTTCCTCGCAGCCGAAGGCGTCAGCGACTTTGAGCGATATCACGCGGAACCGGGCGAGCCGTTAGCGCCGACGTTCTTCGTCCCGGACGACATTCCGCCGCCGCCAGGCGTGAGCGTCACCGGAAACCGATGGGAAGAATAAGCCGCCCGCGATCTGGTCTGGACTATAAGGCGTGGCCGGCGCACCATTGTCCGGCAGCACCATGACCACCCTGCTCGTCACCCATCCCGCCTGTCTCGAGCACCTCACGCCGGCCGGCCACCCGGAGCGGCCGGATCGGTTGCGCGCGATCGACCGCGCGCTCGAACATGAGCGCTTCCAGACGCTCGCGCGCGTCGCCGCACCGGCCGCAGAACTGGAAACGATCGCACTCTGCCATCCCGTGGATTACGTAACAGGGATTCGCGATGCCACGCCCAAAACCGGGCTGGTCGGACTTGACGCCGATACCACACTCTCGCCGGGAAGCTTCGAGGCCGCACTGCGCGCCGCCGGCGGCGCGGTGTACGCCGTCGACGAGGTGATGACGGGCAGGGCCAAAAACGCTTTCGTGGCCACCCGCCCGCCCGGTCATCACACCGAGACCGCCCGCCCCATGGGTTTCTGCCTGTTCAACAACGCCGCGATCGCCGCGCGCCATGCGCAGAAAACGCACGGCATCGGCCGCGCCGCCGTGGTGGATTTCGACGTCCACCACGGCAACGGGTCGCAGGATATTTTCTGGGCGGACGCCAGCGTGATGTACGCTTCCACGCATCAGATGCCGCTCTACCCCGGCACGGGGGCGCCAAGCGAACGCGGCGAGCACAACAACATCGTGAATGCGCCACTGCGGCCCGGTGACGGTGGAGACGCGTTTCGTGCCGCCTTCGAGCGCGTGATCCTGCCGCGTCTGCGCGAGTTCCAACCCGAGCTGATGGTAATCTCCGCGGGCTTCGACGCGCATATGCGCGACCCGCTCGCCAATCTCAACCTGGTCGAAGACGATTTCGCATGGGCGACGCGCGCGCTGATGGAAATTGCCGATGCGAGCGCCGGCGGGCGGGTGGTTTCGGTGCTCGAGGGCGGCTACGACCTGCAAGGGCTCGGCAACTCGGCCGCCGCCCACGTTGCCGCGCTGATGCAGAATTAAGCCAGCCTTTTCCGTGCGCTAGCGAAGCCGCCCAGGCGCGCGCTTTGTGCGGCGCGGGATCACATTATATAAGCGTGTCGAGTAGCTATCACCGGAGGCCCCGTCTCCATGGTTGACGAGCCCCACGCCGACGTCGCGCGCCTGCCATTCGAGCGGGCTATCGAGGAGCTTGAATCGATCGTCAAGCGGCTCGAAGAAGGCAAAGTCCCGCTCGAGGAGTCAGTCGCCATCTACGAGCGAGGCGAGGTGCTCAAGCGCCGCTGCGAGGAACTGTTGCGCCAGGCCGAAGCGCGCGTGGAGAAGATCACGCTCGACGCCGCCGGCAAGCCGACCGGAACCGAACCGCTCGACGTAACTTGACGCCTCTCCGGCTAAAGCAATCCTGTAAGGAGTAACCGGCATGAGCTTCTACCCCGGCAAGGATCCGGCGGCCGGCGACACGCGCGCCGCCGACGCTATCGAGCTTATCGTCGTGCCGCGCAGCGTCGACGTCGGCCATTTCGCAGTTTGCCGCGCCCTGCCCCACGTCAAGCGCCGCATGGTCGGGCCTTTCATCTTTTTCGATCACTTCGGGCCGGCCGAATTTCACGCCGGTCAGGGCATCGACGTGCGGCCGCACCCGCATATCGGCCTCGCGACCGTGACCTTCCTGTTCGACGGCGAGATCATGCATCGCGACAGCCTCGGTACCGCCGCGGCGATCCGTCCCGGCGAGGTCAATTGGATGACGGCGGGGCGCGGCATCGTTCATTCCGAACGCACCGCGCCCGATCACCGGCGCGAGGGCGAACCCATCCACGGCCTGCAGTGCTGGGTCGCGCTGCCGAAGGACAAGGAGGAAAACGAGCCGGGCTTTTCCCACCATGACAGCGCAGCGCTGCCGCTGGTCAGCGGCGACGGCAAGACGGTACGCGTGATCGCCGGCAGCGCATATGGCGAACGCTCGCCGGTAGATACCCTCTGGGACACGCTGTTTGTCGACGTAACGCTTGCCGCGGGCGCAGGGCTGCCCATCGACGCCGCGACCGAGGAGCGCGCGGTCTATGTCGTATCGGGAGAGGTCGAAATCGCGGGCGATCGGTTTACCGCCGGCCGGCTGCTGATATTTCGGCCGGGCGATCCGATCACGCTGACCGCGCCGAGCGATGCGCGCCTCGTGTTGCTCGGGGGCGCTGCCATGGACGGGCCGCGCCACATCTGGTGGAATTTCGTCTCCTCGCGCAAGGAACGCATCGAGCAGGCCAAGACCGATTGGAAGCTTGCCCGCTTCGACAGCGTGCCGGGCGACGAGAAGGAATTCATCCCGCTTCCGGAGTGACGTGGCTGTAGGATAGGTTGAGGCGCGCGCCTGCGGCCTATCCCGGTGGGTAAACTCGCTCGCGTGCCGAAACCCAGGGCCGTGTCATGCGATTTTGCCCACCTACATTTGCTATGATCGTCGACGCAGCGAACGGAGGTCCGGCAATTTCTGCTTGATCCGACCGATGTCCTTCCAGGGATCCTGCTTCAAATTGGCCAGCCGCTTGCCGACATTGAGCAGCGTGTATTGTCCGCCGCCTTTGGTACGGGAGAGTTCCTCCCAGGTCACCGGCACTGAGACCGGGGCACCGTCCCGCGCGCGGGTGGAATACGCCGCGACCGAGGTCTGCTCTAGCGAATTGCGCAAATAGTCGACGAAAATTTTTCCCTTGCGCAGCGACTTTGTGATCTTGGCCACGTAGCGTTTGGGATCGTCGGCGTTCATCGCAAGTGCCACCGCCTGCGCGAATGATTTGGTGGTTTTCCAATCGGTGCCCTCGATTGGCACCACAACGTGCAGTCCCTTGCCGCCGGAAAGCTTTACGAAACTCTGTAAATCAATTCCCGCGAGTCTTTCGCGCACATCGCGCGCCGCTGCCACGATGTCCGCCCAGCTCACCCCCTCGCCGGGATCGATGTCGAACACGATGCGGTTGCATAGATCTAACCGCCCGATAAGCGAGCCGCGCACATGCACTTCGAGGACACCCGCCTGCACCAGCGAAAGCAGGCCATCCAGATTGTCGAGCGCGAGAACCTGTCGCCTGTTGGCGTCGGCCACGGTGCGAAGATTGGTCTCGACCAGCCCGGCCGAAGCATGCTTCTGGAAGAAACACTCGCCTTTGGTGCCATCGGGACAGCGTACGAGCGCGAGCGGTCGGTTCACCAGATGCGGCGCCATCCATTTCCAAACCGAGCGGTAGTAATCCGCCAGATCCTGCTTGGTGACGCCGACGTCGACCCAGTAGACGCGATCCGGATGGGTAAAGCGCACGCCGTTTTGGGTGTCGCCGGCATCCGCGGCGCTACGACCGCTCGGCCGTGGTTTGCTTCGTGACGTCTTAATTGCGACCTTCGTCGCACTGGCCGCAGCTGCCGAGGGAATCCTGCCGTCCTTTTCTGAAGCCGCCGGTCCATTGCCGCGAACCGGAATCTCGCGCACCACCTCGCCGGGGGGCTTGTCTTCGCGCACGCCCTTAAATGCCGCCTGGCGTACGAGGTTGTCGGCCGTCCAGCCGCGGAAATGAGATTCGATCACCACCTTGGCCTCGACCCAGCGCACGTCGCGGCGGCGGGCTTCAGCGGGAGGAATCTGATCGAACGCCGGACGCTTGATTTCCAGCGGATGCAGCCGCTTCCATAAATCTCTTGCGACCGCGTGGGTATAACCCGTGCCGATCCGGCCCGCGTAGACGAGGCTGCCGTCCTGATAGTACCCGACCACCAAAGCGCCGACCGCCCTCGGCGCTACGGTCGAGGGTGAATAGCCGCCGATCACGAATTCCTGCTCATTCGCGCATTTGATCTTGAGGAAACTTTCCGAACGGCCGCCGACATAAGGCGCATCCTTGCGCTTCGAGACAATTCCTTCGAGTCCCATTTCGCGCGCGTGGTGCAGCATGACTGGCCCCCGCTCTGCGAAATGCTCGCTGTATCGGATCGCGCCGCGCTGCCCCTTGCCCACGAGCCGCGCGAGTTCTTTCTTGCGCTCGAGCAGCGGCATGCCGGTCAGGTCACGTCCGTCGCGATGGAGAAGGTCGAATACATAATAGACGAAACGTTCACTCTCACCCGCTTTGAGCGCGGCTTGGAGCGCAGAAAAACTGGAAAGACCGTTCTCGTCCTCGACCACGATCTCGCCGTCGATCAGCGCCGTGCGCGCCGGGAGGGCGGCGACGGCGCGCGCAATGTTGGGAAATTTTTCGGTCCAATCGAGACCCTTGCGGGTGAGCAGGCGCACGCGGCCGCGATCCAGCCGCGCCTGCATGCGATAGCCGTCGAATTTGATTTCGTGCACCCAGCTCGCGCCGCTCGGCGCGTCCTCGCGCAACGTCGCCAGCGACGGGGGCACGAACTCGGGCAGCGGCGCGCCGCCCGGACCCGCCTCTTTGTCAGCGCTGTTGTCTTTCTTGCTGGCGGTCTTTGCGCTCACGCGGCGCGCGCCGTGCGCATTCCTGCCGGCGATCCTCGGCCCCCTCGTGCGCTGCACCGACGCACTGCCCCTCACCGCTCCCGCCTTGACGTTATCGCCCGCGCTTCGGTTGGAATGCCAGACCCGCTTGCGGCCCTTGCCTTCGGCGATCTCAGGGATCGACCGCCCACTGACGACGGAGAGCGGCATTTCCTCGAGCACGTCTGGATCCTTGGCGCTGCGCGCCCACTCATCATTCGCCTTGATGAGCAACCAATTGTCCTTCGACTCATGGGGCCGGCGGCGCATGCGCACCAAGTGCCATTTGCCATGCAATTTGTCGCCATCGAGCGTGAAGTCGAGATGACCTTTCTTGAGGCCCCGGTGCGGGTCTTCCTCGGGATGCCAGCGGCCGCGGTCCCAAATCATGACGGTACCACCGCCGTATTCGCCTTGCGGAATTGTTCCTTCGAATTTGTTGTATTCGATCGGGTGGTCCTCCACCTGCACCGCAAGCCGCTTCTCGCCGGAAACGAGACTCGGGCCGCGCGTGACCGCCCAGCTCTTCATGACACCGTCGAGCTCGAGCCGCAGATCGTAATGCAGCCGGCGCGCCGCGTGTTTCTGGATGACGAATTGGTTGCCCTTGCTGCGCGCCGCGCGCCCGCGCGGCTCCGGCGTCACGTCAAACTTGCGCTTCTTGCGATAGAGCTGAAGGCCCATGGCCGGCGACCTCAGCTCGCCCGCCTGAGCTTCTTGCGTCTGCCGGAGCTCGCTGGCTGCGCGGCGGCGCCTTTGCGCGCCACGCTGCCCCGTTTGGCCTGCACGCTCCGGCGCAACGCATCCATCAGGTTCACCACTTTGCCGGGTTGCGGCGGCGGGGCGCGTGGCGCGCGGCCCGCTCGCTTTGCAGCGATCAATGCCTTGAGCGCGGTCTCGTAGCGATCCTTGAACTTGGATGGATCGAACTTGGCCTTTTTGGTGTGCAAAATGTGCTTGGCGAGTTCGAGAGTGTCCCTGGCAATCCTGGCATCTGGAATATCGTCGAAGTAATCCGCCGCGTCACGCACCTCGTTCGCGTAGCGCAACGTGGTGCCGACAATGCCCTCGCCGCGCGGCTCCAGCATCAGCAGGCGTTCGCGCCGGTAGAGCATGACGCGTCCAATCCCGACGAGGCCCTCTTGCCGCATGGCTTCGCGAATGACCGCGAATGCCTCGTAGGCCACCTTGCCGTCGGGAACGAGGTAATAGGGCTCGTCAAGGTAGAGTTCCTCGACCTCCTCACGGGCGACGAAGCTCTCAAGCTCGATCGTATGGGTGCTCTCGAGCGCGACATTGTTGAGCTCCTCCTCCTCGAGTAGCACGTACTCGCCACCGACCTTGTAGCCTTTGAGGCGGTCTTCCTGCGGAACCTCCTTGCCGGTCTCTGAGTCGACGACCTGGTAACGAACCCGATCGCCGGTTTTGCGATTGATGATATTGAAGCGTACCCGCTCGCAGGTGGTCGTTGCCGGAAATAGCGCAACGGCACACGACACCAGCGACAGCTTGAGATAGCCCTTCCAATTTGGACGCGGTGCCATGACCGGAACTCATTGCTCAGATGTATCGGAGAAAACGCTCTCACTGCCGGCCGGGTTCCGCGTCGGCGCAAAAAACCGAGGCTGCTTAGGCACTTCGACGCATCCTCTAATTCCGCTTATGCCCGCTGGTTAATTGGGAAGCAACCCGTTAGGTTGGCCGCTTCGTTTGTCGGTGGAGCTACTCGTGTCGCAATCCTCGAACACTCCCCTCCTCGACCAAGTCCGCACGCCCGCGGACTTGCGCCAACTGGAGCCCTCCCAGCTGCGCCAGCTGGCCGACGAGTTGCGCCGCGAAACGGTCGATGCAGTGGCGGTCACCGGCGGGCATCTCGGCGCGGGGCTCGGCGTGGTCGAGCTCACGGTTGCGCTCCATTACGTGTTCAATACGCCGCAAGACCGGCTGGTCTGGGACGTCGGCCATCAGTCCTACCCACACAAAATTCTTACCGGGCGACGCGACCGCATCCGCACGCTGCGCATGGGCGACGGGCTTTCCGGCTTCACCAAGCGCGCGGAGAGCGAATATGACCCGTTCGGCGCCGCCCACTCTTCGACCTCGATCGCCGCTGCGCTGGGCATGGCGGTCGCCCGCGATCTCGAAGGCAAATCCAACAACGTCATTGCCGTGATCGGCGATGGCGCCATGTCGGCAGGCATGGCCTACGAGGCCATGAACAATGCCGGCGCGATGAATTCGCGGCTGATCGTCATCCTCAACGACAACGACATGTCGATCGCGCCGCCGGTCGGTGCGCTCTCGGCCTATCTCGCGCGTCTGGTATCGGGGCGAACCTATCGATCGGTCCGGCACACGGTCAAAAAGCTCGCCAAGCTGTTGCCGCCATTCCTCGAGCAACGCGCGGTGGCGATCGAGGAATACGCGCGCGGTCTGGTCACGGGCGGTACGCTGTTCGACGAGCTCGGCTTCTTCTATGTCGGGCCGATCGACGGCCATAACATCGATCACCTTTTGCCGGTGCTCAAGAACGTGCGTGACGCCAAGAACGGGCCGTTCCTGGTTCACATCGTCACGAAGAAGGGCAAGGGCTACGAGCCGGCCGAGAAATCGGCGGACAAGTATCACGGTGTGGTCAAGTTCGACGTCGCCACGGGCGCGCAAGCGAAATCGAAGGCCGCCGCGCCCGCCTACACCAAGGTGTTCGCGGAATCCCTGATCCGCGAGGCGAAGAAGGACGAGAAGATCGTCGCGATCACCGCGGCGATGCCGTCCGGCACCGGGCTCGATCTTTTCGCCAAGGAATTTCCCCACCGCTGCTTCGATGTGGGCATCGCCGAGCAGCATGGGGTGACCTTCGCCGCGGGACTCGCCACCGAAGGCTTCAAGCCGTTCGCCACGATTTATTCGACTTTCCTGCAGCGCGCCTACGATCAGGTGGTGCACGACGTGGCCATCCAGCGCCTGCCGGTGCGCTTTGCCATGGACCGCGCCGGGCTGGTCGGCGCCGACGGTCCTACCCATGCCGGCGCTTTCGACGTGGCCTATCTCGGCTGCTTGCCCGGATTCGTCCTCATGGCGGCAGCCGACGAGGCAGAACTGGTCCACATGGTGGCGACCGCCGCCGCCATCGACGATCGGCCTTCCGCGTTGCGCTATCCGCGCGGCGAAGGCATCGGCATTCCGATGCCCGCGGAGGGCAAGCCGCTCGAGATCGGCAAGGGCCGGGTCGTGCGCGAGGGCACGAAGGTGGCGCTATTTTCGTTCGGCGCACGCCTTGCCGAATGCCTCAAGGCCGCGGACGAGCTTGCCGCTCTCGGCTTGTCGACTACCGTCGCCGATGCGCGCTTCGCCAAGCCGCTCGATACCGATTTGCTGCTTCGGCTGGCACGCGAGCACGAGGTGCTGATCACCCTCGAGGAGGGCGCGATCGGCGGGTTTGCCGCGCACGTGATGCAGGCGCTTGCCGACAACGGCGTGCTCGATGGCGGGCTTAAAGTGCGAGCCATGGTCCTGCCCGACATTTTCATCGACCAGGACTCGCCGGCGGCGATGTATGCCAAGGCCGGCCTCGACTCCAAAGCCATCGTGGCCAAGGCGTTCGAGGCGCTCGGACAGAATCTGCGCGGCGAGGCGGCGAAGTTCGGGCGGGCCTAGCGCCCGTCCGCATATTCATCTCCAAATGGCCGCGATCCGTCGATTCCGATAGGCATCAAGTCCCCTACTTCTTGCTCCTGCGCTTCGGAACCTTTTTTCCTTTCCTGCGTGCTTCCGACAGGCCGATGGCGATCGCCTGCTTGCGGCTTTTCACCCGTCTTCCGTTTCGCCCACTCTTGAGCGTTCCCCGCTTGCGCTTGCGCATCGCGCGCTCAACGTCCTTCGACGCACCGCGTGAATATCGTCGTGCCATGTTTTAATCCTCTTAATAATCGGGCAATGGTGCGCCCGTGTTTCGGCTCACGCTGAGCCGCCTGGAAATAACAGCAAAGCGCCGTTATTTGTTCCGGCATGCGGCGCTCGAATCCGGTCGAGGTATCGCTCATCATCACGGTTGTTCATGGCATCGCGTATCCGCATCGATCGCCTGCTCGTCGAGCGCGGTTTGTTTGAAAGCCGCGCCAAAGCACAGGCTGCCATTGCCGCGGGTCGGGTAACGGCAGATGAGGTCACTGTCGCCAACCCGTCAGACGAAGTTTCTGGTGACGCGATCCTGCGCGCCGAGCCCGCGCACCCCTACGTCTCCCGTGGCGGCGTGAAGCTTGCGGCCGCGCTGGATCACTTCCACTTCGATCCCAAGGGTCGGGTCTGCCTCGACGTCGGCGCTTCGACTGGCGGCTTCACCCAAATCCTGCTCGAGCGCAGCGCCCGACGCGTTTACGCTATCGATGTCGGCCGCGATCAACTGCATCCGCGCCTGCGGGCGCGGCCGGAAATTGTGTCACTCGAAGGCAGCGACATTCGCGGGCTCGATCGGCTGCCTGAGCCGCCCGACTTCATCACCGTGGACGTAAGCTTCATTTCGCTCAAGCTCGTGCTCCCGCCTGCACTGCGGTTTGCTACGATGCCGGCATGCCTGCTCGCGCTCATTAAGCCGCAATTCGAGGCTGGGCGAGCAAACGCGAAAAAGGGAATCGTGCGCGATCCGCGGGTGCACGCCGCGGTGTGCGACGATATCGCATCGTTTGTTGCCTCGCTTGGCTGGCGGGTTGCCGGCACCATCGCCTCGCCGATCCCGGGCGGCGACGGCAACCGCGAGTTCTTCATTGGCGCGTTCCATGATTGAGCGGCTTGTGATCGGCCGGCTCGGCTCGCGCGGCGACGGCATCGCCGATACCGCGGCTGGTCCGGTCTATGTGCCGTATGCACTTGCCGGGGAGACCGTCGAGGTCGAGCCGTGGCCGGGCCACCCGGATCGCCGCCATCCCGTGAAGATCGAAGTCGCGGCCGCAGAACGCATCCTCCCGCTCTGTCCGCATTTCGGCACGTGCGGCGGCTGCACCCTGCAGCATCTGGCCGCTCCCCCCTACCGCGCGTGGAAGCGCGGCCTGGTCGTTGAGGCGCTGACGCAAGTCGAGCTCGATTCGCCTGTCGATGATGTGATCGACGCCCATGGCGAAGGCCGCCGCCGCGCGGTTTTTCACGCGCGGCAAGGCACAGGCGGCGTGCTCGAAGTCGGATTCAGCGCTGCCAAAGCGCATCGGTTGGTGGCGATCGACCGTTGCCCGGTCTTGGCGCCCGCCTTGGACGGCGCAATCGAAACCGCGTGGGACCTCGCCGAGGCACTCGCCACAAGGCGCAAGCCGCTCGATATCCAGGCGACCGCGACCGAGAGCGGCCTCGACGTGGACGTGCGCGGATCGGGACCGCTCGCGCCTGACGACACGGTGCGCCTCGCGGAGACCGCACAACGCCGTCGCATCGCACGGATTACCCGCCACGGCGAGATCGTAGTGCAGCGAGCTGCCCCGCGCGTGAAAACGGGACGCGCGTACGTAACCCTGCCGCCCGGCGCATTCCTGCAGGCGACCGCCGCAGGCGAAGCGACACTGGCGCATCTGGTCGAGGCGTGGTGCAAGAAGGCGAAGACGGTGGCCGACCTGTTCTGCGGTGTTGGCCCGTTCGCGCTGCGCCTTGCCGAGCGCGCCCGCATCACGGCGCTGGACGACGATGCCGACGCGATCGCGGCGTTACAGGCTGCGGCCGCCGCAACGCAGGGCCTCAAGCCAATTGAGGCGCAAAAACGCGATCTGTTCCGGTCACCGCTCGTGCCGGTCGAGCTAAGGCACTTCGATGCCGTCGTATTCGATCCGCCGCGGCAGGGCGCTGAGGTGCAGGCGCGCGCGCTTGCCGCCTCGGCAGTGCCCACAGTGATCGCGGTCTCCTGCAACCCGGCAACCTTCGCGCGCGATGCCCGTATCCTTGTCGATGGCGGTTATCGGCTGGTTCGGGTCACGCCCGTTGATCAGTTCCGGTACTCCGCGCATGTGGAGCTGGTGGCGCTGTTTCAGAGGACGCAGTACGGATAATCGCTGAGTTATCTGTCCGTCCTCTAATTTCCCCAGCGTTCTCGCCACATCTGTTCGCCGATGGTACAGGAGACTCGCGGCGCGCGCGCTTGCGCCGGAAGCACGCGGCCGTGCGGCGCGCGCTGGGCAATCTCCAGCACGAGCTTGGTGCGGGTCGCCTCTTTAAACTGGTCGCGCTCGCGGATCGGGATCACGAACGCGCCGGGGCCGCCGATGACGCAATCCTCGTAATAGACATCGAGATTTTCGATATCCATGGTGAACGAATTCGGCCGCTTCAATACGATCGGCAGGCCATTGATCGTGATGCCTGCGGCGAGCACATCGTCGCGCACGATGGTGACGAATGGGCCGCTGTTGTTGGCGCCGTCGCCGGAGACATCGATGACCCGGCGGAAGCCTCGATAGCCGCTGCCGTCGAACAAAGGCTTGGCGAAATTGAGCGCGCCGGAAATCGAAGTGCGAGAGGCGCGCCGATAAGGCGCACGCGCGATTTCGTTGGCGAAGGCGTCAGCCGCTTCCGGACCGTCGATCAGCCGCCAGGGGACGATGATCTTCTGGTCGTAAGGCCCGGCCCACTCGAAATAGGTCACCGCGATCTTGCCGTGCATGCCGGCGCGCAGCGCATGCAGGAACTCGCGCGAGGTCAATCCGGTGATGTAGCCTTCCCGCTGCAGCGCCTGCTCTTCGGGATCCATGGAATAGGACACGTCGACCGCCAGCACGAGCTCGACATCGACGGGTATCGCGCTCGCACTGTTGTCCGCGAACTGGGAGCGCGGGCCCGGCGCCGCATAGGAGACAATCGCCAACAGCGCGAGAGCACCTGCTGCCAGGATTGAAATTGGCGCCGTGTGCATGCGCATTCTTGGTCTCCGTCGCCCGGTGCCTGCGCTCATGGTGACACGGGTCTCATGGGTTGGGAAGGGCGACGCCCAAAGCACCGCAAGGCGCGATCTAACCATCGATGATTTCGGTCGACGTGATCTCGATTCCGAATCCGGCAAGGCCTACATAGGTGCGTTTCGCCGAGGTCAGCAATCGGATCGAACTGATGCCGAGGTCCTTGAGAATCTGAGCGCCGAGCCCGACCTCGCGCCATTGCTGCGAGCGGGCGACCTCGGAGCTGCGCGAACCGGGCTGCGGGATGGCGTGGGTGGGAACGCCGGCAGCGCCGTCGCGCAGGAAGACAATAACCCCGCGCCCCTCGCGCTTGAAATGCTGCAAAGAAAGCTGGATCGGATGCGCGTCTCCAAACACGTCACGGATGATGTCGGCGCGATGCAGCCGCGCCAGGATGTTTTTGCCGTCGCCGATGCGGCCATACACGAAAGCCATATGCTGGATCGCATCGAAGGGCGTCACATAGGCATAGCCCTGCAGCGTGCCGAACTTGCTCTCAACCGGGAATTCGCCGATGCGCTTGACCAGCTTGTCGCGGACTTGGCGGTAAGCGATCAGCTCCGCGATGGAAATCTGCTTGAGCCGATGCTGCTCGGCAAACGCGGTCACCGCCGGGCCGCGGGTGACCGTTCCGTCATCGTTCATCAGCTCGGCAAGCACGCCGACCGCCGGCAGCCCGGCCAATCGGCAGAGATCGATACAGGCTTCGGTATGGCCGGAGCGCATGAGCACGCCGCCCTCTTTCGCCACCAGGGGGAAGACGTGGCCGGGCCGGACGAAGTCGGCAGCGCCCATATTGCCGTTGGCAAGCGCGCGAACCGTGTTGGTGCGCTCTTCGGCGGAGATGCCGGTGGTCAGCCCGTGGCGCACATCGACCGACACGGTGAAGGCCGTGCCGAGCGGCGCGTCGTTTGCCGCCACCATCGGATCGAGGTGCAGCCGTTTGGCCTCCTGCGCCGCCAGCGGCGCACAAACGATGCCGGAGGTGTGGCGGATGATGAAAGCCATTTTCTCCGGCGTGCAGAGCGAAGCCGCGACGAACAGGTCGCCCTCGTTCTCGCGATCGTTGTCGTCGGTGACGACCACGAGCTCGCCCTTGGCGAAGGCGGCGATCGCGTCCTTCACGCGCTGGTAATCTTCGAGCACCGTTGCTTCGCTCCTCGTCAGCCGCGGGCGAACGGCCAGGCCGGCGACTCGCCCATCTGGCCGCGCTGACGCAGATAATGGTCGGCGATCACGCACGCCACCATCGCTTCCCCGATCGGGACCGCGCGAATGCCGACACAGGGGTCATGGCGCCCTTTGGTGCTGATCTCGGTTTCGCTCCCATAGCGGTCGACGGTGCGGCGCGGGGTGAGGATCGAGGAGGTCGGCTTCACCACGAATCGGCAAACGATCGACTGCCCTGTCGAAATTCCACCCAGGATGCCGCCGGCATTGTTGGAAAGAAACACCGGACGCCCGTCGTTGCCCATGCGCATTTCATCGGCATTCTCTTCGCCGCTCAACGCCGCGGCGGCAAAGCCTGCTCCGATCTCGACACCCTTGACCGCATTGATGCCCATCAATGCGGCGGCGAGATCGCCGTCGAGCTTGCCGTAGATCGGAGCGCCGAGGCCGGGAGGAACGCCTTGCGCTTCGACTTCGATGACGGCGCCAACCGACGAGCCACGTTTGCGAACATCGTCGAGATAGCTTTCAAAGAGCTTGGCTTGCTCCGCATCCGGACAGAAGAATGGATTGCGCTCGACCTCGTCCCAGCTCCAACGTGCCCGCTCGATTTTGTGCTCACCCATCTGGACGAGCGCGCCCCGCACCGTCATGCCGGGCACTATCTTGCGCGCGATCGCGCCGGCCGCCACGCGCGTCGCCGTTTCGCGCGCGGATTGACGTCCGCCGCCGCGATAATCGCGGATGCCGTATTTGACGTCGTAGGTATAGTCGGCGTGGCCGGGCCGGTATTTGTCCTTGATGTCGGAATAATCCTTCGAGCGTGGATCGACATTTTCGATCACCAGCGCGATCGGCGTACCCGTCGTCACCTGAGCGCCGGTCGTTTCGTCCGCGAACACGCCGGAGAGAATCTTTACTGCGTCCGGTTCGCGCCGCTGGCTGGTGAACCGCGACTGCCCCGGCCGGCGCTTGTCGAGGTAGGGCTGAATATCCGCCTCGCTTAACGCGATTCCGGCCGGGCAGCCGTCGACCACACAGCCGATCGCGGGCCCATGGCTTTCGCCGAAGGTCGTAACTCGGAAAAGATGGCCGAACGTGTTGAACGACATTGGGTGCCGACTGCCGGTGTTTGCTAGCTCCCCTATCCGGCCGCGTCAAATATCGCACGCACGGAGCACGCCATTAACCGTAACGTGCCAGCTGCTTTCCCGTGAACGCGTAGACGACGCCTTGCTCGATGGAATAGCTCGCCGCCTCCTGCGGCGCCGCCAAAGCAAGGTAGGCTATGAGCGCGCGTGCCGTGCCGCCGTGGGCGGCCACTATGGTATCGGCAACGACGCTCGCGTGCCATTGAGACACGCGCAGGCCAACCTGCGCATAGCTTTCGCCGCCGGGCGGTAGAAATCCCCATTTGTCCGACTCACGCCTGGCAATCACGTGCTTGTCGCGCGCCAGCACCTCGGCAAAAGTCAGCCCCTCCCATTCGCCGAACGCAATTTCGGCAAGCCGCGGCTCGACGCGGTAGCCCCGCGGCTCCAAGTCGAGCGTCGCACGAATCAGCTCCATCGTCTTGCGGGCACGGATCAGCGGGCTGGACACGTAATCGAAATCGTTCGGCGCGCGCCCGTCGCGATCCATCAGCTCGCGCAGGATCTCGCCGCAGCGAATCGACTGTGCGCGGCCCTCCTTGTTAAGCGCCACGTCGTGACGGCCCTGCAGCCGTTGCTCCACGTTCCAGTCGGTCAGTCCATGGCGTACGTAATAAATGATCGGCGGCACAAGCCCATCCATATCCAACATCGCGCGCAGCCTGGTCCGGACGAAGCGGCGCATGTGATAATGAGGAGGCAGCCTTGGCAAGGCATGCCGATTGACGGAATTGTCCGGCACGCACCGGAATATCAATGGAATGAAGGTGTTCGTCGGGATGAGAGGTCCGGCCGCAACGCGGCGGCGGACCAGGGCCGAAGCAGGCATCAGCGATGATGCCGGCAAACGACAATGGCGGAGCGCTGAAATGGAGGGCGCGGTAAGCGGATTTCGACCTGGGATTGCAGCCGCAATTCCGGCGCTCCGACGCTACGCCCGCGCGCTGACCCGTGATGCCGAGCTAGCCGATGACCTGGTCCAGGACACGCTGGTGCGGGCGCTGCGCGCCGAACATCTGTTCCACGGTGGCGATATCCGCAGCTGGCTCTACACCATCCTGACCAATCTCAACCGCAACCGGCTGCGGTCGTTGGCGCGGCGTCCGGCGCAGCAGGCGATCGGCGAGAACGATGCCGCGGACATGGCGGGGCCAGAGGCCGGCGCGCGCGACATCGAGCGGGCCGAAGTGCAGGCGTTCCAATCGGGACCGTGATGTCGCGGCTCGCGCGTGCCCGCATGCAGATCAAGTCGTATCTGGACGGCGAGCGCCCACTGCTTCGCCGCATCAAATAAGTCAGGGAAACAACGATGACCGACAAAGACGCACCCGTGACCGAAGACGAGCTTCACGCTTACGTCGACGGCGAGCTTCCAGCCGAGCGGCGCAGCATCGTCGAAGCCTGGCTTAACAACCGTCCGGACGATGCCGCCCGCGTTGCCGCGTGGCGCGCGCAAGGCGAAGCGATTCGCGCGCGCTATGGCGCGATAACCATGGAACCAGTGCCGGCGCGCTTCGATCTCGACAAGCTTGCTCGCGGCGCGCGATCGTGGCATGCCGTCGCGGCGGCGGCGGTGATCGGAGCATTTCTCGTCGGCGGCGTTGTCGGCTGGATGGCGCGTGGCGCGTCGGCGGCTGCTCCGAGCCGTTTCGACCTGTTCACCGCGCAAGCGCTCGACGCGCACCAGGTTTACGTGGTGGAGGTGCGCCATCCCGTCGAGGTCACAGGCGCCGAGCGCGAGCATCTGGTGCAGTGGCTCTCGAAGCGCCTCGACCACGAGCTGCGGGTGCCAGACCTCGAAGCGAGCGGACTGAAGCTGGTAGGCGGCCGATTGCTGCCTGGGCCCTCCGGTCCGGCGGCCTTCTTCATGTACGAGGGCTCCTCCGGCGAGCGTTTCACCCTGTACTACGCGCCTACGGATTCGCCGGCCACCGCGATGCGCTACCGCGCGGCGGACCGCTTCGCCGCCTTTTATTGGGTCGAGCAAGGGCTCGCCTATGTAGTGAGCGGGCCGGTCGATCGGGAACGTTTGCTGCGGGTGGCGCAAGCGGCCTACGAACAGATCGACAAGGGAAAGCCGTAGCGCACCCGCGCGAGGTCGGGCGCGGCCGCCACGCTGCGCCGCGCTAGTGTCCCGATTCCGAAGTTCGCACACCCTTGTGGCAGCCTCGAATGCGAACTTCGGAATCAAAGGGACACTAGCAACGCTATGATTCTAGTGCCGCTTTTGAACCCGAAGTTTCGCAAACGCGCTTGCGGCACGGTGTGTGCGAACTTCGGGTTCGCGGCACTAGTCCGCAATACCGCCGCGTGGATTGTAGCGCTTGGTCTCGCGCCATCTGCGCATCAGTGCCTCGAGTTCGGTATCGCCGTCCTCGGGCAGGACGATGCGGATGGTAGCCAGCAGATCGCCGACCCCGCCTTTTGCGGGAAAGCCCTTCCCCTTGAGGCGAAAGGTCCGCCCGGAACTGGTGCCGGCAGGAACCGCAAGCTCGACCGCGCCCTCAAGCGTGGGCACTCGGACCTTGCCGCCCAGCACCGCCTCGTGAAGCGCGATCGGAAGCTCGATCCGCAAATCGGCTCCTTCGCGCTTAAACAGCGCATGGGGCGCGACCGACACCGTGATCAAAAGATCGCCGGGGCGGTGGCCGAGACCCGCCTGCCCTTGGCCCTTGAGGCGGATCTGCTGCCCGTCCGCTAAACCGGGTGGGATCTTTACCTCGACTTCTTTTCCGGTCGGCAGTTGCACGCGCTTCTTCACGCCTTTGGCGGCTTCGGCCAACGTGATGGTGAGCGACGCGGCGACGTCGCGACCCAGGTCGTCCGCCCCGACGTCGTCCTCACCGAAACGGAAGCCGCTCGGCCGCGAGCCCCGCCCGGCGCCGCCGAACGCCTCCTTCAAAATATCCTCGAAACCGCCGAAGGCGCCAAAGCCGCCGGTACTGCGGCCCCCACCGCGCTGGAAACCGCCGGGGCCCCAGCTGAAACTCTCGAAAATTCCCTCGCGACCGAAGCCGCCGGGGCGGGCGCCAAAACCTTCAAAACCTTGGAAGCGCGGCTTGCCTTCGGCGTCGATCTCGCCGCGGTCGAAAGCCTTGCGTTTCTTCTCCTCGCCCAGAATTTCGTAGGCGGCGTTGATCTCGGCAAAGCGCGCAGCCGCCCTTGGATCATGCTTGTTGGCGTCGGGGTGCAGCTTCTTCGCGAGCTTGCGGAAGGCGCCTTTGACCTCAGCGGCGCTGGCGCTCTTGGAAACCCCCAGGACCTCATAGGGGTCGCGCATGCGGCAAGCCTCCCAGGCGAATCGTCTCAATCATGCCGGGTACCCTCTCCGACAGGTAGATGTGGGGAGCGCCGGCGCCCACTGCAATAAAGGCCAGGACAATCCCAAGCGATTCGCCCCCATGATCCGCAGCGCACCCTCGTCGCCTTGACTATTGGCCGGGTGAGCGGCAATGCCGTCGCCGCGGATCTCGAGGGGAATGCATGTCCCGCGTCAAGCTTACCATTGCCACCACCGATTACGACCATTTCCGTGATTTTCGTCTCGACCTGGTCAAGGCGGAGGGGATCGATCACACCTGGCTCACGCTTGGCCATCACGAGATTTTCGCGCGCTTTACCTTCAACCGCGAATGGGAGGTGAGCGAGCTCTCGTTCGCGAAATTCTGTGCCCAGGTGACGCGGGAGACTCCCGACATTATCGGGCTGCCAGTGGTCTGCTCGCGCCTGTTTCGCTTCTCGTCCTTCTACGTGAACAAGAACAGCAAGATCAAAACCGCGGCCGACCTCAAGGGCAAGCGCATCGGCTCGCCGGAATGGGCGCACACCGCGGCCGTGTACATGCGCGGCTGGCTCAACGACGAGCACGGCATCGCGCTCAAGGACGTGCACTGGTATCAGGCCGGCGCCAACGAAGCAGGCCGCATCGAGAAGGTCGAGCTCAATCTTCCCAATGACGTGAAGCTAACACGCGTCCAGGACAAATCCCTGAGCGAAATGGTCGCGTCGGGTGAAATCGACTGCGCATTGATCGCGCGGCCGCCGAACTCGTTCCTGCAGGGGCATCCCGACGTGGTCCGCTTGTTTCCCAACTATTTGGAGATGGAAGAGAGCTACTACGCGCGTACCAAGGTCTGGCCCATCATGCACATCATCGCGATCCAACGGCCCGTGCTCGATCGGCATCCCTGGGCCGCCCGCAACCTCTACAATGCCTTCGTCGAATCCAAACGGCGGAGCCTCGAGCGCCTGCTCGACCCCGCCGTCTCGCGCTATCCGCTCGCGTGGCTGCCGACCTATGCCCGCAGGATGCGCGACCTGTTCGACGGAGATCCCTTCCCCTACGGCATCGAAGAGAACCGGCCGACCCTGGAGCAGTTTCTGCGCTACACCCACGAACAGGGCATCGCACACCGCCATGCGCGGCCGGAGGAGATTTTCCCCAAGGGGATCATGACGGCGGTGCGGGTGTGAGGGCCGGTAGCGAATAGCGAAATAGGAGCGCTGCGCCATTCGCTAATTCGCTGTTTGCCGTTCGCGATTGAGAGCCGTCACGTGCTGCTTCGGGGCCGCAAATTGCGCACCTCCCACTTGCCCTGGGCGCGGCATGCTTCTCCCTGAAGCCAGGATTCGTTGCCGTTCCTCACATAGCTCGCGAGGAAATCGCGGCAGGTGACGCCGTCCTGGCGCGAGGCTGCCGCGAGCGGCGTGATCGTGCCGCGTGCGCCGGTCTTAGGGTTTTCCCAGGGCACGCTGCTGTGCTTGCCGCCCTTGCTCAGGACTTCGGCAATGGCAGCGCGGGCCACCACGAGATCGCCTTCGACCGCGGCCTCGACCACCGCCGCGGAAGGGCGTTTTGATCTGCGCGCGGGTCACTGCGTGTCGGTAGTAGGTTGTCAAGTTGGTATGAGATGCTGCACCCGGCCGCCACCAGCGCCAATGCAAGAAACGCCAGCCGGTGCAAGGCCCCGTGCCATCGGCACGGCCTTGCTCTATAAGCGGGCTGCCGAAACAAGAGTCGCAACGCCAAGAGCCGGGTACTCCGCAGCATGTCCGAGTCCGCCCCGATACAACGCCCGAGCTGGTTAACGAGCGGTGATTTCACCGAGGCCGACGAGCCGTTGCGTCTGTTCGCGGCTTGGTTCGAGGAGGCGGCGCGGAACGAGCCGCGCGATCCCACGGCCATGTCGCTTGCCACCGTCGACGATGACGGGCTACCCAACGTGCGCATGGTGCTGATGAAGGGCTTCGATGAGCGCGGCTTCGTGTTCTACACCAATGTCGAGAGCCAGAAGGGCCAGGAACTCGATCGGACACGCAAGGGCGCGCTCTTGTTTCATTGGAAGTCGCTCAACCGGCAGGTGCGGCTGCGTGGCCCGGTGGAGCGGGTCGAGGAGGCGGAGGCGGATGCCTATTTCGCCACGCGACCGCGCCTTGCCCAGATCGGCGCCTGGGCCAGCAAGCAGTCGGCGCCGCTCGAGAGCCGCGGTGCCTTCGAAAAGGCGATCGCGCTCCACACCGCGAAATTCGCCATCGGAAGCATCCCGCGCCCGTCGAACTGGACCGGCTACCGGCTGCAGCCCCTGCTGATCGAGTTCTGGCAGGACCGGCCGTTTCGCCTGCACGACCGCGTCGAATTCCGCCGCGTTGAGCCCGGCGCACCGTGGCACAAGACGCGACTCTACCCCTAACGTAGGGTGGGCAAAGGCGCGCGGCTCGATCCACCCGCGTGGGCAAAATCGCTGCGTGCCTTCGCCCACGCAGCGGCGCAAGCGCCACACGATTTTGCCCACCCTACGTCGCTGGCAAACGCGGCAAGATCACTCTAGCATGCCACGAGCTTTCGGGATTTGACATCGATGACGACGCCGCATTCGAACCAGCCGCGTCGCGCGCTGCTGCTCACCGGCGCAAGCCGCGGCATCGGACACGCGACCGTGAAACGGTTCTCGGCCGCGGGCTGGCGGGTCATCACCTGCTCGCGCCACGCCTTCCCGGAGAACTGTCCCTGGGAGATGGGGCCGGAAGATCATATCCAAGTCGATCTCGCCGATTCTGACGGCACCCGTTCGGCGATCGCGGAAATCAAACAACGGCTCGACAACGGCGAGTTGCACGCACTCGTCAACAACGCCGCCATTTCGCCCAAGGCGAACGGCGGCACCCGGCTGTCCTCGATCGAAACCACGCTCGATGTCTGGAATCACGTCTTCCGCGTGAATTTCTTCGCACCGATCATGCTGGCGCGCGGCCTGGTCGAGGAGCTCAAGGCCGCCAAAGGCTCCGTCGTCAATGTCACCTCAATCGCCGGCTCGCGCGTGCATCCGTTTGCGGGCGCAGCCTACGCGACCTCGAAGGCGGCGCTGGCGGCGCTCACCCGCGAGATGGCGGCCGACTTCGGCCCGCTCGGCATTCGCGTCAACGCCATCGCGCCGGGCGAGATCGACACCTCGATTCTCTCCCCTGGTACTGAAAAGATCGTCGAACAGATACCGCTGCACCGCCTCGGCACCCCGGACGAGGTCGCCAAGATCATCTATGTACTGTGCACGGACACCTCGTCATACGTGAACGGGGCCGAGATCCACATCAACGGCGGGCAGCACGTGTGACAGGACCAGGTATCACCAATCAGGTATCAGCGCTCTGATTCTGATGCCTGATTCCTGTCATAGCCACTTCTTCCACTTGAAGAGGTAATACGGCAGCGCCGCCGCCAGCACCATCAGCACGATCGCGACCGGATAGCCGAGCATCCAGTCCAGCTCGGGCATGTGCTTGAAATTCATGCCGTAGATCGAGGCGATCAGGGTCGGCGGCATGAGCGCCACCGCTGCCACGGAAAAAATCTTGATCACATTGTTCTGCTCGATGGTGACGACGCCGAGCATGGCATCGAGCAGAAACTGGATCTTGTTCGTGAGATAGGCCGCGTGATCGGACAGCGAGTGGACGTCGCGCTGCATTCCGCGCAGCTGCGCACGCATCTCCTTGGCCCAGCGCATGTTGTCGGCTTCGTTGGCGAGGTAGAGCAGCAGCCGCCCGATCGAAACCAAGCTCTCGCGTACCTTGGAGGCGAGATCGCCCTTTTTGCCGATCGCCTTGAGGATATCGTTGTAGCTCCGGGTGCGATCGGTTCGATCCTCCTCGGGCTCGAAAATATCGTGCGAGATCTGATCGACCTCCGCCCCGATGCGCTCCAGGATATCGGCGGCACGATCGACGATCGCGTCAAGCAGGTCCATCATCACCGACTCGCCCGTGATCGTAGGTGAGCAAATCCGCGCGAGCTTGTTGCCGACGATCATGAACGGCCGCGGCTCGTCGTAGCGCACGGTGATAAGCCGATGGCCGGCGAGGACGAAGGTGACCGGCGTCGTCTTCGGCACGGCGGTGTCGGACTGGCACATCAAGGTCGCGGTCATGTAGCGGGCGCCGTTCTCCACGTAGAGCCGGCTGGTGACCTCGATCTCCTGCATCTCCTCGCGGGTCGGCACGGCAATACCCACCTGACGCTCGACCATCTTGTCCTCGGGCGCGGTGGGATTGACCAGATCGAACCAGACCGCGTTCTCCGGCACATCAGGGTCCGACGCGACCGGAACGCGGTCGAGCGATGTCCCGCGCGGAACGTAAACCCACAGCATCAACCCCTCCGGCCCCGGCTGCTCGCGCGCCACAGTCATCACGCATGACGCGCGGGTCGAGATCGGTGCCAGTGATGGCCCAATACTGCGGCTTCTTGCAAGCATAATGCGCAGTGCGGCCCGGCCGCCCATGCAAGCGCGATGCGCGCCCACGGCGGCGCGGCGGCCGCTTCAACGCCGATAGTCGGAAGGCAGTAAAACGAGGCTAGGCGAGCAAGCCCGCGCCGGCGATCACGCTGCAGCGCTCTCGGCTATCCACTTGTCCAGCTCGTTATCAGATGCCGCATAGGCCGCCTTCTTGGCCTCGCTCCGGTATGGCAGCGCCGCAGCAACCGCCGATATGCCGATCTCGCCGTAACGGCTGTCGAGATTGGGGGCGTCGCGCCGCGCGCTTTCGTTCGATTGGGCGGCATTCTTCTTCGTCATCATTCGGCTCCGCAGATCTTGTTCTTGCACTACTTCTTCTTCCCCACTTCTTCTTCCCCATGGAAGGCGCGGCAAAGATGCTGCGGAACTGCGGCCGAAATAGGCAACAAATCGTGTGCTCTCGTGACATTTCGCCTCAAGTTCCATCGGGAAAATGCGGCTGTCTTGGTAAACGGCCGGTTAACCCATTCCGGCTAGCTTCGACCCGTGGCCGATCTGGAAGCAATCGCGACCG
>Ga0306923_10000877_pt1 | contig 25166 bp, 19 predicted proteins | sample sta12Can44000108_FD_203841 | JGI IMG/M metagenome (GOLD analysis project Ga0306923, IMG submission 203841) | Lab enrichment of tropical soil microbial communities from Luquillo Experimental Forest, Puerto Rico - statanox.12C.anox.44.000.108 (v2)... | ecosystem: Environmental > Terrestrial >... | reverse complement strand
CGCCCGCGTCGCGAAGCGCCCGGGCGTAGGTCTCCACCTCGGTGAGCCGCCGGAACAGGATCGCCACGTCGCCGTAGCGCGGCGTCCGGGCGCGCTCGGCGCCGCCTGCGACGCGCTCGCGGACCTCGACGCCGGCGCTCCCGGAGACGATGGCCTGGAGGCGGTCCGCGATCGCCTGCGCCTCGCGGACGCGCCGCTCCTCGCTCGACCCACGTTCCCCGTCCTCCAGCAGCTCGCACGCCGGCGTCTGCCCCGGCGGCCGCGTGGCGACGAGCCGGTCCTCCGGGGTGAACGCCAGCTCGTAGGGGCGCGGGTCCGAAGCCCCCGGCTGCATGCAGCGCGCGAACACCTCGTTCACGAGGTCGAGCACGCCGGGGCCGGAGCGGTGGTTCACCGCCAGGCGCAGCGCGCGTCCGGGCGGCGACGAGGCGAGCCGCTCGAGCACGCCGCGGAAGACGGCGACGTCGGCGCCGCGGAACCGGTAGATGGACTGCTTCAGGTCGCCGACCGCCACCAGCACCGGCCCTGGCCCGGCGGCCGGGTCCTCCCCGGCGAGGAGCTGGAAGAGCTCCTCCTGGAGCGCGTTGACGTCCTGGTACTCGTCGACGAGCAGGGCGCGGATGCGGCGGCGCAGCTCGGCCCGGAGCGCCGGATCGCGCCGGAGGAGGTCGCGCGCGCCGGCGAGGAGGTCGTCGAAGTCGAGCGCGCCGGCGGTCCGCTTGCGCGCCGAGTAGCGCGCCTCGGTCTCCGTGACCAGCGCCGCCAGCTCGCGCTTCTGCGGGTCGGCCAGGACATCCGCCGCGAGCGGTCCGAAGGCCTCGCACGCGTCCACGAGCGCCGCCTTCCGGGCCCGGGCCTCGGGCCCGTCGCTCGAGCCCACGCGCCAGCCGCGCACCGCCTCCGCGAGCGCCTCGAACCGCGCCAGCGCGGAGGGGCGCAGCGGCCCGCTCCGCTCCTCGCCCAGCGCGTCCACGGCTTCCCGGAGGGCCGCGAGGGCGCGGGCGCCGGTGGCCGTCCTCACCTCCGCCCGCGCCGCCAGCAGCGCCTCCGCCGCCGCCAGCGCGGCGGCGCGCGCCGCCAGGGCCGCGCCCTCGTCGCTCGGCGCAGCCACCACCGGGCTCTCCTCGCCCAGCGTGGCGCGCTCGCGCGCGACCTCGGCCACGAGGTCGACGAGACCGTCGCGCCGGCCGCCAGCGCCGTGCGCCGCCGCGAGGCGCCGCGCCTCGGGTCGCCCGGCGTCGAGCGCCACGAGCAGCGCGCCGCGCGCCGCGTCGCGGCGCCACAGCTGCGCGGTCTCCTCGTCCACCACCTGGAGGTCGGGGTCGACGCCCGCCTCGAGGGCGTGCTCGCGCAGGAGCCGCCCGGCGAAGGCATGGATGGTCCCGACCGCCATCCGCTCGATCGCGGCGAGGCGGGACCTCCACAGGCGCGCCTCCTCGGATCCGGCGGCGGCCACCGCGCGCGCCGCCATCGCCTCGCGCAGCCGCTCCTCCAGCTCGCCGGCCGCCTTCTCGGTGAACGTGATGGCGACGAGCTCCCCCGGCTCGCAGGGCTCCCCGGTCGCCTCGCCCGACATGAGCCGCAGGCAGAGCTCGACGAGGCAGGTCGTCTTGCCCGAGCCGGCGCCCGCCGACACCGCGGTCGGGCCGGTGAGCTGGAACAGGGCGCGGGCCGCCTCGCCCCAGACGATGGGGCCGCTCACGGGGCCTCCTCGGCCACCGCTTCGGCCCGGCACACCGCGCCGAACGCGCAGCCGGAGCATTCGCGGGGAGCGATGGGCAGCTCCCCCCGCCGGATGCTCGCCACCGCGTTCACGACGGCGTCCCCGAACGGCCGTACGCCGAGACCGCGGGCCGCCTCGCGCGCGGGGGAGTCCGCCGCGAGCAGGGGCTCGTCCGCCGCGGCCGCGAAAGGCGCGAGCCGCTCGGCGGAGCGAAGGAGCAGGTAGGTGGCCTCGAGGCGCGTGCGCCCCGGAAGCGCGCGCGCGGCGGCGAGCAGGTAGGCGGGGATCTGGAAGTTCGTCGCGCCGAGCGCGTCGGACTCGAGCTTCTTCTTCCACAGCGGGCTCGCCGAGCTCTTGTAGTCGATCACGACGAGCCGGTCGGGCGACGCGTCCACGCGGTCGAGGCGGCCCTTGAGGCGCACCTCGCCCTCGGGGCCCGCGAAGGCGAGCGGTGGCACCCCGGAGTCGCCCCCGAACCGGTACTCGAGCAGCACCGGGATGGTGCCGTCGGCGGCCTCCGCCTCGGCGCGGACCACGCGCTCGAGCCGCGCCAGGACCGCGGCGCGGCGCCCGGCCCAGAGCGCCGGGTCGCCGGTGCGGCCGTCGCGCTCGAACGAGGAGAAGAGGTCGGCGGCCACCGCGCGCAGCTCCGGCAGCTCGTCCTCGCCGCCGCGGAGCGGAAGGGCGCGGCGCGCCAGCCGCCCCCGCAGGAAGCGCTCCAGGACGGCGTGCGCGAGGCTCCCCTCGTCGCGCGGGTCGATGTCGAGCTCGGCGGCGTCCGGCTCCGCGAGCCGAAGCACGAGCGCGGCGAAGAGCTGGAAGGGGCAGCGCGCGTGCGCCTCGAGCTGCGACGGGGTCCACTCCGCCGGGAGCGCGCGCTCGAGCTCGCGGCACAGCTCGGGCGGGAGCGCACCGGCGTGAGGAGCCGCGCGGCGGGAGGCGATGGCCTCGTCGCGCGCGCGCTCCACCTCTCCTCGCGCGGCCGCCGACGCCGCGCGCGCGCGCAGCTCACCGCGCGCGGGCAACGCCGCCAGCGCCTCGTCGCCGAGGCCCTGCCGCGCCAGGCGCGCCGCCGCCCGCAACGCGGCGGGCACCGTCCGGCTCCGCGGCAGCGCGGGCGCTGCCTCCGGGGCGGCCGGTGGCGCAACCCCGGCGAGGGCCAGGAACTCGAGGGCGAGCGGCGCCAGCGGTCCGCCGCTGCCCTCGGGACCGGGCGCCGCCCAGGTGAGCGCGACGGCCTCTCGCCCGGCGGCGAGCGCGCAGAACGCCGCGTGCATCCCCTCGGCGCGGCGGAGCGGCCCCGGGGTGAGCGCGCCGCGGCCCATCGCGCGGTTCACGGCGGCGCGCTCGGCGTCGCGGAGGAAGAGATCCGGCGGAGCCGGGGCCGGGAAGGCGCCCCGGCCGCAGCCGACGAGGAGGGCCGCGCGCGCGGAGAGGCCGGGGGCCTCGGCGAGCGGCCACAGCTCGAGCGCGCCGGCGGCCGGCTCCGGCGGCGGGGCCGAGGACGAGCTCGCCACCGCGGCGCCGAGGAGCGCCTCCCACTCGCCGCCCGTGACCCGCCGCTCGCCGAGGCCGATGGCGCCGAGCGCGCGGACGAGCTCGTCGGCGACCTCCTCCAGCCGGCCGAGCGCGGCGAGATCGCGCGAGGCCACCTCGGCGGGCGCGCGCGCCGCCCGGCGCCGGGCGCCCGCGGCGGCGAGGAACCCGCGCAGCCGCGCCGCGTGCTCGCGGGGCAGACCCGGCGCGCCCAGCGGCCGGAGGGCCGCGGAGAGGCCCTCCAGCGCGTCCGCGGCGCGGAGGAGCGCGGCGCGCTCGCGCGCGGCGGCGGGGGAGCCGAGCGCCGCCGCCCGCCTGCGCAGCGACGCTTCGGGGTCGCCGCGCCCGTCGACCGCGCCGGCGCGGTCGAGCCAGTAGCCGAGTCGCGGCGGGACGCGCGCGGCGCCCAGGTAGGGCGACGCGGCGACCGCCTCCAGCGCGGCGCGGCCGGGCCGGACCGCGGCCGAGAGCGCCAGGAGCGACGCGCGCACCGGCGGGGCCTCCGCCAGCCCCGGGCCGCACCCGGTGGCGAAGGGCAGGCCCGCGGCGGCGAAGGCTCGGGCGAGCGCGGCGGCGACGTGCCCCGGCGCGGGGGCGAGGACGGCCACGTCCTCTGGCGCGAAGCCGTCCTCCACCAGCCGCGCCGCCAGCTCGGCCGCGACCTCGGTCTCCGCGTCCTCCCCGGCGCCTGCGGCTACGAGCACGGTTCCCGCCGCGACGTCGCCCGCGACGGCGGCGCCGCCAGCGATCGCCGACAGCGCGCCCGCGAGCCGCGGTGCGCGGCCAGCTGCCTCCAGGTCCTCCAGGACGAGCGCGACGTCGCGCTCGGACGCGAGCTCGTGGAGCCCCTCGAGACGCCGCAGGAGCGGCTCGATGGGCGCGGAGAGATCCGCTCGCCGGGGGAAGAAGGGCAGCCGCAGCTCGGTCCGGCGCGCCCGGCGCGCCAGCGCGACGGCGAGGTCGAGAGCACCCGGGCCGAGCGCGCGGAAGCCCTCCAGCACGAGGACGTCGAGATCGCGCAGCTCGTCCGGCGCGGCGCCGCGCTGGAGCGCTTCGGCCGCGGCGCGGAGCGCACCCGCCCGGTCGAGCGCACCTGCTGCCTCGAGGCGGTCCTGCCACGCCTCGAGCGCAGCCGCGAGGAGCTCGACGCGCGCCGCCGACGCGCCCCCCAGCGCCCCGGCCGCGGCGCGGAGCGCGCCCGGGGTCACCTCGGCGCGACGCAGCTCCCCGATCGACGACGTGAGCGCCCGGGCGAGACCCCCTCCCGGCGCGAGGCGGCCGACGCGGTCGCGCGCGGCCTCGCCCACCTCGACCGCGAGCAGCCGCTCGGCGAGCGGCGAGAGAACGGGCCGGCCGTCTCGGGCCGCGGCGAGGACGGCGGGCGCGAGCTGCTCCAGCGTCGTGACGTGCGCGCCGAGGAGCGCCCCACCACTCGCATCGCACAGCCGCCGGGCCGCGCGGGCCGCGCGCAGCGGCGTCGGGACGAGGCAGAGGACCGACACCGCTGGAGCTTACGGTAGGGGGCTGACGAGGCGGTGGACAGGTTTCCTCGGACCTGTAGGGCGCGGGGGATTGTCCCCCGCCGCAGGCGCATCCGATGGCACGGGGGACGCGCTTACAGGTACGGGCCCTGCCCTACTCCTCTCGATACACGGCCAGCGAGCCCTCGTTCTCCCACACCTCGACCTTCGAGACGCTCACCCGGCCGCCGCCCAGCTCCGAGAGCCGGCGGTTGCCCTCGACGTAGAAGAAGCGCGCCAGGTTCTCGGCCGTGGTGTTCAGCTCGGTGAACGGCGGGACCTCGTTGATGTTCTGGTGGTCGAAGCGCGCGCACAGCTCCGCCACGATCCGCTGCAGGTCGGCGAAGTCCACCACCATCCCGATGCGGTCGAGCGATCCCGCTCGCGCGTGGACGCGGATCCGCCAGTTGTGGCCGTGGAGCCGCTCGCACTTGCCCCCGTGCATCCGGATCTGGTGCGCGGCGCTGAAGACGAACTCCTTCGAGATCTCGTAGACGGGGACGCCCATGGGGCGCGCAATATACCCGCACGCCCGACGCGGCGCACCACCGGGGGCCCGCTCAGGCACCGTGTCGCGCCCGTTCGAGCTTTCGCACCGGCTGCTTCGAGTTACGATGTCGGGGATGGTCGTCATCCGCCATGCGCTCGCCCTCTGTGCCGCCGGGGCCCTGCTCGGGATCGGGGCCAACGCGATCACCCCCAAGCCGGCGCCGCTCGGCAGCAAGGTCGTGGCCTCGGCCGACGCGCCGGGGGCGGTCTGCCAGATCCAGGGGCTGCAGGCGGCCATCCCGCGCATCTCGGTCGAGGAGGCGAAGCCGCTCTGCGTCGCCTGCTCCGCGCTCTTCGTCGACGCGCGCAGCGCCGCCGAGTACGAGGCCGGCCACATCACGGGCGCGCTGCACCTCTCGCCCGGCGACGCCGTCGACCCGGTGCTGTGGCGCCTCGGCGTCTACAAGACGGTGGTGGTCTACGACCGCGACCCGAACTGCTCGGTCGCCGACCAGGTCGCGAAGAAGCTCCTCGAGCACGGGGTGGAGGACGTCCGCGTCCTCACCGGCGCCTGGCCCGCCTGGAGTGCCGCCGGCGCGCCGGGCACGCCCGGTTCCTGCGCGTCGTGCGGGCCGGGCCCGACGGCGTCTTCGAAGGGGGCTCCGTGAGGCGCGCGCTCGTCGTCGCGAGCCGGCTCGCGCTGGCCGCCATCTTCCTCTACGCGGCGGCGAGCAAGCTGCCCGACATGGCGGCCTTCGCCACCGACGTCGCGAACTACCGCCTCGTCCCGGAGGTGCTCGTCCCCTGGACGGCCGCCGCGGTGGTGGGGATCGAGGTCGTGGTCGGGCTGGCGCTGCTCACGGGCGTCTACGCGCGCGGCGCGGCCCTGCTCGCCGCGGGCATGCTGCTCGTGTTCATCGCCGGCCTGTCGCAGGCGCTCCTGCGCGGCATCAACCTGCGCTGCGGCTGCTTCAGCAGCGACGAGCCCGCGGACTGGTGGACGGTGCTGCGCGACCTGGCGATGCTCGTGCCGGCGATCGTCGTGCTGACGCTGCGGCCCGAGGCGCGCAGCCACGACGCCGCGCCGCGCCCCGAGGACGAGGATCACCTCGGCCGCATCAGCACGAGGTACTGATAGGGCAGGAATGTCTTCTCGTCGACGACCGCCAGCCCGGCGCGGTCGGCGGCGACGAGAAAGTCCTCGCGCGCGATCCGGTGCTCGAGCGGCGGTCCGACCGGCGTCTCGCGCCGGTGGAAGTCCAGGTTGGCCAAGAGCCCGCCGCGCCGGAGCGCGGCCGCGAGGTGGCGCAGGTAGGCCACCCCGTCCGGGAAGTGGTGGAAGGTGTCCGCCACCAGGATGCGATCGCACGAGGAGGGCGGCAGGAGCGAGTCGTTCTCGCGCGAGAGCAGCGGCAGGACGTTCGACACCCCGGCCCCGGCGAGGCGTGCGCGCAGCACGCCGACCATCTCCGCCGCCACCTCGACCGCGTAGACGCGGCCGCGCGGGCCCACCGCGCGCGCCAGGCGCATCGTGAAGTACCCAGGCCCTGCCCCGACGTCGGCGACGGTCTGCCCTTCCTCCACGCCAAGCGCGGCCAGCACCTCGTCCGGGCGCTGCCACGCGTCGCGGTCGGGGCCGGTGAGCCGCGCGATGTAGGCGTCCAGGTCCTCGGGGTTCCCGTGCGCGCCGTGCGCGTGCCGACGGTCGTGATCGTGGTGGTGGTGCATGCAGGTCCTCGTCACGTTGGATCCGGAAGGCGCCCGATCGGTTCTCAGGATCCCCGGAACGCCCTCCAGAGCGCCTCGACCGCCGCCGCCGGGTCGGGAGCGCCGAGCCAGGCGCGGATGGCGGCCACCCCGCTCGCGCCCTGGGCGCGAGCTGCCTCGACTCCGGCTAGGTCGACGCCTCCGAGCGCGATGAGCGGAAGGCCGAGCCGCGCGGCGCGCGCCAGGACGGCCAGCCCCAGCGGCGGCCCGTAGGCCGCCTTCGACGGCGTTGCGAAGACCGGGCCGAACGTGGCGAAGTCGGCGGCACCGGCGCGGGCGCGGCGAACGTCCTCCTCGCCGTGGCAGGAGGTGCCCACCAGCCGATCGGGCCCGAGGAGGCGCCGTGCCTCGGCCGGCGGCACGCCCGCGGAGGGCAGGTGGACGCCATCCGCCCCGGCCGCCAGCGCCACGTCGAGCCGGTCGTTGATCAGGAGCCGCTGCCGCGCGGCGTCGCAGACCGCGCGCAGGGCCTGAGCGAGCGCCAGGAGGTCGCGCCCGCCCAGGTCCTTCTCGCGCAGGTGGACCGCCACCGAGCCTGGCGGGACCCGCGCCAAGGCGGTGGCGACCGCGGCGCCCAGATCGGGCACCAGCCTGCGGTCCGTGATGAGGTGGACGGTCGGAGTGCGCACACTGGGCTCGATTCTCCTCACGCGTGCCACTAGCATGGACATCACTCTGGCAGAGGTGGATCCTCCTCCGCCAGCGCGGCGGTACCCCCACCCGTCGCCAGGAGAACACCTTGGAAACGGACCTGCAGCAGCTCGTGGAGTTCCTGGAGGAGCAGCGGACGAAGCAGGCCAAATTCTTCCCCACCGTCCGTCATGAGAAGGTGCTGAGCTTCATGGGGACGACCAGCCTGGCCGGCAGCTACGCGGCCGTGGGCATCTGCCCGGTGCTCCGGCTCGGGCCGGCCGAGCGCGAACAGGAGCTGCGCATCCGGCTGCGCGGACCGCTCCCGAGGCTCCCCTCGCGCGGCGAGTGCGTCACCGTGCACCTCACCCAGATCGCGCAGTACCAGGGCTTCCAGGTGAAGACGCGGCCGCTGGCGTCGGCCGACGCGCTCGGCGCGCTGTTCGAGGCGCGGGCGGAAGAGCTGATCGTCCACGGCAGCCAGATCTTCACTGTTCATCACAGCCCCTACACCATGAAGTTCTTCGAGCAGATCCCGTTCGAGGAGGTGGAGGAGACGGTCGGCGGGGTGCGCTACGCGCTCGTGGCGGTCGGGCAGCACGCCAACCTCTCGCCGCGGTTCATCTTCCACAGCGAGGTGAAGGACGGGCGGCTCGCGCTGTACCACGGCGACGGGCTCGCGCTGAAGACGTACATGAACCTGAAGACGAACCGACAGGAGACGCGGCTCGTCCTCGATCTCGACACCTTCACCGGGTACGCGCTGCACGGCACGGTGGAGGAGTACCAGCCCCACCAGCACCCCGAGGCGTACGAGAAGACGTGCCAGGGCTTCACGGCGGGGAACTGGGGCAAGCCCTCCCGCACGTTCCGCTTCACCGCCGAGGACTGGCAGCGCATCGCGCCCACCGGCCCGGCGGTGAAAGAGTAGGTCGCCGGGAGGGGGCCCGCCGCGGGCGGGGCGCGCTACGACCCGATCAAGCCCGTCATGGGGCTCGAGGCGGAAGCGTGCAGCTTCATCGGGATGCGGCCGGCGAGGAGCGCCTTGCGGCCGGCGGCGACCGCGTCGCGCATCGCCTCCGCCATCAGGACCGGCTCCTTCGCCTCGGCGATGGCGGTGTTCATGAGCACCGCCACCGCGCCGAGCTCCATCGCCAGCGCGGCGTCGCTGGCGGTGCCGACGCCAGCGTCGACCAGCACCGGGACCTTCACCGTCTCCATGATGATCCGGAGGTTGTACGGGTTCCGGATCCCGAGCCCGGAGCCGATGGGCGCGCCGAGCGGCATGACCGCGGCGCAGCCGGCGTCCTCCAGCTTCTTCGCGGTGACAGGGTCGTCGTTCGTGTACGGGAGGACCGTGAAGCCCTCCTTCACGAGCACGCGCGCGGCCTGGACGAGCCCCTCAACGTCGGGGAAGAGCGTGCGCTTGTCGCCGATGACCTCGAGCTTCACGAGGTCACCCATCTCGAGCTCGCGGCCGAGCCGCGCCGTCCGGATCGCCTCGTCGGCCGTGAAGCACGCCGCGGTGTTGGGGAGCAGCGTCATGCCCTTCGGGATCCACTCCAGCAGCGACTCGGCGCCCGTCTTCGACAAGTCGAGGCGCCGGACGGCCACCGTCACCACCTCGGCGCCGGAGGCGATGAGCGCGCGCTGCATGGTGGGGAAGCTCTCGTACTTGCCGGTCCCGACCAGGAGCCGGCTCGTGAACGTGTGCTTCCCGAGCGACCAGGTGTCCGCCATGGCTACCCTCCACCCACGAACGCGACGATCTCGACGGCGTCGCCCCCGCGGAGGGCGTGCGCGTCGTAGCGATCCTTGGTCACGACCGCCTCGTTGACCTCGACCGCCACCCGCTGCGCCTTCACCCCGAGCTGGGCGAGCAACGCGGCGACGGTGGTGCCCTCCGGGACTTCCCGGATCTCGCCGTTGAGCTTGACCTGCATGGTTGAGGGTATCTAGCCCCCGCCACCCGCCCGCGTCAAACGCCGGCGCGCGGCGCGACGCGCTCCCGGAGGCGAGCGCGACGGGAGCGCACATCGCCAGCGCCGCGTGAGTTGCGCTAGGATGGCGTCTCCGCCTCGGGCGCCCATTCGTGGGGCGCGGGCGGCAGGTGGGCGTCGCAGGTGGAGGTGGTGGGGATGGGTGTCGTGGGGACGGGTGTCGCCGTGCGCGAGCGCACGGCCACGGGTGAGGTGGACGCGCCGCGGTCCAAGGCGGCCTCCCTCACCCGCTTCCACCAGCGCATCGCGGCCGAGGCCCTCACCGCGCGCAGCGGCCAGGGCGCCTCCCGTCTCGCCCCCGCGCTGGCCCAATCGGCCGTCGATCTCAACCCGCACCAGATCGAGGCGGCGGCGTTCGCGCTCTCCTCGATGTCCACCGGCGGCTGCGTCCTCGCCGACGAGGTGGGGCTCGGAAAGACGGTCGAGGCGGGGCTCGTCCTCGCCCAGCTGGCGGCCGAGGGGCGCGGCCGGATCCTCATCCTCGTCCCGGCCTCGCTGCGCCTGCAGTGGCGCGACGAGCTGCGCTCGAAGTTCGGCCTCGACTCCGAGGTGGTGGACGGCGTCTCGGCGCGGGCGCAGGAGAAGCACGGCCTGAAGCTCAACCCGTTCGACACGGGCGGCATCGTCATCGCGTCTCACCCGTTCGCCGCGCTCCGCTCGGACGAGGTGGCGCGCGTGCCGTGGGATCTCGCCGTCATCGACGAGGCGCACCGGCTCCGCAACGCCTACCGGCGCGACCACAAGACCGGGCAGGCGCTGCGCAAGGCGCTCCGCAAGTGCCCCAAGCTCCTCCTCACCGCCACGCCGCTCCAGAACGATCTCATGGAGCTGCTGGGGCTCACCGCCTTCATCGACGACGCGCTCCTCGGCACGGAGGAGGCCTTCCGGCTGCAGTTCGGCAGCGGCGAGCTCACCGAGGACAAGGCGGCCGACCTGAAGGAGCGGCTCGGCCAGGTGGTGATCCGGACGCTGCGCCGGCAGGTGAAGGAGTACGTGAAGTACACCGCCCGCCGCTCGCTGGTGGAGGACTTCGCGCCGAAGCCGGAGGAGCAGGAGCTCTACGACCGGGTCTCGGAGTACCTCCGGCGCGAGGACGCCATCGCCATCCCGCAGTCGCGCCGGGCGCTGTTCGTCCTCGTCTACCGCAAGATCCTGGCCTCCTCGACCTTCGCCCTCTCGCACACGCTGGGGAAGCTCGCCGACTCGCTGGAGTCGAAGCTGGCCGGGGCCGAGTGCGCGGCGCAAGCCGACGCCTTCCTCGAGCTGAACGGTTTCGAGGAAGAGGCGGAGGAGTGGAGCGGCTCCGGCCGCGACGGCGGCAAGCCGAAGGGCGCCGCCGCCGTCTCGAAGATGCGGGACGAGCTGGCGGAGCTGAGGGCGTGCGCCAAGCTCGCGGCCTCGATCACCACGAACGCCAAGGGCGACGCGCTCGTGCGCGGCATCGACCGCGCCTTCACCGTGGCGCGCGCCTGCGGCTGGCCGCAGAAGGCGGTCGTCTTCACCGAGTTCCGCCGCACGCAGGACTACCTCCGGAAGATCCTGGAGGAGCGCGGCTACACCACGACCAGCCTGTCCGGGGACGCCGGCGGCCCGGAGAAGCGGCAGGCGCTGGTCGAGGAGTTCCGCCACAAGACGCAGATCCTGCTCATGACCGAGGCGGGCGCGGAGGGCCTGAACCTCCAGTTCTGCAACCTGGTCGTGAACTTCGACCTTCCCTGGAACCCGCAGCGCGTCGAGCAGCGCATCGGCCGCTGCCACCGCTACGGGCAGCAGCGCGACGTGCTCGTCCTCAACTTCCTCAACCGGCAGAACGCGGCCGACGCGCGGCTCTACGATCTGCTCTCGCAGAAGCTGGCGCTCTTCGACGGCGTGTTCGGGTCGTCCGACGAGATCCTGGGCGCGCTCGGCAGCGGCATCGACTTCGAGGCGCGCGTCCTCGACATCTACCAGTCGTGCCGCTCGGGCCAGGAGATCGACGTCGCGTTCGCGGCGCTCCGCAAGGACCTGGAGGAGCGGGTCGAGGCGCGCTATGCGGCGGCCCGGGCGCTGCTCTTCGAGAAGTTCGACGGCGAGGTGCGCGGCAAGCTCCGCGTCGCGGAGAAGGCCGCCCGCGAGGCGGTGGCGAAGCGCGAGGCGGAGGAGGAGGCGCTCGTCCGCAGCGTCTTCGAGGAGGGCGAGGCACCTCCCTCCCTCCCCGATCCGCCCCCGGGCGAGGCGCGCTCCAAGGCGCGTCGGGCGCGGCTCGCCAAGGCGGCCGCCGAGGCGGTGAAGACGCGGCCGCAGGAGGCGGTGTCGCTGCTCGAGCTCGACGCGAGGGCGCTGCCGCAGCAGCTCCAGGAGCTGGCGGGCTGCGAGGGGTGGTGGTTCGCCTACAAGTTCGGCTTCGACGCGCTCGCGTCCGAGGACAAGGTGGCGCACGTCATCCTGTGGGCCGACGGCGACCGCTACCGTGCCCTGCCGGCGGAGGCGAGCGACCTGTTCGCGCAGCTCCCGGCCCGCGAGGCGAAGGGCGCGCCGCGCGGCGGCGCGATCCCCATGGGCTCCACGCAGGAGGAGGCGCTGGCCGCCCTCTCCTCCCGCCTGCTCGCCGACTTCGCGGAGCGCTCCGGCGCCTCGTACGACGAGCAGCGCGAGCGCTGGGACCGCTCGGTCGAGGATGCGCTCGTCGCCCCGCGGCGCCAGGTCGAGGACGCGCGCGAGGCGTGGACCCGGGCACGGGCGGCGCTGCACGACAAGGTCGACCTGCCGTTGCGAGACCGCAGGGCGCTGCTCGAGCGCGCCGAGCGCGAGCACCGCCGCCGGCTCGACGACCTGCGCGCGACCGAGGCGCTGCGCTACGGCGAGCGCGACCGCGCCGTGACGGAGCTGCGGAAGCGCGCGGAGCCGAAGGAGAAGCGGACGCTCGTGGCCACCGCGTACTGGCGGTGCGTGTGACTCCCCGTACGTACCCCTCTCACGGCCCTCTCCCCTGAAGGGGAGAGGGTCGTACTCCTGGGCCTGGTTACCTCGCCGCCGTCGGCGGCTCGAGGAGGAAGTGGATCGGGATGTCGAGTCGCTCGCCGCCGGGGAACCGGACCCGCGACACGACCCCCAGCACGCACGCGCCGAGCCCCTCGTCCTGAACCGAGTCGCCGGCCAGCCGCGCGCGCTGCCCCGGCTCGACCTCGGCGACCAGCGTGCCGTCGAGGCCCGGGTTCTGCCGCAGCGCCTGCTCGTAGCAGCCCTGGAGCTGCTTCACGCTCGCCTCGAGCGCCTGCCGCGCCTCGCGCCCGCGGGCGCCGTACGGATCGCTCACCTCCACCCGCGGCCGCGCCCCCTGCGCCGCCGTCACGAGCGGCCGATCACCGCCCTCGCCGCCTCGCGCCAGCACCTGCTCGTCGGCCACGTACTCCCAGGCGAACGGCTCGACGCCGAGCGCGTAGTGGCGCGAGCCGGCGACGTGCGCGCAGAGGGCCTCGTCCTCGTCGTCGGGCAGCGTGAACGTGAGGACGAGCGCGAGCCTCCTCTGCCTCGCCGCCTCGACGATACGGGACGCCGTCGCCTCGTCGGCGGTCACCGGCAGCTCGGCGCGGCTGACCGCCCACAGGTGCAGCGTCCCGCCCGCGCCGGAAAGGAAGGTGCGGTCCGAGACGGACAGGACCTGCTCGTCGCGGTCGTAAGGCGCGAACCGGATCGTGTGCCCGGGGACGGTGACGCGGTACCGGCCGGCGAGCGCGATCTCGCGTTGCGCGTCCTGCCGCGCCTCCGCCTGGGCCTGCGCCACGACGTCACTACCCCCGCCGAGGCGCTCCCCCGGCGTGAGCGCCTCGCACAGGGCGCGCGCCTGGGGCGGGTCGTTCACCACCTGTATCGGCGCGGATTGACCATTCGTGACGGGCGCGGCATCCACCGCCGCCGCGCCGGGCGCCGTCTGGGGCGCGGCCAAGGCAAGCGTCAGGGCGAGCATCAGCATGCCCGGAAGCTATTCATCCTCCTCGGGCGCGCGCGCCCTCAGGGCCCCAGCGAGGATGGTGAACCTGGCGGGGAGCATCCCGGGCTGCTCGCCGTCGATGTCGAGCAGCACGGGCTCGCGGCAGAGCGGCTCCGCCTCCACCACGCGGCCGCGGCACGTCGTGGTGTTGGGCAGGCGCACGTGCGACCCATCGTAGAGCATCCCCTTCTTGAGCGCGAAGTCGGCGAAACCGAGGCCTTTCCACAGCGTGATGTCGAACAACCCGTCGTCCATCCGCGCCGCAGGCGCGACCAACATGCCGCCCCCGAAGAACCGACCGTTGCAGACCGCGAGCGAGGTGACCCGGTCCTCGCGCCAGGGACCGCCGTCGATCCGCCACCGCACCGGCTGGTCACGCCAGCCCATGAGGGCCCTCGCCGAGGCCAGCATGAAGGTGGCCTTTCCGCCGAGCGCCTTGCCCATGCGCTCGACGTCACGAACCACCCGTCCGGCGACGCCAAACCCGGCCACGTTGACGAAGTGACGCGCCGACGGCTCGCCGTCGTGCCCGACGAACTCCACCCGCCCCAGGTCGATGACGCGCTCCGCCGACCCGGCCAGGAGCGACGCGGCGTCCACCGCGTCCGCGGGGCACCCGAGCGAGCGCCGCAGGTCGCCTCCCGTGCCGCGCGAGATCAAGCCGAACGCAGCGCCGCCGTTGCGCGGGCGGCCCGCTGCGTGCTCCAGCATGAGCCCGTCGATGACCTCGCTCGCGGTGCCATCGCCCCCGACCGCCACGACCAGGTTCGCCCCTGCGCGGTAGATCTCGCGCGCGAGCAGCACGCCGTGCCCGCGCCGCTCCGTGAAGCTGAAGTCGAAGTCGCCCAGCGCGCTGCGCACCGCCCGGGCGATGTCGTCGAACTGACGGCCGGTCCGGCCGTGCGCGCTCGCCGGGTTGACGATGAGGTGGGGCTTCATCCACCTGCAGCATACCCCGGGGCCTGGGCGCCCGGTGCGCCCACGCGGGAGAGCAGGTGCCGCACGATTCGTGAGATGGGGACACCGGTCGGGCAGTCCTGCTCACACCCCTCGCAGGCGACGCAGGCCTGGAGCGCCTCGCGCGCGTACGGAAGCTCCGCGCTGCTCTTGCCGTAGAGCCGGAAGGCGGCGTGGAGCCCCAGCGCGCGGACCGTTGGGACGGCCGGTGCGAGCTCGCAGCGCACCTCGCACAGGCCACAGCCGATGCACGCGCTGGCGGCCTCGCCGATGGCGCGGTCGTCGGGGTCGGTCGGGACGAGGCCACTGCCCCCGTAGCTCGCGAGGAAGCGGTCGAGGCCGTCCCCTCGCTGGCGGACTCGCTTCAGCGGGTGCGCGAGGAGGGCGCGGTAGGCGAGGTAGGAGAGCGCGCGAAACCGGGAGGCGGCCACCCCCCCACGATAACAGATGGGGACGCGCTCGCCCGCCCGCGCTCAGCGGGCTCGTGCCTCGCTCCGGCCCGCGCTGGATGCGACGTCACGTCAAATCGCATCCGCCGCCGACCAGCCCGCCAGACAGCCGGTGAGGATGGCGACGCCGAGCCCGGTGCCATCCGCCGCCACCTCGTGTCCGCCGATGACGGCTCCGGCCGCGAACAGGCGCGGGTGCACGGGCGTCCCGGACGCGGACAGCGGCCTGAGCTGGCGGTCGACACGCACACCGGCGGCGAGGAGCGGCTGGGGCGCGTGACGCTCGCGCAGCGTCAGCGACGCCGCCGGACGCGCGGCGAGGTGGACTCCGGAGACCCCCGCCTCGGTCGCCTGCACCGGGAGCCCGAGCAGCGGCTCGAGGAGCTGCCCGCGGCGGACGATGCCGCCTCCGACGAACCGGCCGGTGGCGAGCACCCAGCTGCGGGCGCGCAGCTCGCGGGTGCCGGCGAAGACGGTATCGCCGGGCCGCGCGCCGCGCTCGGCGCGCACCACTCCCGAGACCGTCTCCACCCCGGCCGCGAGGAGCCGCGCATCGAGGGCCGCCTGGAGCCGCAAGCCGGGCACGCTCGGGACGTCGGAGACGGTCTCGGCGACCGGCACGCCCGCCGCGTCCGCGATGCGCTCCATGACGCGCCCGGCCGCGGTGAGGCCGAGCACGGGTGGGAGGAGCGCCACGGCCGCGCCAGCCGGAAGCGCCGCGCGCAGGATGCGACCCGCCTCCTCGGCGGCCCCGGGAGCCTCCAGCGCGCCCGCCAGCTCGTGCGGCCGCGCCACGCCGAGGTCCGCGCGCATGAAGAGGTCGAGGTCGATCGCGACCGGCCGCGGGCCACCCATCGACTGGTACGCCGCGAGCCCGCCCGCGACGAGGCGCGCGTCGAAGCCGAGGTGCCCGCGAAAGCTGGCCACGGCCAGCACCCCGCGCACGGAGGCGAGGTCACCGGCGACCATGGTCCGCTGCGCGAGCGCGGCGGTGGCGACGGCGCCGTAGGGCGTGGCGATGAACAGCGGACGGCCCGCGGGCGGCGCCAGCACCTCCGGGAGCTGCGCAGCCGCGAACGCGAGCGACTCCTCGAGCGCCTCGACAGCCGAGCCGAGCGCCGCGTACGGGTGCTCGGGGCGGCTCGCCGCGAGCCGGCGCGCCGCCGCCGCGGTCCCGAGTCGCGAGGCGAACGGCTCGCCAGGCGCCGCCCACGCGTCGGGCGCGGCGCCGATCGCGCCCGAGGAGAGCGCGGTCGCGCCGGGCGCGCGGCGGACCAGCACCACCCGCGCGGCCCGATCGCGCGCCGCGAGCGCCGCCATCACGCCGGCCATCCCGCCGCCGATGACGAGGACGTCCGTGACGATGGGTGATGCCCTCTCGCCCAGGGGTTGCCCGGAATCTCGCGCTTCCTGGGAAGCAGCAGGATCGGGAGAGGGTCGGCGTACCGTCACAGCCGCCCCACGCCGGTGTGCGCGCCGCGCAGGAGCTCCTCTTGGGCGAGCTGGTGACCGTCGAGCACGGCGCGCCGCTCCCGCCACCCCAGCTCGAGGAGATCGGTGAGCTCCGCCCGCACCTGGTCCGCGCTCCAGCCCAGCTCGCGCCCGGCGAGCTGCGCGGCCGGGCGAGCGCAGTCGAGCCCGCCGCACGCCCCGACCGCGAGGCGGCACCGGCGCCGGAGGTCCTGGAGCCGGCGCACCAGCTCGTTCCTGCAGCAGTACACGACCTCGGCGGCGGTGATCCCCTCGTCGCGGCAGAGGACGAGCCCGAGGCGCGGGTCTTCGTCCACGAGGCGGAGCACCTCGGCCGCGAGGGCGCCGTGGCGGTACACGATGCGCGCCACGAGCGGCGCCGCGACGCGATGCGCGACCGCGAGCGCCGCGACGTCCGGGACCGCCTCGCCGCCCGGCAGCGGCACCTCGTGCGTGCGGCAGGGCGGCGTGCTGCGGCCGAGCCGCTCGACGATGCGATCGGCGGCTTCCTGCGACTGAGCGCGGTAGCTGGCCAGCTTGCCGCCGACGATCGAGAGCAGCCCGTCGGCGCCCTCGCCGGCGTGATCGAGGATCGCGTGCTCGCGCGAGAGGGCGTCCTCGTTCTTCCCGTACTCGTAGAGCGTCGTGCGCAGCCCCGACCAAGCCCGCGTCACCCGCGCCCGGCGCACGCCGGGCACGAGCGCCTCGACGCCCTCGAGCAGGTACTCGATCTCGTCGTGCGTCGCCTCGAGGTCGTCCGGGTCGCCGTAGTAGTCGTCGTCCGTGGTGCCGATGATGGAGTCGTTCTCGTGCGGCATGAGGAACATCTGCCGCCCGTCGACGGCCGTGCAGGCGATGCCGTAGTTCGAGAAGCGCCGGTCGAGCGTGAGGTGGACGCCCTTCCCCGGCCGCATCGGCACGCGGAGACCGTTGCCGCGCGCCAGCCGCGGCGACCAGGCGCCGGTGGCGTTGAAGACGACCGGCGCGCGCGCCTCGCTCGTCTCTCCGGTGAGCGCGTCGCGGAAGCGCACGCCCACCACCCGCCCGTGCTCGCGCAGCAGGTCGCGCGCCTCCGTCCAGGTGCGCAGCTCGGCGCCGTGCTGGCGCGCCGCGAGCGCGTTCAGGACGCAGAGCCGGTGGGAGTCGATCCCCCACTCGTCGAAGGTCACGGCGCCTGCGAGCCCGGGACGCAGCGCCGGCTCCACGCTGTACAGCTCCTCGGCCGAGAGGCGCGTCGACGGCTTGCCGCGCTTGAGCGGCTGGTACTGGTCGTACGTGCCGACGTATACCTCGGTGGCGTACCAGGTCGCGCGCTCGACGAGCGTCGCCCGCTCGCGCCGCGAGGTGAACGGCATGAGGAAGGGGATGCGGAAGAGCAGGTGCGGCGCGATGCGCTGGATGTACCCGGAGTCGCGGCAGGCGAGCTCGGTGACGTGCCGATCCGACAGCATGTAGCGGATGCCGCCGTGGATCATTCCCGAGTTGGCGCCGCTCGCGCCGCAAGCGAGGTCGGCCTTCTCGAGGAGCAGCACCGACAGGCCGCGCTGCGCGAGGTCGCGCGCGGTCCCGGTGCCGTTCACGCCCCCCCCGAGGACGATGACGTCGTAGTCCAAGTCCGCGAGTCTACCCGCCCGCCGGGGCCGCGACCACGTCGCGAATCCGCCCCCCTCTCCCTGGCCCTCTCCCCCGGAGGGGGAGAGGGTCGATCACGCGCCGTGCATATCGTCTCCCTCGCCCCGCCGCCAGGCGGGGAGAGGGTCGGGGAGAGGGGTATGTGTCAACCCGCGGATCTGAGTCTCACCTCGGCTCGTGGGTGCTCTTCACGTACAGCTCGCGGAGCTGCTTCGCGTCCACGTCGCCGGGGGCGCTGGTCATGAGGTCGGTGCCCTTCTGCGTCTTGGGCCAGGCCACCACGTCGCGCAGGCTCTCGGCGCCCGTGAGGAGCATGACGAGGCGGTCCATGCCGAGCGCGATGCCGCCGTGCGGCGGCGCGCCCATCTTGAGCGCGTCGAGGAGGAAGCCGAACTTGGACCGCGCCTCCTCGTCGCTGATGCCCATGGCCTTGAAGACGCGCGCCTGCACCGCCGGGTCGTGGAGCCGGATGGAGCCGCCGCCGATCTCGAAGCCGTTGAGCACGAGGTCGTAGCGGTAGCAGTTCACCTTGCCGGGATCGGTCTCGAGGTACTGCACGTCCTCGTCGTGCGGCCGCGTGAACGCGTGGTGCGCCGCCGCCCAGACGCCAGCCTCCTCGTCGAACTCGAACAGCGGCGGGTCGACGACCCACAGGAAGCGCCACTGCCCGCCCGATCCGTACTCCGGGATCAGACCGTGCTTCTTCGCGAGGTGGACGCGCAGGTTCGCCATCACCGTCTGCACGGTGGAGGGCTTGCCGAACTGGAACAGGATGAGGTCGCCGGGCTCGGCCTTCACCGCGGCGTTGATCGCCTGGCGCATCTCGGGGGTGATGGTCTTCGCGAGCGGCGACTGCGTCCACTCGCCACCCTCCGCGACCTTGGCGCGGGCGAGGCCCTTCGCGCCCATGCCCTTCACGTACTCCTCGAGCTTGTCGATCTCGGTCCGCGAGAAGCTCATCGAGCCCGGGACGCGCATCGCCTTCACGATCCCGCCCGCGTCGACGGCGTCCTTCAGGATCGGGACCTCACCGCCGCCGTGCTGCTTCACGACCGCGGTGAGGTCGGTGTGGGGCATGTCGAAGCGCAGGTCGGGCTTGTCGTTGCCGTACTTCTCCATCGACTCGGCGAACGGCATGCGCTGGAAGGGGCGCGGGATGTCCACCCCGAGCACCTCCTTCCACAGCTTCACGATGAGCCCCTCCATGACGTCGAAGACGTCGTTCTGCTCGACGAAGCTCATCTCGACGTCGACCTGCGTGAACTCGGGCTGGCGATCGAGGCGGAGGTCCTCGTCGCGGAAGCAGCGCACGATCTGGAAGTACCGGTCGAAGCCCGCGATCATGTAGAGCTGCTTGAACAGCTGCGGGCTCTCGGCGAGCGCGTAGAACTTGCCCGGGTTGAGACGGGAAGGGACCAGGAAGTTGCGCGCGCCGCCGGGCGTGTACTTCACCATGAACGGCGTCTCGAGCTCGAGGAAGCGCTGGCTCGTGAAGTAGTTGCGGGTGAGGTGGTTCACCTTCGCGCGCGTGATGAGCGTCTTCTGGAGCGGCGCGCGGCGCAGATCGAGGTAGCGGTACTGGAGCCGCTTCTCCTCGCCGGTGTCGATCTTGTCCTCGATCTGGAACGGCGTCGGCTCGCTGCGGTTGAAGATCTCCAGCTCGCTCGCGTGGACCTCGATCTCGCCCGTCCTCAGCTTCGGGTTCACGTTCGAGCCGCGCGACACGACCTTGCCGCGGATCCCGACGCAGTACTCCAGCCGCAGCTGTCCCGCCAGCTCGTGGACGTCCGGGCGGACGTCCGCCTCGAACACGACCTGGGTGAGCCCCTCCCGGTCGCGGAGGTCGATGAACACCGCCCCGCCGTGGTCGCGCCGGTTGTGGACCCAGCCGTAGAGGACGACGTCCTGGTCGAGCTGTTCCTTCGTGAGTTCACCGCACGTGTGGGTGCGCTTGAGGTCCGTGATGAAGCGGGCCAAATCAGCCTCCGGAAGTGGGTGAGGCAGCTAACACTCGCGAATGCGGCGCGTCAAGGCGAGGAGCGCGAGCCCGGTCGCCCTCTGGTTCGCCCCCAACGCCTCGACTTCTATCGTTCTTACAGCACCCCGACGGGAAAAATGACATGGCGCAACTACGCCGGACGCCTGGCTGCCCGGGATCGCGGCGTTGCCACGTGGCCCCGCCGTTGCAAACGCACGGAATGCGCGGCGCAGGAGGAAGGGCGATGCAAACCAAGGGCGACGACGCGGCCTTCGATCCGATCTGCGGGAAGCGCGTGGATCCGGTCGGCGCGCAGGCCGTCGAGTACAAGAAGCGCAAGTACTTCTTCTGCTCCGGCCGCTGCAGGGAGCGCTTCGAGCGCCAGGCCGAGCGCCACCGGGTGCAGGATCTGGCTCGTCTGGGCGCCTTGTTCGCGCACCAGAAGGTCCGCTGGGGCCTCGCCTGAGGCACGGCGTTCGGCGGCGGACGAGCCCCCGCCTTACGACGAGGCGGCGCGGAGGTCCTTGATCCTCAGCTGAAGCCGGCGCGAGCCGTCCCAGTCGTCGAAGCCGACCGTCACCGCCGCCTCGATCTCGCCCTCGCACACGCCGAGGCGGTCCCCGAGGGAGAACCCGATCGCATCCAGGCCAGGACGCAGGGCGAGCTTGAGGTGCGCGCCGTCCGCCCCGACCGTGCGCGCCCGGCGCGGAGTGGCCCGAACCGCGAAGAGCGGCTCTGGGTGACCGGCCCCGAACGGCGCGAGCTTCTCCAGCGCGAGCGCCGCCCGCTCCGAGACCGCCGCGACGTCGAACCGGCCCTCGATCCGGCAGCGCGGCACGAGGTCTTCCTCGGAGAGGCGCTCACCCGCGAACGCCTCGAAGGCAGCGCGGAAACCCGGCAGCGCGGGAGGATCGACCGTCACGCCCGCCGCGTGCGCGTGTCCGCCGAACCTCTGCAGGTGTCCGGCGCAGGCGGCGAGCGCGTCGTGGAGGTGGAAGGCCTCGATGCTGCGGCCGCTCCCCTTCCCCACCCCGTTCGCGACCCCGACCAGCACCGTCGGGCGGTGGAACCGCTCCACGACACGCGACGCGACGATGCCCACCACCCCGGGGTGCCAGCTGTCCCGCCACAGCACGAGCCCACGTGCCCCGGCGGAGACGCGCTCCTCGGCTTGCGCCAGCGCCTCCTCCTGGATCTGGCGCTCGATGTCCTGCCGGGCGCGGTTCTCGCGGTCGAGCTCGTCCGCGAGCGCGGCGGCCTCGCGCTCGTCCTCCGAGAGGAGCAGCCGCACCCCGCGGGCCGCGTCGTCGAGGCGGCCGGCCGCGTTGAGCCGGGGCCCGAGCCGGAACCCGACCTGGCCGGCCCCCATCGCGGCGCCGTCGGGGATCCCGGCCACGCGCTTCAGGGCGCGCAGGCCAGGGCGGCGGGTCCGCGACAGCTCCTCGAGGCCCCAGCGCACCAGGATCCGGTTCACGCCGGTGAGCGAGACCACGTCGGCGACCGTCCCGAGCGCGACGAGATCGAGCGCCTCGCGGAGGTTCGGCTCGGGGCGCATGGGACCGAAGCGGCCCGCCTCGCGCAGCCGCTTGCGCAGCGCCATCGCGAGGCAGAAGGTGACGCCCACGGCGGCCAGCGGCTTGTACGGATACTGGCAGCCGGGCTGGTGGGGGTTGAGGATGGCGACCGCGGCAGGGAGCTCGACCGGGACCGTGTGGTGGTCCACCACGACGGCGTCGACGCCCAGCTCGGCCGCGGCGCGCACCTCGGCCACGCTGGTGATGCCGCAGTCGAGCGAGACGAGCAGCTTCGCGCCGCCCTCCGCGAGGCGCCTCACGGCACCGGTGTTGAGGCCGTAGCCCTCGACCAGACGGTGCGGGACGTACGTGACGACGTCGCCGCCGGCGGCGCGGAGGAAGCCGGCGAGCAGCGCGGTCGAGGTGACGCCGTCCACGTCGTAGTCGCCGTACAGCGCGATGCGCTCGCCGGCCTCCAGGGCGCGCGCAAGCCTCGCGACCGCGGGCTCCATGCCCGACATGAGGAAGGGGTCGGGGAGATCGGCGAGCCTGGGGTCGAGGAAGCGTTGCGCCGCGGCGGGATCGCCGAGCCCGCGGCAAGCGAGCACGCGGGACGCCAAGGGATCGAGGCCGAGCTCGCGCGCCAGCCGCGCCGCAACGGCGTCGTCGCACTCCACGTCGACCCAGCGCCTCGGCAACACGCGGGGTGACGTAGCACGCCGGGCTGACAGGGCGGCGCTTGGTCCGGCGCGCTTCGACTACGTCGGCTGCGCCCGAAGCGGAGTCGAAGGGCGACCCCGCAAAACGCGAGGAGCCCGGCCGCCGAGAGGCGAGCGGGCTCCATCGGCGGCGGGGGACACACCCCCGCCCTACGCGGACGGGGATGAGACCCCGCCCTACTCCTTCGTCACCTCACGGCGCGGGCCGGCTCGCGCTCGGCGCGGGCGGGGGCGCCCTTCTTCGCGGCCCGCTCCTCGAGCCAGATCGTCATCGGGGCGGCGATGAACCAGGTCGAGTACGTGCCGGAGATGATGCCGAGCATCATCGCGGCCGAGAAGTCGAAGATGGTCCCGACGCCGTACACGAGCAGGCCGATGAGCGAGAGCGCCGTCGCGAACGAGGTGAGGAAGGTCCGGCCGAGGACCTCGTTGATGGACTCGTTCACGAGATCGCCGAGCCTCTTGCCCTTGAACTTGGCCGCGTTCTCGCGGATGCGGTCGTAGACGACGACCGTGTCGTTCACGGAGTAGCCGACCACGGTGAGGATGACCGCCACCGAGGTCAGGTTGAACTCGCGCCCGCTGAAGGCGAAGTAGCCGAGGGTGATGATGGCGTCGTGGATGAGGGCGATGATGACGCCCGGGCTGAAGCGGAAGTCGAAGCGCAGGCCCACGTACACGACGATGAGGGCCATCGCGTAGAGGATGGCCTTGAAGCCCTGGTTGCGGAGCTCACGGCCCACCGCCGGGCCGACGTACTCGACGCGCCGCACGTCGGGCTTCGCCTCGCTGAAGCGTGACGAGAGCTCGCGCTCGATCTTGTCCTGGATCCCCTGCGTGATGACGGCGAAGGACCTCGTGCCGGCGGTGAGGCCGGCCTCCTCGCGCACCTCGCGGACCCGCGCCCCGGTCGACTCGACCGCCGCCTTGAGCTGCTCCGGCGTGGGCGGCGTGCCCTGGAACTGGAAGTCGATCTTGTCCCCGACGTCCGGGTTGAAGTGCGGCGTGCCCTGCACCGGGAACTTCGCCTCCACCGCCTGGACGACGCGGTTCACGTCCTCCTGGCTCATGAGGGCGACGCGGCCGACGCGGATGAGGTAGGTGTGCTCAGAGTCCGCCCCGTACGTCTGCACGGAGGCGTCCTTGAACCCGAGGTCCTCGACCCCCTTGCGGATCGCGGCCGGATCGACGGCCTGCTGGAACTTGACCTCCATCTCCGTGCCGCCGGCAAAGTCGACGCCGAAGTTGAGGCCGTGGAAGACGGCCCACAGGATGACCGCGGCGTTCGCGATCAGCGACAGCGTCACGGCGATGTGGCGCTTCCCGACGAAGTCGAACTTCGTGTTGTGCGGGATGATGTCGAAGGTCTTGAATTTCATCAGACGCTCAGGCGCGCCGTGTCGCGACGCGTGAAGAAGTCCATGAAGGCGCGGGTCACCACGATGGAGGTGAACATCGAGGCGACGAGCCCAATGATGAGGGTCACCGCGAAGCCGCGCACCGGGCCGGAGCCGTACTGCATGAGGACGACGCCGGCGACGAGGGTCGTGACGTGGCTGTCGACGATGGTCCAGAACACCTTGTCGTAGCCCTGCTCGACCGCTTGACGGACGGTGCGCCCTGCCCGCAGCTCCTCGCGGATGCGCTCGTTGATGAGGACGTTGGCGTCGACCGCCATGCCGAGCGTGAGCACGAACCCGGCGATGCCCGGCAACGTGAGCGTCGAGCCGATGATCGACATGATGGCGAGCACGAGCAGCGCGTTGAGCACGAGCGCCAGGTCCGCGATGAGGCCGGTCGCCCGGTAGTAGAGGATCATGAACGCCACCACCAGCATGAGGCCGATGAGGGCCGCGGTGGTGCCCTTCCGGATGAGCTCCGGCCCGAGGGTCGCGCCCACGGTGCGCTCCTCGAAGATGGTCACCGGGGCGGGCAGCGCGCCCGCCTTCAGCACGAGCGCGATCTCGTTCGCCTCCTCGAACATCTGCTGGTACGGGCGGTTCGAGCCGAGCGTGATCTGACCGTTGGTGGAGATCTTGCCCTGGATGTACGGCGCCGTCTCCACCTTGCCGTCGAGCACCGTCGCCATGCGCCGGCCGAGGTTCTGGGTGGTCAGCTTCTCCATGAGGCGCCCGCCCTCGGGCGTCATCGTGAACACCACCACCGGGCGGCCAGCTCCCTGCGAGTTGTCCATCGCCGCGCGCGCGTCGGAGATGTAGTCGCCGGTGAGCTCGGTCTTCGCGTGCAGCAGGTAGGTCCGGTAGAAGTGCTCCTTCACCACGCCCGCGCCGACGGTGCTCTCGCCCACACCGATCTCCTGACCGGGCTGGAGCAGCGGCTTCGCCACCTTCTCGACGGCGGCGTCGAGCTGGGGACGCGTGTTGGCGGCGATGAAGGTCACCTGCCGGGCCGCGCCGCCGGGGAGCTCCACGCCCTCGACCGACCAGCAGCCCGTGTCGGGCAGCGGCGTGCGAATCATGCCCTGGTCCGCCGGGCAGGCCGGCAGCTGGCCGCGCACGCCGTCGAGCGCGGTCGACTCGTCGTCCGTGATCTTGAACTCGAGCTGCGCCGTTCGGCCGAGCAGCTCCTTCGCCTTCTCCGGATCCTTGAAGCCGGGGAGCTGGATCTGGATCTGGTTGTTGCCCTTGCGCTTGATGTCCGGCTCGGTGACGCCCCACTTGTCCACGCGGTTGCGGATCGTCTTCTCCGCCTGGTCGACCGCCTTGGCCTGGAAGTCCCTGAGCACGTTCGTCTTGAACGCGAAGTAGACGGTGCCCTGCGGCGCGCCCGACGGCGAGCTGAGCTCGGTCCC